>Ga0247610_10000285_pt1 | contig 79470 bp, 85 predicted proteins | sample 174DNAGHGhighgp2_FD_193483 | JGI IMG/M metagenome (GOLD analysis project Ga0247610, IMG submission 193483) | Sheep rumen microbial communities from Palmerston North, Manawatu-Wanganui, New Zealand - 1742 DNA GHGhigh gp2 | ecosystem: Host-associated > Mammals > Digestive system > Stomach > Rumen... | reverse complement strand
TAGGATGTTAAGGTATATCGTATGTTCAATTATAATGTCAATTTTTAATAGCTAGTCCGCAAGGTTTGGCTCTTTTTTGACAGTCTGAGCATTACTTCATATCCTTGATACAGCATTAAGTTCTTTAATGAGCGCGAAAGGTGATTTTTACTTTTTGTTTTGCTGGGGGATGAGAGATTTTTTCTTTTGTCCTTTAAAATGAAATTTATTTAATTTTCCAAGAATATGAATAAGACGAAAGTCTTTTTTGCTATCGTGCTCATGAGCATGATTGCAAACGTGTCCTTTGCTCAGGACTCGAAAAACAACCAGAGCGCAGTCCTCAAGATCACCCGCACCCGTCAGGCTGTGACGATGGTGACCTCCGATGCTACAGGCAAGCAGGACACCGAAGTGGCTACTCGCACCCGCGTGTGCGACGTTAGCGACGGCGTAAAGCTGGCTCGCTACGAGGCAAAGCGCCGCGGCGAGAAGCCCGAGGGCGCCTACTTCAACAACAAGAACAAGGATATTACAGGACGTGTCCTGTCCCGTCCTTTCGTTGAAGCTGGATTTGGTGGAACCCTCTTGTTCGACAACTCAGAGCTACGCCCAGAGTTGATTGTGAACGTCGGCTGGGAGTGCCGCTACTTCCTGTTGATGGCCACGGGGTTCTTCTCCGGTAAGGCTTTCAACAGCGATGCCGAAGCTGGTGGTTCTTACCACACGTTCGGCGGTCTCCTCGGCGGAGGCCCAAAGTTGTGGAACAGCGCCAACTTCAACTCTTACCTCGCCCTCATTGGGCAGGTGGGGTATGGTTTTTGCAAGACCGACGGCGACGCGGAGGACATCCGCTTCTCCAGCTCGTTCTATGGGCTGAAGTGGCGCGGTCTGCTCCGCTACCATTACGGCTTCAACAGCCATTGGGGGCTGTCAGTGGACGCCGGTGTCACCAACACCGTCCGCAACCACCACGACAGCGACCAGGACAAGGGTGGTGTGACCGCAGAAGCCACAGTAACCTTAGGTTACTCGTTCTAGCCGGACTAGCAGAAAAATTAGGCAGAGAGAAAGGGGACATTGTCCGTCCCTTCTCCCTGCCTTTTTTGTTTTTAAATGTCCTCCCTCCGAATCGCACGTTTTTTATCGTCATCCCTCCGAACGGAGTGAGGATAAGGGATCTTCCGATTAATTTGAAGACCCCTAATTTCGCTCCTTTCAGTGTCGCTCAAGGGGTGACGGTTCTTGTCCTTTCCCTCTTGAGGGGGAAAACGTCAGCGTCGCTGACAATGGGGGTGAGATAACTTGATGTCGTATAGTTGCCACCCCCACCTTAATCCTCCCCCCTCTAGTTATTTGCCACACCTATGTGTGGCTCATAAGGGGGAGGAGACTTTAGGATTGCCATGTGCCGTTGGCGCTCTGAATGATGCCGGAAAAGGCAAAACATAAAAAAAGAGAGGCTCGTTAAAGCCCCTCTCGTTTAAGCTAGTAATCTTGAGATTACAAGTATTTCCATGCAATACCAACAAGGGTGTTAACACCGCAAGCTTCGTTTGTAGAGGAAATGTTGTAAGGAATACCAGTTGCAGCATCTTGGCTACTTGGTGTGTGAACATCATCAGTTGCGTCTGCACCTACATAGAAGTCATCAAGAGCACCCGCTGCTGCTGCAGCATCCTCGTTTTCAGCGGCGTGCATACCAATCAAGCCGGAGTCAGAGTCTGAACCCCAGTCGGTGGTAACAATGGATACGCAAGCGGTTGAAGGAATGTTATCTACAGAAATGATGTAAGCTTTTTCACCATTGTCGTTGTCATCTTCATTAGCTTTTGAAGCTACTAAGCGGAGTGATCCACCGAAAGCGTTGTTTACTCTTGATTCACCAGCAACATACATTTCTGACGGAATTAAGTTAACGTCACGAGCCAAAGCGGTTGTTAAACCATGATAGTTCGGTTGTGTAGCATACAATGTTCTTACGTTGGTGGTAACCATATTGATTTGGTCAATTAACTTGTTGGTTTTGAATTTACCCATAGCTTTTGAGTAACCTGCGATACCGCCGACAGACAAAACGCCGACAATCGCCAAAACGCCCAACATTTCAATCATTGAACGACCTTGCTCATTATTTCTCATATCAAAATCTCCTAAAATAAAGATGTTTTACACTTGTTACTTTAGCAGATTTTTGACTTTTTCGCAATTCTGCTTTTAGTCATAGCCTCTTACTAAAGTTATAGTTCTTCAGGATAGAGTCGTTTTTTATCCCTAAACTGGTGGAAGAATAGCAAATATTAGTTAAATAATGGTTAAAGGTTTTAAGGGGGAATTTTGTGATATAGCTTGCGGATGGATGCCCAAATATGTCATCCCTCCGAGCGACCGGTGGGAGTGAGGATGAGGGATCTTCTGAGTAATTAAAGGATGAATTTTAACCCCTCAATCCCCTTACTTGTAAGGGGAAGAACAACATTGAAGGTCGCTTATCAATTGGACTTGCGCCGATTGAGCGATGACGATTAGTGTCGTTCCTCCCTCGAGGGGTGACGGGTTATTGTGGGCTTACGCCGATTGAGCGATGACGAGTAATATTGTTCCTCGCTTAAAGAGGGTGGCGGTTAAGGTAAAATAAAAAAAGACGCCTGCTTATAGGCGCCTTAAAGGTGGGCTGGTTGTGATTTAGTTGTTGGTAGAGCTTTGTTGCATGGTTACATCTTCTTCAATGGCAACAGCTTCCGGAGAATCGCTGTCTATCGGAGCAACTTCAACCCCCGGGTCTTCTGGTAACGGTTGCATATCGCCATTGGCAGGTGAGGTACTTACGGTATATGACTCGATAATCATAACGCCGCTACTGTCGTCTGAATTTTGGTTGGGATTATTTTGATTACCGGTGTTGCCGGCAGATGCGTGTCCGGCAATCAATAGGGCAAACGCGCCTACAGATAATATACTTAAAAAAATTCTATTCATATTTTACCTCCTGTTTTGATAATGACGTGAGTGATGTAATCGCTGTTTTTGTTTTTTCAATAAGGTAAGCAAAATAAAACCCCGCCTTAAAAAAAGACGGGGCGGATTTAAGATAATATTTTCACCCTCTCTGACGGCTTCGCCGCCATCTCCCCCATCAAGGGGGGAGAAGATAGGTGGCGGATATTATTCTTTACTCTTTAAGGCTTCACCTAAAGCTTCACCCAAAGAAGAACCGGCAGAGCCATTGGCAGAATATTCTTCAATAGCTTTCTTTTCTTCTTCTAATTCATAAGCTTTAACAGAAACGCCTAATTTGGCATTTTTACGATCAACAGAAGTCAACTTGGCTTCTAATACATCGCCTTCTTTATAGCTTAAGGGGTCATTGTTTTCTTTAGATAAATCAGCCTTTTTGATGGTAGCAGCAATGCCTTGAATCTTTACTTGAACAGATTTTTCATCTGCACCGGTAACAACAGCCTTGACAATATCACCTTTCTTTAAGGATTGTAAGGTCATGGCAATGTTGTTTTCAGACATTTGCTTAATACCTAAGCTGATGCGCTCTTTTTCTACATCAAAGTCAATAATTTTGGCTTGAATGGTTTGACCTTTGGTGTATTCCTTAACAGCTTCTTCTCCGGGTTGTTCCCAAGAGATGTCTGATAAGTGAATCATACCGTCAATTTCATCAGATAAACCGATGAACAAACCAAATTCAGTGATGTTCTTGATTTTGCCCTCAATGATTGAATCAATCGGGTGTTCTTCAATATAAGTAGCCCACGGATTTGGTGTGCATTGTTTAATGCCTAAGCTGATACGACGCTTGTCGGCATCAACTTCTAAGACCTTAACATCAACTTCTTCAGAGGTTGAAACAATCTTTCCGGGGTGAACATTTTTACGTGTCCAGCTCATTTCTGATACGTGAACAAGACCTTCAATGCCATCTTCTAACTCAATAAATGCACCGTAATCGGTGATGTTGGTAACTTTACCTTTGTAAATTTCACCAACTTTGTATTTATCAGCAACAGCTTGCCATGGGTCATTTTCTAATTGTTTCATACCAAGGCTGATGCGTTGAGTATCTTCATTGAACTTAATGATTTGAACTTTAACCGTCTGACCTAAAGATAATACTTCGGCCGGGTGGTTGATTCTCTTCCAAGAAATGTCGGTAACGTGCAATAAACCGTCTACACCGCCTAAGTCAATAAATGCACCGTATTCGGTTAAGTTCTTAACGATACCTTCAAGAACAGCACCTTCTTTGATGGTGTCAATCAACTCAGCGCGAGCGGCAGAACGTGTTTCTTCTAATACAACACGACGAGATACAACAATGTTACCGCGAACCTTGTCCATCTTTAAGATTTGGAACGGTTGAGAAATACCCATTAAAGGCGAAATGTCTTTAATCGGGCGGATATCAATTTGTGAACCAGGCAAGAAAGCGATTGCACCGTTCAAATCAACGGTAAAGCCGCCTTTAACACGACCAAAGATAACGCCGTTAACGCGTTCGTTGTTGTTCATCATCTTTTCAAGATCTTGCCATACTTCTTCACGACGAGCCTTTTCACGTGACAATACAATGTTGCCATCTTTATCTTCGTATCTGTCAACCAAGACTTCTACAACATCGCCAACTTTTAATTCGTCATTTTTACCAAATTCACGAAGCGGAATGCGGCCTTCTGATTTGAGACCAACATCTACGGTTGCGAAGTCGTTTGCGATACGGATAACTTTTCCTTTTACAACTGTGCCGACAATACCTTTGTCGCCGAATTGTTCATTTAACAATTCTTCAAAGTTTTCAGTCATTTCAGGGATTTTAATTTCTGCAGTATTTGCCATTATATTTATATTTTCAAAAAATGCCAGACCTCAGAGTTTGAGCGGACTTGCGCGAGTTAAAAATAAGGTTCTTTTGCCGCGCCGCATAAAGAATTGTGTGATTCATAAGGGGGAAATTGAGAAAAGTCAAGAAAAAAGTGAGCGAAACGCTTTTAACTAAACCTTATGCGGCAACATCCTATAAATAAAATCACTTACGCAGTTTGGTAAAATACTGACTATCCAACTGGCAAAGCGCATGGGGAGTGGAAAGGCAATTAAGCCAACGTTTTTAGCAATACGTTTGGCTATCAATTCTGCGGCAGGTCCTGCTTCCATAAAAAACGGCATCGGACAAGTATTTTTATCGGTAATTCTGGAGCGAACGAATCCGGGGCAGATGGTGTTTACTTGGATATTATAAGGAAGAAGATTTATGCGGAGAGCTTCTCCATAGGCTTTAACACAGGCTTTTGTGGCACTGTATGACGGGCAAGCCGGTAAGCCGTGATATCCGGCAATAGAAGAAGTTATGGCTATGATTTTATCTGTATCTTTGCGCTTTTTATATATTTCAATGACGGGCGTTATGGTGTTTAAGACTCCCATAATGTTGATATTAAACGTGTTATAAATGTTTTTAGGTGTTTCCTCTGTAGTTGATACGCCGGCATTGGCAAATACAAGATTTATAGGCACCGTTTTTTCCGCTTCGGTTATCCATTGTTCCATAGCAGATTTGTCTGTTGTGTTGATTATTTTTGTTCTGATGCGGGCGTGACCGGCTTCTTGGCAAGATTTTGCCACGGCATTCAGTCGCTCTTCATTTCTACCGCAAATAAAGATATTTTCGGTTTCTTTTTGTTTGGCATAGTAAAGGGCTAAAGCCTTGCCGATACCTGATGATGCGCCGGTAATTAAGATGTTTTTGATAATCATTTATAAAAATCCTTGAAATATAGCTTTGTTTGTGTATCTTTATGTGTATTAAATCATGATTTTTTTAATACGCAACTGTTTTGAGGTGAAATATGGCGCATTTAAATCGTTACAGAAAAGGCACAATGTTTATTTTTTCGGGACCAAGCGGTTGCGGTAAAAGCTCTATTATTAAAAGGGTGTTGTCGGAAGTGGATAATATCAATCTTTCGGTTTCGGTTACAACACGCGCCATGCGTGAAGGAGAGCAGGAAGGGGTTGATTATTATTTTATCGATGAGGCTAAGTTTAAGGAATTGGTTAGAAAAGAGGCTCTTTATGAATATGTGGACTCGGATTTCGGACCCAAATACGGCACACCCAAGGAAGCGGTTAATAAGTGGTTGGATGAAGGAAAAGACGTTATTTTAGATTTGGATTATCCGGGGGTTTTACAATTAAAGGCTTGTGCGGCAGACAGAATCAAAACAATTTCTATATTACCACCGTCCCTTAAAATTTTGCGTGAAAGATTGATTAATAGAAAAACTGATTCGATGGAAACAATAGAGCGTCGGATGTCTATGGCAGAAAAGCGTGTAAAAGAAAGCACTTTTTATGATTATATCGTTGTAAATGATGATTTAGATACAGCTGTTAGTGAGGTAAAAAGTATTATTTTAGCGGCACGAGTTGAAACAAAGAATCAGTATCAATGGGATGAATTTGTTAAAAAAATAGTGGAAGATTAAGCAATGCAAAAAATTTATAATTCTATTACAGAAATGGTTGGTAATACGCCATTGTTGCGTTTAGGGAATCTTGCCACGAAATATAAATTAAATGCGGAAATTCTGGCTAAATGCGAGATGTATAATCCGATATTTTCGGTTAAAGACAGAGTTGCCTTGGCGATGATTGAGAAAGCTGAAAAAGAAGGTGTTAACAAGGATACGGTATTTGTTGAGGCAACATCAGGTAATACGGGAATCGGGTTGGCCGGTATATGTGCCTCAAGAGGATATAAGCTTATTATTGTTATGCCGGAAAATATGTCAGAAGAACGGATTAAGCTTATCCGTCATTTTGGAGCGGAAGTTATTCTAACTCCCAAAGAAGACGGCATGCAAGGTGCTATAAATAAAGCCACTCTGTTAAAGGAACGTAATCCGAATGTGGTTATATTAAACCAATTCCAGAATGAAGCGAATCCAAATGCGCATAGAATGGGGACCGCAATGGAAATATTAGAAGACACTGGTGGGCTTTTTGACGCAATTGTAGCGGGGGTTGGAACTTCCGGAACAATTACAGGTATTGCTTCGGTTTTAAGGTCATACAATGAGGATTTGTATGTGGCGGCTGTAGAGCCTTTTGGAAGTGCTGTTTTAAGCGGAGAAACTAAAGGTGCACATAAAATACAAGGAATTGGAGCAGGTTTTGTGCCTCCTTTATATGATAAGAACTTGGTAAATGAAGTTATAAAAATAACAGATACAGAGGCCATTGAAATGGCAAAGACGGTTGCTAAAACCGAAGGCTTAGAAATAGGCATATCTGCCGGTGCGGCAGTTTGCGGTGCGGTAGCGTTGGCCAAGAAAAAAGAGTTTATAAATAAAAAAATAGTAGTTATATTACCGGATAATGCCGAAAGGTATCTGTCGACAGGCTGTTTTTGAGGTGATTGAAAGATGATGAAACCAAATTCTATTTTAGGCTCATATCTGTTTAAACAGGCAATCTTAAACTTTTTGTTTGTTTTAGCGGTTATTTCGGCCGTCATTATGGTTTTTGATATGATAGATATTTTGCGTCGCGTATCGGGGCGACATGAAGTCGGTTTAGATTTTTTAATTCAATATGTGGTGGCAAAATTGCCGGAGACAGTTGATAAGGTTATTCCTTTTATTGTTATGATTTCAACAATGATTACTTTTTGGCGGTTAAGCAAGGCTAATGAATTTGTTATTATTCGCGCGGCTGGCGTTTCTATATGGGGTGTATTAATGCCGGTTTTATTAGCTGTTTTGTTTATAGGATCTTTTTGGGTGGCTCTTGTTAATCCGATTTCAGCGAAGATGCATGAAGTAAAAGAAACTCTTTCTTATAGACTTTCTACCAATAATCCCCATGCGTTTCTTTTTTCAAACAAAGGTCTCTGGATAAGAGAGGCAGAGGATAATGGGAATATCGCCATAATTAATGCTTCAGGACTGAATTTACAAAACGGCGTATTATGGCTTAATGATGTGAGTATTATTGAAGTTGATGAGAGGACGCAAGTTAAAAAACATATAGAAGCTTTTGTGGCAACGCTTGAAGAAGTTGAAAATGATTCGAAGGATGCCAAAAAAGGCTTATTAAATCTAAAAGATGTTCATATTTATCAGTCAGGAAAGCAGGCAGAAATTCTTAATAGCTTAAATTATCCGACAAATATAAATATACAGCGGATAAAAGATAATTTTGTTGATCCGGAAGCAATTTCATTTTGGAATTTACCGGATACAATTGAATTTTATGAGAATTCCGGTTTTTCTATTGTTCGTTACAAAATGCGCTATTTGAGTTTAATAGCCTTACCGTTTTTGTTGATGGCTATGGTTTTAGTAGCAGGTCTTTTCTCTCTTAAAGCAAGCCAGCGTCAGGGTGGTGTGCTGATAATGATTGTTTTAGGTATTGCTACGGGATTTACGGTTTATTTTACTTCACAAATTATTTCAACGTTTGGGTTTAACTCATATATACCTGTATGGTTTGCCGTCTGGGCTCCGGCAATTGTGATTGCGTCTATCAGTATTTCAGTATATCTCCAAAGAGAGGAATAATTAAAAGGTAAAATTTTGGTGTCAAATCGTGAATGGAAGCCTTATGGCAAAATTCATTTACTATCTTGTAAACTAAAATTTTTGCCAAAGAACATTCATTTCTATCCACGCAAAATTTTCAGCTAAAAGCTTGTTGAAGGTTAGATGAATTTCTCCACTTTTAAGTGTGCAAAGAAAAGTGTCTTATTTCATTAAATTTGTTATTTCTTCAGGGATTTTAGTCGGACGCATGGTGGCTAAACTCAAAAATACAAGGGTGATTTCAATTTCTGCCAATACGGTATCGCCACGATAAAGTTTTTGTTCCATTTTTGCAGAAACACCTTTTAACTCAGTCACTTTGCAGGTAATGTTTAAGGCATCATCAAGTTTTGCCGGTGATTTATAGTTGATATGCAATTCTCTTACGACAAAGCCAATGCCTTGTTCTTTGAGCATTGTTTGTTGGTCTATACCTAAATGGCGCAGATATTCGGTGCGAGCGCGCTCGGCAAATTTTAAGTAATTGGCATAATAAACAATCCCACCGGCATCTGTATCTTCATAATAGATACGGACTGGGAAAGAAAATGTTTTATCTTCAAATAGTTTGCCTTTAATTGTATCTGTTTCATATGCCATGGTTAAATTCCTAAATCATCCATAAAACTAAATTGACTGTTATCGGTTTTGAATTTTTTAAATCCCAGATACCTACAACCTTGTTCTGATAAAACTCTGCCGCGCGGTGTGCGTTGTAAAAAGCCGAGTTTTAACAAATATGGTTCTATCACTTCTTCTATCGTGTCGCGTTCTTCTGAAAGTGCTGCGGCAAGTGTATCTGCACCGACAGGTCCTCCGCCATAATTCTTGGCAATGCAATTTAAGTAACGACGGTCAAATTCATCTAAGCCGTAATCATCCACATCAAGGAGCTTTAAGGCCTTGTCTGCAATAACCGAATCGATTTCTTTATTTCCGGCAACGGCACTAAAATCACGCACGCGTTTTAGTAAGCGTCCGGCAATACGGGGAGTGCCGCGTGAGCGCTTGGCTATTTCCATGGCACCGTCGTTTGATATGGGCATATTTAAAATATGTGCACCACGCAAAACAATTTTTTGCAAATCTTCGTGGTTATAGAAATCCATTCTTAAGGGAATACCAAATCTCTCACGAAGAGGGGTAGAAACCAAGCCTGAACGGGTTGTTGCTCCAACTAAAGTAAATGGTTGTAAATCTATTTTGACCGATCGCGCAGAGGGGCCTTCACCGATGATAATATCTAACTGAAAATCTTCCATGGCGGAATATAAAACCTCTTCTATGGCTGGGTTGAGGCGGTGGATTTCATCAATAAATAAAACATCGCGTGCTTCTAAGTTGGTTAAAATTGCCGCCAAATCACCGGATTTTGTTATCATTGGGGCTGAAGTTGCTTTAAATCCGACACCTAATTCTTTAGAGATAATGTTAGACAGAGTGGTTTTACCTAATCCCGGCGGACCATAAAGTAAAACATGATCAAGCACTTCACCTCGGCTTTTTGCCGATTCAATAAATACTTTTAAGTTTTGGCAGACTTTATCTTGTCCGACAAATTCATCTAAAGTTGTAGGGCGTAGGCTCACTACCATTGCAGATGCTTCGTCTGCTGATATTTTATCGGCGCTTAATATTCTTTCCTTTTCATCAAGCATAAAAGCGTTCTCCTATTGATTAAATTCTTTCAAGGCTAAACGAATGAGTGTGCCCAGGTCCGCATCGGGATTTTTTAAGCAAACTTCTGATGCTATGCGGTAGGCTTCTATTTTCTGGTAGCCGAGATTGGTTAAAGCAGAGGTTACATCTTCGGTTTTGGTATAAGTTTGGTCGGTTTCCGGCTCAGGTGTGGATTTGGCAGATGATTTTGTTTCTTTAGGATCGTCAGTTTCATCCATATTAGCATTGAGCTCTTTTCCGTTCATATATTCTACAGGAATAGTAACAATTTTATCTTTTAATTCTGTTACCAAACGAGCAGCAAGTTTGGGGCCAACACCGGCGGCACGCAAAAATGATGACTTATCTTGAGCCGCAACGGCTTGCGAAAGTTGTGCAGGCGATAGCACGCTTAAGATATTTAGGCAAACTTTACCGCCGACGCCTTGGATTTTGGTTAGGGTGTTAAACCACTCCTTTTCCCAAGGAGATTGAAAACCAAATAGGGTAATGCTATCTTCTTTAATAACTGTTTCTATCAATAATGCGGCGTAATCTCCTTGTTTTAATTTAGAAAGAGAGCGAGAAGACATATTTACAAGGTATCCGACGCCATTGACGTCTATAATACAGCAATCTTCACCGATATTATCTATTACGCCTTTTAGTTTTGCTATCATGTTTATTTCCTCTTTTTATAGCGTTAGTTTAGGGGGATTAAAACTTTGCTTCAAGAGTTTTTTTGAGGATACCCCTTTTTTTTGATAGATTGAAGGTTATATGTGGGTGGTATTTGATATAACCAAGAGGTGAAATATGAAAAAAATATGTGGTAGTTTGTTGATGATTAGTTGCTTATGTAATTCTTGCGGATGTAATGCAATGGCCACGGAGATTAGTTTAGCAAAAGAGTATCAGAGTTATAAGAATTATCTCAATAAGCAGTATGGTCTTGACTATAGTATTGACATGTCGGTTTTAGAACAAAGGACAGCACCAAGCGGCAAAAGTAATGCTGTGCAAGCGTATATTTATCCGTCGTTTACTTGGCAAACTTTTGATAATCAATACGGAACAGGAACGTTAAATTTTGCATATACAATTATTCGTTACGGTAATCATAATGCCGGAGATTTGGCAAATAATTCCGGTTTTGTGACACCAATAAATGATTATTCTGATAAGGAAAATGAGTTTAATGAGTTGTATTATACTTATCAATTAGGCGGAGATTGGAATTGGTTGACGCTGGGTATCGGTCAATTTCCGATTTATAATTTTGACGGCACGCAATATGATGCTAATCAGCAGGTTAATTTCTTAAATGAAGCTTTAGCACAAAACGCTTCGCAAACTTATACGCAATCAGGACTTGGTATGTATGCTCAAATTACACCAAATGAAGAGTGGAGCTTTGCATTTGGCGGACAGGACGGCACAAATATTGATGCTCAAAGCATTCGAGTGAACAATTTAAGTGAAGAGCATTATACAACATTCGGATATGTGGCTTATACACCAACAATCAAAGGTGTCGGACAATCAGAGATATCAATTTTGGTATATAATCAGCCAAATGTTAAAGAGCAACCTGAAACAACAAATGGTTGGTCACTCAACCTTTCGCAAAACATCGGTGAAAAATTAGCACTTTTTGCACGTGTTAATGAAACAAGCGGAAGTGTTGCAGATATCAGGCAATCTTGGGTGTTGGGGGGTGTATATAATAATCCGCTTAACAGAAACAGTTTAGATCAAATCGGATTAGCTTATGCTTATAATAAACTTGATGAAAAAGCGATAGGTACTCCCTTAGAACATAAAGCTGAGCAAATAGTTGAAGCTTATTGGGCGTGGGGAGTTGGTGATATGCTGACCATAACGCCTGATGTGCAGTTATACATCAATCCGGCACTTAACCAAAAGTCTGATTACGGTTTTGCCACCAGTCTCCGAGCGACGGTATTTTTCTAATAAAACAAAGTTTAAATACATTGTTTGCAACATAACTCTTTGCTTTGTGCGAGGAGTTATATTTTTTAAATACATTGTTTAAAAACAACATATAAAAAATATACATTACAAATTTAACATTTTCGTTGTGCATTAGTCGGTTTTCTTGCTTTTTATCTTAAAAGAAATGCGCATAATTAGGTCAACTGATTTTATTTAAGGAAAAGATAATGCGCAAATTCTTGTTTATTTTAATGATTCTTTGTATTTCTGCTTGCCAATCAAAGCAGGTTATTGTGCCGGCGGTGGTGCATAATATTAACACAACGCAAGAGGTGGTGGTTGAAAAAGCTCATTTACCAATTATCGGGGAGGTAGAACCGATTTATTTCTTACCAATGAAATCACCGTTTTATGCGAGAATTGATACAGGGGCCACGATATCATCTTTAGATTGTAAAGATGTCGAATATTTTGAGCGTGACGGGGAAAAATGGGTTTCATTTAAGCTTGTTAACAGAAAAAGCAAAGAAGAACATGTTTTTGAAAAGAAGATAGAGAGCGCTTATCGGGTTCGTCGAATTAACGAAGATGAACATCGAAAGGCTGTTAAAATGGATATCAAAATGGGAGGTGAGACCTTTACGGCAACCTTTACTATTGCAGACCGTTCAAGTTTTGATTATCAGGGTTTAGTTGGGCGTAATATTCTAACCGGTCGGTTTATTGTTGATACATCAACATCTTATACTTTGAACTAATAAAGAGGGTTACTATGAAACTAGCACAAATTTTTAGCGTCAGAAAATCGTTAACATATCTTTTGATTTTATCCATGATTTATGCGGCACACAGTATTTATTTTAAGGTTAAGTATTGGGGGTTTTCTTTTTCACCTAAAGAAGTGACTGATATTTGGACGGTTGATGCAAAAATTTCTTTTGATGCGGTGGATGATAAAACGCGCGTTATACTTTCGGTTCCCAGTCAAAACAGCCGGTTTAATATATTGAGTGAGGAAGTGGTGGCTAACGGGTATAGAATTACTCAAGACAGAGAAAAAAACAGAGTTGTTTTTGATGGCAAAGGTAAAAAAGGTCGGCAAAATATGTATTATCGTTTAAGCCTTTATAAAGATGCTAAACCCAGTGTCGTTAGAGATGTTCCGCAAAAATTAGAAAGGCCGATTTTAGAAGAAGAAGAAAAAATGCAAATGACCAAGATTTGGGAATTGGCTCAACTTCAGGAGGGAGACAAAGTTCAAAAAGCCATTAAAGTGGTTAATCAGGAAATGGCTAATCCGTCAATGAGTTTGGTGTTACCCTTAAAGCACACGGCAAAGGAGTTTGCAGAAAAGTTGATACAAATTTTAGCATATAAAAGAATTCCGGCGCGTATTGCTCGAGCAGTTAAATTGGAAGAGGGTAAAAAGACAGAAAAACCCGGTATAATGATTGAGGCTTATGTTGACGATTCCTGGAAATTATATGATTTAAATACAGCAAAAATAGGTTTGCCAAATAATTGGATTGTTTTTCAGCGCGGCGGGGTGTCGCTTTTAGATGTGCGTGGTGGTGAAAATTCTAAAGTTATGTTTTCAGTGTTGAAATCTGTGGCAACGCCGATGAAAATGGCTGAGCATAGAGCAAAATCCAATCAGGCACTTTCACAATATAAATATTCTATTTATACATTGCCGGTGTTAGAGCAAAATACGTTAAAATGGTTGATGATTTTTCCGTTAGCTATTTTGGTGGTGGTCATTTTGCGAAATGTTATTGGGGTTACAACCATGGGAACATTTACACCGATGTTGCTTGCTATGTCATTGGTTAAAACCGGATTTGTAGAGGGGCTTATTTGTTTTTCTATTATGATATTCTTAGGGTTGGTTATGCGTGCGGTTGTGGCAAAGCTTAATTTACTTTTAGTGCCGAGAATTTCATTTGTGGTGATTTTTGTGATATTGCTCATTCAGCTTTTAACGATTGTCGGATATCGACTTGATTCCGGATTAGTCAGCTCGGCGATATTCTTTCCTATCATTATTACGGCATGGATTATTGAGCGTGCATCTATTACATGGGAAGAAGAAGGAGCCAGAAACACTATAAAAGAAATTTTAAATACGCTGTTAACTGCGGTGGTTACTTATTTTGTTATCAGCAATGAAACGGTGCGCCATGTGATGTTTGCATTTAATGAGCTTAATGTTGTGATTATGTTTATTGTGATGTTGCTTGGTACATATACCGGATATCGCTTAACGGAAATTACCAGATTTGCTCCGCTTGTTAACAAGGATTAAAAAAATGCTTAATTGGTTTAAGACAGTAAAAGCGCTCAAGGAAAAGGGTGTATTAGGGATGAATGACCGAAACTATTCGGTGATTGCCAAATACAATGATCGCTCGCTTTATACGCTTGTTGATGATAAGGTTAAAACAAAACAGTTAGCCAATAATATCAATATCAGCACACCGAAGATGATTGGTATTATCGAGCATCAGTATGAAGTTAAAAACCTTGTTAAAATTGTTGAAGGATACAAAACTTTTGTGATTAAACCGGCACATGGTAGTGGTGGCAAAGGTGTTTTGGTTATTAAAGATTTTGACGGAGAAAAGTTTTATAGCGCCTCAGGTGAAGTCTTGACTTTTAAGCAGGTTTATCAGCACGTTTCTAATACACTCAGCGGTCTATTTTCATTAGGCGGACGCTATGATGTAGCCTTGATAGAAGAAACGGTTAATTTTAGCGATGTATTTAAGAATTTCAGTTATCATGGTATTCCTGATGTGCGCGTGATTGTGTATAAAGGCTTTCCGGCAATGGTGATGATGCGCCTTGCCACAAAGGAATCGGACGGTAAGGCAAATCTGCACCAAGGCGGTGTAGGCGTCGGACTTGATGTTAAAACAGGTGAAACACTTAAAGCGGTGTTACACAATAAACCGGTCACAATTCATCCGGATACAGGAGCCAACCTTATGGATTTGAAAGTGCCGTTTTGGCGTGAACATTTGCTTATCGGGGCTCTGGCTTATGATATGACAGGGCTTGGCTATTTAGGGGCGGATATTGTTTTAGATAAAAATCGCGGACCGATGATGCTAGAGATTAATGCACGTCCGGGGCTTGCGATACAAATTGCCAATGGTTTAGGACTTAAAACGCGTTTGGAAGAAATTGATAAACATTATCCTTTAGGTCTTTCGGCAGAAGAGCGTGTGGATTTTGTCTTGAATAATTAGAAACCGAAACCTACATAGGAAGTAAATGTTATTTTTGGAGGTGTGTTATGGTTAATGTTTTAGAAAAAAGCAAAACAATCAGTTTAGATAAAAGTGAAACAAAGAATCTCGGTATGGAAGAAAAGAAAAAGCTTGGTGTGAGTGAAACAAGGGGAAAAAAGATGAAACATTCGTATAATGTTAAAGATGCAGAAAATGCATTAGTGATGAAATTAAAAGACGGCGAAGTTGTGATAGAGATGTTTCCGGATGCGGCGCCTAACCATGTTGCGCGGATTAAAGAACTTGTACGCCAAGGTTTTTATAACGGTTTAAAATTTCATCGGGTGATAGAGGGCTTTATGGCGCAAACAGGTTGTCCGTTAGGCACAGGTACCGGTGGTAGCGGTAAAAAACTTAAAGCCGAGTTTAATAAAATTCCGCATAAACGTGGTATTGTTTCTATGGCAAGAGCGATGAATCCGGATTCTGCCGATAGCCAATTTTTTATCTGCTATGCGGATTGTCCGCATTTGGATGGGCAGTATACGGTTTGGGGACAAGTTGTTTCCGGTATGGAATTTGTTGATAAGATTAAAAAAGGTGGCGGCTATAACGGAATTGTTTATGAGCCGGATGAGATTATCAGTATAGATGTGATTGCTGATTTATAAGGTCTTGCAAAATAATATTTATATGATAAGTTTTGCGTGTTAGCGATTATTATCATATAATGAGGTTTTTGATTGCTGATAGAGCGTTCTTTGACAGATTAAGTGTGTTCAAGGGCAAGAAGGGCGATTATTTGAGATACGTCGGATTTACGATCTTAACGGGCATAATAAATGTCTTAAAAAAGTTATTTTACGAAGTCGGTATAAACGGAAGCACAAAAGTATTGCTAAATGAACACGCTATTTTAACAATTTGAGATGAAAACAAATTAAGAAAACATTTGCTATCACTAAAGAATGGAAAGAAGAGTTTGATTTTGTTAAAAGTAACAAAACAAGCTCTTCTTTTTTTGTGTTTAAGTTTGAAACGGTTGACAAGGGGGAAAGTTTTTTCTAAACTCGGTTAAAATTTTATTTGATGAGGGTAATATGCAAGACGTTATTTTAACCGGAGACAGACCGACCGGTAAACTTCATTTAGGGCATTATGTCGGTTCACTTAAGCGGCGCGTATTGATGCAAAACAGTGGTCAATATGATAAGATTTTTATTATGATTGCCGATGCGCAGGCGTTAACGGATAATGCCGATGATGTGAATAAGGTGCGGAATAATATTTCTAATGTGGCGCTGGATTATCTTGCTTGCGGATTAGACCCTAAAAAATCAACCATATTTATTCAATCGCAGATACCGGAGCTTTGCGAACTTTCTTTTTATTATATGAATTTGGTAACGGTATCCCGTTTGCAACGTAATCCAACGGTTAAAAATGAAATTCAAATGCGTGGGTTTAAACAGAGTATTCCGACCGGATTTTTCTGCTATCCGATAAGTCAGGCGGCTGATATTACCGCGTTTAAGGCAAATCTGGTGCCGGTTGGGGAGGATCAGTTGCCGATGATTGAGCAAACGCGTGAAATTGTGCGTTCGTTTAACACGCTTTATAAAGAAGTATTGATAGAACCGCAAGCTGTTTTGCCGGATAATGCTTTGTGTTCACGTCTTCCCGGGCTTGATGGTGCGGCTAAAATGAGTAAATCTTTGGGTAATTGTATTTATCTTGCGGATACGGCAAATGAGGTCAAAAAGAAAGTTCAGAGCATGTTTACGGATCCGCAGCATTTGCGTGTGGAAGACCCCGGACATTTGGAAAATAATGCCGTGTTTACTTACTTAGATGCCTTCTGCAATGATGAACATTTTAAGGCATTTTTACCGGCGTATGCCAACCTTGATGAATTAAAGGCGCATTATTGCCGTGGTGGTTTGGGCGATGGCACGGTTAAGAAGTTTTTGACCGAAATTTTGCAAGCTGAGCTTGGCCCAATCAGAGAAAGACGCGAAGAATACGCTAAGGATTTGGGCGAAGTATTTAATATGCTAAAAATCGGTAGCGAAAAGGCGGAAGCAGTGGCGGCGCAAACGCTTGATGAGGTTAAAACCGCAATGGGAATTAATTATTACAAAGGAAATGCTTTAAAATAAGGTAGCAATATGGCAAAAGCTGATGAAAATATCCCTTTTTCTCCGATTTTGATTATGGAGTTTGTGCGTCAAGTTACGGTGGCACGGTTCTTAAATGCGGAAAATACTACCGATTTAGCGGTTAAATTTAAGATTGCTAAAAAATATTATGAAGAAATAAAAGCTTTTCCTCTTAAGGCGCAGACAATCAGACTTGATATTGATTATGATGAGAAAAAAGAAATTTTGACTGTCAAAGCCGATGATGTTTTGGTTAAGCGGTTTCGTGAGCAAAAGTCGCAGGTAGAAATTGCCAATAAATATGAAGGGCAGTATGCCGAGCGGTATAAACAGTTTATAGAGGTTGTTGAATAGTAAAACCCCTGCCTTAAGGACAGGGGTTTTACTTAAACTTGAGAGATACTTCCTTTGCTATCCAATTTTCCATAGAGCGTTTGCTCATTGGGAATGATGCGGTAGATACGGACTTTCTCTTGTTCTTCGCAGGTGACATCGCAGTCGGTTGCGATGAACTTTTCACCCGGCTTGACATAGATTTTCAGAGCTTCACCGGGGGCGAAGGCGAATGATTGATCCTCAATAGTCACGATAGCTCTTTTAACGGTTACGTTGCTTGGGTAGATTCCTTTACCGTCCGGAATGATACTGAACATGTCGTTTTTTACCTCATACTTTGCGCCGGCAACACACTCCACAAAGTTGGGGTATTGCGGGCGAATCGAGAATGGGAAAATTCTCTTTAATCCGCTCACAGTTGTCAATCGCCAGTCAGTCGAGGATACAAAGTTTCTGCCATTGTGACCAATGACGATAGCAATCTTGGCGTCACTCATTTCTTCACCGAGCATAAAGCCTGTGCATTTCTTTACCTGTTCTATGTTGTTATAGACAGGATTGAAAGTTTCTAGCATTCTTTCTTTCATAATGATTTTTATTTAATTTGTAAGTAATTGTGTAATGGTGCGAGTATGCCGTTTTTTACTTTTTTGTCAATAGAGTTTTTATCCGAATTTGGCGGTTAAATAAAAATACCTCGTAAAATCAAAGTTTTTGTTGAGAAATACTTGCCATTTAATTTTTTTTGTTATAAGAAGAGAAAAAATTAATTTCAGGGTTAATGCCTTTAACGTTGTTTAGAGGCTTTTTTTAAGGAACAAACTAAATATGAGTATTAGAAATATTGCGATTATTGCTCACGTTGACCATGGTAAGACAACGTTGGTAGATGGATTGTTACGGCAGAGTGGCACGTTTCGTGATAATCAAAAAGTGGCAGAATGCGTGATGGATAGTAATGATTTGGAGCGTGAACGCGGTATTACTATTCTTTCAAAATGCACATCTGTTGAGTGGAAAGGCACAAACATCAATATTGTAGATACGCCGGGACACGCGGATTTTGGTGGCGAGGTAGAGCGCATTTTATCTATGGTTGACGGTGTTGTGCTATTGGTTGATTCATCAGAAGGCCCGATGCCGCAAACAAAATTTGTTTTAGGTAAAGCGCTTAAAATCGGATTAAAGCCGATTGTGGTTATCAACAAAGCAGATAAAGCCGATGCGCGTCCGGATGAAGTGTTAAACGAAATATTTGATTTATTTGTGAGCCTGGATGCTAATGATGAACAGCTTGACTTTCCTGTGTTGTATGCCTCAGGGCGTAACGGTTGGGCGGTTAAAGAATTAACTGATGAAAAGAAAGATTTAACGCCGTTATTTGAATTGATTTTATCTTATGTGCCGGAGCCGGAATGTGACTTATCCAAACCGTTTTCTATGTTGGCAACAACTTTGGAGGCAGATAAATTTGTCGGTCGTATTTTAACCGGTAAAATCCATAGCGGCACATTGAAAGTTAATGATGCGGTTAAGGTTATCAATAAGGACGGTGAAGTTGAGCGCACACGTATTACCAAAATTATGGCTTATAAGGGGCTTGAACGTGTGGCACTAAATGAGGCGCATGCCGGTGATATTGTCGCAGTTGCAGGTATTGTAAAAGGCACGGTTGCTGATACGATTTGTGCGCCGGAAGTAGAAGATTTCATTAAAGCTCAGCCGATTGATCCGCCGACGTTGGCAATGACTTTTTGTGTAAATGATTCACCTCTTGCCGGACGTGAGGGCGATAAAGTTACTTCGCGTATGATTTGGGATAGATTGCAAAAAGAGGCAGAGTGTAATATTGCGCTTAAAATTTCCAGAACCGATACCACAGACGCTTTTGAAGTTGCCGGTCGTGGTGAATTGCAATTGGGTGTTTTGATTGAAACAATGCGTCGGGAAGGATTTGAGCTTTCTATTTCTCGTCCACGCGTGTTGTTCCATAAAGATGAAAACGGTAATCTCTTGGAGCCGATTGAGGAAGTTGTAGTTGATGTGGATGATGAATTTTCCGGCACGGTGGTTGAAAAATTGAGTCAACGGAAAGCCGAGTTGCTAGAGATGATTCCTTCGCAAGTCGGCAATAAAACACGTCTTATTTTCCATGCACCGTCCAGAGGTCTTATCGGTTATCACTCCGAATTTTTAACCGATACACGCGGAACCGGTGTGATGAATAGAATTTTTTACGGTTATGAGCCATATAAAGGTGAGATAGAGAGCCATCGTAACGGGGTGTTGATTTCCAGTGAAGATGGTGTGGCAATAGCTTATTCGTTATGGAAGTTGCAAGATCGTGGACCGATGTTTATTGAACATAACAGTCCGGTTTATGTGGGCATGATTATCGGTGAGCATACCAAGTCTAATGATTTGGAAGTAAATCCGACTAAGTCTAAGCAATTAACCAATATTCGTGCTGCCGGTAAAGATGAAGCGATTGATCTTGTGCCGCCGCGGAAGATGTCTTTGGAGCAAGCACTTTCATATATTCAACAAGATGAGTTATTGGAAGTAACACCAAAGTCTTTGAGATTAAGAAAGAAAATTCTTGATCCGCTTGTTCGTAAAAGATCAAGAAACAGCGTGGAAGCATAGGATTTTTGCTAAAAAGTAGAAAAAGACTCGCGCGGTGTGAAAGCCGGCGAGTTTTTTGTCTATTTGCGGCTTGACAAATATGATTCTAAATGTTATAAGAAATTTTGTGAGTGAGGCAAGCGCTCGGAATGTCCGCCAAAGGGTTCATTGCCATTTAATTTAGTTTACATAGATTTCTTTTGATGACTTATCAAGCTCATCGGACAGGCAATAGATAAGTTGTTAGAAAGGAATTTCTTATGCAAGAATATATTGAAGTCTTCCGTCGCGAAGCAAAATCTTTACTTAAAAACTTCCGTAATAATGATAAAAATGCCGTTGCCAGATGTCAGGCTATATTTGGTGATAAATCTGATTTGTCTTTGATGAGTATGCAGCACGTTATTGCCAAAGAATATGGTTTTAACGATTGGAATGAGTTGCAAAAGGCAGAGAGTTGGCAGCAGGCAGAGGCTTTGGTTAAATCTAAGAATAGGGAATTTGTGTCTCCATTTAAGTTGTGGCATGGCGGTAGAATTGTTACCGGTTATGAAAAAGGAAACTATCCATTACATAAACCCGAAGATTATCGGATTGATATGAAAAATTTTGTTAATGTGTCAGGGTTTCCGGATCTTTCTTTTGAGCATTTGGATGTGTCTGAATATGATTTATCTAAGTTAAATATCTTGAATGTGCGGTATGCCGAGGATACAAAGTGGCCGGAAGATAGTGCTAAATTGCCTAAAGGTTTTAAGCCAAAAGAATTTTTGGAGTATCGTAAAAATCCGGGGCTTGGTATTCGTCAGCTCCACAAGCAGGGAATTGACGGCAGAGGTCGCAAAGTTGCCATTATTGATTCATTTCGTTTGTTTGACCATTTGGAATATCATAATCAGCTTAAAGGATATGAAGAAATTCATATTGATCCTGAAAATTATAGTGGTGGCAGTTTGGGAGGCTTTGTTTCATCGTTGGTTGGTAAAACTTGCGGTGTGGCACCAAAGGCTGAGGTTTATTGCTATGCGGTGGATAATACGAATCGGACACAGGTTTATTATGCCGAGGCAATTCGAAAAGTTTGTGAACTACACAAAAAACTGATTAGTGAGGGGAAAGGCGGTATTGATGCCATTTTAACAATTAAGGCAATTTCTTCAGAGCTTTTTAAGGAAGAAGAAGGATATGCAGAAGCGCTCCAAGCGGCAGAAGAGGCTACAAAGTTAGGTATTTGGTGTCGGATTGGGCCGGCTCGGTTTAAGGAGCATGGAATGTGGCGCGAAGAGCGAATTTGCTGCAAAGCTGATGGTGATGTTGATAACCCTAATGATTTTATCTTAGATGAGTATTCCGTGCTTAACCGGACGCCACTTCAGCAAGAGGACTTGTTTCACAATTCGCTTTGTTTCCCTGGTGGCGGTTGGACGGTGGCGCTTGATGTTAAGATGAATGAATATGTGTTTAGCTCTAAAAACGGGCCGTATATGGCAGCATATGCGGTTGGGCTTTATCTCTTAGCAAAGAGTGTTAAACCGGATTTAAAGCCTGAGGAATATTGGCGGCTGGGGATAGAAACCGGCGATTTCAAAAAAGGAATCGGCGCAATCGTTAATCCTCAACGCTTAATTAACGAATTGAGGAAATAATAGAGGTATAAGAGCGGGGAGAGCCATGTCTCTCCCCATGATGAAAGGACTTGATATGAGTGAGGTTAAGGTAGAAATTGCGACAGTAGAAGACGCTGAAGATATTGCAAAGATTGCGTATCAGGTAGCAAAAATGCATGATGAGGCAATGCCAGAGTATTTTAAGACGGTTGTTGAAGATGAGCAATTAAGAAATATACGAGAAATGCTTAATGATAATAAAATAACAGTTTTTAAGGCTGTTTATGAGGGGAAAATCTGCGGATTTTTGTTTTTGGAGATGATACATCGGCAAAGCAAGGGGCTGATGTTTTCTAAATTAGGCTATGTTCTTAATTTGGGTGTTGATGAAGTGTATCGCGGTCAGGGAACCGGCACAGCGTTAATAGCTTTTGCCGAAAAACATGTGCGTGAACAGGGCGGTGAGGCGCTTGATTTAAATGTTTTTGCATTTAATAAAGATGCCATAAGGCTCTATGAGCGTTTGGGGTATAAAGTTATTGATGTTTCCATGAGGAAGGTATTGAAATAACTATATCTTTTCAAAGTTTACTCTCGGGTCAACAAGGGAGTAGGTTAAGTCGCTGATGAGTTTTAAGATAAGGCCTAAAAGGGCAAAGATGTATAATGTGCCGAAGACAATCGGATAATCTCTGGTCATAATGGCTTCGTAACCCAATAATCCCATACCGTTTAGGCTAAAGATGATTTCTATTAAAAGCGAACCGGTAAAGAGGATTTTCATTAAAAGCGCCGGAATTCCTGCAATAACAATCATCATCGCGTTGCGGAAAACATGGTGATATAAAATCCTATTTTCGGATAAGCCTTTGGCGCGAGCGGTTAAGACGTATTGTTTACTCAGCTCATCTAAGAAAGAGTTTTTGGTTAGCATTGTTAAAGAGGCAAGTCCGCCGATAACTAAACAGATAACGGGTAAAGTAATGTGCCAAAAGTAGTCGGTTATTTTGTGCCATAAGGTAAATGTTTCCCAATTATCAGATGTTAATCCTTTTAAGGGGAATAGTTGAAAATACGTGCCGCCGGCAAATAAAACAATCAGTAATACAGCAAATAAAAAGACAGGAATAGCCGAGCCGGTGAATATAATGGTTGAGGTGATAATATCAAATTGCTCGCCGTCTTTTTTGGCTTTTTTGATACCGAGAGGGATAGCTATCAGATAAATTATCAGCGTTGACCATAAGCCAAGAGATATAGAGACAGGCAAGCGTTCTTTTATCAGTTCTAAAACGGTTTTGTTTTTGTAATAGCTTTTGCCAAAGTCAAAGGTAGCGTAGTCCTTTATCATTTTGATGAAACGTTCATGCACCGGTTTATCAAATCCGAATTGTTTTTCAAGCTCTTTAACCAAGTCATCGGGAACACCTTTGGCACCTTGGTATTTTTGCTCGTTTAGATTGGGTTGGCCGGAGTGAATGTTACCGGTTGCTGAAGTGTTAATGCCTTTGTATTGGGCCAACATATATTCCACCGGTCCGCCAGGGGCTAATTGGATAATGGCAAAGTTGATGAGCAAAATACCAAATAAGGTAAAGGGAATAAGTAATAAGCGTTTAATGATATATTTTTGCATGAGTTACTCCTTTGTCCACCAAGTAAAAATATCTACGCCTGTATCCAAGTTATTTTCAGGAAATTCAAATTTATCCCAATAGGCAATTCGGTCAGTGTTGGTAAACCAGTTAAATATGACATAGTGGTTAAACAGCAAAACGCGGTCGAGCGCCTTAACATAAGCGGTATAAAGGTCATTTTCTTCGGTTTCTATCAGTTTTTGAACAAGGTAATCAACGGCTTTATTTTCTACCCCGATAATGTTATTACTACCTTTCGTATTAGCTGATATGCTGCCCCAAAGGTCTTTTTGCTCTGAGCCCGGCATATTAAGCCCGCCATAACCTGAAATAATCATATCAAAATCAAAGTTGTCTAACTTGTTTTTATAGGTGTTGACTTCCAGTATGCGAGTTGAGGCTTTGATGCCGATTTTACGGAGATTCTCAATAAATGGCAGCAAAACACGGGTAAAAGTGTTGCCATTAGCAGAGTTGACAATGATTTCAAATTCTAGCGGGTCACCTGTTTTTAAGTTACACATTTTTTCATTGACGAAGTCATAGCCAGCCTCTTTTAGTAACTGAACGGCAAGTTTTAGGTTTTCTCTGTCAGTAAGCTTGTCGTTACGAAAGATTTTTTCGACAGGTGTTGTAAAAATATCTTCGGGTAAATCTTCGGTTACTTCAGCAAGGACAGCTAATTCCAAGTCTTGAGGCACATCTTTGGCGGCGAATCGCGTATTCATAAAAAAGCTTTCTAAGCGCTGATATTGGTTATAAAATAAGTTTTTATTTGCCCATGGGAAATTAAATGCGTAACTGATGGCTTGGCGGACTTTTGGGTGTTTGAATTTTTCTTTTCGAACATTAAATGCAAAAAATTGTTCAGCAGAAGGGCGAGAGTGTGTGACGGCTTGTTTTTTGATTTTACCGGATTTGACAAGCTCATTGTTGTATCCGGTTGCCCAAGATTTGGCGATGTATTCGGTGCGTAAATCAATATTTCCGGCAAAAAGAGCTTGTAAGGTTACGGTGGTGTCTTGGTAATAATCATATTTTATTTCATCAAAGTTATAAAAACCAAGGCGCGTCGGGAGATTTTTTGCCCAATAATTCGGGTTGCGGGTTAAAGTAATATATTTACCGGCTTCAAAGTTTTTAACGATATATGGACCACTACCTAGAGGTGGGGTTAAACTCGGCACATCAAATTCTTTATCTTTGAAATCTTTGGCAGAGAAGATTTTTAAGGAAGTTAAAATCAGGGGTAACTCACGATTTTTTGTGTCTTTTTTGAAATAAAAACGGACATGATGCGGCGATATCTTTTCAACATAATCTACATCCATATAATAAAATTTATATATCGGAGAGCCTTTAGTTATGAGCGCATTAAAGCTAAAAACAACATCATCAGCTGTAACAGGTGTTCCATCGCTAAATTTGGCATCAGGGTTTAAGAAAAAACCGATAAAGCTTTTATCTTCAGGAAGTTCAAATTTATTTGCAATCAGCGGGTAGGCTGTTTCGGGATCATCTGCCGGTGAAAAACCAAGACTATCAAGAGTAAGTGCTACCACCTCAGATGAGGCTGTGCCTTTAAAGATATAAGGGTTAAAGTTATCAAAAGTTCCATATGCCGGCAGGGTAATTTTGCCACGTTTAGGCGCAGTGGGGTTTACATATTCAAAATTAGAAAAAAGATTGGTATATTTAGGTTTGTTGCCAATGGATATGTAATTCGTTATTATAGCGTAGGCCATATTTGGGGTAAGCAACAAGGCAAAAATAAATAGTTTTAAAAGCAGTTTATTTGTTATTTTTTTCATTTAACCACGCTCCAAAAGGGTAAGCGTATTCGTCATAATTGTTGTCCGGCGATGCGTTGATTTCTTCTTCCAACTCGTCAAGAGAAATTACCGGAGCCTTTCTTGGCGTTTCTGTAAAAGGTTCTGCGTTGTTGTTTATCGGGGTATGCAGCTCGCGCAGGGCGCTTTGAGTTTGCGTAAATCCGGAGATGATCGGTGCGTTTGGGGCAAGCGGTTCGCGCTTGTTGTTATCGGAGGTTAAAATTTCTTCACGAATAGCTCTTAATCCGGCATCTATATCATTTTCTTTGGTGCTGATTTGCGGAGCAGGTGCTTGAGCTTCTGTATCTTGACTTAAAAAGGACGGAAAAGACATCGGTTCTTCTGTTAAGCTAAAAGATTCAGTTTGCGGTTGTTGGGAAATATCTTTTGTTACGATTGTTTCTTTAGGGGGAGTAACTTTTTGTGAGCTTAATGAAACGGCAAGCGGTGCCAAAATTTCAGATACCTTTCCAAGTGCACCATATTGTATAATATTGAAAAATATTTTTTTTGAATCTTGAGTTTCAAGTAAAGTCAACAGCGTTTTGTAGCGTGCGACAAATTCCAAAATACTGCCTTTTAATAAAACATCTTTGTTAGCTTTCTTTTCAAGGTGTTTGGTAAAGTCCGTTTGGTAATTGCTAATTTCGATAAATGTTTTTGCCATTAACCAACGTTCACTGCCGGATGTTCTTGCCCATAAATGTTCTAGCTGTGCGCTGGATATGGAGTTGCTCCGTTTGATAATGTCTGAAAGTATCTCGTTGGTATCGGCAATTAAGGTATTAAACTCTTGTATGGTTACGCCACTTTTGAGATCAAGCGCTGAGTTTGATAGCGTTTTTTCTAGGTTTGCGGTGCTTTCAGTATTTTTTTTGATTTGGTCAGCGAGCAAGTAAATGTAGCGAAAGAATTCTTTTTCAGTGTTATTGCTTTTTACAAGTGCAACAATTCCCCAAATGATAGCAAGCGGAAAAGTTAGAATAAATACTGTTTGAAAAATTTGTTCAGGTGTATTTTCAGCTAAAATAGATAAATGAAATTGTTTTATGCTGAAAAACAGCCAAAAAACACTGGTAAAAGCAGCGATAAAGAACGGCAGATTTAACAAAGTTTTGCTCCTTTTTGATATTTTTGCATATTTTATTTTAATGCAGATATTTTGCAAATAAAAAATAGCGATAATACCCTTATTTGGGATAATTTTATACTCTTTTTGCAATGAGAATAAAAAAATATGATGAAATTTTTTTATTTTGTGTTATAGAGAAGGCAACGGTTTAATTTTTAAGGACATAAAAATGACTGATTCTACTGATATGGCTTTGGATTTTGAAAAAGATATATTAGAAATAGAAGAAAAAATAGAGCACTTAAAACTTTTGGCAAAAGATGAGGATATGGATATTACTCGTGAAACCAAGAGATTAGAGCGCAAACTAAGCCAGCATATTAACAGAACGTATATGAATTTGTCGGCGTGGCAAAAAGCGCAAATTGCCAGACATCCGTTAAGGCCGCATTGTCTTGACTATATACATGCCTTTATTGATGATTTTACACTGCTTGCCGGTGACCGGTGCTTTGCCGATGATGAGGCAATGGTTTGCGGTTTGGGTAAATTGGGTGAATATGCCGTTGTTGTTATCGGGCAAGAAAAAGGTAATGATGTTGATAGTCGAATTAAATATAATTTCGGTATGGCAAGGCCTGAAGGCTATCGTAAAGCGCAACGAATGATGGATTTGGCAGATAAATTCCATTTACCGATTATCAGTTTTGTAGATACGGCTGGTGCGTATCCGGGAGTTGATGCGGAAGCACGTGGACAAGCCGAGGCTATTGCCACATCTATTGAAAAATGCCTAAAGGTTAAGACGCCGATTATCTCGCTTATTATCGGTGAAGGCGGTTCCGGCGGAGCGATTGCTATTGCTACGGCTAATCGGGTATTGATGTTGGAACATTCTATTTATTCTGTTATATCACCGGAAGGATGTGCTTCTATTTTGTGGCGTTCTGCTGATAAAACTCAAGAGGCAACAGAAGCTTTACGTTTAACCGCACAAGATTTGAAATCATTAGGAATCATTGATGAGATTATAAAAGAACCTCTTGGTGGGGCACATCGTAATAAAGAACAGACGTTTAATTCCGTTAAAGAGGTTTTACTTAAGCATTTAAAGGAGCTTTCGGCAGTTTCTCCTGACGATTTGAAAAAAGAACGGACGGAGAAGTTTCTAAAAATGGGTAGAAACGTTACAGCTGAATTTTAGATATAAAGGGAAAACAACTCACCCTTTGTTTAGCTTAAAATAATTAGTGTTACAGATTATTTCTAACGGGCAATGTTTCATTGCCTGTTTTTTTAATCATTTTGGAGGTAAATATGAAAAGTTCTCAATCTAAATTTTCTAATAAAAAAATTAATTCCGGTACAGAATCTTCTTCTAAGCCGACATCTTCTAAGGTGGGTGGATGTTGTTGCGGTTCAAAATTTTCTGAAGAAATTGATGAAACCGAAATTGAGGAAGAAAAATAGTTTTAGGGAGTAAAAAATGAAAAATCAGATAATGCAAACGAATCAGACATCTGATTTGACAACTTCGCGCCATGTGCCAACGGATTTTCGGAGTTTAATGCACCATTTTTGGAATTTTCTTGATGCATCTAATGCTGAAACTTCCGGAATATCTCCCAAAATCCAAGTAACCGAAAATAAAGAAGCGGTTAATGTTATGGCGGAGATTCCCGGTATTGATGAAAAGGATATAGAGGTAAAGGTATCTTCTGATGGCTATCTTTGCCTTTGTGGCGAAAAAAAGAGCGAGATTGCAGATCAGGCTGATGACAATTATTTTTCTGAAATTTCTTACGGTATGTTTCGGCGCACTATTCAATTGCCATGGGATTTGGATTATGATGCAACAACTGCTAAATATAATAACGGCGTGTTAACCGTATCCATTCCTAAATCGCAAATTGAAAAGCAGAAATTTAAGAAAATTGATGTTGCCAAAGCGTAATGGAAGAGCCGGTTGTTATCTGCAACCGGTTTTTATTTTGCGGTTTTATTGGCAACGACTTTTTGGTAGACATCACCAAATAAAGTTTGCTTAGACCATGTGCAGAGTTCGGCATTCGGAGTTAAGTCGCGGATAGAGTGTTTCCATAAATCTTCGGCAAAGGGTTGATAAAGCCTGTTAACGGCACGAATAATGTATTTTAAGGGATTATATGATGATGGAAGATGATAGTCTATAAAGATAGCCTTTCCCTCCGGTTTGAGCGCGTTTATGATGTTTTCTAAAAGTTTTGTGCGTGTTAGCGGCGGAAGTTCGTGTAGCAACATAGGGCAGATAATAGTATCATACGTATCTTTTATTATTTTAGAAGCATCTCCCTCAGCCCACGTAATATGTTGTTCCAAATGTTTTTCGCGTTTGATTTCCAATAATTGTGGCACAATATCTACAATGGTATAAGAACCGAGTGCATTAAGAGAATTATAAGTTTGGTCTATTTGGTTACCCAATGTGACACCGATTTGTAAAACTTTGGCATGAGGAGAAAGTTCTTTTTTTATTTCTTCAATCAAGAGGTGATGATAGCCTAGTGTTAAAACATTTAGCAATATGCCGTTATCCAGAAAGTTATAAAGTTTCGGGTTTAAATATAACCAAGAGTAAATATCGGTCAGATAAGGTGGAAATTTTGTTTTGGATGTTTTTGCCATGGAGTTTTATTCCTTGTTTAAGATGTTATTTGGTATGTAACCGCGTTTTGCCGCTTCAAGAACGGCTGATGTTCTGTTTTTAACGTTAAGAACTTTTAGGATAACGGTTATATGAACTTTTACCGTACCCTCGGTTAAGTTTAGTTTATAAGCAATTTGTTTGTTTGACAACCCCTCGGCGATGCATTTAACAATGTCAATTTGGCGTTCAGTTAAGCCTTTTACCTTATTTTTTGATGATTTTTCCGATAATTTTTCCAGTGTTTTTAAGGGTTCGGTATATTCTTTTTGCGGTTCAGATGTTTTAGTTTGGTTAGAATACATCAGTTCATGCGGAATATATACGCCGCCTGCCAAAACAAGGTTTATGGCACTCATAATCAAGTTGTTGGAGCTGGTTTTGGGGATATAACCCGAAACGCCGATGTCTAAGGTTTGTTGCAAAATTTCCTTATCAAATACGGCAGAAATGATGATAATAGGCGTTTCCGGCAGGGTTTGATGAATTTTATTAATGGCGGTCAGCCAGTTAGCTCCCGGCATGGCTAAATCTGTTATAATCAGATCATATTGCGGGTTGCTTTCAAGCAGGTTAAAAATATCCGTATAGCTCTGAGCTGAGGTTATTTCTGCTTTTTCTATGTTTTCGCTTAAGATAAACTCTAAGCCTTTTAGGAATAATTCGTGGTCATCTGCTATCAGTATTTTCATTTCATCTCCAATCACCGGCGATTAATTGCCAACAGGATAAGGCGGCGGCAACAGCTGTTTCTGCGCGTAAAATGCGCGGGCCGAGCGTCGCTCCTTTGGCAAAAGGTAAAGTTCTTAATAGGGTTAATTCATGCTCGCTAAAACCACCTTCCGGTCCGATAAGAATAGCGGTTTTATGATTTTTTTCTTGTTGTAGCAGGTCAAAAAACGGTGCGCTTTCTAAAGTCTCATCCATAAAATAGAGCGTTCGATAGGTATCCCAGCTTTTTAGTATATCGGTTAATTTTTGTGGCTGTTCAATAAGGGGTAAATCAGTGCGGCGGCATTGCTCAGCGGCTTCAATGGATTGAGCCATATATCGCTCGATTTTAATGCTGGTGCAGTTGGTGTATTGAGATATAACCGGGAGTATTGTCCGGCACCCTAATTCAGTTGCTTTTTCAATCACAAAGTCGGTTTTATCTTTCTTTAAAGGGCAGAAAAGGAGCCATATATCAGGACAGGCATAAAAAGGTTTTGTTTGCTCTTTAACTTGGATAAGGGTTTGTTTTTTGGTTTGCTCAACAACATCACAAAGAAATTCACCGGATTTATTATCAAAACAATAAAGTTTATCGTTTGGAGTATATTTGACGACATTTTTCAGGTAATGCGTTTGCTCATCTGTTAAAGGTAGAGTTTTTTGGGGCACCAAGGTTTCGGCTATGTATAAACGAAAATTTTTAGACATCTGCTTATTCTTTGTATAAAGTTATTTTGTGCTATGATATTAACAAAGATGTGTTAAAGAATAGATAAGATTTATTGTTTGCAAGAGAGGTTTTAATGATTATTACAGTTGACGGACCGGCAGCGGCAGGAAAAGGCACTTTATCGGCAAGATTAGCGGAGAAATACGGTTTAGCATATTTTGATACAGGTATGGTGTATCGTGCTGTCGGGTTGCAGTTATTAAAAGATAAGATTGATTTAGCAGATGTTAAAGCGGCAGAAAAAAGAGCTGAAGAACTGACGTTTCCCAAAATGATGGAATTATCTCGTGATAAAGATTTCCGCTCAAGTGCAGGGGGCAGTGCGGCATCAATTGTTTCCAGTTATACAGGCGTTCGCCAAAGATTGCTTAAAATGCAGCAAGACTTTGCCAAGAAACCGGTTTTTGCTGACGGAATGCCGGCTAATGGCGCTATTTATGACGGTAGGGATACAGGCACGGTGATTTGCCCGCATGCGGATGTTAAATTTTTTATTACGGCATCATCAGAAGTTCGGGCTAAACGCCGCTATGATGAATTTATAGCCAAGGGGATGGTTGCGGATTATGAGCAAGTTTTGGCAGATGTTAAAGCGCGGGATGAACGTGATGCAAACAGAAAAGATGCTCCGATGAAACCGGCAGATGATGCCTTTATTTTAGACACATCAGAGATGGGGGTTAAAGAAGTTTTTGATAAGGCTGTAGAAATCATTGAATCCCAAATTAAATAAACCGGAGGGTAATATGAGAAAGTGGTTGTTGAGTTTATGTATGGTGTTGGCTCTTGTTGCGTGTAAAGAGGAGAAAAAGGAAACAGCACAAACAGATAGTAAGCCTGTTATCAAAATCGGAATAATATTACCACTTACCGGTGATATGGGAAATATAGGTCAAGCACTAAAGGGGGCAGTTAATCTAGCTAAAGACGATATTAGTAAGAAAAAATTGCGATATGATTACCAATTTATAATTGAAAATAATTCGTTTGAAGCCAAAACAACAGCAGTGATTAATCAAAAATTTATATCCATAGATGAGGTTGATGCTGTTGTGGATTTTGCATCTAAAATTGGAATGGTTACATCTTCAATAGCAGAAAAAAATAAGCTTATACATATTTCTGTCTGCTCTTCAGATTCTAAAGTGGCTGATGGAAAATACAATTTTATCCATGGGACACAACCACAAGAGGAAGCAGAGAGACTTGTTGAAAAAATTATTAAAGAAAAACTGGATAATGTTGTTATTTTTTCTGCAATAGATCAGGCAACAATAGAATTTGCAGATACTATTAAGAAAAAACTTATTGAACAGAATATTAAATTTAAGGAAATTAGGACAAATCCCGAAGAAAGGGAATTTAATTTTTTGGTAAATATTGCGGTGGCAGAAAATCCAAAATTATACATTGTTTTGGAATATTCTCCAGCACTTAATATCATCTTAAAAAAACTAAAAGAAGTAGCCAAAGATGTTCCGGTAACATCTATTGAAACCTTTAATATTCTTGATGATAAAAGTATTTTGGAGGGGCAGTGGTTTATTGATGCGGCAGAAGTTGACCAAAATAATCTTGAAAGATTTAGAGTATATAATAAATCAGATAATATTTATGGAATAGGTAATATTTATGATGCGATTATGCTGTTGGTGGAAGCCTTTGAAAAAGCTGATAATAAAGAGAATGCTGTTAATGAATTATCTAATATTAAGACTTATAAGGGATTAGTTGGCGAGTTGCAACAAGATGAAAATGGAATATTTAATTCCAGAGCGATTTTGAAAAAAATTATTAATGGTCAAGCAGTTACAATTAAGGAGTAAAATGATGAAAAATAATCAATTAGCGGAAAACATTTACTATATCGGTGTAGATGACAAGACAATAGACTTGTTTGAGGGGCAATATGTGGTGCCGAATGGCATTTCATATAATTCCTATGTGATTAAAGACGAGAAAATCGCGGTGATGGATACGGTTGATAAGCGCGCAACTGACGAATGGTTTAAGAATCTGGCAGATGTTTTGGGTGATAAGGAACCGGATTATTTGGTTGTGCTTCATATGGAGCCGGATCATGCGGCAAATGTGCAGAAGTTCTTGGATAAATATAAAAACGCCAAAGTGGTGGCGAATCCAAAAAGTTTTGCGATGATGGGTCAGTTTTTTGAAGGGTTGGATTTGTCCGGTCGGCAAGTAATTGTGGCAGAAGGGCAAGAGCTTAATTTAGGCGTGCATACCTTAAAGTTTATTATGGCACCGATGGTGCATTGGCCGGAAGTTATGATGGCATACGAGACAAAAGAAAAAATTCTGTTTTCGGCAGACGGGTTCGGTAAATTTGGAGCGCTTGATACCGATGAGGACTGGGCGTGTGAAGCAAGACGGTATTATTTTAATATTGTCGGGAAATACGGAGCACCGGTTCAGGCTGTGCTGAAAAAGGCTGCGGCACTAGATATTCAAAAAATCTTTCCGCTGCACGGTCCGATGCTGACAGAAAATCTCGGTTATTATATCGGTAAATATGATGTGTGGAGCAAGTATGAGCCGGAAGATAAGGGAATCTTTATTGCATACGCATCGGTTTACGGGCATACTAAAGCAGCGGCTGAAAAACTTAAGGAAATTTTAGAGCAAAAGGGTGCACCAAAAGTGGCGATTGCTGATTTGGCGCGGGACGATATGGCTGAGGCGGTGGAAGATGCGTTTCGGTATGACCGACTTGTTTTGGCGTCGGTTACGTATGATGGTGGCGTGTTCCCCTGTATGGAATCGTTTATCAATCATTTGGTGGCAAAAGCTTATCAAAATCGCAAAATCGGGTTTATTGAAAACGGTTCTTGGGCACCGGTGGCGGCAAAAAAGATGAGAACCATGCTTGAGGGACAGAAGAATTTGACATTTATGGAAAATGTGGTGACCATAAAGTCAGCTATGAAAGAAGCTGATTTAGCACAAATTAATGCACTAGCCGATGAATTGTTGGCTTAGATTTTTTAGATTGTTTCGCTAACCGTCCCTAATCGGGCGGTTTTTTGTTGCAAAAATAAAAAAGTCAGGTATTTAAAGGAGCAAGAAAAAATTATTACAAATATATCTCTGTTTTATTATGAGGAAGAAAGACTTTTACATTTTTCGCCATGGACAAACAGATTTAAATGTCCGAGGCGTGTGGCAAGGTGCCAAGATTGATGCACTACTTAATGCAAAAGGCAAGGAACAGGCAAAAGAGTTAGCTAAAAAAGTTGATTTATTGCAATTGACAAATCTTTATACTTCACCATTGCTCAGAGCGGTGCAAACAGCAAATATTTTGGCAACGGAAATTCGTAATGGCATGGTTGATTCTGTGACGATTTTGCAGGATTTGCGAGAATGCAATTTTGGAATTTGCGAAGGGTGGACAATGGAAAAAGCGCGCGAGCGTTATGGTGCGGATTTTGTTCAGGATATCCTTTTCCCTACTCAAGAAACGTGGGGCTATCGTTTTTGGCAAGGTGAAAGTAAAGAAGAAGTATTTAAGCGTGTTAAAAGGGTGCTAATGCATATTTTCGGCTCTTTGTCATGGGAAGGATATAACCGAATTGGAATCGTGTGTCATGCCGGTGTTATCAATGCGCTTCAATGCGGCTTTGGGCTTAAAGATGTGAGTTATGATAATTGCAGTATTTTGCATTTGTCATATGAAGCGGAAAGCCGAGAGTGGCACCAGATTTTTGATTAATAAGAGGAGCTGTCTGCTTTGTGTAGACGGCTCTTTTTTAATCTCTTTTGCTATAACCTCTGTAAAAACTGTTGCGAATAGCTATTTATAATGTGGTTTTAATTATAAAGGAGAATAGTTATGGCTCAGTTAGAAAATAAGAAGTTGAATTTGTTTTTAGCAGATTTGGCCGTGTTGAATATTAAAGTGCATACGATTCATTGGAATGTAATTGGTGCGACTTTTAAGGATGTGCATGAGTTAACCGATGATTTCTATCATATATTGCAAAATCAATATGATGAATTTGCCGAGTTGATGAAAGCTCATCGAATCTTTCCGATGGGGGCTATGGCAGAGTATGTGGATGCGACAAATATAGCTGAAATTGAAGGGCGTGATTATCCGGTTTATGAAGCGCTGGAAATCTTGGAGACGGATTTGGTTAAGCTGATTGCAACCGCAAAAGATGTGCGTGAGGAAATGCTTAAAACAGATACGTTTCAATTCAGTAATATTTTGGAAGATTATGTTGTTATTTATGAGAAGTATCTATGGTTTGTGCGCGCGATGCGAAACGAAAATAATGCCTAAAAGAAATAAGGTCGCTGTTCTGGCGACCTTTTTTGGTGGGATAAAAAGTGCTAGTTTGCTTGTTCAACTTCTATAACATAACCGCCGAGCTCCGTATCTGTAGCTGCTGATGTCGGGTTTGGTTGGGCAGTATTTGAAGATTGTTTTTTGCCGCGGTGATATATTTTGTGTTGCACAATATGCGGTGTTATTTGATAAGGTTGATTTGCAAAAGATTGTTGACGGCAGTTTCCGACCATTATTCCTGCAATAAATGCTAATAAGATGACAACCATTGCCATAAAAATCTTTTTACAATGACAACATTCACAGCAACAAGATTGTGGTTCTTCGCGATTTTCGGTCATTTTGTTTCCTTTCTTAAAAATTAACATTGGTTTTTTCCTGTGGTTAAGAGGTTTTTTGATATAATCATTTTTGTAGCGTTTTACAGGTGTAAATTTTGTTTGAAAAAATAAATAAAATAGGCCATCTTGTATCCAGAGGTATTTAATGGCGCGGTTTTTAGATTTTATATTTGGGATACTTAAATGGCCGGTGGCGTTACTGATGTTAGTGTCGTTGCCGTCTTTAATAGAGATTTTGGGGCATTTCCAGTTTAATAATCCGCGATTTTTTGCTTTTTTAATGGGTGCTGTTGCTTATATTGTGCTTAAAGTTATGGCAGCGGCGCGCACGAATATGTCAATGTTGATTTTAGCCCACGAGTTAACACATATCTTTTTTGCGCTCTTAACATTTCATAAAGTGGTGCATATTCATCTTAACATGGACGAATCCGGCGGGGCAATGGGCTTTAAGGGCAAGGGAAATTGGTTGATTGTTGTCGGACCATATTTTTTTCCGCTATTTTTATTTTTCTTGATGTTAGGGATTACATATTGGCACAAAAGTCTTGATGGTAATTTGTGGGTTAACGGTTTTTTAGGGTATTTCTTTATGTATCATTTGGAATCTATGGCTATTCAGATACATAGTGAACAGCCGGATTTTAAGGAAGTCGGTTTTCCGTTTTGTTGGATGTTTTTGCCAGGAGCAAATATTTTTATTTGTTCGGTTATTTTGGCATTTAATACCGGCGGTTGGGCATATGTGCAGCGATACCTTTTGGTATTTTGCAAGCTTAATTTACATTATATTGAACAGGTCTTGGGGTATTTTACCAGCTAAGAGTGCAAGTTTTATCGGTTGCTTTAAGTGTGGTCTTTATACCCAAAGGAACGATGTGGCGTGCCGGAATATGTCCGTAAGCAAAGTCGGTTACGACCGGAATCGTTAAATCTTTTACAAAATCATTGATACAGTCTTCAATAGTGCCGTCTTCTTTATCTATAATCGGGCAATCAGTAAACTGACCGATTATAATTCCTTTGAGTTTGTTAAAGTTCTTTTGCTGTTTTAATTGGTTTAGCATTAGGTCTATTTTGTAAGTTTTTTCTTCTATATCTTCTAAAATCAATATTTTATCTTTTAAATCAGGGAAATAAGGTGTGCCACAAAGATAGAGGAGAACACTTAAACAGCCGCCAACAATTTCGCCTGTGGCAGAGCCTTTGTGTTGGCAAATGCCGGAGGTTATTGTATGGGAATTTTCAAACAAACAATTTTTAAGAGAATTGTCAACGAGTGGGTTTATGATTTTATCGTTAAGGTCGTAAAGCGGCAAAAAGCCGGTAAATGACGGATTTTGGCATTTAGCAATCAGTGCGTTTTGGAGTGCGGTCGAATCGCTTAAGCCCAAAATCGGTTTTTTGTTATTTTTAATCAGTTTATAGTCTAAAAAGGAAAGCATGCGTGTGGCACCGGCGCCGCCACGGAGACAAAACAGAGCTTTAACAGAAGTATCCTTAAACAATTTATTGACAGCTTCTGCACGTTCTTTATCCGATCCTGCCATATAGCGGTATGCCTTTTTGATGTTATCGGCAAAAACCGGCGTGAGATTTAGCTTTTTAAAATAGTTTATGGTTTGGGCTAAATCTTTATCTTTTAGTCCGACAGAAGGGGCAATAATGCCAACTTTATCACCTTTGTTTAAGATACTCATTTTAATTTCTCCAAAAGCTCAAATCCCATATCAGTTATAGAGTTATCTCTTGCGCCCATTAAAACAACACGGTCATTTGGTTTGGCAATTTCTAAGATGTAATCTTTTAATTTATCACGCGTGTCAAAGAAACGGGCATTGGCGTTATGCCTTTTTGCGTAGTTAACTAAATCCAAAGAGGATATATCTTTTTTAACCGTGCCACCGGCAAAGAAGATTTCCGGCAACAATAAAATATCATCTTCTGACATATACTCAATAAATGAATCCATAATTTCTTTACCCATTAAACGCATCGGGGCGAATCCGTGCGGTTGGAACATCAGGATCAAGCGTCCTTTATAGCTCTTTAGGGCAGACATAGAGGCGGCAACTTTGTCCGGATTGTGAGCAAAGTCATCTATCACAGTAATATTATTGGCTTTGCCTAAAATTTCCAAACGGCGTTTGGCGCCTAAAAAGTCTTCTAAAATTTTGCATGCGTCTTCCGGTTTGATGCCAAGCAAAGAGCAACAAGCTATGGCACACATGGCGTTTGCGACATTAAAAGCTCCAATAAGGTTTAGTTTATAGTTCTTTTTGTTATAGGTATATTTTGTGCCGTCGGGAACAGGGGTTATTTTTTCGGCATAAAAATCAGCGGTTTTATCTTTGATGCTAAAGGTTAATGTGTGGGGATTTAAGCTCAAAATCGGCTCACTGTTTTTGTTGTCTTTGTTAATGATTGCGCCGTGCTTACCTTTGGTTACAAAATCACCGAATAATTGTTGCAATTCTTCTATCGATTTGTGGTCAAGTGTGATATTATTTACAACCGAGATATACGGGGTGTATTTTTCAATGGAACCATCGCTCTCATCTGCTTCTATTACGCAATATTCGCCGTCATTCAAGATAACGTTGGGGATACCCTTTTGGTCTTCATAGTTTTTTAGGAGGGCACCGTTAATCACCAATGGCTTCTTATCAGCTTTATCCAAGATATAGCCAATCATGGCAGTTACGGTTGATTTGCCGCTGGTGCCACCGACAGCAATATTGTATTTGTATGAAGAAAAGACTTCGGTTAATAAATCAGAACGGTGCTTAATCGGGATATTTAATTCTTTGGCGCGTTTAATGTCTAAAATGGTGTCTTCAACTGCGGTTGAGGTGTATAAAACAGCAAAGTTTTCATCAAGCATACTGCCGTCTTGCGGGTATATCTTTATGCCGACTTCTTCAAGTGCTTTTTTGTTTTTAAGGTCTTTTCCTTGGTCAAAATTGCGGTCTGTGCCGTAAATATCGTTATTTTTATATTTTAATACTTGGGCAAGTGCGCTCATGCCGCTGCCTGCTACCGCACAAAAACCGATTTTTTCCATGTCAAAGTCCTTTCAATAATTGTTTTATTCCTTTTTAGGGCAAAAAGGTTAAATTTTTTATAAAAAAAGGCTTGAACAGTGTTCAAAAATATTATAACGTTTGCTCAAAATGAACAAAACGAGGTATGCCTGAGATGAAAAATCTATTGAAAAAAAGAAAACTGGCGCAAGTGCAACAGCCCGAGGCGGCTCAAGCAAAAAAAGAAAAAATACGTGTGGATTTGCTCGTAAAGGCAAGAGAGGTTTTGCAAGATAAGGGGCTGGAGTTTTTGACTGCACGTAAATTGGCAGATTATTCCGGTTATTCGGTCGGGACAATTTATAACCAGTTCAAGAGCATGGATACCCTGATTGTGTGGGAAAATTGTCAAACCCTTGATGAATTGTATGAAGAGCTTAAAAAGGCGGAATTTGGTTCGGATGCCTATAAAAACCTAAATTATTTGTTGGAAAAGTTTATTGAGTTTGTTTTAGATAATAAAAAATTGTGGTTTTCGCTCTATAATTTCCATTTTACCAGTTCGGGCGGACATTTTGAACTGTTTTATTTGAGAAGAATTATCAATATTGTTCAGCTTTTAGAGAACAATGTGCATAAGCTCTTTAGTGATGTTCCGGAAAAGGAGCGCAAGGTTTCAACCGAAGTAATGTTTGTTTCTCTTTTTGCCTTAAGCTCTCTTTTAACCACGGATAAAGAGTTTGTGCGGCTTGAAAAGCGGTATGTGGTGAGGGTGCTGTTTAATACGTATTTAGCCGGAATGTCCTATCTAAAGAAATAAGAGTGAGATAAAGCACGGTCATATCGCCAGATGGAAGCCTGTCCTCAAATGCTCACTTACGTTTAAAGTAAGCTCCGCTTTGAGGCAGGACATCCGACGATAGCACCGCACTTTATCTCACTCTTAGCGGGTTCGTATAGCGGCGGCGCTCGCGGCGTCTAGCGCAGGTATTCTACGAGCTCTTAGCAGCGGCTACGCCGTTCGGTTTTACTTGTGTTTTTTCAAAAAATATGCTATGTTTTGCTTATAATATGATTGTTTAGGAGAAAAAGTATGTCTGAAAATGCGAAAGATACAATACCTATGTCAGAAGAACACAAAGAAAAGAAATTATTATCTCTTCTTATGATGGGAAAGGGGAGTCATAAATTGAATATTGAAGATCCTGTTGCTTTATACAATAATATAAAAAGTAAATATCATGAACATGCTTCTGATATTATCGTGAACTGTATAGCAAAGCCCAGTGATATTATAGGCGAACCTGTCTATATGGGGAGACCTGCTCGTGCGGATGATCTTCTTAATTATTTTGCTAAGACGGCTGTTTGTAATGTTGATGAAAGGAAGCTTAGTCGCGCCAGTGGAGATGAAAATTGGGCTAAGCAAACAATAAATCAGGCAATAGAGTCTTTGAAAAACGGGCGAGACGACTGGGGTAAATAATTCTTTTTTATGATATTCTTATCCCTCCTCTAAAACCGTGACAATCTGTTTGGTTACTTCTTTGGCGTCGCCCAGAAGCATTAAGGTGTTATCAGCATAAAATAGCGGATTGTCAATGTTGGCATAGCCGGTTGCAAGACTCCGTTTAACAAAAATAATCCGTTTGGCGAGTTCCACTTCTAATATCGGCATTTGATAAATGGGGCTTCCTTTTAAGGTTTTGGCTAGGGGATTGGTAATGTCGTTGGCGCCGATAACGTATGCCACATCGCAAGTTTTAAATTCTTGGTTAATATCTTTTAGCTCATAAACATCATCGGGGGATATATCGGCTTCGGCGAGCAAAACATTCATGTGTCCGGGCATGCGTCCGGCAACGGGGTGGATGGCAAATTTGACATTTACCTGATATTTTTGTTTTAAGATGTTTGCCATATCGGCAAGCTCTTTTTGTGCATTGGCCGCGGCGAGTCCAAACCCCGGAACGATGATGACTTTATTGGCGTTTTCCATTAAATAGGCGGCATCAGTGGCGCTTGCTTGATGAATTTCCGCGCGTTTAGAATCGGTGTTTATTTCTTGAACAGACGGATTTTTGAAAAAGACATCAAATAATGGTCGGCGCATGGATCTTGTCATCATATAAGTTAAGATACTGCCGCTTGAGCCGACAAGGGTGCCGACGATTATCATTAAGATGTTTGCGGTGCTGAAGCCGACAAATAAGGTGCTCCATCCGGAAAAAGAGTTTAATACAGAAATGATAATAGACATATCCGCGCCACCGATCGGGAGGATGAAACAAAAGCCGAAAGCAATTGCAAGTAAGATAAAAATAAGCAAAGCATAAGATGTGTTTTGATAAATCGGATATATTGAGAGTATGCTTAAAATAAAGAGGATATAGCTTAAGTTTTTGGTTATTTGGGGATTAAATGGTATTTTTACAGCGGATAGTTTGATAAAGGCGGCAAGCGAGCCGCTAAAGGTGATAAATCCGGTATAGATGATAAGCAAAACAAGCTCGAATGTATGAGTTGAAGCGGTCAGCTCGGTTATGCCGATAATGCCGGCGGCTAAGCCTCCGGAGCCATTTAAGAGGGCGACCATTTGCGGTAAAGCCGGTGTTTTTAGTCGGTGAGAGGAAAAGGTTCCGGTTATGGCGCCTAAAAGCAAAGCGACAGCTGCAGAGGTTAAATATTCATCAGGGATGGTGGGGAAATAACATATGATGACAAGGCACATGGCAAATGAGGCGATAAAGTTGCCGTAATAGGCCTTCTTTGGCTCGGATAAAGCGCTTAAAGCAAAGATAAGCAGGCTGTAAACGATAACAGATAGGGCTTTAATCATGTTTCTTTTCCTTTGGTTTGAACATATTAAGCATACGAGTGGTGATATAAAAGCCGCCAAAAATATTAAATGAGGCTAAAAATATAGCAAAATACAACAAATAAGGCTCAGGGTAGGCGGTTATTTCGTTAAAGGCTTTTATTGCGCCTATTATTACAATGCCGGAAATAGCGTTGGTCATACTCATCAATGCGGCATGTAACGCCGGAGTTACTCGCCAAATGGCAAAGTAGCCTAAGAAACACGAGAGGATAAAAATATCAATAATCTGCATTTTACGGTTAAACTCCTAAATTAATATGGGTTTGATGTAGTCAGCGGACAAGTCTAAGGTGTTAGGTTTGGGTAGAATAATATTTATCAGGTTTAAAATGTTATGGGCAAATAAGTCTGAGGCGGTTAACGGGGCTAAGCGCTCAAAATGGGTGTTGCGACAGAAATGAAAATCGGTTGGCGTTTTGGTGAGGTTGATACTTTGTTTTGTTGTATCAATTACAACCGCATGAGTTATTGTGGAAGATAAGTCTTTATCTGTAATGATGCTCTTTGCGTTGACAGTGCTGATGATGATGTTTTTATCAGATAGTATAGTGGCAATATCCGTTGATGATGTTAAACTAAATTCGGCACCGACAGATGCGGCAAGGTTCTTTGCTTCTTCTCTGATGTCTGCGATGGTTACTTTACACCCCGATTTTTTAAGGAACGCGGCAATTTCAAGACCGGTGGTGCCGGCACCGATAACAAGAGCTTTAATCGGCTTAATGGTGGTGGCGCCAGTTATCAGTTGAGGTGCAATGCGCTTAGCGTGGTAGAGGGCATAAATGGCAGCCATATAACCTTTAACAATACTTTGAGCACTTAAAATATCTATCGGCTGAGCGACGGAAATGCGCGGTACAAGCTCCAAATGCAATTCTTTAACAGGGGCAAAATTTGTGTGAGAATCTGTAAAGTCAGCGATAATAAGCTTGCATGTTTTGAGTTGTTTAGGTTGTATTTGCGGTGGATTTATTTGGATAATGATTTCGCTTTTGCTTAGTATTTCATCGGTAGTTTCCAAAACTTTTACACCAGTGTTTAAATACGCTGTATCAGATATATATAGAGTTTTTCCATAGCCTTTTTCTAATAGAACAGCATGCCCCTTGGCGATAAGTTTTTGGGTAACTTCAGGCGTTAGTGAAATGCGCGTTTCATCTTTTGATTGTTCTTTTAGGGATCCGATAATCATCTGAAAAACCTTTTTAATGATTGTATTTTGGATTTAATCGGGTATATATGCTTTATAAAGAGGATATCAATGGCAGAGTGCTTAAAAATATTTGTATCGTTTTTTAAGATCGGGCTGTTCACTTTTGGTGGCGGCTATGCAATGGTGCCGTTGTTTCGCCAAGAATTGATTGAAAAAAGGAAATACATTACCGAAGATGAACTGATGGATTATTATTCCATCGGGCAATGTACACCGGGGATAATAGCGGTTAATGTGGCGACTTTCACCGGATATAAGATACAAGGTGCTAAAGGAGCTGTGAGTGCAACATTTGCAATTGTTTTGCCATCATTGATGATTATTTTGTTGTTGGCAGGGATTTTGAATGTGTTATCTGATAATCAAACAGTGTCGCATGCGTTTGCAGGGATAAGACTTGGCGTGATTGCTTTAATCGGTAATGAGGTTTTAAATTTGAGCAAAAAAGCGATTAAAACCAGGTATCATTTGTTTGTTTTCGGGGTTATTGCGGTTCTCTTATTTCTTTTTAATTTTTCGGCAGTTGAAGCTGTGTTGATTGCGGCAGTTCTTGGCGGATTGCGCTTTTTTAAGGAGAAATGGCAATGATTTATGTGTTGCTGTTTTATGAGTTCTTAAAAATCGGACTGTTTGCAATTGGCGGTGGTATGGTTACTATACCGTTTTTGTTTGATTTGACTGAAAAATTTAATTGGTTTACCGCTCAAGAATTAACAGATATGATTGCTGTTTCACAATCTACACCGGGGTCGGTAGGGGTTAATATGGCAACATATGCCGGATTTAAGGCAGCGGGTGTTTTAGGCGGTTGCGTGGCAACTTTTGGTTTAGTCTTTCCTTCGGTTATCATTGTTATTTTAGTTTCAAAGTTATTGAAAAAATGGTCTGAAAATCTGTTTGTAGCCGATGTTATGGCGGCAATTCGTCCGTCAGTAGTTGCTCTTATCTTACAGGCCGGATTTGAGTTGTTGCGTTTAAGCGCGCATGATTATTTTGCTTTTGGATTTGTAGTGGTGTTTTTGTTGCTTATTCATTTTTATAAAAAAAGCCCGATATTTTATATTATCTTATCGGCGATATTAGGTATAGTGCTTAGGCTTTAAAGCAAATTCTGCTCTGTTAAGTAAGCATACATATCTTCGGCAATAAGTTGGTGCCCTTTGGCATTTGGGTGGGTGGCATCTTGATAAAGCTCTTTTGTATTACGAGTTTGCCATTTTTCGGATTGAGCAAAAAAGTGAATGTGCCTTTCTTTACAAATTTCTGAGATAATTTCATTGTATCTTACGACATCGCGTGTGCGTCTGATGAGGTTGGCTTCAATGGAGTATTTTCCTTCTACAATCGGTAATAGGTCTGCAACAACAATCGTCGCACGGGTTAATGACAGTATGTCCAACAGTTTTTGCCAATACATTATGCGCGCACCCTCAGAAAAATCTAAGGTTAAGTTGCTGTTTTGACGACGCCGGATATCGTTTATGCCGATATTAACAATTATGAGGTCAAAGTGTCGGGATAATACTTCAAATATGGCACGGTTAGTAGCATCAGCAATGTTATCTCCGGCTTGGGAGAGATTGTTAAATACAAATTCTCCTGGGTGGTCTTTTAAGATAAGTTTAGCAAGCCTTGAAACCCAGCCGGATTCTTCTTCATCAAAAAAACCATGAGCGATGCTGTCACCAACAATGCCGATACTTTTTACCATTTGAAAATCTTTCTTATAATTGGTGCACCCGGCGAGGTTCGAACTCGCAACCTTTGGCGTCGGAGGCCAACACTCTATCCAATTGAGCTACGGGTACATTTTGGAATTGCTTTTACCTTGACGCTTATATAACGATTTTTTTAATAAATCCAGTTTTTTTTATATTTTTTGATAAGATTTTACTTGACTTAATCAGATTATGTTTGTATGTATGAGCAAAAGTTTTTTAAGTAAAGGATATAAAAATGGCTAAGAAATGTGAAATTTCCGGCACTGGCGTTATGAGCGGTAATAATGTGAGCCACGCAAACAACAGAACTCGTCGTCGCTTTTTGCCGAATTTGCAAGTTGTTTCTCTTTTGAGTGAGGCAATGGGTAAGGTTTATAAGTTAAGAATCTGCACAAAGACTCTGCGCTCTATTGAGCATAAAGGCGGTCTTGATGCTTATTTGATGGCAACTCCTGACGGTAAGCTGACAGAAGAGGCTTTGAAGATTAAAAAAGTTATTGCCGGTAAGGTTAGCGCATAATCAATAGGTTATGCTTTGAGTTTAGGAGAGTCGCTTAAGGCGGCTCTTTTTTAATACAAAACCCCACGCCATATGACGTGAGGTTTTATACTAAAGTTGAGAAAGCTCCTTTTCTGTAAAAGTGATAATCTCTGTTTTGTTGTACAAAGCGTTAAGCTTATCCATGCGTAAATTGGTCTTAAAGTGGATATAACCGATAAAGATAGTTAGGGCGATAATAGCACCTAAGAGTAGATACCAGTGATTGATAGACCACTTTTCTTCAATACCAACAAAAATGCCGTATGTGCCAAAGATAAAAGTTGCTAAACACAAAAAACAAAGCACTTTAACTGTCTTGTTTGATAAATTTTGAGCTGCGATAAAAGCTTCGGCCTCGGCCTCACTTTTGGCGAAGACAACAGTGCCGTTGATTGCACCACAATGTGAATAGCCACATTCTTTGGGCGAATTGCCAAACTTCTTTTTAAAAGCAGGCAATGCGTTTTTTAATAATTCTTGTTCTGTCATAATGATAAATGTTTTATGATAATTTGATTTATGCTTACTTTAGTCAGTTTGTTTTTAAAATCAATGCAAAAGTTTGTTCTTGCATTTTCCTGTTGCGGGTGTAGGGTAATGAATAAATAAAATAATTATGTTAAACTAAAAAATTTAAGCGTATGGTCTATTTTATTATTGTTATCATTGTCATTGCCATCATTGTGTGTGCTTGTTTGGTTATTACTTGGTTTGATGTAAAATGCGATAGAAAAGAAGAAATTTGGTCTATTTTGCAAAAGGTTGATAAAACTAATCCCAAAAAGCGCCAAAGAAATGAGTATGATGCTTGGTTTGCCGCACATGTGGAAGACTTTGCTAAGTCTAAAAAATTGATAGGGTATATCGGTGTTTACGGGTATTTAGAAGATGCTTTCTGGGAGAATATAAAGGAACCGGATAAAAACCGTGAGCTACAGATGAATATTATCCGCGCAAGGAGCAAGGAATATTCCAATCTGCTTTATCACTTTACCGAAAAGTATCAGTTGTTACCTGAGGTTAAAGCGTGGCTTAAGCTTAATAGGTTGAAGTATTGGGAAGCATATGACTATTGCAAGAAAGTTTATTCTGATTTTTAATAATAAGAGCCGTTCTATTTGAGCGGCTTTATTTTTGTGTGGTTAGCATTTTTCTAAAAAACTGCCTAAAATTTTCTTTTTGCCGGCTTTATCAAAGTTTACTTCGCACTTATCGCCGTCAACATCGATGATTCGTCCATAGCCGAAACTGGCGTGATATACGCGTAAGCCTACTAGAGGTGATGTTTTCTTTTTTTGATAAAAATAGTCATTTTGAGGATATGGTGTGTAAGTTTCCTCATCAGCACATTCATCGTAGGCGACACTTTCATAGCTATCAAAATAACCGTGCTTTTCTTGTTTGCGATATTTATTATATCCGCCGCCATAGCGATAACCGCCGCGGCTGTTTTGATAGCCGTCTGAGTGTTTGGTATAATAATCTCTGCCGCCACCATAGCTGTTATTATAATTATTTGTTTTTTGAGGAGCTCCATAACCGGTATTATTTATAAGATCTATGCAGGAAGTTGGTAATTCGTTTATAAAACGAGACGGAAGATTATTTTGCCATTGTCCGTATAGTTTGCGGTTAAAAGCCATGGTGATGTATAAAAGCTTACGGGCGCGTGTAATGGCAACATAAGCTAGGCGACGTTCTTCTTCTATGCTACCGTCGTCACCGCAATCTATGCATTTTTGGTGTGGAAACAAGCCTTCTTCCCAACCGGGGAGAAAGACCGCGTCAAATTCCAAGCCTTTAGCCGCATGTAAAGTAGAAATGATTACTTTGTTACTGTTGTCGCTGTATTCGTTGTCTATAACGAGGCTAACATGCTCTAAGAAGTCGGCTAATGTCGGATATGTATCACCGTCGCTCATGACGTTTAAGAGTTCTTTGATGTTTTCAATACGTCCGGGGGCTTCTACGGATTTGTCTTGTTCAAGCATTTCCATATAGCCGGATTCTGTTACAACTTGTTCAGCAAGCTCGCCCAGAGTAACTGCCGGCATAATTTTGCGCCATTCTTCCATGTGCTTAACAAAAAGTTCAATATTGCCGCGTGTCTTTCCGGTTATGGAATTATCTTCAAGCAGGCGAACCATGGCATGATAGAGAGGAATCCGTTCTATTTTGGCGCGTTCACGGAATTTATCGATGGTTTTTTCGCCGATGCCACGAGCCGGTTTGTTGATAATACGTTCAAAAGCCAGATCGTCGCTTGGTTGTAAAATCAAGCGGAAATAAGCAAGCATGTCTCTGATTTCAGCGCGTTCATAGAATTTTAAGCCGCCGATAACTTTGTAGGGGATTTGCTCTTTGATGAAAACTTCTTCAAAAGCGCGCGTCTGCGAGGCGGTGCGCACCAGAATGGACATTTGTTCATAGGCAAAACCATCATATTTCAGACTTGAAATTTTTTGTGCAATATATTTTGCTTCATCATCACCACTATAGGTGCTGACGACTTTAATTTTTTCATTTTTGCAGTCTGATACAGGACTGTGTTCGGCAACTTTAAGGGTTTTACCAAGGCGCTTTGCATTGTGACTGATAACAGCAGAGGCGGCGGTTAAGATATTGGCGGTGGAGCGATAATTTCTCTCCAGTCTGATGGTTGTGGCATCAGGGAAATCCTCATTAAATTTTAAGATATTTTCTATTTCCGCGCCGCGCCAAGAATAAATGGATTGATCATCGTCACCGACACAACAGATGTTTCGGTGTTTTTGCGAGAGTAATCGCAAAAGCAAATATTGTGTAACGTTGGTGTCTTGGTATTCATCAACCATGATGTATTGGAAACGTTCTTGATATTCTGCCAAAACTTCGGCGTTTTTCATTAAAATTTGCAAGGTATAGAGTAAAATGTCACCAAAATCTACGCAATTTAATTCAATCAAACGTGCTTGATATTCTTTATAAATGAAAGCAGTAATGTTTGTTTTGTAATCTAAAGCAACTTTGTCTATGGTCAGCCCCTTGTCTTTGAAATGTGAAATTTTTTCCAATACGGCTTGAGGGGTATATTGTTTTTCATCAATATTGTTTTCTTGTAAGATTTTTTTGATGAGTCGCTTTTGGTCATCTTCGCCTAAAATGGTAAAGTTTGGTTTTAAGTCGGCAAGTTCGGAATATTTTCTTAAAATTTTGACACAAATACTATGAAAAGTTCCAAGCCAAACAGAATTTACCGTATCACCGATAAATTGGCGAACGCGCTCTTTCATCTCGTTTGCGGCGCGGTTGGTAAATGTTACAACCAAGCAATTCCATGGGCGTGTTTTGCCTTGATTTAGGATATAAGCCAAGCGTGTGGTTAAAACTTTAGTCTTGCCTGTGCCGGCACCAGCCAAAACAAGAAGGGGACCTTCGGTTTTTAGAACAGCGTCCTTTTGTTCGGGATTAAGGTCTTCTAAAAATTGCGGCGGCGGCATTAATGCCTCTGTATTGTTATATACAGGGGCGGAGTTTTCATCATCTGTCTCGTCAAAATCAAAAATGTTGTTCATCTTATTAAATTTCTTGTTTTTTTATCCCTAGAATCTTATATAAACTTTATAGAGGATTTTTTGATAAAGAAAAGAATTTTATTTATTTTTAGAACAGAAATAAAACATTTGGGGGTAAGATGAGCGAAGTTAAAGAAAAAATTATTGCTTTACAAAAGTATTTAGATAGCCGAATTATCGGGCAAAAGGAGTTGGTTAAAAAACTGATAATCACGTTGTTGGCCGATGGTCATGCACTTCTTGAAGGTGCTCCGGGGCTTGCAAAAACCAAGGCAATTAAAACTTTGTCTGAATGTATACAGGCGCAATATAATCGTATTCAATTTACACCGGATTTGTTGCCGTCAGATATTACAGGTAGCGATATTTATGTGGCAGAACGTGGAGATTTTGAGTTTCGTAAAGGGCCGATTTTTGCCAATATGGTGCTGGCTGATGAAATTAACCGTGCGCCGGCGAAGGTGCAGTCGGCGTTGTTGGAGGCCATGGCAGAGAGACAAGTTAGCGTGGGTGGTAAACAATATCGCTTGCCGGATTTGTTTTTGGTTTTAGCCACACAAAACCCGATTGAACAAGAAGGTACATATAATCTTCCGGAAGCGCAGTTGGACCGCTTTTTGATGTATATTAAAATTGATCAGCCGGGGGCAGATGTGGAACGTAAAATCTTGAAGTTGGTTCGTTCAGAACAGCTAGGGGTTAAGGAGCAAGATGAAGTGTGGAAAGAGTTTTCTAAAACAGTTGGCAAAATTACAATTGAAGATATAATATCAGCCCGACGTGAAGTGCTCTCAATGCATGTTAGCGAATCGCTTGAAGAATATTTGGTGCAATTGATTGTCGCAACGCGCCAACCGGAGAAATACGATGCCTCGCTTAAATCTCAAATTTTATACGGAGCAAGTCCGCGCGCGACAATTGCTTTAGATAAATGTGCTAAAATCAATGCGTGGTTAGACGGGCGTGATTTTGTTACGCCAGAAGATATTCATGCGGTGATTTATGACGTGTTGCGGCATCGTATCATTTTGAGCTTTGAAGCGCAAGCCGAAGGTATTACTGCCGATGACATTATTACAACTTTATTGAAATTGGTGCCATTGCCCTAAGATAAAGAGGTTATAAATGTTTTTTAAGAAAAAAACATCTCCTGAGAATAGTTTTAACGGTTTATCAGCCTCGTTAGATGAGTTGATAGAGCAAAAGAAGTATTTGCCTTATATCAAAAAGAGACAAAATAACTTTACCTCGGATCAAGCGGGAGACATTCGTTCTGCTTTTAAGGGGCGCGGCATGGAATTTGATGAGGTGCGCACTTATGGGTTTGGTGATGATGTCAGAGATATAGATTGGCGTGTGACGGCCAGAAAAAATGAGCCTTACACCAAAGTCTTTTCAGAAGAAAAAGACCGTGAAGTTTATGTGGTTTTGGATTTATCGGCATATATGTTATTTGGAACCAAAAAGGAACTTAAATCTGTAGCGGCGGCAAAATTAGCGGCGTTGCTTGGTTGGCAGAGTATGGCTAACAAGGACAGATTCGGTTTGGTGCTTTATAACGGCAAGGAAACACGTGTGTTTAAGCCGCAGAATAATCAAAAGAATTTGATGGCGATATTGAAAGCAATATCAGAGACGAGCGCTGATGTGCTTAAACTTTCTGATGAAGATAAAGCAACAGCACAAAATGATATCACTGAACCGTTGCGCTTTTTGCAGTATAATATCAAAAGCCGCGCAATGGTGTTTGTATTAAGTGATTTTAAAAAAATTAGTGCAGAAGGCTTAAAATCTTTAGTTGCACTCACCAAGAGATGTCGCGTCTATTGCGTTAATATTTATGATTATATTGAAGAGGTTCCTCCGGATTCAGGTGAATATATGGCAGAGTATAATGGCGAAAAATTGATATTTGATTCGTCTCCAGAAGCATATAAGCGCACATATTATAATTACTTTTTAGAAAAGCGCCGCGCAATGGAGAATTTTTGCCGTAAGTTTAATTGTCAGTATCTCAATATCCGCACAGACAGACCGCTTTATAAGCAGCTTAGAATATTGTAAGGGACGTTAATGAATAAAGTTTTTAAGAAATTATGTTTTTTAGCTATGACAGCGTTTTTTTTAGCTGGTGTTATTTATTGGTGGCAACAGAAAAAAATAACTTTTAGCGTGATTATACCGGTCTATAATGCTGAAAAATATTTACCTAAATGTTTAGACAGTGTGTTTGCGCAAAAGGGCAATTTTGAAGTAATTGCGGTTAATGACGGCTCTAAAGATAAGTCTTTGCAAATTTTGCAAGAATATGCGAAGAAGCATAAAAATCTCAAAATTATTGATCAAAAAAATCAGGGCGTATCAATGGCACGTAATGCAGGTTTAGCTGTTTCTCAAAATAAGTATATTACGTTTGTTGATAGTGATGATTGGTTAGAACCGAATGCTTTTGAAGTTGTTTCTGAGGTTATCCAAAAAGATAGTCCGGATATTGTGAGAACAGATTTTTATGATGTATATGATAAACAGTGGGTTAAGGATGTTCGAGGCGAAAAAGATGCAGAGACAATAACTTCTGATGCTAAATTTCCCTCGCACCAAGTTGATATGTTAAGTATTTTATCGCCTTTTTGGGCTAAAGAATCTATTAATGATTTGTATTTTGCAAATATCTCGGTGCACGGTTTTTTTGTTTCTAAGGAGTTTTTGGAAAGACATGAAATAGTGTTTCCTTCTGAACTGAGGGTTGCAGAAGATTTTGTTTTTATTTACAAATGTTTTTTCTACAATCCGTTCATTTCTGTGCTTTCGGAGCCCTTATATAATTATCACAATAGTGTGGATAGTGTTTCCAAAAGTGTGGAAATGCTTGAGAAAAGCCGTGAAAGCTTAAAAGTAATGGAAAATACAGATGAGTTTAGTATGTCACCGCGTCGAATACAACTTTTGATGAGAGACCATTGGTTGAGTCTGGTTATTTTAGGAATTGCTAATTTGGAGCGTCATGGAATAGCTCCTCAAAGTGGGTTTGAGCAAGCATCTCGCGCTTTGCAGAGCTTTTCTATTTATAATGAAAAAGAGCTAAAGTCTGCACGAAATTATCAGAAATTACGCAATATGTTAATGGGTGGCACTCATTAGTCCGGTTCTTTAATCCGTTCAATATTTGCACCAACAGCTTTTAATTTTTCTTCCAAGTGTTCATAGCCGCGGTCAAGGTGATAAACGCGGTTAACAATGGTTTCGCCTTCGGCAACAAGGCCTGCTAATACAAGGGCAAAAGAAGCTCTCAGGTCGGTTGCCATTACCGGTGCACCGGAGAGTTTTTTAACACCGCGGATGATTGCAGAGGCGTGACCGTGAATATTGATGTTTGCGCCCATGCGGCAGAGCTCCGGCACATGCATAAAACGGTTTTCCCAAATGCTTTCGGTAACAAGAGACGCTCCTTCGGCAACAGTCATCAAAGCCATATATTGGGCTTGTAAGTCAGTTGGGAATCCGGGGTAATAATCGGTATAAATATCTTCGCCAAAAATAGTTTTGTTTTGCGCATCAATAATAATGGAATTTTCTTTTTCTTCGACTGTGACGCCCATTTTTTCCAGAGTTCTTAAGGGTTGTTGCAAGTGCTCGGGGTTGGCGTTAATCAGTTCAATTTTTCCTTTGGTAATGGCTGCGGCAATAGCATAAGAGCCAGCCTCAATACGGTCGGCAATAACAGCGTGTGTTGCACCGTGAAGTTCTTTAACGCCTTCAATCGTTAAGATTGAAGTGCCTCGCCCGAAAATTTTTGCGCCCATTGCACTTAATAAATCAATTAAATTTTCTATTTCCGGCTCTTTGGCGGCATTTTCTATTTTGGTAATGCCATCTGCTAAAACTGCGGCCATTAAGATATTACAAGTTGCACCGACAGAGGCTTTGCTAAAGATAATATGAGAGCCCTTTAATCCTTGTGGTGCATCAGCGATAACGTATCCGTTTTTGATTTCTATGGCTGCGCCCATTTGTTCTAAAGAAGATAAGTGAATGTCCATCGGGCGAGCACCGATAGCGCAACCGCCGGGGAGTGAAAATTCTACATGATGAAAGCGGGCTAAAACCGGCCCTAGGACGTAATATGAAGCGCGCATTTTGCGAACAAAATCATATGGAGCAATCAGTTCTTTTATTTCATCAGCTTGGTAGGTATAGGTTTTGGTTAGGTGTCCGCTATAAATTTCTTCTTTTTCGGAAATTTTTAGTCCCATATAGTTTAGGAGACTGTTTAAGAAGGTTATATCTGACAAAGCCGGAACATTTTTTAAGGTAATGGGTTCTTTGGTCAATAACGAAGCACAAACCAAAGGCAAAGCTGCATTTTTGGCTCCGCTGATATAGATTTTGCCGTTTAATTTGTTACCGCCGATGATTTTTATTTTATCCATAGTTGTTCTCCTTTACCGGTTAGGGGTTAGTTCTTTTTAGCCTGTTTTAGCTTTTGCAGAGCCTCGGCTTGTTTTTTTCTCTTTTCAAGATTTTTTTTAAGTGCTTTGGCTTCTTTTTCTATACGTGCATCTTGTCTTTTTTTTATATTTGCCATGGGACCTCCTTTGTTTGATGAGCTTATTTTAGTGTAAAATCGTATATAAATTCTTAAAAAGACAATGGATTCACAGGATATTTAGATAAAATTTATCGGCAAAAATCATAAGGTTATTATAAATTTTTGTGAGAGGATAAAATTTTTCTTGCAATAATAAAAAAGTATGTTATAAACAACACTCGTTAAGACGATGCGGGTATAGCTCAGGGGTAGAGCGCAACCTTGCCAAGGTTGATGTCGTGGGTCCGAATCCCATTGCCCGCTCCAATTCCACCGTAAGCTATATGGCTTGCGGTTTTTTTGTATCGGGACGTAGTTCAGCCTGGTAGAGCGCTTGCATGGGGTGCAAGAAGTCGGAGGTTCAAATCCTCTCGTCCCGACCAATAAAGCAAAGGCCAGCCCTTGTGGTTGGTTTGTGTTTTATTGCCACGAAGTGGTTTGGATTTGAAGCTCCGAAAAAGGAGGTTCACTACAAATGAAAGCGAGACGGAAGTATCGCGGTCAGCCGTTAGGCTGATGAGTGCTCGTGCGCCGAAGGCAAAACTCTCGTCCCGACCAGTAAATAAGACAAAGACGACACGTATAGGAGATTTTAATATGACCGGTGTCGAATATATCAAAAAATCAGTTTCTGAGTTGTTGAGTAATCATTTTGGCGGTCACGATGACAAGCATGTTTTTCGTGTTTATCAATTAGCTATGGATTTTTGTAATGAAATTCCGGAAGCTAATAGGGATTTGGTTGCAGCTGGTGCCTTGTTGCATGATTGCGATGATTATAAGCTATTTGGTGAAGAAAATGCTCGGTTGTTAACCAATACTCGTCGTATATTAAAAGGCTCCGGATTTGATGATGTTTTTGCCGGCAAATGTATTGAGATTGTCAAAACAATCGGATATAGCAAGCGATTAAGCGGAATCGTGCCGGATTGCATAGAGGGTAAAATTGTTTCTGATGCAGATATGGCTGACGCGAGCGGTATTATCGGGGTTGTTCGGTGTATTGAGTATCGCGCCTATCGTTCTCAAGGCGGGGAACCTTTTTTTGACCCTGATTATCTGCCAACCGAAATGGATGCCGCAAAGTATAAACAAATAAAAAATTGTCCGGTGGTAAATCATTTTTTTGATAAGTTGTTTCACTTGCGCGATTTGGCGCTGACAGAACCGGGGCGGCGATGTATTGGAAAAAGACATGAAACGATTGTTAATTTCTTAAAAACCTATTTTGATGAAATTGATGCGCCGCAAGTTTGGAAAGATTTATTGACGCAATATGAGTAATTTAGACTTAGTTTTGCTACAAAATAATCTCTTGACTCTTAAAATTTCAAATGTTATAAGCCTATTTCGCAAAGAGCTATTAGGTTTATAATTAACAACCAAAACTATTATATATATTGAGTTTAAGGCAAGTTATATCAGAGTTGACGTATCATGGAGTATGAGGTGCGATTGACCTTTCCTTTATGGAATAGAGGAAGCTTCCTCGTTATTTCTGGTATCAGCATTGTAATTCATGCCTTCTGTATGCAAACAGTAATCCGCCTAATCGGCAAAATCAGACAATGGGTTCAGCAGTCCTTTCTTTCTTCGGGGAGATAAAAGCTATCGCTGTGCGTTTGGTTTGGTGGGTTGTTGTGAGTAGTGGCAAACGAAAGCAAACATTCCAAACGGTAAAAATCTGAGAGGGAGTTCTCAGAGGGATGTTAAACTGTTAAAAAGGTGACCAGCAGCCTTTGGCATCGCAGATGTTTGTGCTTAAACTGACGGGTGGGTTTGCCAATAACCGCCCAGAAGCTAGAAATGATGACAAGCAGTTGAGTTGGCTTGGAAGCAGCCATTCTTGTGATTTGCTGATGTGTGCAATCTGCTTTAGTTTTTGGCTTAAGCCCCTGATATGAATTATCGGGGGCTTCCTTTTTTTATAATAAACGCAAAAAACACTTGATTTATTAGATATTAGAGTGTATCAAAGCTAAGCGATAGGGGTATAGCTCAGTTGGTAGAGCATCGGTCTCCAAAACCGAGTGTCGTGAGTTCGAATCTTACTGCCCCTGCCATAAAAGAACGCCCCTTTATGGGGCGTTCTTTTATGGTATCTTAAGATGTAGAAGTTGTGGACAGAGTGGGATAGATTTTCGTTTTTTTCAAAAGCTCAATCGCACGGGCGCTCATCAGCCTCACGGCTGACCGCCATACTTCGTCTGGCTTTCGCTGGTAGTCGAACCCACTCACTCCGTGGGTTCTTATCCCACAACCAATAAAAAAGAGGGATAAATTCCCTCTTTTTTATTGGCGGACAGAGTGGGATAGATTTTCGCTTTTTTCAAAAGCTCAATCGCACGGGCGCTCATCAGCCTCACGGCTGACCGCCATACTTCGTCTGGCTTTCGCTGGTAGTCGAATCCACTCACTCCGTGGGTTCTTATCCCACAACCAATAAAAAAAGAGGGAAATTACCCCTCTTTTTTTATTGGCGGACAGAGTGGGATTCGAACCCACGGTACCCTTTGGGGGTACACACGATTTCCAATCGTGCACCTTCGGCCTCTCGGTCATCTGTCCATCGGTCTTGCTTTTTATATCGGTTTTTTATATTTGGCAAGTGTTATTTTTAAAAATCAAGGCGTTTTGGGATAGCGTGGACATAAAAAAAAGTCCGCTTTTGCGGACCTTTATAATATTTTTTAGTTTAAGCAACTTCTTTGGGTTGATTAAAGATAATCATCGTCTCTAAATTTTTGTTTTTGTTCATTTGCAATGTGCAAGTGCTATTGCCAAGAGATTTATATTTGTCTAAAGTCAATCCCCGAACATTTGGTTTGGAAGCACATATGCCATTGGCAATTTTTTTAGCTCCCAACTTTGCAAATGCGGTTCTTTTTGTTTCATTACTAATTGTTGCCTTAATCATATTTTATTCCTTTCTTGTTATTGACACAATAAATAACACTCATTTATTTTTTGTCAATAATTTTTTTGAAAAAAAAGATAAAATTTCTCTTTTTATCTCTTATAACAACAAAAGATTAAATTTAAGTAAAGAAAAAATGTATTTTGTCCAACAAAAAAAGCGACTCATTATCGGAGCCGCTCAAATCAGGTAAAATATCGGCTAATTTAACCAATATTCTATGGTTGAAACAACGCGCACAGTTTTATTGATTTGCTGTTGTTCATAGTTGCCATCAGCCTGTTCACGAGGCAAAATAGAGAAGACACCTTGGTTGGCACGGCGAATCTTGCCGACAACGCTACCGGAGTTTTTGGCAAATTCGGCAGCAGCTTTTTTGGCATTTTGAGTAGCCTCGGTTATCATTTGCGGTTTGATATCATTCAATTTAGTGAAGATATAAGCAATGCTATAGCCATCATTAGTATCAAATACAATGCCTTGGGCAATCAATTTATCTGTTTGCGGAATGGTTTCTTCAACCAGCATTACGTTGTTGCTTTTTACCGTAATGCTTTGATTTAAGATAAAACGAGAATTGTTTGCTTCTTGGCTACGATACGGATTTGCCATAAGATCATTGGTTTCAATTCGGCCGGCGCGAATTTCTTCAGCCTTGAAGCCTTGTTTTACTAAAAAGGCTTTAATGGCATTGGTCTGTGTGGTAATCTTGCTTTGAGCATTCTGTAAATCATTGTCTGTTACAACGATTTTTAATTTCCAAATTGCCAAGTCAGCCACAACATCCATCTCCGCTAGGCCTTTAACGGTTACGGTGTTGTTGTCAATGTGGGTTTTGTAGTAGTAATATCCGGGGAAGAATCCACCGAGCGCAATGCCCAATGCCAAAACAAAAGAGGTAAGTGTTTTATGCGGTGGTGGCGGGGGAGTTGGACGTGTTTTTTCTTCAGTCATCTTGCTATCCTTTCGAAATTAACGATAGGTTTTATGTATCCGTTTTAAAGGCTGTTGTCAATAGAAGTTGTGCGAAAATTGATAATGAAAAATTAAGTTTTTTGTGACAATATACGGCTAGATTGTGATTGTTTATGGAGCTTCAAATGAAAGTTTTTCTGAGTGTTTTATTTAGCGCTATGATTGTTTTTGCCGTCCAAGCAAAAGACGGAGAAAGAGATTATCCGATGTGGTTTGTGGTTAATCATGCAGAGGAGAATGTTGCATCAGTTGCAACAGAAGCCAAAGAAACGGCAGAATCGTCTAGAGAAGTTGTTTCTGAGAAGGAAGGTTCAGAAATAAAACCCAGAAAATTACGGATGAGCAGAACTCATTTGGCAAAGAAAGAAAAGAAACAAGAAGAAAACAGATTTGCTAAAAACAATAAAGATTTGTTGTTGGCAGAAAAGTTATTAAAGCATGTATATCAAAAAAACATATCTAATAATTTTGTTGTGTCGCCTCTGTCTTTTTATACCGTATCAGTGTTGTTGGCAAACGGTGTGGTTGATGAAACGCTGTTTGAATTTTCCTCTATGTTTCCGGTGCTTCATTTAGCAGAAGTTGATAAAGTGCTTAAAACATATATTGATTCCAAAAAAGAAAGCATTGAATTGCCTAATGCATTGTGGAGCGGTTCCTTTAGTGAGCATTATAAGACTTTAATGCAGGAATATCTGGGGGCAGAACTTTGGGGCATGGAAGATTCCACAAAAATTATAAATGATTGGGTTAATGCGCGGACACAGGGCGGTTTAAGAACATTTGGAGATCCCGAAAAAGCTATGCCTGAAGATGTTTATGCATCCGGTGGGGCTTTGTTTAAGATAATGAGAGCACCGTTTAGAACTCAAAAAACAGCTGTTCGGCAATTCTTTAATATAGATGAGACAGTCAGCAATATTAAGTTTTTACAAGGAGAGGTGGTAGCCGGCTATTTTGAAAATGAGGATATGCAGATTTTGAAATTGACTTATCCTTCCGGTGATAAATTGACTCTTTGGTTACCTAATAGCGATATTGATTTTGAAGAATTTGTTGAAGAGGTTGATGCCAGTCTCTTGAATTTTAATTTTGAAAAGAAGGAAGTTAAAGTTATAATTCCGGAAATTGATATTACTTATGCGATTAAAAATGTTGCAGATGTTTATGAGCAAATGGGGGTTAAGCGCATTTTTGAAAAAGAAAATTATGATTTTGCCAAGATGATAAGTTTTGATAATGCGACTAAAGTTAAAAAGGTGTTTTTGAATGCGCGTGTCATAATGAGAGAAAATGTTTCTGATGATGAAACAGAAGAGTTGTCGGCAAAAATATCATTTGAGGCGGATCATCCGTTTATTTTTATGATAAATGACGGTGACTTTATTGGCGCGTATGTTTCGGGCAAAAAATAAGTTTGTTAAGTAATCTCTTTTATTGCCTCAAATACATGACTATTAAAGTCATCGTTGGTTGCGGCTAAAGGGAGTCCTGTATACAAATTTTTATAATAAATTATTGTAAACAGGCGGATAGCTCCTGTCAGGCTTATTCTTTTATCATGGTTCATATCTATAAGTTCGAATAATGTTTTGCGAGGGATATGTTCTCTTTTGCATATTGCATTTATTGCTTCCCATTCCGAATTTGTCAGCCGCATGCTGGTGTGCTTGCGAAAAATTGATATGTTTCTTGCAATGATTCCTGTCATATCTTCCCTCCCTTTTCTGTTTTTGATGTTATGGGGTATTTATGTAAATGCAATTACTTTTTTGAATTATGCATATTATTTTTAGAAATATAATAAATTTAATTAAAATAGTTGTAATTTATTTTTGCTTGAGTATAATGGCGGAGGTTTTATGAGGTCATAATGAAAAAAAATACTAAAAATTTTATCTCTGAAAAATATAGTGCTGTTTATAAGCAGTGTATCCTTAAATATTTTGCTTATATAAAATCTTCGGAGGGTCGAGCGGATTTTTTTAAGTTGTTAGCCATGTATTGCCACCATCTTGTCCAAAACAGTAAAAATTATAGAATACAACAGCGGCCTAGTATTTATCGTATGAACATGGAGAAAATACATCAAGATTTTTTAAGTGATACGAATAAGGTCTTATGGCGTAGGAATTTTATCGATGCGGCATTTTTATTTGGGTATGACAAATTGGAAACAGATAAAACGATTGTTCATACGAAAGAAAAAAATACTGATGGTTTGCAAGCAGTTTTGAATTTTGATAAACTGGCAACTTTTTTGTTTGAAGTAGAACAAATTATCAGAAAAAATGAAGATTTTGAAACAATTGCGGCAAAGCTAAAGTGTTTGTTTCAGTATTATAATCTATCGTTTATAGAGTATTGATGATTTCAGCTATCTCTTGTGCAATATTTAAGGGAGTAGGTGGGGAAATTTGATTGTTTTCTTCTGAAAGCGGGGTGGCATAGCCCGTTTTATAGAGGGAATCTATAAAGCGCAAATGCTTTGGTGTCAGCCAATTTTGTCCGGTAAATATTTGCAAAGGTTTGCAAGCGGCGGTTGCTTCGCAGCACATAGATACAGAATCGCCGGTTACAACAAGGTTATCACAGCAAGCAAGAAAGCCAAGATAAGGATTATCACCCGTATTTCCCCATAAATAAGCATATTGAGGTATATTTTTCAGGGTGCTTGTGATGATGTCTTCGGCAATTTTTCCGGTTCTTCTGGAAGTGGTAATCAGGAGTGAACCGTGGTCTTTGTTTTTGATTTTTTGAACAATCTTAGCCAATTCTGCTGCGTTTTCTTTTGAAAAGGGTGTTTTTTTTATAGCGCCGCCGATGATTAATGCAGTTATCGGGTGAGGTAAATGTGCAAATTCTTTTTGCCATGTTTGTTGTGCATTTATCAGTTTTTCTTTGGTTATTGCATGTGGCGAACCGATGGTATATCTGAGGTTGGGCGCTTTGTATTTATAATTATCGTGTTCGGGGGCAAAGATGTAAGTAAAGTCTTTAATACCGAATCGACCGATATGTAGTAGTTGAATTAGTTTTGTTTCTGGGCTTTGCTTCTTTATAAAACGTGCAACAGGGGCAGTTCTTCTGGAAGATGATAAAACAATATCGGGATATGGTGCTGTCAAATTTTTCTTGCAATCTTTGGTTAAACCGATTAAAGTGCGTCCACGGATGATATTTGGCAGTCCAGCTAAACGCGTGTAAATTATTTCTTTATTTATTATTTCAAATTTTGATATGTCTAAATAATGTGCAATTCCCTCAGCTTGATGACGGCTGCCCATGCGGTTATCTAAGAGTATCCAAATCGTTTTTTTCATTTTATGTCTCAATTAATAGATAAAAATAAGATTTTTTAGCTATTTGTTAAAACATATATGATAAAAGCATATATATGCAAGAGAAATTTTGTATTTTAAGGAGTGGTTTATGTGGAAATATGTCGTGCTTTTTTGTTTCATGATGGTAATGCCTGCGCAGGCACAGATGGCATCACTTAATAAAGCAAAGTATGTTACTGTCATAAAGGTGGTATCAGAACATCAGCTAGATAATAAAGATATAGCTTCTGATGTAGATAAATTGCGTGATAGTGCCAAATTTAAGCAAGATTTGAAGAAAATGCTTGAAAAATTAGATAATGAGCATCCAAATACCGCAAAGAATCATCGAGTTATGCGTATTTTAGAGCAAGCAGGAAAAGATATTTATAACGAATTAAAGTAAAGGAGTTTTAGAAATGAAAAAATTTTTAGCATTAGCTTTAGTATTTTTAATGAGCGCGTGCTCAACAGAATATATTTTGATGGATGAGGATGGCAATCCAGTTAATGAAGATTATTATACCGAAGGTTACGGAAACGAAGAAATGTTAGGCGAGGAAGATTTATTGGCATCTTCTATGGCAGAACGTCGTTTGAGTGCAGATGATGTATTTGTTGTCAATGAGGAAATAGATTCCGTTACATATCAGTATAAAAATGTGCGCGTCGATGAAATTTCTCCATTAGCTTCTTTATATTGTGCTGATGCAGCGTTTGGTGCTTCTCCTTATTTAAGAGAAGTTTCTATGTATCATAACGGTTTTATGCGTGCAACCTTTGATTGTGTTAATCTTGCAATCTAAATAGCCATTCCCTATATTAATAATGGGGAATAAAAATGGTTAAGAATTTATATGATGTATTAGGTGTAAGTAAAACGGCAACTGCGACAGAAATTAAGTCGCAATATCGTAAGCTTGCCCGTAAATATCATCCGGACTTAAATAAAGATGATAAAAATGCCGCGGAGAAGTTTAAGGAAATTTCTGCGGCTTATGATATATTAGGTGATAAAGATAAGCGCCAAAAGTATGATAATAATGAAATAGACGCAGAAGGCAAACCAACCGGCTTTGGCGCAAGCGGTTTCGGCGCAGGTGGGTTTGATACCGGTGATTTCGGAGGTGGACGCCAGTATAATACATATACCAACGGGGGATTTAACGGAGCCGGATTTGATTTTTCATCTTTGTTCGGAGATGATATATTCAGCCAATTCAGTGGTGGCAGAGGTTTTGGTGCGCGCCAGCAGAAAGGACAAGATATTGCATATTCGTTGGATATAGATTTTTTGGATGCGGTAAGAGGTGCCGAGAAAAGTATCTTGATGAATAACAAGCAATTAAACGTTAAGATTCCGGCGGGAACGCAAAGCGGTCAGGTTCTTCGCTTAAAAGGTCAGGGTACAAAAGGTGTTAATAGCAATTTGAACGGAGATGCTCTAATTACGATAAATGTCAGACCGCACCCCTATTTTAAGGCAGAAGGGCGTGATATTTTGCTAGATTTACCGATTTCCATAAAAGAAGCTGTGTTAGGGGCGAAAGTTACGGTACCGACAATCAGCGGAAAGGTTAATGTGACTATTCCGCCATATTCTTCAAGCCAAGAAAAATTACGCCTGAAGGGTAAAGGTATTAAAACTAAGAACGGGACCGGTGATGAGATTATCAGTTTGGTGGTGAGTGTGCCTAAAAACAAAAATGCCGAATTGGAAAGCGTTTTAAGAAATATGAAAGATGAGAACGTAAGGACTTTTTAATGTTATTTGAAGCTTTAGAAAATTTTGAATGGTATAATGATCCGGAAAATGTGCGTTTTGATAACGAAGCAATGGTGATTTATGCCAAGCAGGGCACAGATTTTTGGCAGAGCACGCAGCATGGTATCAGTAAAGATAACGGGCATTTCTTTTTTTCTCGGCAAAAGGGGGATTTTACACTTTCATTTAAGTGGAAAGTTGATACAAGCGAAAGGTTTTCACAGTGCGGTATGATGCTCAGACGGGATGAACAAAATTGGGTCAAAGCCGCATTAATGAACGAGGTTAATGGTAACAATGTGGTTATGTCGGCAATGGCTGTAAACGGCCATGCGGATTGTGTCAGTTTTATATTAAGTCAAGAAGTTTCGGAAATTTGGTTTAAGTTACAGCGGCATCTAGATGACTATATGTTGATGTATTCTCTTGACGGGGTTAAATATATTCCGATAAGAACGTTTTATCTTAAAAGTTATGAAGATATTAAAGTCGGCGCTTATATGGCGAATCCGTCAGATAAAGATTTTAATGCTTCACTTTCATGTGTTGATTTGATATCCGGTGCAGCATAAAATTCCTGATTTTAGCTGTTTCTTTTATTAAAATGTCTTGACTTTTAAGTTGGTTTGTTCTTTATTCATTTTACATACATACTGGTAGGTATTTTAAATTGTGAGGCAAAATGGTCAAAAAAAGTAAAGATGATGCCGAGAAAACACGACAGGCAGTTTTAGAATCTGCATTGGATGTTTTTTCTGAAAAAGGATATGCTAAAGCTACTTTTGATGAAATCGCAGCGCGCGCCGGTTTTACTAAGGGTGCGGTGTATTGGTATTTCAGAAATAAGGCGGATTTGCTATCTGCTTTGATTGTGGAATATTTGCAACGGAAACGCACAGAAATATTACCGAAATTGCCTCAGGGTAACACTTTGGATGACTTGTTGGATTATTTTGTTATATGGGCAGGTGTCGGCAAAGAAGATATCCGGTTTGCAAAGTTTAACAGATTTGTTTTGTGCCAGATGGAATGGTCAGAAGTGATTATTGATCGAGTTGATAAAAATTTAAATATAATCAAGAACTTCCATTTAGAAAAAATTAATAAGGTTTTGTTAGAGTGCGAAAAAACCGGTATATTGAAAAGCGGTCTTGATTTAGGCGAGCTCCAGCATATCATTTTGTCATCTTATATAGGTCTTATGTTTTCGACATTGAGTAAACGTCATAATTTTGATTTGGTGGAAATTGTGCGGGCAGGTTTGGGTTTGTTGTTTGATGGAATTAGAAAGTAAAAGAGAGGTTTTTGATGAAAAAGGATAAAATTATGAAGGCATTTGAAATTGTGCAGAAAAGGGTAAAAGAGGTGAGCAAAAAATATGATAGTAAGTATCTATACGGTGTTTTAGCCGGATTGGTAATCTTAGGTGCGGGTTGGTATTTTTTAGGCCCCAAAAATTCTAATATGATGATGCCAAAAGTTAATGCAAAAGTTGCTGTTGTATCAGAGGAAGTTATTAAAAATTCAAAAAAATATGTTGCTCTGGTGGAAGCGATTAATAGTGTTGACGTTGTGGCAAAGGTCAGTGGCAGTTTGGATAAAGTTAATTTTGTAGAAGGAAGTTTTGTTAAAAAAGATGATCCTTTGTTTGTGATTGATAAAGAACCTTATCAGGCAAATTATGATTTAGCTAAGGCTCAAATGGAAAGTGCTGAGGCTACTTTAACACGCGCCGAGCGTGATTATAATCGTCAAAAGCAGTTGAGTGCCAAAAATATTGCATCTAAGGCTACATTTGATGCGGCAGAAAGTGCATATTTGCAAGCAAAAGCAGCTGTATCTCAAGCTAAAGCTCGATTGAATTTAGCGGAAATTGATTTGAAAAATACGGAAGTTAAGGCATATATTGACGGACAAATCGGCAAGACTCAAGTAACAGTCGGCAATTTTGTTACTGCTTCAAGTATGGTTTTGGCCAGGGTTTCTCAGATAGATCCGATACGAATTGCTTTTTCGGTTACGGATAAGGAGTTTTTGGAAATACAGCGTGCAAAAGAGCAAGAAGACATTAATGATTTGACTATTAATATTGAACTTTCGGATGGTGATGTCTTGCACGAAAAATTAGAACAAGCGTTTGCCAGTAATGAGACCAATATGGGAACTGCTACAATTGCAATTTATGTTGATGTAAAAAATGATAAACATTACTTAAATCCAGGGACATATGTTAATATCAGCTTTACATCAAATAGAGAGAAAAAGGGATTGGTTGTTCCGGAGACGGCTATAATACAATCGGATAATGTATCTTTGGTGTTTGTAGTTGGCGAAGATAATGTAGCTAAAATGCGTCCGGTGACATTAGGTGAAGCCTTTGACGGTAAACAGGTTATTGCTTCAGGTTTAAATGCCGGTGAGCGTGTGTTAATCAGCGGCTTGGCAAACAGAATGCTCAGAGATGGTGCAATAATTAATGTTATTGATGATATAAGCAATACAGCGGCGCAATAACAAGTAAAAGGAGACGTAAGGCATGTTTTCGCATTTTTTTATTGAAAGACCTCGGTTTGCTGTGGTTATAGCCATTGTAATGAGCTTAGCGGGAATTATTGCAGTATTTTCGTTACCGATTGCCATGTATCCGGAGATTACGCCGCCGCAAGTGCGTGTTACAGCACAATATCCGGGAGCCAGTGCCGAAACAGTGGCAAATACGGTTGCTATTCCTTTGGAAACAGCGGTAAACGGTGTAGATGATATGATGTATATGGAATCCTCGTCATATAATTCGGGGTTATATACGTTAAACATCAGTTTTGAAATCGGAACGGATCCGGATTTAGCGCAAGTTAAGGTGCAAAACAGAATCCAACAAGCTGTGTCACAGTTGCCGGATGAAGTGCAGGCAAGAGGTGTAAATGTTATGCGTCGTTCTTCTGAAATTTTGGGCTTTTTACAAGCTCTTTCTCCGAATGGCACAAAAGATAAGAACTTTTTGAATAACTATGTTTCCAATAATGTTAAAAACAGTCTGGGGCGTCAATACGGTGTAGGTGAAGCAAATGTTATGGGTGCGTCGCTTAGTATGCGCGTATGGCTTGATGCCGATAAGATGACAGCGCTTAATCTGCCAATCAGTGCGGTCAGAGCGGCGATTGCCAGTCAAAACTATCAGCCTTCTCTCGGTTCGGTCGGCGGACAACCGAATGACGGTTCCAGTTTGCGTGTTTTTTCACTTGAAACGCAAGGGCGCTTAAATGAGCCGAAAGATTTTGAAAACATTATTGTCAGAACAGAAAAAGAAGGCGGCTTAGTGCGGCTCAAAGATATTGCGCGTGTTGAAATCGGTTCTGAGGATTATCTTGTTTCTTCAGATATGGACGGGCAACCAAATGTAGGTATTATGGTTAATAAGCTCTCCGGCGCAAATGCTTTGAAGGCGATGGATGCGGTTCGCGCAGAGATGAAAAGACTTTCCAAATATTTTCCGGAAGATTTTGATTTACAGGTCTTTTTTGATGCAACGGAGTTTATCAGGGTATCTATTGAAGAAGTTGTTTTTACGCTCTTTTTAACATTCGGTTTGGTGGTGTTGGTCTGTTTTGTCTTTTTGCAGGACTGGCGTGCAACTCTTATTCCGTCCATTGCGATTCCGGTTTCTATTTTGGCAACGTTTGCAGTAATGCTGGCTTTAGGGTATAATCTTAATATTTTAACGTTGTTCGGGTTGATTTTAGCCATCGGTTTGGTGGTTGATGATGCCGTGGTAGTCGTAGAACGTGTGCTTTATCTGATGCAGACGGAAGGACTAACGCCAAAAGAGGCGGCAACTAAAGCAATGGAGCAGGTTTCTTCTGCAGTAGTAGCGACAACATTGGTGTTGTTGGCAATTTTTGTGCCGATTGCATTTATGGGCGGCATTACCGGTAGAATCTATCAGCAATTTGCCATTTCAATCTCTTTTGCGGTATTGTTTTCAGGCGTTAACGCGCTGACATTAAGTCCGGCTTTATGTGCAACCCTGTTAAGACCGTTTGAGGCAAAAACATCAGGATTTTTGTATCGGTTTGAAAGGCTTATCAGTGTGTCTAAAGTTGCATATATTCGGGCGGTGGATCACGTCGGGCGCAAACTTTCTTGGGTAGGTGTCATTTTACTTATTTTAATATGTGTTAATCTCTTTTGTTTTACACATATTAAATCGTCATTTTTGCCGGATGAAGATCAAGGCGTGGTTATGGGTAATGTGCAATTGCCGGAAGGTGCTTCCATGAACAGAACTTTAGCAGTGATGGATAAACTTCGTCCGATATTTGCCAAAGAAGATAAAATTCAATCGGTGATGAATTTGCGCGGTTTCAGTATTTTGGCCGGACAGGGTGAAAATGTCGGGTTTAACGTGGTTAACTTAAAACCGTGGGCAGAGCGAAAAGATGCCGTAGATTTATCTACCAATATTAAGAATCGGCTGATGGCGGCGACAGCAGGGATTTCTGATGCAAGCATTATGTTTTTTGAACTGCCGGCAATTCCGGGGCTTGGCAATGATAACAGTATGGACTTGCGCCTGCAATCTATTGAAAATTCGGATATGAATGCTTTGGGTAAAACATTAAATGAGTTTTTAATGAAACTTAATCAGTTGCCGGAAGTGGCAATGGCTTATTCTACATTTACATCCAGCACGCCGCATGCGTATTTGCATATCAATCGTGAAAAAGCAGAGCTGATGGGCGTTTCAATCGGAGATATTTACTCAACGTTACAAACATATCTCGGCGCCTATTACGTTAATGACGTTAATATCGGCACAGAAGCAAATAAAGTGATGATAATGGGTGATTGGAAATATCGCAAAAACCTGCAAAGCATTAAAGAACTCTATGTGCAAAGTGCCTCCGGCAATATGGTGCCGATGGATAGTCTGCTCAGTATAGAGCAAGTGACGTTACCGCGTGCCATAGACCGCTATAATCAATACGCAGCCGCAACCATCCGTATTACACCGGCACCGACATCCAGTTCCGGTATGGCGATGGAAGCAGTGGAAAAATTAGCGGACAGTGCTCTTTCTAAGGCATACGGCTATGAGTGGTCGGGTATGAGTTTACAAGAACGACGCAATCAAGGACAGATTGTTTATATTGTGGCATTAGCAATTTTGTTTGCCTATCTCTTTTTGGTCGCACAATATGAAAGCTGGACTTTGCCGATTTCGGTTATTTTGTCTGTGATGACAGCAATGTTCGGAGCTTTTGTCGGTATGTATATATTCGGTCTGCCACTTAGTATTTATGCACAATTGGGTTTGGTGCTGTTGGTCGGATTATCGGCTAAAAATGCCATTTTGATTGTGGAATTTGCCAAAAAAGAACATGAAAGAGGTGCTTCAATTATTAATGCGGCAATGACCGGCACAAAAGAGAGGTTTAGAGCCGTGTTAATGACAGCTTTGACGTTTATTTTGGGTGTGGCACCGATGGTATGGGCAACAGGGGCTTGCGCCGGTTCTCGTGTGGCTGTCGGCGTGCCGGTATTTGCCGGTATGTTGGTCGGAACGATAGCCGGTTTGTTTATTATTCCGTTGCTATATGTTTTGGTTCAGACGACGGTTGAGAAAATTACCAAAAGAATTTAGAAAAATTAAGCTTGCACATTTAGATAAATTGTGATACGAAAGGCGCTATAATATATTTTATAAAGGTGATTGATATGGCAAGTTTAATGGCTTCTAATGTTGTTTTGGCAAATACGTTGCAAGATGATGATTTAAAGCATGCTGTGCATACGATTGATAAAGAAATAGAAACACTTGAAATTTTGAAAAATAATCTGGATGTGTCTCTTTCTCAAGCATTGGATTTATTACAAAATACGAAAGGTCGTGTGATTGTTACGGGTATGGGTAAATCCGGTCATATTGCGCGAAAAATGGCTGCAACATTTTCTTCTACGGGGACGGTTTCTTTCTTTGTGCACCCCGGTGAGGCAAGCCATGGTGATTTAGGAATGATTGCTGATGATGACGTGATTATCGCTATTTCTTATAGCGGCGAATCTAAGGAATTGTCAGATATTTTGATGTATGCAAAACGGCGTAATATTCCTTTGATTGCTATTACGAGAAATCCGGAAAGCGCATTGGGTAAAAACTCTACCTTAGTTTTAAAATTACCGGATAACGGTGAGGCTTGTCCTCTCGGGTTAGCACCAACATCTTCAACAACAGCAACAATTGTTTTGGGAGATGTTTTGGCGGTGGATTTAATGGAGCGCAAAGGTTTTTCGGCAGCAGATTTCAGACAACGTCATCCGGGTGGAAAATTAGGTGCGATATTATGTCGTGTTGCCGATGTCATGCATAAAGGCGATGAAATGCCGTTGCTTAATGAAAATGCCTTGATGCAAGAAGCTTTGATTGTAATGAGTGAAAAAATGCTCGGATGTGTCGGAATTGTGGACGATGCCGGCAATTTGGAGGGGATTATTACCGATGGTGATTTGCGTCGTTGGATGTCGCCTAATTTGATTACCGAAAAGGTTGCTAATGTGATGACTAAAAATCCTAAAGTTATCGGTCCCGAAGCATTGATTGTTGATGCGGTTAATGTGATGAACAATACCGGTCGCGGTATTACCAATCTGTTTGTGGTTGAGGGCAAAAAGCCGGTTGGTGTTATTCATATCCATGATTGTTTAAAGGCCGGAGTTGCTTAGTCTTGTTTGAAACTAAAAAAATTGACACTTTTTTTACTGGTGATAAAAATCTTTTGGAAGAAGAAGAAAAGATTTACATTAGCCGTCGCACAAAAGTTGTTCGTTTTTTTAAGCTATTTATGCCGTGTTTAACGGCTCTTCTGCTGGGTGTAGGGGTAATCTTATTTGATTTTGAGACAAACGAGGACAATTCTTTCACTTTAGCAAATGAAGAACGAGGTTATTTTGAGAAATTTCGAATGAAAAACACTGTCTTCGAACTGAGTGAGAAGAATAATAAATTTAGTGTAATTAAAGCTACGGAGGTGGAAGAAAAAGAAGCTGGTAGCAAAATTTATAATTTAACTCATCCTGATTCACAAACGTTGGATAATGGAAAAGTTATCACATTAAGAGCAGAAAGAGGTGTGTATAATCAAAACACGCAGGATTTGGATTTATATACTGATGTTGTCGGCAATTATGATAAGCAAATTGAAATCAAAACAGAGAGCGCAACTTATAATTTTGAAACAGAAAAAGGATCCGGCAATGAAAAAGTTGTCGGTCTTGGTGAAACAAGAGCGTTTGAAGCAGACAGATTTGCCTTTGACAATAAAAATGGTGTGATAGAGCTTTGGGGGAATGTCTATCTTAAGGGTGATGATATCGAGCTTAAATCACCTCATAAGGCAATTTTATATGCTCATGAAAATAAGATGATAACCTCTCAAGGGACTGTTTATAAAGCAAAAGATATTATAAAGGGTGATGAACTTACGGCCTTTTTTAAGGATACCAAACAGTTTGAAATAGAAAAAGCATACAGCAAAGGACATACCGAAATTTATACGGCAGGAAAATCAATATTTGCTGATAGAGGAGAATATATCAAAGAAGAGGGTATGGCGCGATTATTTGATAATGTTAAAATTGTTGATAGTTCCGGCTATACGGCAACGGGAAATAACGGCATATATGATCTTAATAAACGTGTATTTACACTTATCGGTTATGTTACAATTACTGATAAAAGCGGTTATACGGCGACGGCTAAATCCGGTGTTTATGATATGGAAAAGAAGACCATAACGTTGCGAGACGATGTCCAAATTGTTAAAAATAAAAGTACGGTTACAGCGCCTAAGGCTGTTTATTTTCAAACAAAAGATGAATTCCATTTTTATGATAAGGTTAAAGTGGAACAAGAAGGGTATGAGGCAACAGCCAAAAGCGGTGTTTATTTTGTTAAGAAAAATGTGGCAGAACTTAATGATGATGTTATTATTACCAAAAATGGTAACAAAGTTCGCGGGGATAAAGCTATTTCTGATTTTGTAACATCTAAGAGCAGGCTTGTTCCAACCAAGAAAGGCGGCCGAGTTTTTGGTAAATTGTTTGAAAGCACATTTAAGAAGAAATCCGGAGGAAAATAATATGGGTCCAAATGTAAATCCGCAAAATTCTATTTTGGAAGTATTTAATATCGGTAAGAGATATAAGAACAGAAGTGTTTTACGCAATGTTTCCTTAAATGTGCGGCGCGGAGAGGCTGTTGGTTTATTAGGACCAAACGGTGCCGGTAAAACCACGTGTTTTTATTGTGTTACGGGGCTTATTACGCCTGATTATGGTGATGTGCACATTGACGGGCAGGATATTACATATATGCCGATGTATAAGCGAGCGCGTATGGGTATTGGTTATTTACCGCAAGAAGCCTCTATTTTTCGTAATTTGAGCGTCGAAGATAATATTAAAGCGGTGCTTGAAATTGTGGTTAAGAGCAAGGAAAAGCAAGCTCGTTTGTTAGAGGATTTATTAAGTGAGTTTTCTATTGCTCATCTTCGTAAATCTCCGGCAATTGCTTTGTCCGGCGGTGAACGTCGTCGGTTAGAGATTGCGCGAGCTTTAGCCAGTCAGCCAAATTATATTTTATTGGATGAGCCGTTGGCCGGTATTGACCCGATTGCGGTTGGTGAAATCAGGCAGTTGGTGGCGCAGCTTAAAAACCGCGGTTTAGGTGTTCTTATTACAGATCACAATGTGAGAGAAACTCTTGATATTATTGATAGAGCATATATCTTACATGGCGGTTCTGTTCTTATGGAGGGAACTCCTGAAGAAATTGTTGCCAATGAAGAAGTTCGGAAAGTTTATTTGGGAGAGAATTTTTCTATTTAGTCCGGCTTTTTTATTGACTTTTTAGAGTTTTTGTGGATATGATTTAGGCAGAAAATAAACATTGAGAGGTATAAAATGAAAGTTACATTATCAGGAAAACAAGTTGATATCAGCAATAAATTGCGCGCTTATGTAGAGGAAGCGGTGGATACTTCCGTTGCTAAATATTTTAATGCGCCAATTAGTTGCACGGTTGCTTTTTCTAAAGATGGTGAAAATTTTAGTTGTGAAATCATTGTTCATCCGGCTAAAAACATTGTTTTAAGAGGTTCTGATACGGCGGCTGATCCTTATTCAGCATTTGACGGTGCAAATGGCCATATTGCAACAAGATTGCGTCGCCACAAAACAAAGTTAAATGCTCATAAGGGTAAAGTTGGATTAGCTGAATTGGCTTATTCTGCTGTGTTGCCGTTGGTTGAGCAAAATGAAGAAATTGATGTTAATGAAAATGCTCCGTTAACGATTGCCGAAACAGATGCCAATATTCCGGTTTGCACAGTAAGTGAAGCGGTAATGTTTATGGATTTGAGCAATGAATGTGCTTTGATGTTCAGAAACAGTGCCAACAATCATATCAGTATGGTATATCGCCGTAAAGACGGTAATATCGGTTGGGTTGAGCCAAAGGCGGATAATTAATTTTTTTAAGGATTAATACAATGAATATTGCAGATATAATTTCCAAAAATGCGGTGCTTGATAATGTTCAGGTTTCCAGTAAACGTGAATTGATACAAGTGTTATCTCAGCGCATAGCCTCTTTTTCGGGGTTGGACGAGCGTGCTATATTTGATGCTGTGTGGGAAAGAGAAAATCTCGGTTCTACAGGGTATGGCGACGGTGTGGCTTTTCCGCATGCAAGAATTGAGGGCTTGGATAAAGTCTGCGGTATATTTGCTCGTTTAGAAGAGCCGGTTGATTTTGATTCACTTGATGGTAAAGCGGTTGATTTGGTGTTTATGTTGGTTAGCCCCGAAAACAGCGGTGCCGACCACTTAACGGCTTTGGCTGCATTGTCAAGAATCTTAAAAACCGAGGGCAGTTGCGAAAAATTGCGTAAGGCTCGTTCGGTTGATGAGATTTATACTGTGCTTAATTCTTAAAAATAATTTATTTGTTTTAAGAGGGAGCGTAAAGCTCCCTTTTTTGTTATAATTCAAAATATCCTTTAGCTTGGCGCAAGATTTGTTCGGCTTGTTCAGAATAACTACCATCCTCATTATGTGTGTATAATGGCGGCAAAACAGACGTCAAACCGTGACTGCCTTTTTGTGCAAGGACAATGATACGCTTGGCGGGTTGGTTCGGCTTAGAATATAAAGGAAGGATTTTAATATTGCCTGCTTTGTTATGCATAGCAGAAAGAATCTCATTTATGGCTTCGGTGCGGTTAATGAGGGCAATATAGCCTTTGGGCTTTAGCATCTTTAGGCAAAAGGTGAGCCATTGTGTTAAATCAAAATCCTGGTGATTATGGGCAAATTTTTTGCTTTCTTTAGGTGAAGGCATATCATGGTCGCTGTATGGTGGATTGGTTATGACAATATCATAACTTCCGGCTGTTAAGGTTGTTTTTTTGCGAATATCACAGATATCATAGTTAAGAAAGTCCATAAAACCGTTTTCTTTAGCACTCATATTGGATAATTCAACAAGTTCGGGCTGAATATCTATGCCGGTAATGTTAACCTTCTTATTCTGTAAACGATGAGCTAAGCATAAGGAAATGGCGCCGGTTCCGGAACCGACATCTAAAATTGTGCTGTTTGGTTTTATGATTTTTTCATCAATAAGGGCGGCCGCAAAAACTGCGTCAATCGCGGCACGATAGCCGTCTTTGGGTTGAAAAATTTTGACTTTTTTGTTTAGTAAATAATCTTCGGTATGGTTCATTGGTGCCCCTTAAAAACAATAAAAGACTTAAAAAAGGAAACCTCTTTTAAGCCTTTCACACATTTTCCAGATATATTAGTAAGCGCTTGGAGCAGTTTTAGCTTCGTCAGCGTTAACTTTTACCCATTTCTCTTCTGCTTCACTGTCAGATGAAATAGCACCTTGTGGGCACTCTGAAATACAAACACCGCAATCAATGCAAGTGTCAGGGTCTACAACATATTGGCTATCAGCAATGTGGAAAGCTTCTACCGGACAAACACCGGCGCAAGTCCCGCACTTTACACATAAATCGCCATTTACTACTGAAGGCATTATTTATCTCCTATAATTAAATTTGTTTCATCACACTATTTATAGGCAATATGTGTTAATTGCAAGTAAAATTTAGCGAATATCTTTATAAATTGTGTGTCAGCGCTTTTGGGCTAAGTCCCATGCCTTTTGCAGAGCAGGGTTTTTGTATTCTAAATCTCCTGTTTTAGGGTTAACAATAAATCCCTTTTTATTGAGGATCTTTATAGATTCTTGCAAATCCTTGTAGGCAGATTGATGGCATTGTTGATATTCATTGGCACTCATATCATCTTTGTTTTGTTCAATATAGGCAGAGATGGATTGGTTGGTAAAGTATTCGGTGATTTCTCGGGCAAGCACGTAATCTTTTGATTTTATATTGTGCTCTTTTAGATATTTGCGTCCGATCTTATCTGATTCAGGCATGGAACTAACCAAGGATTGATAGTAGCTATCTTCATATTCTGTGCAATAAGAGATTATTTTGCCATAAGGGGTTGAGAGGGTAAAAGCATCTCTTGATTTGCTGTAGCGTAATTCAGCGTCTTTTTGGCTTAGCATATCTTCTAGGCGAGCTTGGGAAGCTTGCATTTGCATATCTAAGGTTATCAATTCAGGAGAAATAATTGTAGTTGAAGTTTTTGCTTTATTAAGCGAGTTTTCGGTTGTTTCTATCTCACTTTCATAGGTTTGTCGTTGTGATTTTAAGCTATCCTTTAGTGTGGACATAACTACCTCGCATATACGTTAACTGTTGTATAGTATAGCAATTATATTGTATTTCGTCAAGTTTGTTTGAATTAAGCCTCTGTTATGATAAAAATGCTTGCATTATAAAAAGTTTTATATTATGTAGATAGAGATTTCAATAAAGGTCCCATCGTCTAGAGGCCTAGGACGCGGCCCTCTCAAGGCTGCAACACGAGTTCGAATCTCGTTGGGATCACCATTAAAATATAAAAGCACCCTAAAATGGGTGTTTTTATATTTTAAATGACGAAGTCAGAAGATATTTGAACTTGTAAAGAGAGTTCGACTACTAGCGAAAGCGAGACGGAAGTATCGCGGTCAGCTTGTAAAGCTGATGAGCGCCAGTGCGACCGAATGAAATGAGGTCAATCTCGTTGGGATTAAAAAGCTTTTATCGATGATAGTTTTTTATATAAAATTTATTTTTCAATATGTTATATTAATTAAAAAATGCATTGTCTTTTTTCAAAAAATAAATTAGATTTTGTATAGTTAATTATGAGGAGTATCTTGTATGAAAAAAAGTCATTATATCATAGAAATAATTTTGGTATGTGCTTTAATATTTCTTTATTTGGCAAAAACACGGATTTCTATTGATGAAATTAAACAAGTATTAAACGAACATCCTGAAATTATTGTAGAGGCCTTACAAAGGTACAAAAAGACTGAAATTCTTAATAAGAATGAACAATCATTTCAATTAAAAGAAACTATTGAAAGTCCGTTAGCAGTTGAAATTATTGAACAATACGATTGCCCCGATAATTTAGGACATCATGTATGTGGCGTCATTTCTAATAATACAAATAAGCCAATTCATGTTATGCTCAGAGCAATATATTATGATGCAAATAATATACAAGTAGGTATAGGGAACAATTTCATATCTGTTATAGATTCTTTTGGTAAAGCACAGTTTAAAACAACAGGTAGTGTGGAAAAATTTGACCATTATAAAGTAAAGGTTGAAAGATAAATGACGAAGTCTGAGACGGTTTGAACGCGTAAAGAGAGTTCATCTTAAAATCAATACAATTAAATGAATTTAAATATTTAGAGCTTAAGCTTAATATTAATAACCAATATTAAGGATTATTGAAATGTGGCAGAATTTATATCAGAAAACAATCTACGAAGTATATAAATCAAAGGAATTTTTGGGGTATAAGATTTTCGAATTTGAAAAAATGTTTGTGATTTTATGGAATAATCAGCAAATGTTTTATTTTAACATGGCCCATACAAACAAATTTGGCAAAGATGAATTGGTGTCTATTCAAAAAAATATTCCTGATACATTTTTGTGTGTTGCTTCAAGCTGTGCTATTGATGACGAAACATTACCGCTCAAAAAGGGGACGCCTTCTTATTTGATGGTCTTAAATGTGCAAAGTAAAGTTGAAGAGAATACGCGATTTAAAATATTAAGGGTTTCAAATCAAAAAACGGCAGCAGATTTTTGTGATGTTATATCAGATGTTTATGATAAGAAAAAAGATAGAGAATTGTTGATTGACTATTTTACAAAAGAGATTGGTTTGGAAAATTGCTTCAGGTATGTCGGATATATTGATAATGAGCCGGCAGGTGCTGTTGAGTTTTCAGAGGGAGAAGATGCAGCATGCGTATCTTGGGGTGCCGTAAAAAAAGAGTTCAGAAAACGCGGATTGTATAAAGCTATGTTTGCGCATGCCATAAACAATGAAATAAACAGAGGAATAAATACAATCGTTTTAAATTCTTCGGAAATGGGCAGAGATATTTATATAAAAATGGGATTTACGCCTTTAGCAAATCGCTATAATTATGTTTTAGAAAAATAAATATGTAATTTCATCTTGCAGCTTGTTTATTGAGTCTTACCAGTAAAATAAAAACCACCGGTTTAACCGGTGGCCTTTTGTGTGTTAGGGTGTCGTTGCTACTTGCAGAAATCAGCCCAAGGTTCATCTTGTGGGGGGATCTGCTGCAAGCCGTTGTCAGCCTCGCGGAGTGCGATAGTTCCATAGATACCGCAGTTGATGAGGAGGTACTTGTCACCAACCTTCTGCCAAATCACATGGACTCGACTAATCAGGTTGTCCTCATAGTTATCAACCTGAAGGTCACAGAGAGGAAGTCGGCCGATGGTCAGGACTTCATTGTCCTTGATTACCAAGAGTTCCTTCTCGAACTTGTCGCGGTGGACATCAATGAAACCATCCAGGCCATTAAGGCGGATGACGTCTGGCAGGTTCTCCTTGTCAAACACATACAGCACACTGACCTTGCGGTCGTTTCCGACACAGCTACGGATGTAGCCAATTGCTTGATCCTTTCTCATAATTTAAATTTTTTTAAAGTTAAAAAATAGAATATATAAAACGGCTTATAAATAAGCCTTTTCAAAGTCAATCAGCTTTTATCTAGTCAGAATTATTGTTTTTCACATAAAAATTATACAAAGTGCTTTTTGAGGTAACACACCTTGTTGCTGTTGTCAAATGTTTTTTTATGAGAAACTCCTTTGAGGCTCGTAAGTTATTAAAATATCATCATAAAATAATGTCTATGGTTGACAAGCAGTCTTTCATCGGTTAGGGTTGCAATCATTAAAACGGAGTAAAAAATGGTTGCTGAGATAAAATTTTGTTTGCCGGTCGGAAAGTGGTGGTTTTTAAGTCCGTATGCGGAATTTCCGATAAAAATGGAGGTGGATGGGAAGTTTTATACTTTTTCAACAGTTGAGCATTATTATCAAGCGATGAAGTTTTATGCCTCGGATGAGCGATTTGATGTGATTAGAAATTTAGCAACACCTGATGAAGCGCGAGTAATGACTAAGAAGCCAGAATATAAAATAAGTCGCCGAGTTGATTTTGATAAGCATAAATTTGATATTATGGAACAGGGTTTAAGGGCAAAATTTATGCAAAATCCGGAAGCAGCTAAAATGTTAAAAGCAACAGGTGATGTGGTTTTGATAAAATCTTGTCCGATATGTTATAAATGCGGATTTGGTGAGGGAAGCGGTGAGAATCGCATGGGTAAAATACTGATGAAAATCAGGGATGAGTTGAAGAGTAATTGCTTTCATACGCCTTCTTCTTTATAGGAACGAGATAGGAGTTCTGCCATGGCGTCTTTTAAGGAAATGCCTTCGTAGAGAATCCGATTAACCATTTCGCATATCGGCATTTCGAGTTTTATCTCTTTAATGCGTTTTACGACAGCTTTGGCGGTATGGATACCTTCAACCGTTATGGTATTTTCTTTTAAGATTTTTTCGGCAGAGCCGTGTTTGCCGATTTCATAACCGAATTTGAAATTACGTGATTGCATACAACTTGCAGTCATCACTAAGTCTCCCAAACCGCACATGCCCATAATTGTTTCAACATTGCCGCCAAGAGCTTTGGATAGGCGTGCAATTTCGGCCAATCCGCGAGTGATGAGCGCAGCGCGTGCGCCGTCACCGAATGATGCACCTTCCACTATGCCGGAGGCGATAGCAATAACATTTTTGATACTGCCGCCGATTTCAGGGGAGATGATGTCCGTGGTATAATAGGGGCGAAAATAAGGTGTTCCCAAGCGTCCGGTAATGTTTTTTGCAATTTCTTTATTTTGGCAGGCAACGGTGACTGATATAAATTTTTTTTGCGCCAAATCTGTGGCAAAGCCCGGACCGGATAATACGGCAATAGTTGTATCGGGCAATTCTTCTTTGGCAACTTCAGAGAGTAATTTACCAGTATTGGCTTCTAATCCTTTGGCACAGAGGACAAGAATTGTCTCTTTTTTGATAAAGGGTTTGATACTCTTCATAATATCGCGGGTAAATTGTGCGGATACGGTCAAAAGCACAATATCGGTAATTTCAAAAATTTCTTTAAGTTCAGATGTGGCGCAAATATTTTTTGAGAGCGGTGTTTCGGGGAGATATGCTTGGTTGCGATGATTATTATTTATATCATCTATAATATTTTGGTGGCGTGCCCAACATAGCACATCATTTCCGGCGCGTGTGGCATTAAGTGCCAGTGCTGTTCCCCAAATTCCTGTTCCAATGATACCAATTTTATTCATGTTTTATGTTCCTTTAACTTTGCGATTATTGTATTAAATTTATTTATAATGGCAAGTTATAAAGCAAAACAGTGCAGTCGATTTTTTTAAGAAAGATAAAAATATGAACTGTTGTTAACGAATTTTTGAAATAATCCGTCTATATTGTGCGTATCAGAAAAGGAGACATTTATGGGTATATTTAGGAAAGAAAATGAAAAGCCAGCTGCAGTAATCAATCCGGTTAATCGTAGTTCAATACAGAGTAGTGCGTCGTTGTTACATAAAGAAGGTATTATGCAACAAAAATTGGCTGATAGAGAAAATGGTCCTGTATCTACAAATGAGGCTAATTTTTCTGATTTGTATATTACACCGGATAAAACCAGTTATGTGTGGAGTGGTAAGAGTAATAGCGGATTGAAAGTTGCTAATTTCACGGATTTGCAAGAGTTTATTACTGCCGTTATTGAGAAGTATGATGGTGAAAATCCCAGTTATTCGCTTATTTTTAAAGGTCGTACTTATCGTATTGAGAGGACGGTTGCTTTGGAGGGAGAGCAATATTGTGCACGTAAAATGCCAAAATCTATTCCTGAATTGGAAAAATTAGGGTTACCTACGGGAATTTATAAACAACTTTTAACATTAGGAAATAAAAGTGGTTTGATATTATTGGCCGGTGCAACCGGAACAGGTAAAAGTACAACAATCGCCGCGCTTATGAAGCGGTATCTTGAAACAGAAGGCGGTTATGCTTTTACAATTGAAGATCCGATAGAAATGCCGCTTGATGGCGTATATAAAACTAAAAACGGTGATTTGGGATTGTGCAAACAAACTGTGCCGCCAAAAGGTGTTTGGGAAGAAGGCATAAAATCGGCGCTTCGTTCTAAACCACGGTATATATATCTTGGTGAAATTCGTTCTCCTGAAGCGGCAGTGGAATTGCTTCGTGCCGCAACTTCCGGACACTTGGTTTTATCTACGATTCACTCTAATAATGTTAATGATGCCATCAATGCTATGGCAAAGTATGCTTCGTCCAGTAGCATCAGTGAGGAAATGGCATACGAATTAATGGCAAACGGATTATTGGGGTGCATTCACCAAAATTTGTTAGGGACTCCGCGGCGTTTGGAGGCAGAGGGATTATTTGCCAATCCGAATATAAACGGTGGCTGTGCGGTTCGTGCAATGATTCGAAGCGGTAATCTTAATATTGCTACGATTATGGAACAGCAACAGACGAAAATGGAAAAAGGTTTGCCATTGTTTGATTGATTTTTGTAGAGAATTTAATAAAGACTCCGTTTTATTCTTTTAAATTAAACACTTAATTTTAAATGCCAATAAGGTGAAAGGCCGAAATATTCCCAATTTTGCTTTAATTTTAAAAGCAATATAAACAGGGGTTTAGAGAGGGGAGTAAAAAAATATTTAAAAAAGGCAAATTTTTTTAAAAAAAAGTATTGACTTTAGAAAAATAGTGACATATAAACCGTTTCACCGACAGGAAAGGCGAGCTTGATATAAAAAGCTTGAGATTTTTTTTGCGGTAAAAATTGGCGAAAGCCGAGTTATAAAAAATAGTAAAGAAGAAAAAGCGGATATGTAGGCAGTATAT
>Ga0247610_10000284_pt1 | contig 79735 bp, 87 predicted proteins | sample 174DNAGHGhighgp2_FD_193483 | JGI IMG/M metagenome (GOLD analysis project Ga0247610, IMG submission 193483) | Sheep rumen microbial communities from Palmerston North, Manawatu-Wanganui, New Zealand - 1742 DNA GHGhigh gp2 | ecosystem: Host-associated > Mammals > Digestive system > Stomach > Rumen... | reverse complement strand
AAACAAGCATTGCCTGTTGGCCACTACCCGAACGGACGTGGCAACGGAGCTCATCCAGTATGGCGATTTCCATCACATCGCCGTAGGCAAGTGGTTCTTTGGTACCGGACAATATAAGATATACCCTAAGTTCTCCCTGAAGGAGTTCGACGACTATCTCTATGCAGCCGTCAGCCATCATCGCGAAAAATCAGTGGATGAGTTCTACGGGGCAAACGAGACGCACCAAGGGGCACGTCCATACATACAAGGCTCCAACAAGACTGCCATTTACATCAACTCGTTCCTGAAAAACTCCCTGGCAGCCAAGTTGCACATCATCATTCCCAATGCCTGGGTGGAATCTAAGCGAAACCAGATCAGCAAGCTCTGTGAGGAAAACAAGAAGCGCAAGGCCAATAACCAGGAACTCATCAAGTACAACGGCATTGAGATTGGCGACGAGATGCGCGAGTCCACGGTCATTGAGTACATACGCTATGAGCTGCGCAAGTTCGGCCAGTACCTTTCCGGTGAGCGTAATCAGGGCAAGGCATACTCCACGTTCTCGTTCATGGACGGCAGCGGTCACGAACAGTCGTGGCGCATCGAGAACATCGACATGAAATATAAGGAGTATATCGAGTCGATGATAGCATACGACAAACGCGCCGAGGAAGCTCTCCTTTCAAGTGTCGGACTGGATGCCTCCATCTCCGCTGTTTCCAAGGACGGAATCATCAGCAAGTCGGGTTCCGACGCTTACTACAATTATCTCATCTACATCATGTCGCTCACTCCTGAAGACGAGATTTGCGCAGAACCGCTCAACATGGCTTTGCGCGTGAATTTCCCCGGCTACTACGCCCAGGGATATCGCATTGGTTTCTATCGGGAAGTGCCCCAGCGGCAGGAAGACATAGCACCCAAGGACCGTATAAACCAACAACAGTCATGAAGAACATACTCTTTTCATTATTCGACAGCCTTGCCACCTTCTCGGAATACGTACAGGGCGTGGAAACAAGCAATACGCTCGACGACATGCAATCGTCTGGGCGCACGGCGAAGAAACGTGTGGAAAGCGTGATTTCGCCGTCTGTCTTTTCGGCTATAGTGGACAGTGAAGACGAAGTCTTGCTCGATGCACTGCGCTCTGCAGTGGCCAACATGACACTCTCCGTGCAACTGGTGTTCGATACCATCAATCGTCGCAAGGCGGGCACTGACGTTTACAAGTATGAACTGGAGCAGATGCGACGTGCCTATACGGAGAATTATTTCAATGCCATGGATACGCTCATCAGTACGCTCACCAGTACCGTTCCTGAAGAGTCTGACACCACCAGTCCTGCAGCTAAGTGGAGAGAGGCGCGTTACTTCAAGCTGATAGACAACTGCCAAATCAAGTCGGCGGATGATTTCGACACCATCTATCCCATCGACCTCTCTTACCTCTTCTTCTTTCGCACGGTACCATTGCAGAAGGAAACGCTCGACGAACGGCTCTCTGCCTATTACGACAAGACCGACGATGAGCGCATCATTGCCATGCTCAACCTCGCACTTGCCAAGAAGACCATTGCCAAGGCGCTGCGACGGTTCGACATCCTGGAGTTCCCGCCTACCATCCGTAACCTCTTCGATGACAATACGGCATCGCGCAATGGCAAGGATGAACACGGCAATGCACTTGCCTTGGCTGACCGACTGGATGCTGAAGCTGACCAATTGCTTGAGAATGTTGATATGCTTCTCGATGGAGACACCACCGACTTTGCCTCGTTTGCAGCATACAATACAAATGACGATATAATAGTAATGGCACCATAACCATGAATGATATCTCACTCATAAGCAACGGTAAGATGGTTTCCCTTCCCAACAGATGGGAAGGCTTGACACAAAAGCAGTACCAACTGCTTGTAAAGGATCTGTTGCGCATGGCCGCAGGGGAAATCTCACCTGGTGAAGTGCGCATCCGATTGCTTTGCAACCTCATGGACTGGAAGCTCTCAAAGATAAAGGATGAAGAGACGATGGCCACGCTCATCGCCCTGTCACAACGGCTCACTTTCCTCTTCAATGAAGACCAGGAAGGGCGGTTCCTCGTAAATCTCTGCTTCTGTGCCCAGCTTATGCCTAAATTGGTACTGAATGGCACAACTTACGAGGGATATCATGTGCGCACCGATTTCAACCAGCTTACGTGCTCACTTACCGCTCTCCAGTATCTGGAAGCTCGTGCACTCATCAGCCAAGGCAACGATTCCCTGCCGTTCATGGCTGCCATACTTTATTGTCCTGGCACATACGACAGCGAACGGGCACACGCCTTGTCTAAGGAGTTTGCCAAGCTGCCCATGGAAACGCTCGTTGCCATCTCGTGGAACTTCCAGGCGATAAACACCTTTCTCTTCACCAAGACTGAATTCTCCCTGTTGGCTAAGTTCAAGGATAAAAACAAGGCCGCTATCGCCACCGATGCCATGGACGCGCTATACGACCTCTCTGCAGACGGCCTTGGCAACAACCAGGAAGTGGAGCAGATGAACGTTCTCACCTATTTGCGTATTCTCAGAAAGAAAACCATCGACGCCGTGCGACAGATGAGAGGACTGAAGATGGACACTCCCACCATCAGCCTTGAGACTGGTCTGCCCATCGAAGTAATCAACGACATGATATGATAACCGAATTGTTTCTTTATTTCGCACAGTTCCCCAGTAAGAAAGGCATCAAGGCGATGGCCACCATGGGAAAGAGCCAGCTTCGCCAATACGATGAATTGCTGTTTGCCCTCGATGAACTGCCAAAGATAAGCCGTGTGCCAGAGATAGAAAACTATGTGTACGGTCAGACGTTCGAGGATATCCAGCAACGTCTCGACAAGCTCATCGGCTCGTTTCTCTTTGTAGATTACGGCGAGTTCGACATGCTTGGCGATGGACGCAGGTCTTACCAAGTGACGCAACGACTGGCAGTGACCGTTGCCATGCGCATGACCGACCGCTCCGACCTCATGGAGCGCATGATAGCCAGCGACGAATCTCTGAAGCTGCTCAGCAAGGTGCATGCCTGGATGATGGCAGACTCGGAGAAGGGCAACTTGGAATGGTTGTGCCGAGAGAACCTCGACAAGGCGGAGATCATACCCTTCGTGTCGTCTGAATTGCGGTCGTATGGATGGACGCTCATGCTCGATGCCACAGCCCCCGACATGCTTGGTACGCATGCCCTGAGTAAGTCCTTTGCCGCAACGATTGAATAAGCTATCTTTGCCCTATAAAATCATTTACAGATGACACCAGACAGTAAGGATAAGATTCAATACGGTACGGCAGTGGTGATGCTCCTCTCAGGACTGGTACTCACGTTTTGCTCATTCTTCATGACGGGCGACGTGGTGGAAGGCGTACTGTGGTATGCAGGGCAAACCATGGTCTATGCCGGTAGCATCTTCGGAGTGGCCATGTTCATCCGCACCAAGAGCGGGGAGATTAAGAACTACATCGACGAACGATTAGACCGAAGACAATGAAGCATTTTACCATTCACGAGCTTACCAATAGCCCGACGGCCAAACGCAAGGGCATAGACAATACGCCCGACAGAAAGATAGTGGCCAACCTCACGGCTCTCGTTGACAACGTGCTCGACCCGTTGCGTGAAGCCTATGGCAAGCCCATCATCGTATCTTCAGGGTACCGATGTGCCAAGCTCAACAGAGTAGTCGGTGGTGCAGCCAAGAGCCAGCATATCAAGGGACAGGCTGCTGACATTCGCTCGGTGAGCGACTTGCCGCAAGACAATAAGGTGCTGTTCAACCTAATCGTTAAGTTGGGCTTGCCGTTCGACCAGCTCATAGACGAACACGGATACAACTGGGTACACGTATCGTATTCCACAACTGGCAATCGCATGCAGGTCATTCACGTCAAATAATCAAAGCCACCATCTATGACAAACTTCAATATCCTGAAATTTGCAATCCCCGTCGTCTTGATTGCTGCACTCTCGGCATCCGTCATCAAGATCATGGACTACAGGGCGGAGATCCAACGGCTCAAGGAAAACCAGGCTGCGCTGCTTGCACCCGAAATGAAAGTGGAATATCGTACCTCTCTTGGCAAGAGCGTGGCAGAGATCCAGGCACTTAACCTGAAGGTTTCAGAACTGAAAGAAAGCAACGACACCCTACTGAACATCACCCGAGAACTCGGCATCAAGAATAGAAGGCTCATGGAACTGGCTCAAGCCACTACCAAGACAAGCCACGATATCATGGTTCCTGTGCGCGACAGCATCATTCAGCGACCCGCAATCAACGATTCCATAGAGGCGGCAAACGATACCCTGCGCTGTCTCACGTATGTGGATTCTTGGCTTTCGCTCGACGGCTGCATACACGAAGACACGTTCACGGGCTCCATAGAGAACCGCGACACCCTTGACTTCATCGTACACAAGATACCCAAACGCTTCTTGTTTTTTCGTTTCGGCTGCAAGGCCATACACCTCGATGTAGTGAGCCATAATCCTCACAGCATCATCACCCATGCAAAGTACGTTAGGATTACGAAGTGACATACAATTTCATTTTTATAGGTCTTGTTAAAAGAAAAAAATTGTTTTTTTAGGGTGGGGGATTTTTAGGATAACACTCGCAGTTAAAAATCACCAGTTGAGAACAGACGCAGTGATGCGTTTGTTCTTTTTTTATCAATATTTATCACAAGCTAAACTACTCTAAACACCTGATTATAAAGCAGATATAACTTGCACGTTCCGTAATATAGTGTTAAATTTGCATTAACAAAAGAACAATAATTAATTAAAAACCAGACAGTTATGAACGAGCAAATTCAAAACATTCTCAACCAAAACGCAACCAAGACGGCAAAGATACAGCAGCTTCTCGCACTTGGATTGACACGCAGACAGGTAGCCGACCTTGTTACCAACGGTAATTACGGATTCGTACAGAACATCTACGCACGGATGATGCGCGAGACGCTGGCTACGGCAGCCACGGCAGCAGCTACGGTGGCTCCACAACTGGACTACACTTTCAACCGCAACTTTGGCATCGAGATTGAGGCATACAACTGTACGCGCGAGAAGGTTGCCAGAGAGCTTCGCGCAGCTGGCATCAACGTGGCAGTCGAAGGATACAACCACACCGACCACCGCGACCACTGGAAGCTGGTCACCGACAGCAGCCTTTCGGGTAATCAGACCTTCGAACTGGTAAGTCCCATCCTTCATGGAGAGCAGGGACTTGAGGAACTGGAGAAGGTTTGCTGGGTGCTTGACCTCTGCGACGCGAAGGTAAACGACAGCTGCGGACTGCACATCCACATGGACGCTGCAGACTTCGACATGCCCACATGGCGCAACCTCGCCATTACCTATAAGAGGCTGGAGGGTGTCATCGACGGCTTCATGCCACGCTCACGCAGGAACAACCGCTATTGCAAAGGTTTGGCAAACATTAGTGAAGCAATCATCAGGAACGCTCAAACCATCACTGACCTGCGTAGGGCATTTCGCAACGACCGCTACCACAAGGTAAACCTTGAAGCGTTCGCACGCCACCAGACGGTGGAGTTCCGCCAACACGGTGGCACGACAAACTTCACAAAAATGTCTGCATGGATTCATTTTCTCGCAAAAATGATTACCTTTGCAAAGCAAGGCATGGTGCAGCAGCGCACAACGCTCGATACCGTTCCTTTCCTTACCGACAGCGAGAAGTTATATTTCAAAATAAGAACAAGAAAATTGGCAGCATGACAACAACCTACACACTGAGGGATGGCGGTAGGATAACCGCCACCTCTCCAACAGACTTCGTCCACCAACTGCATACAGGTAGTTTCTTCGACAACCAAGGTACCGATGCAGAATATATGCAGCGGTTCGCCCATCGGCTCAAGCAACTCGACGGCACCATTGTCCGTACCGATACTCCAGACCACTTCCTCACCGACCTTCTCCAGTGTGGTTTTGTGGCCATAGAGTAATAGATGTTTGATAATTATTGTTCATGGGGATGCATTTGCTCGACATCCCCTTTTTGGTTTTCAAAGTGTTAAAAATACTACGTAATGAAATTTTTTTAGCATATAAATTTGGAAATATAAAAATAAATAATTAACTTTGCAACATATTAACAAGCATCGCTCTACTTTCTTGTAGAGACCAGCCGCTTCCGAGCGGCTATTTTTATAATATCTATGACAAAAAGAATTACTTTCTATGTGGACGGGTTCAACTTCTACTATGGTTTAAGACGCTCCCGTAAAGCCGATGCCAAATGGGGTAAATATTACTGGCTCGATATGGTGAAGTTTTGCAATAGTTTTTTAGGACCAGACCAAGAGCTTGTGAAAGTAGTTTATTTTACGGCATCTCCATTAAGGCCAGATAAAAACAGTAGGCAAAGTGCATTTTTGAATGCTAACAGGTTGTTAAATGGCCATCGTTTTGAAATCGTCAGGGGCAAATATTTTACAAAAAACATTACATGTCCTTTGTGTAAGGGTACAATTCCACGGCCAGAAGAAAAAAGAACGGACGTAAATATCTCTGTTCGTATGATGGCAGACTGCATACTCAATAAAACTGACTCTCTTGTGTTGATAAGTGCTGATAGTGACCTTGTTCCGCCTTTAGAGTTTATACAGAGGCATTTTAAAGATAAGAAAATTAAGGTCTATTTTCCACCATCTGTTTCTTGTCGAGATTTAACTGACAATTTGATGCGTCATGGGGGTAAGCCTTCTTTGCTCGATCTGAATGAAATAAGATTCGCCGAAGCTGTTATGGATGATGAAGTAACAGTAGGTACTATTACCTATAGAATCCCTGATAAATGGAAACAATTTGCAGAAAACGGATAATTTAAAGAAGAATCATACCCATTGAATGATAATTATCAAGGTTTGCACCTTCCACCTTTCAAGGGGTATATCCTTACGAGAAAATTATTTAGTAAGAAAATCCCGAAACCTGCAAAAGATTTCGGGATTAATTTGTGATTTATACTGTTACTGCCATCATCTCTTTCGCCAACTTGTGCAGGCCGTTAGCAATCTTTTCTGCTTGTTTAGGACGTGGCTTACTAATACCTGATGCATAGTGAGCCAACTGCTTTTGATTGATACCAGTGATGGTCTCCAGTGATGAAAAAGAGAAAATGCCGCGATAAAATTCGAGTAGCGATTGGACGTTAAACTTATAGACAATTTCGTATTCCTCGTCAAAGACTGCAGGATATACGTCGTTATCCTCTTTCGCGCAGTCAATATAGAACTTGATGCTGTCTTCGACTTCTTTCTTGAACTGCTCAAAGTCGCCTGAGCATGCTACTACCCAACCTGGGAGCAGATCGCAAGCGCAACTATACCCGTTTTCGGTACGTGCGGTGTTCATAATTACAGTTGCCATAAAAATTAAGTTATCTTTTCTATCATAATTCCTTTATAAAGAGTGGCACAAATCATTATGATTCTTTACTGCCACTCTGGAAACCTCAATAATCGAATTTAGGAAGAATTTAAGTAGAGGGGAAGGAGTTCGCTAAAACTCCAGCCCCGATTGCTCCTCAATGCTTTTCAATAGATCACCGTACACGTCGTCGTTGCCTGTGCCATTGATTGTCACCTTCCCGGGTTTAATGGGATGAACGTACTGGGCGTGACTCCCTACCTGATGCTTGAGTGTCCATCCGTCATCTCTCAACGCCTTCAGGATCTTCCTTACTTTTATTACTTTCATATTTATAATTTCGTTTAATTTTGATTTCTGTTGCAAAAGTAGTCAAAGATCGAATTATTTTTGATTTCTGTTGCAAAAGTAGTAAAATTACTACGAATAACCAAATTTTTTGAAAGAAAAGTAACTATTTTACTATTATTTAATTGATATTTTTATTTTTCCCTCTTTTTTCCCTGTTTTTTCCTCTTTATTAATATATAAAGTTAGATATCCCAAAAAATGTTTCCCTTTGTGACAAAATCCAATGAAAGATGGCTTCGAGGAGACATTTGTAAATCTTGAATGAATGATTATTTCTTCCCTCTAAAAATACACTATATCTTTGCCGAAAATTGTATATATAATCGCCAAAGATATAGCCAAAAAATTTGTTAATTACTATGGTTCGCCCAAGGCAGCCACTATTTGGCTCACCTGAAGCGACGTGAAGGTGCGTTGGCTATGGGTGTATCCCGACTTCTCCATCACGCCCATGAGCGTGGGGTGTACCTCCATCCATCGGCGGAACTTCTTCCAAGCCGATTCGGGCAGGATGTCTGGGCAGTAGAGCTGTGCCAGCTCCGTTCTGCCGTATGGTTTAATTCTGAATGTCATCATGTGTGTCTTAAAGCGGCCGCAAAGGTAAGACAATAAAACCGCAATCTACCATATTTTCCCATCTATAACCGCACGTAACCGCATACATTCGTATTTGCCCGCTCACGGCTGCGTATCTTTGCATCGGTGGGAAACTCCCGCTAAACACTAAACATTAAACACGCAACAAACAATGATTCACTACAAAGTAAAACAAAACAACCGCGAGGGTAGCGAGACCAAAGGAAAATGGTACGCACGCGCTACGCACGAGCTCATGGAGTTCGACGAGTTCATCAACCACCTTGCAACCCATCATTCGCCATTCTCGGAGGCAACCATCCGTGGCGTGCTTATCGAGATGGAGAACTGTCTGCGTGAACTGTTGCTCGAAGGAAAGGCAGTGCGCATGGATGAGCTGGGTATCTTCAAAATCGGACTGAAAACCAAGGCAGCCGAAACCGCCGACAAGTTCAATGCCCGTGAAAACGTGGTGGGCTGTCGAATGAATCTCTTCTTGGGCAAGCGATTCCGTGCTGCCCGTCTCTTCGAGGACATGAAGATTCGCGAAGCCGACTTCTATTCCATCGACGAGGATGCCGAAGGCGAGGATGCCGTGAACCCGTAACCATTTTCGTGACCCCACGAAAATGATGGGTAAACCGTTAGGGCGTGATGCAAGCCAATGCACCACGCCCTTTCTTTGTCGCCTTGCTATCCTGAAAATGGAAAAAACACATTCGGTTGCAAAAAAGTTACCAAAATATTTGCATAATAATAACTTTTTTGTTACCTTTGCATCGTCAGAAATGACAAAGTGATCTAAAATGTATTGTAACATGAAGTACAACGAGTTGTACAAGAAGTTAAGAAAAGCAGGATGCTTTCTACTTCATCATGGTGCTCGTCACGATCTTTGGGAGAATTCCAAAAATGGAAGACAAACAAGAGTCGGGCGGCATGGAACGGAAGAAGTGCCAAAAGGTACTTTGAAATCTATCTATCAGGAACTCGGGCTTTAAGCCCGTGTTCCTCTTCCGTAACTGAATCAATACACATATAGGTCACTTTTTTAAAAAGAACATGAGTATGGCAAAAAAGATAAGTGTTATAGTAGAGACAGGCAAGGATTTGTTTTCTTGCTTCATGGCAGGAGAGCATGAAGGAATTCCCTTGCTCATCGGTGATGGCAAAACGGCACGAAAGGCAGTTGAAGATTTCAAGCTTTGCTATGAAGAAGAGAAGGAATACCTAAGGAAAGAGGGGAAGGAGATACCTGAACTGGAGTTTGAATTCATCTTTGATGTAGGTGCCTTTTTCAGTTACTACATGATAAACGTCACTGCCTTTGCATCTTACGCTGGCATGAATGCCTCGCTTCTGCGACAATACGCATGTGGAATGAAATCACCCACTTCATCGACAATCGAAAAGATTAAGGCATCTATTGAAAAATATAAAGAGGATATTGACGCTGGTCACCTGATAGACAGACCAGTTCCGCAATACGTTTAAAAAGATCACTTTAACACCAAGCCCCCAGCCCCGCAAGGTTGGGGCTTTTTCATTTCACCTCTATCTGTATCTCCCTGCCACAATGTGGGCAGGTGATAAAAGTATTATCTTTGGTTTGGATTTCCGCTGGATCTGCGAAGAGTTGCCAGATGGGGACGTTTAATATTTCAGCAGCATGTTCCAAAGTGTTTAAGGATGGCATTGTTTTTCCATTAATTAAATTGCTTATCGTTACTTCTGACACTCCGAGCATTTTGGAAAAAGCAACAGACGTAAGACCTTTTTCTTGCAAAATATCTTTTATTCTTAGTTTCATAAAATATTCCTTAATTATCTATTCAGTGGCAAAGATAGTAATATTTTATTCAAATAACAAAAACTTAAAGTAATATTTTATTAAAAAGAGTTAATAACAAAGCAATATTTTATTAAATGTTTGGAGATATTAAAATATTACTTTATCTTTGCAACCGTCAAACATAACAATTAAAGACTATGGCAAAGAAAGAAAATTCATCGGTCATCGTACCGACGGCAGAGGTAAGACTTGGAGATTACGTGGCCAAGTTCACCGAAAAAGACTTGGATCGCTTGTATAACATAGGCGATTTCGTCAAGGATGGATTCAAGGATAGTATCTTGGAAATTCAGGATTATATCATATCGACTTACGACGTTTTTAGTAAAAATAACGCTGGAACTATCGTACATTTGCTCAGTCGTCTGCATGGATACTTGGATGTTTTTGAAGCCATTGGCGAAATAGATACCAAATACGTCAAAACAAATCATGAAAAAGAAGAATAAAGACCCCTATCCCGTAGGCCATCCGCTACATGGAGCCACGCACGAGGAAAGAATGGCATAATAAGGAAACAACTTGAAGAAATATTCGACTTTCCATTAAAGACAAATAATCATGGATAAACTAAGAAAATACTTTCCGACAGACATGGAATTTGAGATTGCACTTTTCCTTCTCGATACGCTGAATGAGCAGCCACAGATTTTTATGGTTGAAGATGTGCTGAAACAATTGTATGAGAAGTTTGTAAAGGACACCGCGAGATACCACCTTTGCAACTTTGTGTTTAACAAAATGAAAGGAATAGGATATATAACATCATTCGATGGTACGGTAAAGCTCGCACATAAAGGTGTCTCATATCTTGCGTTGCATAAAGTTCACGAAACTAAATCGCTTACGAAATTCGAGAAATACTTCTTATATACATCTTTGGCCTTAATGCTTATCGGTACTGTGCTTGGTTTGTTGTGTGGTGGAAAGGGTACATTGTGGATTGTAGCGGGAGTGCTCATGCTCGTAGGAGCATTTGTGTTATTCATCGGCTGGCTTTTGCAATTGGCTGGCTATGGCGAAGAAAAATAATACTTGCTTGAAAATCGAACATAGAGACCCTGAGAAAAAGGTATCCGACCGCGGGAGTTCACCCAGAGTAATAGTTCTACCCCATACATTCAATTTAGAAAGCAATGGAATGGACTCCCGTTTATTATATCGGCAAAAAGAATCAACAGTAAGGCAGCGCAAGAAGAATTTAATAGTGGGAATGAGCGCAACGGGTTCGAATCCCTAAGCCGATACAAGATTATTTAGTATAAACCTTTAAAATATGCAAGTTATGAGAAAGAATGATTGGCTAAACAAAAGGAGCAACACGTTCTCCACCCTTTGCGGTGAGAGCTTCACCCATGGGGAAGTGTTGAGCGTACATGTTGTGTTGGTGGCAATGCTCTTGATGGGCGCATTGGTGAACAGTTTAGGAACAATATTTTAAGGAGGATTGACTATGATTTACTGTTTTTGTGACAACTTCTTCGAGAGGGCAAAATACCCCAAGTTTTATGAGGATGCCGTTGCGATGATGCGTGGAGCCAACCACGTGGCATTCTCGAGAAAGGAAGATTTCGACGTGTTCGTGCATCGGCTGAAGAGAACGCTGGAGAAACATAAGCCCGAAGGCCATGCGGCGCACGTACATTTTTGCGTTAGCGGTGACAGGAAAGGGCAAATCTCCATTGAGTCGGGAAAGGTGGATACAAGCATTGCCCGCATCTCTTTCGAGCCCGTGAAGAAGGTACTTGAGTACAATTTGGATACAGGCCGTTTTCAGGGAAAGGGAGAGTGGCAGGACAATAAATGAATAATGTTAATATACTAAGGATATGGCTACAACAGTTGTAAATTTGAATGATGACGCATCCAAGGTGGTGCGGTATCTCATGGATCCTGATATCCTGGAAAACCGCATCAGCGTGTTTGAGCAGGCCACGGACATGCTGCTCGAAGCGGCACAGGGCATCCTTGATGCAGAAGACAAACAATACCTGAAGCTCATCGCTGAGTTTCGCTTCTTGATAAAGGACTTTCGTACCATCAGTAATTCACTTAAAGACAACAACCATGGCGAAGAATGAAAAAAGAGAAAACGAACGTGAGGACGAGAAGGCTCGGCAATATGACTTGAGCATCTACGTGAAGGCGATTGGCATGAGCTTTGAGCCAGCCATTGGCCCGTCTGAGACCACGCATTGGTTCTCCACCGAGGAAGTGGTGTCTGCCATCAAGCAAATCGACCCGTCAGCGAAGGTGGATGCAAGCCTGGTCTATCATGCCCTGAGTGAGGCGGGCTACAAGTTCTGCAACCGTCCGTCATCCCATGGACTTCAGTTCAAGTGGATGTTCCGAGAGAAAGAACAATAATTTTTTTTACCATCATTTAATAAAGGCTCCATCCGATTGGAGTGTCACAAGGACATCCCGTTGTGAAATGCGATGTCCTTTAACGTTATAAATAATTGGTATATATTTGCAACAATAATTAAACGAATGAGTTTTTGTAAAACATGCGCGGGCACCCCGTTGTGAAACGCGGTGCCCTTTTTAAAATGAGTCAAATGATATGGTAACAGACAGTTTAGTAAGGAAGAAATTCGTGCACGACACCCTCAAGGAGGGAATAAACAAAATCCAGACTGCATGGAGGCTATCAGTTGGTGCATTTCAAGTACGTACAGGACGATTGCGTAGATTTGCTGATCATCCTGTACCACTAACACAAATTACAATAGACCAATATTCTATTCTCCACTACATTCCGTTGCACTTGAGGTTTCTTGATATTCGATATCGAAAGAAAAAAGGTGTCAGAGCATCTGGACAACATAACCTTTATAATAAAATTGCGTGGCCTATCCTTTATAATGAGACCTTCCCCAACCTCCGCTACGGTTTCAACGAAGAGGTGCGCAGGGAGATACGCGAGCAGCTTGAAAAGTCACTCAACCCAAAATCAAAATAGAAATGGAACAGATAACAGATTTCGAGTATTTCGTAAAACATGCCGATGCCTACTATCAAGTATTTGGCAACAAGTGCGTGGCTATCAAAAACCTTCAAGTCATCGGCTTCGGAGATGATTGTGCCTCGCTGTGGATGAAGATGGTCGGTGAAGGCTATCAGCCAGGGACTTTCATTGTCCAACGGTGCGGACAAGATTCCAGTTGTTTCACCCCAAAACCGTCACGCTATGCAAGATAACGTCTATCAGAAGGAGTTTGATGGTATTGCTACCAAACTCATAACCCCCATTCGTATTGTCAACCCCATCAATCGTCGTGAGGTAGTCATTCCTGCTATATGGGATACTGGAGCAACATATTCTGTCATAAGGGATAAGGTGTCTGAATTCCTGAAGCTCGAAACGGCTGGCTATTCTCAAAGCTTTCTTGGAATCAAGGGCAAATACACTTGTAGGGCAGTTGTGTCCGTCGCCATGCCTGGCGATCAGAACCATGCTGTCATCGTAGATGTCATGGAACACGATATCCCACTCGCTGACATCGACTTCATCATCGGTATGGACATCATCACTAAAGGAAGTTTACTGATTGCGCACCAAGGTGGCAACACAGTACTGTCTTTCGAGTTTAAAGAGGAGTTCGTTCACATAGACAAGACGGATGGTGTCGTCTATCCAGAAAACAAAAATAGGGATTATTACCATCAAAAATAGGGATTTCCCCTTGCATAATTCAAGACAAATGCTTAAATTTGCAGCATAATAACAAGGAGAAAGGGAAAAGATTATGCTTTCAATCTACATCTTTGCAATACTAATATCCATGTTCTTCGTCATCAAGGCGGAAGATTGGTCATGGCTCGCTTGTTTTATTTATTTGGGTCTTTGTGCTGCTTTCACTCTTCCTATAGGTATTTTTCTATATAAGTTCGTATTCAAGGGATAGGCTTTTCTCCTATCGCAAAATAGGGAAATCCCCTTGCATAATTCAAGACAAATGCTTACATTTGCAATAGAATAATAAGGAGAAAGGATAAATATTATGATAGTGATTTTTTCTTTTATCATCGGACTGTTATTGATGCTGGTTCTATACCCAGCTTCTGATAAGCATGAATGGAAGTGGTTCTTGCTTATCAGTACGTTCTTTACTCCTGTTTCTGGATTACTCTATTGGTGGTTGAGAAGACCATAGCCTGTCCTTTAAGATATTGCTGTCTGTTCAGAAAACAAAAAAAGGGATTATTACCATTAAGAATTGGAATTTCCCCTTGCATAATTCAAGACAAATGCTTACATTTGCAATGTAAAATGAAGGAAAGAGTAAGTGTATGTTCACCGTAATTTACATAATTATAATTCTCATATCAATGCCTTTCTTCATCAAGAATGAGGATTGGTCATGGTTTACATGCTTTCTGTATTTCGGATTATGCCTTTTGCTGACCCCCGTTCTCGCTATACCCTTCTGGGTTTGGTGGAGAAGTCGTTGATGAGCGTCCTGTCCTTTACCATATCGCTGTCTGTTGCTATCTTTGCACTAATGATAACAACAGACAGCTTTTTTTATGGCAAACAACAAACATATCTCAGAAGACGAAATCAAGTATATCGTCGATGTTGAGTCAGCCAAGGCTCAGCAGGAAATACGTAAGATAGAAAAGGCAACTGGTGACCTTCGGGCAGAGAACAAACGTCGACTTGACCAGATGATCAAGCTCGAGGCTGCAGGCAAGAAGGAATCCCAACAATATAGAGACCTCAAGAAATTATATAATGAAGTTGGAAGGGAAATTAAAGCAAACACCGAGAAAATAGCCAAACAAACCAATAGTCTTAAAGTGAATTGTCTCACGATGAACCAGTTGAAGAAGCAAGCCAAGCAGCTTCAGAAACAGCTTGATGACACTTCTAAATCACTTAATCCTGATGCGTATATAAAGTTGGAGGACAGACTTAAATATGTTACTGCAAGAATTAATCAGTTAAAAGATAGTGCGAAAGGATTAAAAGGTTCACTTCTTGAAGAAAATACTATGAGTTTTTTGCGAGGTTCTATTTTTGTTAAATTAGCGGAGTTCTTAGGAGGTAAATTAAGAGATAATTTACGTTTTCTCATTTCTGATTCCATAGAACTTGCCGAGTCTGCCGATGGCGTGGCACATGCTTTCAACAATATAGACAAAAATGCTGAATTGCTGGAGAACTTACGAAAGTCAACCAAGGGAACCGTGAACGATTTCGAGCTGATGAAGGCAGCCGTTCAAGCCAAAGACTTCAGGATTCCGTTGGAAGATCTCGGAAAATATCTTGCTTTTGCACAGTTGAAAGCACAACAGACGGGGCAGTCCGTGGAGTACATGACCAACTCAATTGTCACAGGTCTTGGTCGTAAGAGCAAGATGATCCTCGATAATCTTGGCATCTCAGCTGCTGAAATAGATGAGAAGATTGCCGAGACGGGCGACTTCATGAAGGCGGTGGCAAGCATCGTGGAAAACCAGTTGGCTGATGCTGGTGAAACCTATGTGTCGGCAGCTGATAGGGCATTGAGGAAAACCACGGATTTGCAGAATGCCCAAATGAGACTCGGTCAGGCATTGCTCCCATGGAAAGAAGCGATAGATGAGACTTTCGGTGGCTTCCAGATAAACATCTTGAAAGCTATCACCTATCTGCTCACGCATAGGAAAACCATGTTGGCAGTCACCGTGGCCGTTATGGGATTCAGTGTGGCCATGATAGCACTCAATGCGCAAATCAGGAATTATATCGTACAGACCAAAGTAGCTCGCGCCGTTACCATAGCCTGGCAGACAGCAGCCACCACCATGAGGGGCATTGGCTTGCTCATGAGTGCTGCCATAGCCACGTTCAGCGGTAACACCACGCGAGCCACTGCTGCCATGAAATTGTTCAATAAGACATGTAAGGCCAACGTCTATGTGGCATTGGCAACTGCCATCATTGCAGCAGGAACGGCTCTCTATGGATGGATAACCCGTAATAAGGAGGCTTCTAAGGCTGTTGTTGACTTTATGTCTTTACACAAAAAACTTGCAGAAGATATCCAAGCACAGAACAACAGCATCAAGAAGAGTGTCAACGATACCACATCGGAGCAGATTACCAAGATTAAGTCGCTTCGCAAGACCATCAACGATGCCAACGAATCATACGACAAACGTAAGGCTGCCATACAGGACTTGCAGAAGCTGGTACCAGGATATCATGCATCCATCAACGGAGAGGGAAACCTTTTCAAGCAAAACACGAAGATCATAGACTCGTATATCAATAAATTGAAACAGGCTGCACTTGCAGAGGTGGCATACGAGCGTATCAAGGAGAACCAGCGCAAGATCATGGATGCCCAGGACAATATCGACCAACAGAAACAAAACGTGACCAATATCAAGGCTAATGCCAAGAGGAAGACTGGCGTGGACTTGGACACTCAGAATATTGGTGACGATGGCATGGTTCGTTTCAACGATGTTCATAACGACAAAGGTCAACTTGACCGAGTGAAGCTCAATTACGCGTGGGATCCTGGAGACAAGACTGAATATCTGAAAGTGCAACAAAGGGGCATTGCAGATCGTACCCAGATAATCAGGAAAGAGGAAGCCATAGTGAAAGCCTATTCGGCACAGAACGACAGGCTTTGGAAGATAGTCAAGGAGAATGGCGGGCAAGGACAGTCGATTCTGAATCCCACTTTCTTGAACCATGAGAAAAACACTGGGAGTAGCGCTGACAAGGTGGGACAGGAACAAAAATCCGCATTCGCCAACGAACGCAATGCAGAACTGGATGCACAAGAGAAACTCTACAATCAGGCAATGGAGGCTCTCAAGCAGAACCTTATCCAGAGGAAAATCAGCCAGGAGCAATACAATTCCCAAGCTTTGGCCATGGAGATGGCTCATACAGCAAAGATTTATGACATTGAGAAGGGATTTACTGAAAAGGCACGTCAGCTGCAGATCAAGGACAGCAACGACAAACAACGCATCGTCTTACAACAACAAGACAATGAGGAGAAGGCACGTCGGGCATTCCAGCAAAAACATCTTGATGCCATGCAGCAATACTACGATGCGCAGAAGCAGCTTAGCGAAGCTGCCATGACAGAAGAAGAGAGACGTGAACGCAACCATAAACTGCAACTTGATGCACTGGAAGCCTACTACAAGGCTGCCGTTGACTATGCCAAGGCTCATGGGGAGGACGTGAACGGCATTACCCAGGCGTATGAGCAAGCCAAGGCTAAGCTGATTAGGGATTATGAGGAAAGTACGGCTCAAACCCAATACAACATTCGTGAGCAATACGGACTTGTGAAGGCACAAGAGCAGTATGAGCGAGAATTGGCTTTGCTGAGAGAGCACCTGAAACAAAAGAAGCTCACCCAGGAGCAATACAATGAAGCGGTTAAAAACATGGAGAGAGACCGTGAGAATAAGATATTCTCCATCCGTGAGCAATATGGTCTTATATCCCAAAAGGAAATCTTCGAGAAGCAAAAACTGCAGCTGCAGGAACAGCGCGACGAAGGGTTCCTCTCTGAAGTTGACTATCAAGATGCTCTGAAAAACCTGAAAATGGAATCCTGGAAGCAGCAGTTCGACTATTACTCCCAGCTCTTCGGCTCAGCGTTTTCTGCCCTTCAGGAAGCGGAGATTGCCAATGTGGATGCCAAGTACGATGCGGAGATAGAGGCAGCTCGCCAAGCTGGGGAGGATACCACCGACATAGAGAACAAGAAAGCCAACGAGAAGCTGAAGATTCAAAAGAAATACGCGGATGTCAACTTTGCCATCAAGGCTTCGCAGATCATTGCCGATACCGCCGTCAGCATCATGAAGGCGATATCGGAACTCGGTCCCATTGCAGGTCCCATCGCTGCAGCCCTGATGGGAGTGACGGGTGCGGCACAGTTGGCTGCAGCCAATGCAGAGCGAGAGAAGGTGAAGCGAATGACTCTTAGCGGTGCTACGTCGTCTAACCAGGTGTCGGGTTCCCGTGTCGCCACGGGTCTTGAGGATGGCGGTTCCATCGACGAGAAAAGCGAAGGCATTCCCGTTCCAAAGAATAAGGAACCCCAGAAGCGTCGCAAGGAGACGGATAAGGACGCTCCCATGGCAACTGGTCTCGCCAGTGGTGGCAGCATGGACATAGAACGCAAGCAAGACGGTAAGATGTTCCATGCCAAATACGATCCGCTCAAACGCGGGTATATTGACCATCCTACTGTTATCGTCGGTGAAGGTCCTACGGGGAAAAGCCGTGAGTGGGTGGCAAGCAATGCCGCAGTCACCAATCCAACGGTCGCCCCACTCATTGACATCATTGACCGTGCGCAGCGTGTTGGTACCATCAGTACGCTTGACATGCGCAAGTATTTGCTGCAGCAACAAGTGCGCGGATTGCAACAGGGTGGCTACATGACGGGGCATGCACAAGGGAGTCAACCAGCAGCCAAAGGTGTCAATGGCGGTACCGTCGTGGTGCGTACCAATCAGATGGAGACCGTCAATCCCGAAACCATAACGAGGTTGCTCTCCGTTCTGGAGAGACTGGAGACAAGGGGCATCAAGTCGTTCGTGGCCCTTGACGAGCTCGACGCACAACAAAAACTACGCAGTCAGTCACGCAAAATAGGAAGTAAGACATGAGAATAACCAATCTTGACAAGGGAGAGCCTTACGAGCTCGCAGAGGGTGCGCAGATTGAGGTGGAACGCACCAATCCCTTTTTCTATGAGTATGGCGAGCAAACGGTACCCGTTGACCTGCCCGCCTCTGACCACAACCGTCGAATCCTTGGCTATCCTGACTTGTTGGCTTCGCAATCCAAGGCAAAGGCCATCCGCGCCAGCATACAAGACGGTGAGTATTACGCCCAGTGCAGGCAGTTCGTGTTGTCGGCCAAACACAAGGGCAATATCTCCACGTCGTTCTACATCAATGACGGTTCTTTCTATTCGCGCATACAAAACGTTCGCCTGAAAGAGATATTTGCAGACGATATCATACAATTTGGCGGCAACAACATCGAGGCGCGAGTGCAATCAGCCATTGAGGAATGCCGGAAGTTACGATTGGGTAGGAGCCGTTATTCCGACCGCTTGGCGATATTCCCCGTACTCGTGGATGATGACTCTGGTATGGACGAAGGCTTAAACTACAAGGTTATCAATGCCTATTGCACCATATTTAAAGATATAGACAACAGGCCAGGAACAAACTATCCTAACGGAATAGGGGATACCTGTGATTTCTACGGAGCTTATCAGCGAACGGAATACGTGAACCAGGTTCCCATCACGATTACTCCTGGTTATTACATCTCACCCTTCGTCAAGACGAATTATGTGTTGTCGAGGATATTCAAGCATTTCGGCTATACGTTGCAATCCAACTTCTTCAGTGAGACCGAACCTTTCGTTGACATGGTGCTGTTGAACAACGTGATAGACCCAATCGTAAACGGGCAGCTCAAGATTGCCGACTTGCTGCCAGACGTTACTTGCACAGAGTTTCTTACGGTGTTTCGCAAGAAGTTTTGCTGTGAATTTACGTCGGATGAAGGCACTCGCACGGCTAATGTCATATTCCTGAAAGACGTATTGGCATCAAATTCTTCGCTGGATCTTACGGATTGCCTGACGGATGAGCCGACCGTTGAGTACAAGGCCCCCAAGGATTACAAGCGAATCGTGCTGTCTTCCAAGAAAACTCTCGGTACCGACGGTGACGATGAGAATGCCACCACGTACGACAACATCTCTTCGCTTATAGCCGACAATCCCTCTGCCTACTTGGATCCATATACGGGAGCATTCTATAAGGACGGCTTCTCGGGTTTCAACCGCGTCAAGGTGAAGGTGGCAGACGCATCCATGCCATACGACACCGGTGAGGATATTGAAGCGGAGAAGGTGGAGATTCCTGACTGCATTCCTGAGTATCGAGTACTGAAACCGAGAACCCAGACATGGGAGGGTGTTCCTTCCTTGCTTCCAAGTGCTGACTTCACGTTTGGCAAATGGCTCTATGTGGGTAAATACACTACGCTTAACTCCAAGTTGGAGGTTTATGATGCTGAAGGTGGCGAGGCCGAAGAGGATTCCAACAAACTTCTCCCGATGCTTGCATTCTCGTATATCATGAACCCTGGCTATTCCAACGCCTATACCAAGGGTTCACTCTCGTCGATCGACAAGTGGTTTTCGGGACCCTTGTGGAATTATGACATTCCTTTGTCTATATGGTATGGTTATGCCTTGTATTATTATGGACCGTGTGGCATCTTCGAAAAGTTCTACCGTGAATACGATACGCTTTTGCGAAACGCCCTGCAGACGGTGAAGATGAACCTGCTGCTCCCGCAATCGAAAAAACAGACGTTGCCTGCCCATTCCAAGGTCACGGTAAGAGGCGTTCCCTTCCTGGTTGGGAAATTGAAGTTCATCCTTGGCGGTAATGACGGTCCGATGGAATGTGAGTTCCGGTCGTTGCGGTACCATGTTGACGACTCTTTCTCCAAAGCTCCCGACGTTGATGACGTACTGCCCATCATGAAAGCACAGTACCAATGGGCTGCCATGGGTGACAGGCAGAGCGTATCAGAGAGTGAATACAACAATTCGGGGGCAGACAAGGAGCGGACATTCCGCGTCATTTATCCACCGGTTCCAAGTGCATACATGATTGCCCATCGCTATTATGAGCAAACATCATATACGATTGTCGATGGTACTTACACGCGTACGACGGTATATCTTATGGTTGTTCCTTCCAGTTAGGGGTGTCCTTTTCAGTTATACGAAAACACCCTAACTTTGTGGAAAAATACATTTGCAATGGAAATACTCAATAATCCTGATTCGCTTAGCCTGCTGGGCAATTTGAAAAAGATTATCGTCAATACCACGTCTGACATTTCGTTCATCCTCTACATGGCTAACGAGGATGGCAGTTGGACAAACGTATTGCAACACACATATAGTCCAAGTGATTTGTACAGCATCGAGATTGACCTGAAGAACGTGATTGCACCCTTGCTGTCTTTCAAGCTGCAGGATACCCAGTCGTCCTATCTTCAGCCGAATATCGTGAAGGATTTCAAGGTGGAGATGTCGGGTGTCAACAATGGCTCGAGTGAACCGCAAGCATGTCAGTTCCGAGTGTTGAGGGCAGGCGTTGACCGTTTTGACGGAGACGTGGTGTCTTTCCTTACGCAGAACTTCCTGACATGGCAACCAAACGTTAAGCAGGTGGCCTATCTCTCACCAGAATTCCTTACCTATTATGCCACGGTGGATGCCACCATTCGTTGCCTGGCACATTTCGAGGATGGCACAACGCAGATGTTGACACTGGCTGTGATGACCGCTGGCCAATGCATGACCATACCTACGCAATATGCCACCATTGCCGGAAGCTGCGATCAGATGCCCATTTTCTACGACGTATGGGCGGAAAACGCAAATGAGGAAAGACTGACATACGTGCAGCGATACGTGCCCAGTGACATGAAATCCGAAGAGGAGGTTTGGGTGCTCTTCGAGAACTCACTGGGAGGAATGGACACGTTCAGGGCATACGGTGACAGCGAGAACACTGCTGAGCATACGCACAACGTGGCGGAGATAGAGGATAACTTTGAGGAATATCGGGTGGACACCGTTCGCAAGTATAAGAAGAACACCGGTTACCTGGACCAGAAGGAACGGCTGTGGTTACTCGATTTCTTCCCGTCGATAGCCAAGTATATCTATGTGGACTCTTCCATCCGTCGCATTGTCGTAACCGAAAGCGACGTAACTTATCAAGAAAAGGAACTTCCAAGCACCTATACTTTCACCTATAAATATGCAGAAGACAGCCCATATCTCAACCTCCCTCGGACACGGGCACGGAAAGCACTGAACGTAAATGTTCCTGAGCTTGGGTCGTTAGATATCGCTCCGCGCCTGGCAGAGTATCCACGGCTTCAGCTGAGCAGCGGTGCTCTCTTTCCTGTTCAGAATCCCTATTCCGAGGAATGGACCGTTACGACCATCGAGGCTATTCTCAGTTACCTGCTTGAGTCGTTGGGCAGTGTCGGCTCTTCTTCAGGTAGCGGTGTGGGGCATTCACACGCCAATCTTCCCGTGTTGGCATCCTTGGGCATGTTCGGAAAATACCTGCTTGCCAACTCGCAAAAGATTTATGCTGCTTTGGCTGATGAAGCAAGTAAGCTGACCGATGACAGTCAGGATTGGCTTAAAATATTGAGAAAGGATGTCAATGATGTGGCATCGGGTGCCATTACCTTCATGCGGGAAAACTTCCACTTGTCCGGTTCATCGTTCGGCCCAGTCAATAACCCTTGGGGATATATCAAGGAAATGACGGTAAATGGCATCAGAAAAGGCATTGCCTGGTTTGCCAATCTCATAGCCGATGAGATAACGAGTGGAAACATCACCAACTCTGATTCCATCAAGACCAAAAACCTTGTCGTTACGGGCTTGGCACATTTCTTCGAGTTGGTAATTGACAGGGTTCGAGCTGTTGGAGGAGCCATATTCCTCACCCCAGCAGAAGGTTTTGTCGTGGTGGACATAGCAGCAGCTGACTTAACGTTTCCGCAAGACCCAGACCAATATACAGGTTGCTTGCTTGAAGGGAATACCCTCTATTTCAAGGCAAGCGACAGCAACGGAAAGAGGGTTAACCAGACATGGAAACCAGGCGACCAAGCACTTTGCAGGTCGTTCCACTCCGTGGAGGAAATACAAGTTGGGCAGGCTTCTCGCCATGTGAGCAACAAATATTATTGGGCAGTGGTACATAGCGTAAGCGAAAACACCGAGGACCGTATCATCAACGGAGAAACCGTACCGTGTCATTGGATTACGATATATGGGGCTGTAGGTGACGATGGCATACCTAACGGCATACCGACGACAGACGGCGCGAATCCCATACCATGTGACGGGTTAGGAAACGGGGACAACGGTAATCCCCTATGGGACGGAAACCCGATGGATGCCACAATCGGTGATGAGATTGTGATGCTTGGCTATCGGGGTAACGACGCGGACGCAAGGGAGCGCAGGGCTGCGGTTTACCTGTCTGCTTACAATGCTCTCGATACTGATTTACATGCTCCATTCTTGGCATTCTACCATGGCATCAACGACTTTAACCTTTCCTCTCACCGTAAGACTTTCTTCGATGCAAGGGACAGCAAGATTTATGGAAAATTCTATGCCCTCTCTTCATCGGGCAATGACGATGACCTGGCAACGTCAGTCGAAAAGATTCTGTCAGATGACTTTATCACTGGCGGCGACGCGAAGATGCAACTACGGCAGAGATGGGATGAGATGGTGGCTGAATACGTGAAATTACAGAATCAGCAAAGTAGCTTGAATTTTACCTCTATTAGCGATGATAACGAACGAATCTATCGAACTTTTGAAAGTTCGTTTTACTATTTACACGTTTTCCTTGACAACAATTACAGTGTAGAGGGACATACATCATCCATCATCCCGTCTTGGATAGCCGATGAGAACCTTGGCACGAGCGTCAACCTCGCCGACGCAGACTTAATTAGTGGTTGGAATGCGTATGCAAGCAGAATAGGATTGCCTACCGCCACTAATACTCTGGCTACTGTTCACAATACGCTGTGGTCAACGCTCTATCATGCCATGGGGGATTTGGAACGTGCCATCAACGCGTACCAAATGGATATGATTAACAACATCGCATCCGATGATATCATAACGGCAAAGGAAAAGGCCATGCTGCGGCAGATGTTCGCCAACGAAGTGGCGCAATACTTTGATTTGCTGGGTGCGCTTGATTCATTTAACGGAACCATACAAAAGACAGTGGGCGGAAGTCAGGTGACTGTCACCATTGACGAGCTGAAAACTGCCCTTAATGCGCTTGGTACATATCTTAACAACGACAGTTCATGGAAAGTGGCTGCGGAAGATGGAGATGCACCAGGCATTTCTTATTGGGACACTTATCCAAGTTTGATAGACACGCAGAACAATGTTGCTTCAACTACTATAACAAGTGCGGTCTTCAACGAGAAATGGGAGGATGTTTTCAACGCAAGGCAGACCCTTTCGACAGACATAGCCAATGCTCGGCAGAAGTCGATTAATGACATGAGTGCGGAAATCGAGCAGCCGCATACATTCGTTCAGTCTGAAGATCCATTGCAAAGACCGCCATCAGATGTCACCGTAAAGGTTGGTGATTATTGGTATGTGCGCCAGAACTTGACAGATCCAATCACCCGTGAATTCTTGGAAGGAGATTATTACGACCAATATATTTGTTACGAGAAGACGGAGGGCAATACTACGAGACTTGCTTGGAGACAGCTTTATTCCGCTCAAGCGGCAGTGGTTTCCGTTACCGATAGGATATATCAAGCCGTTTTTAGCCTTACCGCTGATTCTTCAATACTGCAGCTGCTCAATTCCATCACGGAAACCGTGAATGGAAGGACGATTGGAGGCAGGAACTTGTTGCTCAACTCCGACTTCAAGGAACGTGAAAACAATGCCCCGAAACGCTATGAAAAGTTCGGAAACGTGTATCTCGCCCTTGGCAGCACTGACGAACCGGCACCGTTTACAGAAAGCCTGTTGGTTACTGTCAACGAGGCTGGTAAAGGATTGTGTATTCCGTCTGATGCAACAAAACAGCCAAACCTTAAGCTTGAAGACGATGCTGATTATATCTTGTCTTTCTATGTGAAACTGGCGGATAACCAAGAGACTGTACCAACTATTCAGGTCAGGAGGGGAAATCCCGCGAACGCCGTCGTGATACCTGACGGAAGTTCTGCCATACCCCCAACTTGGAAAAGACTTTGTTTCACCATTAAGGGTGACGGACAGATACTGCCAATGTACATTACCAAGCAGGGAACGGGATCGTTCCGCATCGTTGGGCTCCAACTTGAGAAGGGCAATTTGCCAACTGACTGGCGACGGGCAGAGGAAGATTGGCAAGGACAAATCGACCTGACAAAAGACCAGATTAACCTAAGAGTCACCAGAAATGGCTTGGAGCAGGCTGGTGTACGTATTAACGGCAACAACCAGAGCGTTACCATCATCGGAAAGAAAACCGAGATCGAGGGTGATTTGGACTTACAGGGTTTGACAACGGAGAACGTGACTGTGGTGGGCTATGACGATTACTACTATCCCGTAATCATTAACATGGGAGAGTTTATGGATCCATCCGATGTGGCAAACGTAACCGTAAAATCCGTGCAATTCAAGGCAAGAAACGAAGCTCTCAATGGAAATAACACAAGTGAGCCGAGAGTGGTTGCATTACCTTTCTATGACTCAATTATTGAGGTAAAGGACAATTACAACCAATACAGTCAATACGATTGGAAGGGTGACACAATCCTTGCATTTCCAGACAATGGTATTGTGGTTGGCGAAAAGACAGTTTACCCATTCAGGTTATTCGATAACAACGGCGTTCATGACTCGAAGAAATGGGTGATGGCGTACAGAAGAAACGGAACGAGGCTGACAATTGTAAACGAAGCCGATACTTTTACGGCTAATTGGCCAACCTTGCTCACGAACCCTAACAGTCAGTATATAGAGGCTCTGAGGGGTAATGCCGTAATGGTTTGCGCTGATCCGAGAATCATTGCATTCGAGAATATCGAGTATGACGGGAACGAAAACAAGCAGCTTATTCCAAATACGACGGAAGATCTCTATAAGTGGAACGCCGGACTTTTCTTCTGCGGTGGCTATCAGGCGAGATTCATCGCGCTGTTACCTGGTCAATCATTGCAGCTGCGCTCGCAGATCATGAGGATAGACACGTACCAGGAAGTATTGGTGTGGGTTGTGGAAAACCCGTCTGAGTTCGTTCCGATGACAAAACCATTGTCATGCAACGAGATAATGATTTATGACGGAAGTGCTCCCACGTATTCCCCGACCAATTCACACCGTGGCATCGATGACTGCTGGATGGGACATCCCGTGTTGAATCTTTACGAAGGGGAAAGGACATTAAACATTACGACCAGAGGATAGATAACGATTAAATACAATAGATATGGTAAGTGTTATAGAACTAAACGATAAGGTTCCCCGTATCACAAGGGGAAATGACTTCGTACTTGGTGTGCATCTCGTTGAGAACAGGGTGGTTGGATACCGAAGGATAGAGCAACGGGAGATAGAAGGAGAGGTGACGATATCGGAAGTGAAACTCGTGGCTGCAGACAAACGCAGAACAATACTGAGTGAGGGCGAAGCCGTAAATGGCTCGAATACTTGGCATCTTAATCCAGGAAACAACGTAATTATTAATTTCTACGATAAGCTTCCAATCGGTAGGTATGGCATCGAGATTATATTCACGGTTGGTGGATTGGACAAGCGGTTCTACTTGGAGCCTGGTACTTGTTTTAACGTCGTGGAATCTTCTCCGGATGGATTCGTGCCTGCAGAGAACGTGATGACCTATCAGGCAGATGCAAACACGGGTCTTGGAACATTGGTGGATATGTCTGATTACTACACGAAGGGACAAATGAATGACGCTCTTCAAAAGGTAGAACAGTCGGTTGGATACTTTGAGTGCTCGACGGCTGGAGGTACGGCGGCAAAGACGGTAACGGCACCCAGTTATGCATTGCGTACTGGCGGTTCAATGAAGATAAAGATGACCAATGCCAACACCGCAAGCACCCCAACCCTTAACATCAATGCAACGGGAGCGAAGTCCATCTACTACAACGGTGCTATCGCAAGTCCGACAAACTCGTGGGAGGCAGGAAAGGTGATAGAGGTCTATTACGATGGAACGAACTATCAAGCCACGAACTTCCAAGGCGGAGGAGGCAAAGCGGAGAAGATTAAGTACGACAATACTCAGAGTGGAATGGAAGCCACGAATGCGCAAGCTGCCATCGACGAGTTGAAGAACGAACTGACGGAATTGGCGGTCGGAGGCATTACGCTCTCGGCAAGTGCCACAAAGACTGTCATAGAGGTTGGAGAGACGACATCCGTTACCATCAAGGGAACTGCAAGCAAGTCTATTGATACGTTGAATGTTACATACGACGGAACTGCGCAGTCGGCGAACGGTGCGGCGAACGTGCAAAAAACTATATCCGTTACGCCAAGTTCAAAGACCACCTACAATTTCACCGTAACAGGAACGCATAAGGGAGTGGCCGTGAAGTCAGCGACGGGGTATTTCAACTCTACATACAGAACTTATGTCGGTGCGGGAACAAGTGCGGCTAACGTTGTATCTGGAGGTCAAAGTACGCTTGCAACTTCCATTTCAACGACATATAGCGTTCCGTTTACCAATGCAGATTACCTTTATATCGTAACGCCATTGACGGTAAAGAGCATAAAAGATGAATTTGGCGGTGTCGTGAACTTTTCCAACCAAGGAAAATACAATACGAACTGGAACATATTCCGTTCTGACGAACCTATGCTTGCCGGAGTTACGGCTAAATTTACTATCATCGCAAACTAAAGGAAAGGAATAAAAATATGGCACAAGTAGCATCAGAGCTTATATCCATTACGAATAACCAGAAGCTCGCGGATTCAAAATATATCAAGGACGAGGCACTTGAAAACAAGAAACAATCGGACATCAACAAGGATAGCCTTGCAGGTGGCGTGTATAACGTTACCAAGCTACACTCATTGCAAAGCGGATATTACACCATTACAACGGCTATTGCAGCCGTTCCACAGACACTACGTTGCGTCGGAATGGTAATCACATACCAGACTGCCTCAGACAGCTGGGAAACTAAGCAGTTCAAGGGGGCGTTGAGCGATTGGACTGATAGCAGCAAGTGGGAAGACTTTGGAGGCGGGGAAGCTGGCGACGGGGTGTACGACATCAGTGCGGCATACCCAAACGCATCGCCATTCGCATCGTTGCAAGCGGCACTCACGGCTTTCACTGACACTACCAAGAAAAAGGGTGGCATGACTATAAAATATATTGGTACTGATGGGAAGTATTATCAGTACAGGTATATTCTTGCTGACCTTAGTGGGTTTAGCAACGAGAATAATTGGGAAGAATCAACTCAAACATCGGATTTAGGTGACAAGGAAATAGACAGTGGTATAACTCTCGGTTCTATCAGTACAGCATCAGCAGTTGGAATAAGTGTGGTGAAAGGTACGAACAAAGTCACTATAACTGGAACATCATATCAAGGAAAATACGGTGCTTTCTGGGATTGTTCCTCTCTTGAAGCTGGCAAGGAATACCACATTAGGTTTCATGCGGTTACTACAAATGGGAGCAATGCAGCTAATTGGAGGTTGATGTGTTCAAGTAAAGCTGCTTCATCCGACTCAAATGCAGTTGTACAAACTCTTAATACAACTTATCATACAGCAGGAGAAGAGGATATTGATGTGACGTTTACATTCGATGCAACAAAGCCCTACATAGGTTTCTTGAATTGGCAGAGCAGTAGCACTATTCATCTTTATGGTGGCTCAAAAATTGTAGTAACAGAATTCTCAATTATTTCAATTCAAGACGGTATAGAGAAGAAGATTACAAGTCTTGAGGATGCCGTAGAAAGTCTTGATGAATTTAAAAATAGCCTTGTAGACGGTAGCGGTGTTGACGGAAAAGGGCTGTCTTCTAATGACTTTACTGATGAATATAAACAGGCAGTTGAAGGCATAGGTCAAGGTGGAGATTCTTCTGAATTGCAAGAAGTTGTGCTTGGAAAGGAAATAGACAGTGGCATACAACAAGGTTCAATAACTGCTGCCAATACGATAGGTATTAATCTGAATGTTACGGCAAGTAAAGTAACTATAACTGGGTCTACTTATCAAGCTATGTATGGTGCTTTTTGGAATTGTTCGACTCTTGAAGATAACAAAGAGTATCGTATCAGATTCCATGCGGTTACTACCAATGGTAGTGGTGGAACTGCAAATTGGAGGTTGATGATGTCTTCATCACAGCAATCAAGCAATACTGGAGTTACCCTTAAACCTTTAAGTGGAACATTCCATCAGGCAGGAGAAGAAGATATTGATGAAGTATTTACATTTAAAAGCTCTACACCATATATAGGATTCTTGAATTATGAGACATATCAAGCAAATACTGTAACTTATAACAATTTAAAAGGTGGATGTAAGGTAGTTGTAACAAATTTTTCTATTGTTGAGATACAAAAAGGATTAGTTGATGATGTTGAGGAAATTAAAGAAGAAATAGATAATATTAGTGATAATATCGACTTAACACCCATTAATACTAAGATAGCTTCAGTTGCAAAACCTTTATCTAACAAGAATATTGCCATATTGGGTGATAGTATTACCCATGTTGAACATTATCCCAATACTTTTTTTAATATCTGTGGTTATAAAAATAAAATTGTATGTGGAGTAGATGGCACTGCTTGGGTTTATAGAAGTAATGAGCCTAACAAGGCAGTAGGTGACAGAATCGATGATATGATAGCAGGAATAAATGAACAATGGATACCTGATATAATAATAATTGCATTGGGAATAAATGATAGTTTGACAAATTATGGAGCAGGTCTTCCCATAGGTTCTCCTGATGTTGCTATTATGGCAGATGATAGTACAATAGCTGAAATGGGAACAGTACATAATTCTATTAGATATGCTGTTAAAAGATTGAGAAGTTTATACCCAAACGTTAAGATATTTCTACAAGGTGTTCAATGGTGTAAGATAAAGAACGAGACACTTGTAACAACATCTGAACAATATAAAGAAAGAGCAGACAAACTCTTTTTGTATAATGATGCTATACATACAGCAGCTTTATACAACGGATGCACATTTATTGATGTAATGTCGGATGGTGTATGTGAAGACACTATTGATACTTATACAGGTGATGGGTTGCATGATAATGCAGCAGGTGGTGTTCTTCATGGTAGATGTGTTGCTGCTGCTGTCCTTGCTCAGTATGGTATAACATTTATGGCAGATAGATTATGAGGTACATTAAACCTACTATAGCAATCGTGGAAGCAGACTTTGGTTTGCTATGTGGTAGCGGACCGAATGCTGATGACATCGGTTCACCTAACGTTCTCAACGACGCAAAAGAGTATTCCGTATGGGATGAAGTAAAACAATTAAATTATAAGGAGGAAAGATATGAAGATAAGGTATATGAATGACCTATTTCACCCCATTCTCGCTTTTGCCATCATGGCGGTGACAGCACTCGCATTAAAAGGCGGTGCTTGTTGGAGTGACATTGTATGTGCATCAATCGGCGCATTTTGGGGAGAGGTAGCCCTGTTTGCAAAGGAGGGTTATGACTTGCTCGAAAAGAAGACGTTCTGGGATTGGAATGACATACGCATCGGACAAATCGGAGTAGTCGCAGGATTCCTGTGCGCGTGGTTGCTGATGTGATTTTTATGATTAAGATTCCATCAAAATATAAGGTGCGAAGATATTTCACACCTTATATTTTTGTAGGAAAGATGGAAAGTAGGAGAGCGAACTAAGCAATCTTTTCTGACAAATTAATAATATCAGAGCATTCCGTGATAATTTAACAGCATTTCGTTGGCAGCTTTGATATCCTTTGGCGTGTAGATATCCGTTATGAGTATGCTACTGTGCCTTGCTTGATCTCTCACCGTTAAGATGTCGGTGTTTGCCCGTAGCATATTCGTGATACCAGTATCCTTGAGTGAGTAGAACTTGTAGCGATTTGTGAGCTTCAGGTTTTTCCTGACGTAATGGTGCCAATAGTCACGGAATTGTTTCTCGCTGCATCGTTCTTCTCCAGGAGAAAAGCCCTTTCCAAAGAGATAATAATTCCCTGGACTATCGAATACCTTCAGTTCAATCATTAACTTCAGTACCTGCTGTGGAACGGTAATGACAGCATCGTTATGGTTCTTTGTCGTGTCGCCATGTAAATGTAGCGTTTGTCTCTTTATGGAGAAGTCGCGTATTTTAAGAAAACTCATCTCGCGTGGTCGCACCAGGCAATAATGCAATACATAGCATGCCAAAAGGAAGTGCTTGTTGTGTACTGCCAACCAATCGTGCAACTCTTGGAGAATGTCATCAGGAATTATGTCCCTATTCTTTCCTTGATGCCCTTTTGGATTTACGTTGTGGAAAGCTGCGGAGGGATCACTCGGAACATACCCACGTTCATGCAAATATTTGCAGAACACTTTAATCCACAACAGGTAATTATTCCTGGTCCTGATGGTGTTGTTGCGTTCAACGAATACATAGTCCAGAAACTGCCCAACTATGCGTTTGTTAAACTGGTAAGTGTAGTACAGGTTTATCTTCTCCTTAACCTTCCAGTCCATCAGAACCTTCAACCTACTTGTGTATGATGCCACCGTCTCTTCCCTCATGCTACGTTCCTTCAGCATCTTCATTAGATATTCCTTGTACTTTTCGCATACTTCGTCGAACGAAGTATATTCCATCGGTTGCATAATCTCAATCCAAGGATTCCATCCCTGCATCAGTTTCTCTGTAATCCTCTTAATTAGTGCTTCACCGTAAACCTTCTGCTGACGTTTACCCTTCACATGCCCGAGCATGAATTTCTTGATCCTGAACTGACCACGTGCAGGATCGAAAGCCGATACTGACACGTAGCATTCCGATGCCTGATGAAACACAGGCGGTTTCCAACCGACGATCTCGTCGATTGCTTTCTGTTTTTCGCGACTGATAAAATTTTTTTTAGCCATCTTTAAAATTTTTGCGTGATGGCCTATTGTTAGATAAGAATAATAAAACAAGAAAGTAACTGCCGATTTTTCACCGACCATTTTACCTCCGACAACGATTAAAGGGTTGGAAACCAACCCTTTAACTTTAATTAGGTCGGGATTACTGGACTTTTTACATCATAAACAGGAGGGAGACCCCCTTTATTATCGGAACTCTATTAGTCATTTTTTTTGTTGTTTGTCCGATTTTTGTCCTGCAAAATAGCGTTTAGAATATCCAGGCTTTTTTGCAGGTCAGAAATTCTTTTGTCTTTTTCATTAATTAGTTTCCTGAGAGAGTCGTTTTCGTACTGCAGGGATGTATAATCGTTGTGAATAACCGTACTATTTACGTTATTGTTATTTCCTTTAATCACGGGAATTTTCTCGTTTTCCTCTGACTCGATGTCGAACAGACAATCTATTGGAATGTTCAGGGCATTGCAGATGTCGAGCAGTTTTTGGACACCAAATGATTTGGTGAAGATTGTCTGAAAGGTCTGGTGAGTCTTAGGTCCGTACATCATTTTAGCTAAATCCCGTTCCTTCAGGTTGCGAGAATCAAGAATGGCTCTCAACTTGTCTAAATTAAAGGCTACGTATTTCATAATATCTACTCAATCTTTACTTTGTTGTCACCGAAGAAGACGGTGAATGTCTTTTCGGTTTTCTGTTTACCCATCTCGATAGTGACAGTTGCCTTCAGCTCCTTGCAGTCATTAATAGTATTACTTTTGAAGTAATTAAAAAGATTACATTCAAGCAGCTCTGATATAATACAGAGCATGTTTGTGTCTAAACTTTCCTTGTCAAATATAGTTTTCTTGACATTCTGCCTATGTAGTCCGATAGCCTTTGCAAATTTGGCATCTGACCAACCTTTCTCTTTTACTTTTTGGTGTATTAATGCACCAAGATTTACCTTTTCAATTTTCATATCCAAATTTACTTGTTAAGATTTGTTTACATAAACGTTTGTGTAATAAATCATACGTTAATAAATGATAAATAATAATATTAAAATATTACAATGTAATAAATTTAATTACTTTTGCACATAAATTTAATATTAATAATTGATTAAAACAAGCAAATTATGAGTAAAAATGAAGTTATTGACCCAACGGTTTATTACCAAAGTCTCACTAAGAAAGAGAAGGGAAAGTTTCTGAGATACCTAAATTTCAGGTATGAATATCCACCTGCAACAATGTCGGGCAAGTTGAGGGAGAACCCCGTTAGCGAGCTTCGACGCGATGAGCGCGAGAACTTGATAAGAACGATACAGGAAGAGTCATGGAAACAATAGAGTTCAGAGTGTCTCCAGACGGAAATGTGTACTTCTCGAAGAATGGCGGAACCGAAAATCGGTTGACGAGATTCAACAAGGAGTTGTGCGGAAGGATGATCCAGATCATCAGCAACAGGTTTCCTGGCGCATGGTCAAGGTTGAGACTGTTATATCCTCCGAAGTCAAATAGTGCCGCCGACAAAGACATCTCCGCATTCCAAATCGTGGAGAGATTCATCCGATGCAACTTTGGCGAGCTTGACACGTTGACTCCAGACATGTCAAACGACATCTTGAATTTCGAGGAAGTGAGATGTCCGCTTCGTGGAGTTTGCAAGGATGAAAACATCATTTGTAAACCGCAGAGTTTAACCAAGCTCTCTCCAGCTGAGAAAGAAGTTGTGCAACTCTACCTTTACGGCTACACGTTCACCGAGATTGCACGGCGTTTGGGCAAGGCTCCACAGACGGTAAAGGTTCAGCTCCACAATATCAAGAATAAGTTGGGAACCAAGAACTGCAGGGAGATTATCAAGGTTATGCGACTCAACACATTGTAGTATGCATCAAGACTGTAATATTTGCGAGTCAAAGCGCAACTGCATCAATGGTGCTTATTGCTTGAAGTGTAACGAATACATTGAATATTCTAAAAATAAGATTTGTGATGAGAGTAAATGAATTTGAGAAAGCCATTGAAAAGATTGGCTTAGAAATGAAAGAGGTGAGACTGGAGAAGAATCATGTTAAGTGGTTCCTGTGTGGCGGTAATTCCGACTATGACATTATCGTGTACGATTCTAAAGGCAAGGCTCTTGTGTTGTCTTCTTTTGAGTGGCCAGAGGAAGTAAACGACGTTAACATTGAAATCTACCGTGACAAGAACGGGCAAGTGCTTGGTGTTACCATCAATGGTGTGCCAGTGATGAGAGACGACAGTCTCGACCTGAATTTCGAAGAAGAAGATAAACCCGTGCATGGTTTGTACGTGGAAGAGACTGTTTGCCCCTATCCAGAGAGGGAGGAATGCGACGGATGCAAGAGATACATTGAGGAAGAAGGAGTATGTGACTTGGAACTGTAGGGAGGAACAATCATGAAGAGAATATTAGAAGGTTGGATGGCAAGGGATGAAGACGTGGATCTTTACATCGGGCAGTACAAGCCCAAGTGTGAGGGTGGAATATGGACTAATTTCGGTGAGAACATGAAGCTCCGTGATTCGGACTTTCCTGAAGTGAGATTCGACAATTCGCCCGTGCATGTAGAGCTGATCATCAGGGAATATGGTACCAAAAGTCAGCAATAAGAGCAGACAAGAGACAAGGATATTTTTCTAAACATGAAATGCCAAAGGAAAGGGAAACGACATGATATATGGATATTTAAGGGTATCGTCTGATGAACAGGACGTTAACTCGCAAAAACAAGGAGTTGTGAAATTCGCCGAAGATAAAAACTGGAAAATTGACGAATTCATAACAGATGAAGGTGTTAGCGGCGGTAAAGACCCAAACAAGAGAAACCTCGGACCGCTCTTAAATAAATTAAAGAAGGATGATATTGTTATTGCTGCTGAAATAAGCCGCTTAGGGCGTGACTTATACATGGTAATGGATATTCTTCATTTCTGCATGAAAGTTGGATGCAAAATATACACAGTTAAAGACAACTTTTCTCTCGATGACGATATCCAATCGAAAGTATTAGCATTTGCTTTTGGCCTCGCTGCAGAAATTGAAAGGCAAATGATTCGGCAACGTACCAAGGAAGGATTAAAACTTAGGATGAAACTTGGAATTTTACTTGGACGACCTGTAGGCTCTCGCACAGCAGATGACGTAATGTGTACGCCAGAACAAAAAGAAAAGGTAATTGAGCAATACAAATGGGGAGTTCCAGAGCGAAGACTTGCCGAAAACTTCAACGTTGACCGCAATACAATTACTCGATGGCTACACAGATGGGGAATCAAACGTAGTGCCATGATTGAAAAACAAGAACGGAAGCAAAAAATCGAAAGGGAAAGTAAATACAAGGATGGTGAATACCAAATCATTACACTTAACGATACTCAACGTGAGGAAATGATAAAAAAAATAGAATGTGACCTTACCATTCCCCAGATTGCAGACACAATGAAAAACTACACCTACGAACAGGTGTATGACACAATTCTTTGTGATTCTGATTTAAATAATCTATATAGAAAGCATGGACAATTGAAATTAAGGAAAGGAAAGCGTTGAAATGAAATGTGAAGAGAATATCTACAAGAATTGGCTCGATGCATTTAAAAACATCGGAGTACCAGCAATCCGACGCGACACTGCTGCGCGTATTCTTGCCGTCACCTACGTTCATGGCAACAATGAACAACTTGTGTATAATATGAAATATTTGCAAGACATTAATCATATTGAACAGGTGTATCATATACAAGGTAGTGAGGTTCCTGATGCCGATTTGGTAGTTCTCGTAAAGAAATACGTAAAAGAACTTGAGACGTTTCTTGAAAACGCAGATAACGAACCACATAACGATGCAGTTTTTTTAAACCATGCTCCAGATTGGGCAAAGGAATTATTTTCAGAGCGATATCAAATCAAATTAATAAATTAACTCTAAAGTAGGATGTTATGAGAGTTACAATAGACAAAAAATTAAGAGTGTACATCGAGGGGATTGAGGGTGACGATTTGGTTTCCTTCATGAACATGGTGAGAGGTGCGAGCTTGGAGGACAGGCGGGTGTGGCTCCCGGTCCAGAGGGAGCTGGACAGGAGGCCCGTTGACAAGTTGCCTTTCCCGGATGGCCTTGTATTGGCCAAGGAGGTAGAGGGAATGCGAAGGCTCCAAAAGGCCTACTTCAAGACGCGCAGCCAGGAGGCACTGAGGGCATCCATCGCGCTGGAGCGGAAGGTGGATGACATGGTGAACGAAATATTGGACAAACTGTAATGACGAGTTTATGAGCAAGAAAAAGTATCAGAAGCCAGCCGTCTACGTTATGGCAACTGTAATCGGGCTGTTGCAGGGCTCAGAGTTGGGACCAGGAGCAACAGATGTGCGTAACCCTGACGGGTTTAATGGCGGTGGCCCGGAAGCTGGCGATGCCATCAGCCCTGATGGGAGGCATTATTTCTCAGTTTGGGATTAAGGAGGTAATATGCCATACGGAGTTTGTAAGAAATGTGGTTGTACGGAAACAGATCCGTGTCACAATCCTGAACATGGTTATTGTTGGTGGGTGGATGAAACTCACGAGCTTTGTAGCCACTGTGCTGACAAGAATATTGCCGATGCCCCGAATACTATCCATTGCGTGAACACTACTGACAAATATATCAACAGTGTTTCTGAGATACTGATATGCAAGAACTGTAAGCATTGGCATAAGGATAAGGACAGTGACGACGTAAAAGACGAGAACGCATGGGGTAACTGTGATATCATTGAGTGCGGCAGTTATGGAAGTGACCCTATGTGTGTAGAATTTGAAGAAAAGGAGGATAAGCCATGAATAAGGAAAGAAGAAGCAGAATAGAAAAAATCATTTCTGAGCTTGAATCGCTCAAAAATGACATTGAGAATGTGGGTGAAGAGGAACAGGAGGCATACGACAATTTGCCTGAATCCATCCAAAACTCAGAACGTGGTGAATCTATGTCTGATAATGTCAGCGACCTTGAAGATGCTGCAAGCAACTTAGATGACATCATCAGTACATTGCAAGATATTATTGAAAGGTGACCGAAAAAAGTGCCTTGGTCTTGGTGCAAGAGGTTCTCAAAAAGCGAACCTTGCAAGATAAAAAACAACAAGACCTTGGCACAGGGAGGGTTGAGAACCTTGAACGTTCAAGAGGAAAGGTGTACAAGATGGCTAATGATATTATATACAAACAAACTATTCCCGTGTATTTATTCACCGTTGCCAACAGCCTTAATGATGCACTGGTTGATAAAGTCGGCTTTGGAGCCATTTACTTTCGAGAGGATGTCGTGCACCTCTTGGGTTGCCCTGAATCCATAGTAATGCACTCCCTTGCGTTTGCGTCCCGCACCTTCGCGTGCGCCACCTCTTCCAGATTTCTTTTCTGGCATTTCGATTTCAGCGTGAAATTCCATAGCGTTAAAAATTTTGTTGTTAGTAAAAATATGACTATCTTTGCATCGAAAACCCGAAGGTGGGAGGGTTTCCCCTCCCTTTGGTTCTCAAATCCAAACTTTGAGTTTGATTTTGAATTTCCAAATCCTAATGAAAATTGTGGCTTCCATAAGGCTTTCGGGTTTTCGTTTTTCCTACTCTTTTCAAGATTTTCGGATTCCTCTGCTTGTCTCTCATTGACAATACAAAGGTACGAAAACCATTTGAAATACGCAAACAAAATCAAATATATTTTTACTTGTTTCGCAATTTTTTTTTGCGAAAGAAATCACGTGTGCCTGCAATCAGGAAAATGCAGATAGTCAAGCGAGAGTGAGAACGGTGAAACAGCATATCCAATCTTTCCGGATTATTGCATATATCTTTGCCGAAAATTGTATATATAATCGCCAAAGATATAGCCAAAAAATTTGTTAAACGGTATTTTTCGGAAAAAAGGACATGTTTCTATATTTGCACCAAGAAATTAAAAGACGATGATTGAACAAAAGTACATTGACATGATTCTCGACCGTATAGACATCGAAGACGTGGTGTCTAATTACATCGGCGGTCAGTTTCATAAGAAGGGTGGCCGCCTCTGGGCGTGTTGCCCGTTCCACGAGGAGAAGACACCGAGTTTCTGTGTGCAGCCATCCAAGGGCACTTGGCATTGTTTCGGCAATTGCAACGAGGGAGGCAACGTCATCGGCTTCGTGATGAAGGCCGAAAACCTCCCGTTCCCGTTGGCGGTGAAGAAGCTGCTGAAGGATGAATTGCACATCGACCTGAAGGAGACCGACTACCAGGCTACGCCAGAGGAGGAGGAAGCGCAGAAGCGACGTGAGACCATGTTTATCTACAACGACTACCTCTGTCAGTACTTCGAGGAGTGCCTGCAGGCCGACACGCCTGAAGCCAAGGCAGCCAAGGGCTACATGTTGAGCCGTTGGGACAAGGAATACTGCAAGGAGATGCGCATCGGTTTTGCGCCCGACTCATGGGACGACCTCACCAGCTGGTGCGACGGCAAGGCATTGCAGTTGGAGATACTCGAAGAGATGGGCGTGCTCCGCAAGAGCGAGAAGACGGGCAAGCTCTACTCGTTCTACCGCAACAGGCTGATGATTCCCATCCGCGACCGCTATTCGCGCATCACGGGATGGACGGCCCGCACATTGTCGGAGCATGAAGACCGCAAGTACATGAACTCCAGCGAAAGCGAGATTTACCACAAGGACAAATCCGTTTTCGGTATCGACACCGCCGCACGCAAGGCACGCCAGGAGGAAAAGCTATACTTGGTGGAAGGCGGTCCCGACGTGATGAAGTTGCAGAGCATCGGCATTCTCAACACCGTTGCGTCGCTCGGCGGTGCATGGACTGAGAGCCAATTGGACATGCTCAGGCGATTCAATGCCACGCTTTGTTTCATTCCCGACTCCGACGTGCCCAAGGCAGGGGAGAAGATGGGAGCTGGTGACAAGAACGTCATCAAGAACGGTTCGTTGGCAGTAAGGCAAGGCTTTACCGTCAGTGTGCGCGAGATACCCAACGAGACGGGAAAGAAGTTGGACCCCGACAGCTACATCACCGACACCGTCAAGTTCTCCACCATGGGAGAAGAGGAATTCTTGGTATGGTATGCCCGCAAGGAGTGGGATGACGGAGCCACCACCGAGGACCGCCTGTCGCTGATTAACAAGATATGCGACCTGATAGTCTTCATTACCGACGAGAACATCCAGAAGGCATACATCACCAAGCTATCGGGCACCTACGGCCACAAGGACGAGTGGCAGAACGCATTCAAGGCAGCCAAGCGCAGGCGCATGGAAGAGCAGAGCCGACGCAACAAGAGTGGCGATATCGACATGCTCAGGCAGTTTGGATTCATCGAGAAACACCATTGCTATTATGGTACCAACAAGGAGGGTGCCGAAATACAATGGTCGAACTTCACCTTGAAACCGCTCTTTCACATCAAGGACGACATACGCCCAGTGCGCTTGTTCGAGATTAACAACGACGATCCAGAAGACAAGAAGGAAATCATTGAACTCGACATGGAGGTATTCACCTCCGCCAAGGCACTCCGCAAGAAACTGCTCGGCATCGGTAACTACACGTGGTTGGCAAGCGAGGAACCGCTGATACAGTTGCAAAGATACTTGGCCAAGGTGACAGAGACCGCCGTAGAGATAAAGCAACTTGGTTGGCAAAAGCAAGGCTTCTTCTGCTTCTGCAACGGAGCGCAGGAAGACGGCCAATGGCAGCCCATCGACAACATGGGCATCGTTCGCCTGAAGGCTGGCAAATACTACCTGCCCGCCATGAGCCAACTCTATAAGGACTCCACCGAACTGTTTACCAACGAAAGAAAGTTCCGTCACCAGAACTATTCCAACTTCACCCTACGCGAATACTTCAGCAAGATTGTAGAAGTGTTCGGCGACAATGCGAAGGTGGGATTGTCGTTCTACCTTGCTACTTTGTTCAGGGATATCGTAAAGCCCAAGGCGAGATTCTTCCCGTTGCTGAACATCTTCGGTCCAAAAGGTTCGGGAAAGACCGAACTGGCAGAGACGTTGATGACATTTTTCATGACCGACAACGAGCCGCAGAACATCGAAACGGCATCGGTACCGGCATTGGCCGATGCAGTGGCCAGCGTGAGCAATGCGCTCATACACCTGGACGAGTACAAGAACGGCATTGACATCAAGAAGATTGAATGGCTGAAAGACCTGTGGGGAGGCATCGGTAGAAGTAGGATGAACATGGACAAGGACAAGAAGCGTGAGCAAGCTCGCGTGGATTCAGGCGTGATCATCACAGGTCAGGAAATGCCGACGGCAGATATCGCCCTGTTTACCCGGCTTATCTACCTCACCTATGACAAGCAGCACCACACCCAGGAGGAGAGAAACCGATTCACTGAACTGCTGCATTACCGCCTGATGGGAGCCACACATATCACGCTCGACATACTGAAGCACCGCGAGAAGTTCGAGGCATCGTTTGGCGGAGCATGGAAGAAAGCAGAGGCAGACGTTGAATTCAGGTTGAAGGGACGCGAGATTATGGACCGCATCGAGCGCAACTGGCTTATACCCCTCTCTGCCTATCTTGCCCTGCAGGGAGTGTTGGACTTTCCGTTCGCATACGAAGACCTGCTCACTATCTGCGTGAACGGCATCGTCAGGCAGAATGAGATGTGCGCTTCCACCGATGAAGTGTCGGGCTTCTGGAACATCATCAGCAGTGCCCAGCAAAAAGGCAGTTTCATGTATGGACAAGACTATATCATCAAGACCAAGGACAGCCTGAAGACCAACAAGAGCAAAGACGCGTTCCACTTCGAGGCACCCCGCCAAATCCTGATGATAAGAAAGAACATCATGTTGGCCACCTACAGGCAGCTTGGAAGACAGATGGACGAACGACTGTTGCCCTCAGAGTCAATCCTTCACTATTTGCAGATATCACCAGAATACCTTGGTACCGCCTCTAATCCGGAAAGATTCAAGAAGTTCAACACCAATGGGCAGGCAATACTGGAACAAATGATGGACGGTGACAAGGTGATAGGCTATAAGACCATTTGGCATCAAGACCGCCCGCTATGTTTCGACTACAAGATGATCAGCGACAAGTTTGGCATCAATCTTGATAGTTATACAGGCGATTTGCCCGACATGGAAGACGTGGCAGATGCCAGGGAAGAGAGGAAAGAGGAGGATTTACCATTTCCACCACCAGAAAAGGAAGCGGCACCTTACTAAATTACCGCTATTTGTTCAATTCGTCGTTAGTGGCGTTCGGCTCCAGTCGGACGCCTTTTTTCGTCTCTAAGCGAAAAGAATTGATGATAATACGCAAAAACCGAATGTAACATCTGTAGCATTTTGTGCATCGTTGATAATCAAGCGTTTAACTCTGTAAATGATTGTAGCACGATTGTAGCATTTTGTAGCATCGAGACGCGAAAACACCCAGTTTGTAGCAATGTAGCAGCACTTTTGAGTATATTGTAACATCAGTATAAAACATAACATTTTGATTATCAATCAATTAGTATTTGATGCTACAATGCTACAAATGCTACATCAAATATATATACACGTGCGAGAGAAATTTTGAGGGAAATATGAGAGATAATTTCCATGTATATGATGAAATTTTCCCGTTATCTTTGGAAAAGTGCCGTAAACTTGCTATCTTTGCAGCATCTAAACATCTTGATTATGAGCCAATTTTGTATCTATGTAAAGCTGCAGCCCTTCGTCAGCCAGTTTCTACAGCATTCGTTGGGCAACCCTGTTGAGTTTCCGCCACAGAGCGTGGAGAACGGTACCATTCACTGTTTCATCGACCGTCTGCCAGCAGGCAAGCAACCCGACGTAGCCGCCGACGACTTGACGGCCATCCGCATTCCCGACAGCAAAACCAAACCCGCTGCCAATTACAACTACCTTTCGCCACGTGGCAAGAATGCCGTCGTGGAATGTTGCGAGCTTTTGTTCAACAGAAACCTATGGGTGGAACTTGGAGACATGTCGGCCTTGGGTTGTAAGACCATGACCGCCATTTATGCCTGGTGCGAGAAGCACGGCATCAGCATCGACTATGCAGACACCATCAGGCAACGTTACTATCGAATGCGCGACAATTATACCAGCCGAGGAATCGACCTCAGAAAAAAAAGTCGCAACAGAAAAGGCGATTAAATTCTTTTAACATAAAAAAGAAAGGATAAGATATTGATATTTTGGCAGTGCCAAACAACCCCGAACATTTCCGAACAAAACAAAACATTTGCAAGCATGATACTCAACAACATCATTTCCATCTCATCCGTTCCCTCGCAACTCATTACAGGCTTCCGTCGCACGAGCGAGACCGAGGCCGTGATTAGCAAGGATGTCACCTTTACGCCCGTGGAGCACATCAAACGACCCGCACAACTTGTGATTTCCGACAAAATCGAGAACGGAAACCGCATTTACTCCGCCAAACTCACGTTTCAAACCTGTGTGGAGTGGATGCCCAACCCTGACCGTCTGGTGTTTCTCTGTCGATCCATCGACGGCGTTTACTATCTCATCGGTACCGACGAACGGCCTTATCCCATCGTCACCCAGCAGCGCGTACACCCGAAAGATTCTTCAGAATCGCAGTTGACGGAGGTGTCAGTTGCCTATTCTTCACCGCAAATATGCCCTATAATCAAGGGTTTCGTGTAGTTTTAGCAAAAAATTTCCTCGTTTACCTTTGCAATAAATCAATATTTCTTAGTCGCACATGGAATATCAATTCGTAATAACAGGCACAATTGGCATGGGTTATGACTGGTGGACCGGCCAACGCGGTACCACCGTCAAGGACGTGCGCGACTTCCTCTCTGCCCACAAGGACGAAGAGGTGCACGTTGCAGTGAGCAGTCCTGGCGGCTACGTCGATGCAGGCTTGGAGATTTACCAGCTCGTAAGGGACCACGGCAAGGTGCACATGCACATCCTGGGCATGACGGCATCGGCTGCAACCTTCCTCACCATGGGAGCCATGACGGTGGATATGGTTGACGGTTCGCTGATGCTCATCCATAATTGCAGTACGGCAGTGATGGAGTGGCAGAGTGCCAACAAGCAAGAACTTGACCGCATCATCGAGAAATACAAGAAGGAACGCAACGACCTCGACACCATTGACAAGGTGATTGCGTCGCTCTATGCCAAGAAGTCGGGAAAGACCATGGAAGAGTGCATGAAGAAAATGGACACGGCAGCGTGGCTCAGTCCTCAGGACGCACTCGACTTCGGACTCATCGACTCCATCCGTGACGATGAAAGCATCAAGAAGAACGCGCGAAACTTTTCAAATAACATATTCAAGGAGTACGGACTCCCGCCTGTCCCCGTGGAAGGCGCAGATCCAACTAAGTCGCTTTTCCGAAAGTCGGTGGATGCGATTAAGTCCATGTTCCATAACGACCCCGCAGTAAACGATAAACCAATGATCAAAATCTTTATGAGCGTAATGGCACTCCTTGCCGTTACCGACGGTTTTAAGCCCAACGACGATGGCAGCATCTCGTTGACTCAAGACCAGATGAAGACCATCGATGACCGATTGGGCGCACTTGAGCAGGAGGTAAAGGATGAGCGCGAGGCAAAGGATGCCTTGCAGAAGAAACTCGACGATGCCAACGCAAAGCTCAAGAAGGCACAGGATGACCTCGCTACGGCCAACGAGACCATCAAGAACCTGAAGGGTGCTCCTGGCGACAATACCGATGGCAAGCCGTCTGGCAGTGAAGAGCATGAAGAATACGACTTCCTGGAGGAAGCTCGTAAAAGTTTCAACAGAATTAAGAATCTCTAAGAACTATGAACGTAAACATCACTCCCCAGGCACTCTCAACGAGTGCAGCTAAGTATCGCAAAGAGATACTCATGATGCCAGTCTTCGCCCTTGGCAAGTTCTTGCAGCACGTCTCTCTCCGCACTGGCATTCGCTACAGCGAGACGGTAGGAGAACTTTCGGGCGTTGCGGAACTCGGACCATACAGCGAAACTCGCGTGGATGACAGCGACATCGCCATTGCAGGTCGTACCCTCTATACCTATTTCGGTAGCTTGGTGAAGAACTTCTCTCCCAACAAGGTTTACAGCAGCATCTACGGCAATTCCATCACCAAGGGCGAAGGCCTGAAGAACGTGGATATCGCCCGTGAGGTGTTGAACTTCATTGCCAAGAAAGTTGGTGACGGACTGTATCGCCACATGTGGGATGCCGTGCGCAATGCCAACGGCACGGGAACGGTTGACCTCTTCAACGGTTTCGACACCATTACGGCGACCGAGATAGCAGCTACCAACATTGCTGCAGCAAAAGGAAACTTCCTGCAGCTCACTGAAGAAATCACGGCAAACAATGCCGTTGACGTGCTGAAGAGCATCTATCGTGCCGCTAATCCTCTCTTGACTGATGGAAAGACGAAACTCTTCGTTGCTCCCAGCATCCTCGATGCTTACAACGACGACTACAAGGCCACCACTGGTGCCATCGCCTACAACAAGGAGTTTAACCAAACCTTCCTCGAAGGCTCTGAAAACAAGTGTGAGATTGTGGCATTGTCCAACAAGGCCAACTCCCAATTCATTCACCTCTCAACCAAGCAGAACATGCTTGTTGGTGTCAACCAGACAGGTGAGGAGGAAACGGTTGCCGTTGAGAAGCACAGCGCATTCGTACTGCAGTTCATCATGACAGCCTTCTTCGGTTGCGAATTCGAGTCAATCAGCAAGGAACGTCTCTTCGTTGCGAAGCTCGCTCAGTAATGTAACATGTATAACATTAGACAAGGAATGTAACTATGGCAACTACATGCACCAATACCAATAACCTCTACGAAGACGTGGAGTTCTGCCCAGGCGAGGTTTCCCTGCCTGGAGTGCGCGACCACTTCTATTTCATCCGCCGCAAGGAAATCGCAACTTGGCCAACATTGCCACGCAACGGTGCCACCGACCTTGACCACGTAGCCGTCTATGAAGGCAACTTCGGGTTGGCAGCTGATGCCAAATGGCATAAGGTTGACCTCGTTCCCAGCGAAAGCGAACCAAAGAGTGAGCAAGCGGGCAGCTACGGAAGTTTCCACTTCAACAACTCCATCTCTCTCGTTCTCCCCGGTACCGCCAAGAAGGTAACGGGATTGATTACCGAACTGAACAACGATGACGTGATCATCCTCGTTCCACAGCGCGACGGTCAAGTGCGCGTCTTCGGTAGTGAAGCATTCAACGTCTCCGTCAATCCGTCTCAGGCATGGGGAAAGGGCAGCAACGATGCCAACACTACCACCATCGAGGTGAGTTGTGAAGACATGGCAGCCACTCCTTTCTATCCTGGCGATATCGTCACCGAAGGTGGAACCATCGACGGTGCAACCGATACGCTGAAGACGCAACAGCAAGGAAACTGAGCAACAGGAAAATGATAGATAGTCATAATTTTATATTTTAGGTTGGAGGGCAGGCTGCTTAAACGTATGCCTGCCCTTTTTAAAATGATTGAAAACATGAAAGTAGACCCCAAATTTACGAAGCAGATTCAGGACTGGCTGAACATCGAGCAGAAGTCGAATGATGACATTGCCGATGGCGCACAGCTCCTTTTCCGCATCAATCCGCGCAACGTGGCCTATCGCCGTTACCTCCAGTTGGCGGTACAGCGACCGAAAAGCATCGTCGGAAAGATTGAGTATGAATTGAAGATACACCTGAAGTATCGTCTCGACGGCCTTACCTTGGAACAGGTGAACCGTCTCGATCGTGAAGTGATTCCGTCTGCAGAGAAGATTCTTTCCGCTGGTCAGCCAGAGGATGGTACCGAAACGGTTGACTCCGAGCAACCAGCGAACATTTTGCGCCTTGGCCGTCGCCAAGACCACGACCAACTTCCCGACGAAATCAAGCAGCTGTGGGAAGACAACGGCAAACTGTACAAGGACATCAAGGCGACATTCGAGGAACTGAAGTCGATGGAAGACCTGCCGTCGTGCCAACGCTACGACAAACTGCAGCTTCTCGCGTCGATGGACAAACGCTACATGTCGCAGATGGAGAAGTACGATGCCTTCGATAACACCCCTACCAAACCTGCAACACCTACCGAACCTGCATCCCCTAAAGACACCGAATCAAACAGCAGCATCCTCTCCGCCCGTAGCTACATCAGCAAGAACACCGAAAAGTTGGCTTCGCTCGTGTCAGCTGCCGCCAAGGAAGGTACCGCTGAAGCATTCGCTGCAGCCAACAAGTTGCGTGAGAGTATGCAGGAAAGAGTGAACATCCTCCTTGCCGCCGATATGGTGACAGACAAGATGCGCTCATCACTCCTGGACCTTGGTATCGTGTTTGAGCCATCTGAAGAGCAGCCTACGTCTCCGTCTGAGGAAAGCAATGACCAATCAGATACAGCAGCTGCTGAAGCCTCTGAGTGATTGCCCCGTGCAATCATACCTCGGAACTGGCATCCACACGCTCGGCTTGTTGGGATGGATTCTCCCGCAAGTCGGGCGTGCCGACGTTTACCTCTAACCCATAACCCACAATTCCCATGAGCCTACCAGCTAAGATAGACGATTACCAGCTCAACCTGTTTGCATCGGTCGATGACATGAACGAGCGCAACGTGCCGCAACACATCCAAGTGCGCTTGCTTCGACTGCGTGCCCTCTATACGTTCTGGCTCAACTTCCCCTCGAAGACCACGCGAGAGATGGTGCAGCAGGACATGACGATGCATCCCGACATCAAGCAGCGTGAGGCATACGATGACATCAGGCTCATCAAGATACTCATCGGCAACATCGAGGCGGAGACCAAGGAGTGGCATCGCTTCGTGTTCAACCGTCGCACGGATGAGGTTTACCGACAGGCCATGCGCGACCATGACAACCGTGCCGCCGAGAAAGCCAACGCCGATTATGCCAAGTACAACCGTGTGGGAGAGATAGACCAGCAACCGTTCGACTACGACGATATCATCCCTCACCAAATCGAACCTACCGACGACCCGACGGTTATCGGCATCGCACCCGTCAAGGACCTGCGCGGCAAGATACAGCGCATGAAACGAAAGTTGGGTGCAGACATCCAGGATGCGGAATTCGTAGAAATCAAGGACGATGGAGAAGAAGAAGATATACCTCAATGACGCACAGTATTACCTGCTGTCGATGTCTCCCCGTACGCTCGTGGCGGTTTGTGGCCGTGGTATCGGCAAGGGAGTGATACAGGCTTCACGTGCCTTGCAGTTCCTTCAGGCTATGCCTCGTTGCTCGCTTGGTTTCGTGGTACCGAGCGTGAAGCGCGGTCTCACCAACATCCTGCCGTCTATTCTGATGCACCTGAACAGCTGGGGCTATCGCAAGGACCAACACTATTGCCTTGGCCACCGACCGGCAAAGGCATGGCATTGGGCACCGCCCATCTGGGAACCAGAGAACTACGACAACATCATCTCTTTTTACAACGGCTCATACATCACGCTCATCTCTCAGGATCGTGTAGGTACCAGCAACTCCATGTCGCTCGATGGCTTGATGATAGACGAGGCAAAGTTCATCGACTTCGAGCAGCTGAAGAACGAGACGTTTCAGGCTAACCGTGGCAACGAGATGTATTTCTCCAAGTGTTACCTGCATCATGGCATGACCATCACAAGCGATATGCCCGTCACCAAGGCGGGTTCGTGGTTCCTTGGTTACGAGCAGCAGATGGACTCCGACGTTCTCTCCGTGGTGGAGGGTCTTGTCTATGCCGTGTGGAAGACCAAGCAGCAGCTGCTGCAGCACCCCGAACGGGAGGAATACTACCAGCGCAAGCTGTCGCGGTTGAACCAGGAACTGAATTTCTTTCGTGGCAACCTGACACTCTACAAGGAATACTCCAGCATCGAGAACCTTGCCATACTGGGTGAGCGGTATTTCTACGACATGAAGCGCAACCTGCCGGCCCTCACCTTCGCCACCTCCATCCTCGGTCTGCGACTCACCATGTCGAAGGATGGATTCTACAGTGCCCTCCGTCCCATCAACCTCTACACCGCACCGAACATCTCACACCTCGACAACCTCAATTACGACTTCGAGCGATTGCAGAAGGAAGACTGCAGGATGGACTCCGACGTTGACTGCGGCCTGCCGCTCATCATCGCCTTCGATGCCAATGCCAATATCAACTGGTGCGTGGTAGGTCAGGTGGGCGACGACAACAAACTGCGCGTGGTGAAGAGTTTCTACGTGAAGTATGAGCGCAAGATTCCCGAACTGGTTGACGACTTCTGCAACTATTATATGTACTATGCCTTCAAGCAGGTCATCTTCTATTACGATACCACGTTCATCTCCAACAACTACGCATTGCACAACGACGACTTCCACGCCACCATCGTCTCAGGGCTAAGGCGTGAAGGTTGGTACGTCAATGATGTCTGCATCGGTCGCCAGATGGGGCACATCGAGAAGCAGGCACTCATCAACCGCATGTTGCAGGGCAGGGCAGCGCACCAGGTACTCATCAACAAGGACAACAACCGCGACCTCCTTCTCTCCATCCAGACCGCTGGTGTCTATATGGGTAAGAAAGACAAGCGAGGCGAGAAGCTGGCAGAGACAGAGGAAGACAAGCTGGAGAACCGCACCGACGGCTCCGATGCCTTCGACACCCTCTGCATCGGCGTGGAGAAGTTCCCCAAGTTGCAACTCCGCATGGCTGGTGCCGTCGTCTCTTCGTTTGGTGGGAATTGATACACTCATACCATCGTCGTTGCCAAGGCATTGCGTCTTGGCAATTTTTTTCGTGCCACCGCAAACGAGGCGTGGCAATTTCCACACAGGGAAATTGAGCGTCACGGGAATTAATGTTTACATATTCCGTTAAAGTCAGAGAGGCAATTGCCTTTGTCTGCGTAGGGCAGTGGGGGCTGTTGCGCGAGTGATTTTTGGATTTTTCGGTCTCAAAATCCAAAAATCCCTTTGTTTATGGCCATTTCAGAAAAATACACCGTGCAAAAACGTTGCAAAACACGGCCTTTCGTTTTTTAATTTCCATCGTTTCCGCTTCCCTTCCCGTCAAAAATGCCAAATTTCCTATTGTCATCGGCACATTTTTGCGAAATTGCCTGAAAATTTCCATCTCTGTTTTCCGCTTGGAAACGGGATGGAAACAAAAAAACTTTTTCTTTACAAATGTATATTCCCAGATTATTGCATATATCTTTGCCGAAAATTGTATATATAATCGCCAAAGATATAGCCAAAAAATTTGTTAAAAACTATGGTTCGCCCAAGGCGGCCACTATTTGGCTCACCTGAAGCGACGTGAAGGTGCGTTGGCTATGGGTGTAGCCCGACTTCTCCATTACGCCCATGAGCGTGGGGTGTACCTCCATCCATCGGCGGAACTTCTTCCAAGCCGACTCAGGCAAGATGTCAGGGCAGTAGAGCTGTGCCAGCTCCGTTCTGCCGTATGGTTTAATTCTGAATGTCATCATGTGTGTCTTAAAGCGGCCGCAAAGGTAAGACAATAAAACGGCAAACTACCACAATTTCCCGATTATAAACGCACGTAACCGCATACATTCGTATTTGCGCCAGTGAGGGTGCGTATCTTTGCATCGGTGGGAAACTCCCGCTAAACACTAAACATTAAACACTCAACAAACAATGATTCACTACAAAGTAAGACAAGACAACCGCGACGGTAGCGACTTCAAGGGAAAATGGTACGCACGCGCTACCCACGAGCTCATGGAGTTCGACGAGTTCATTAAGCACATGGCCAACCACCACTGCGCATTCTCTGAGGCATTGATACGCGGTGTTCTCATCGAGACGGAGAACTGTCTGCGTGAACTGCTTCTCGAAGGCAAGGCGGTACGTATCGACGACCTTGGTATCTTCAGTATTGGCTTGAAGACGAAGCCTGCCGACACTGCCGACGACTTCAATGCCCGTGACAACGTGGTGGGATGCCGAATGAACCTCTACCTCGGCAAGCGTTTCAAGGCCGTTGACCTCTACAAGGACTTGAAAATCCGCGAAGCTGACATCTATTTCCCCGACGAGGATGCAGAAGACGGTGAGGATGCCGTGAACCCGTAACCATTTTCGTGACCCCACGAAAATGATGACACACCGTAAAGTTTGGGCGTGATGCAAGCCGATGCACCGCGCCCTTTCTCCTTTTCATGACCGCACGAAAATGACGGGTAAACATCAGATATTTGTATTTAAATATTAAATTTAGACTGAAATTTAAACGAAAAACAATTTTAATGGTCAGAATATTTGGAAGATACGTATTTTATTTCTATATTTGTAATCCGAAAATGAAAGGAGGTGATTGATTGTGTTTAACATTGCGAGTTTTTTCTCTGAATCGTTTTTTACCATAGCTCGTGGCCTTTTTATGATAGGAAAGTCTGCTAATGGTAGATATGAGAACGGATCTGAAGACATAAAGGAAATGCGAAAACAGGTGTTTTCACCAAAAAGTGATGGTGAAAACTTACGAAATGACCAAACTCTCATTAAAAACGACGCAAGAAAAGCATTTAACAAGGTGATAACGGAAAATGGCTAAGAAGTCTATTAATCGAAGGGAGACATTGGTTTCCACCGTTCAAGGTACGGGCAAGCAGACTGAGCAAACTCTTACTGTGGATGACAGTGCCCTGCCATCTCCCCAAGAACTTGAACATTACCAAAGGATAGACCCTCGCATCGTTGATATGTTTATCGACGTTACCAAAAAGGAACAAGAGAACCGCCATAAAGATATGGAGAGGCGGCTTGATATAATCGAGCAACAGCAAAAAGACGACAGGGAGGTCAATAGGCGTGGGATGTTGTATGCCTTCCTTTCCCTTGCTCTTTTTATCTTTCTCACCGCATTTGCACTTTACTTCGACCATCCGTGGTTTGCCGCTATTTCTTGTTTCTCGTCTTTCTTTGCCATTGTAGGCATGTTCTTTGGTTCGGATGGATTAAAAGACAAGGAAGAAAATAATGATGGTGAAGAAAATTATCCTCAAAAGCTAAGAAGATAATAAACAACTATCAATAAGATTAGCACATTCATTGATAGGTATAAAAAGGATATTGATGCTGGTGTCCTGATAGATAAGCCAGTTACACAATACATTTAAAAAGATCACTTTAGGTAAGCCAGGGCAGAAATGTTCTGGCTTTTTATGACGAGAAAACATCCGTGAAAACATCAGATATTTGTATTTAAATATTAAATTTAGACTGAAAACGATAATTTTCACCCTCTAAATTTGGAGGAAATATATAAAATGTTTATATTTGCAACATGATTAGGCTCATGGCGACGCACATCCGAAAGCCGCAATCTGCTTTGCCGCTTATTCTTGATAATGGATGTGCCGACCCCTGGGCATTATTTTTTGCATAATGAAAAAGAAAGAAAACAGTTTTCCACCCGTGAAGATTGCTGTATTAATAGACGGCGGATTCTTCGTAAAGCGTTTCAATTCCCTTTATAATAAAGATAAGAAGATGACAGGTGCCCAAGTGGCCAACCATCTTTATACAATGGCGATGAAACATGTAGGTAAAAGTAACACGCTCTACCGTATTTTCTATTATGACTGTCCACCAATAGACAAGAAGGTACACAATCCTGTAAGTAAGAAACTGTTCGACTTCAGTAAAACTGCTGAGTACAAGTTCCGTATGGAGTTGCTGGAGGAGTTGAAGCGAAAGCGCAAGGTAGCCTTACGCATAGGCACATTGAAAGACAATCATAACTGGCAGATTTATCCTGGTCGCGTGAAAGAATTGCTGTCTGGAAAGAAGAAACTGGAAGATTTGTCGGAAAATGAAGTATACTTGGACGTACAGCAAAAAGGCATTGATATGAAAATAGGCGTGGATATCGCCACTTTAGCTCTTAAAGGGTTTGTTGATACCATTGTACTTTTCTCTGGGGATTCCGATTTCGTCCCAGCTGCCAAGCTGGCAAGGCGAGAGGGTATAGACTTCATACTTGACCCTATGCAGGCAAACGTTGAGCCACAGTTGTTTGAACACGTTGACGGTATAACGAGCCTTGGACCTTTCAATGTCAGAAAGAAGAAATAATTATCCCACTTGAATAAAATGAGATTTTGACCTCTTAAAATCAAAAAATCAAATAACAATTGAACATGAAAAAATTTTTGTTTGTTTTAGTTTTGGCTTTATTTTGCCTAAATCTATCTTCTTGTTTAGACGATTCAGCCATTTATTGAAAAATATAAAGAGGATATTGACGCTGGTCACCTGATAGACAGACCAGTTCCGCAATACGTTTAAAAAGATCACTTTAACACCAAACCCCAGCCCAGCAAGGTTGGGGCTTTTTTATTTTACCTCTATCTGGATCTCCTTGCCGCAATGGGGACAAGTGATGGATGTAGAATCGGAATCGCCCAAAACATCCTCACGAGAGGCGAAGAATTGCCACACGGGAACGTCAAGTGCCTCGGAAAGTTTTTCCAATGTTGGCGAAGATGGGTTGACTATTGTTCTTGAAAGGTTTTCGCGTGTCATTCCCAATTTTTCTGCAAGGCTCGTAATCGTAAAGCCTTTTTCCTTTATCACGATTTTTATTCGATTCTCCATAATTTGAAATTTTGAGCAAAGTTACACAATTATTATAATTGTGATTAATATTATTCACTAAATAATGTTAATAAGAATAATATTAGTTACACAAAATTTGCGTGTGTGAATAATAATAGTTACATTTGCACCATCAAACGTAGAATCTTTTTTATGAATCTTTAAAAACATGCAAGTTATGAGAAAGAATGATTGGCTAAGCAAAAGGAGCAACACATTTTCCACTCTTTGCGGTGAGAACTTCACCCATGGCGAAGTGTTGAGCGTACACGCATGGCTGCTCGCCATGCTCTTGATGGGCGCGATAGCGAATAGTTTAGGAACATTATTTTAATGGAGGGAACGACTATGGAAAAGAACGGCAATACATCGGTCATCGTACCTACGGCAGAGGTGAAACTGGGCAAATACACGGCAAAGTTTACGGAAGAAAACCTCCAAGACCTGTACGACTTGATAAAATTCGTGAAGGAAGACCTTTTGGATTCTATTCGTGAATATGACGATTTTATCATTGCTGCCTATCGGGAGGATAACTCCAGGGCAGAAGAGTGCATGAAGAGTTTGGACGGACTGAGAGGGTTCGTTTGGTGGTTTGAACAGGTAAAAGGCATAGAAATCATATTGGAAAACGTAAGAAAGGATTGACTATGGCAAGGAAAGAAAAGCAACTGAAGGCAAGCGACATAGAGAAGGCTGTGTTGGACAGTTATTTCTCCACCCGTCAGACGGTGTACGACCAGAACATGTCGCTGATAGAGGAGCGTAAGACCACGCTGCAGGTGATGGACGACCTGTCGCCCATCCTCACCATCGAGGACAGCGTGATAGTGGACTACATGCTATGGGCTGGCTATATGCTCATTCAGGATGGCGACGGCAGCCCCGTATGGCAGATGTGGCGACTGCGATGAGAGAGAGATACCTATTTCATTAGATAATACTAAGGCACGGTGCCGTCCGTGACGGATATGCACCGTGTATTTTTTCGGACGATGGAATATGTGTACATTTGCAGAGTATTATTTTTCATGGTAATAAAGTTTTTAGTTAGTTGTGAAAAAACCGTGGCATGGCGATGCCCGGATGATGATTACACTCGCAGTAATTTTTTTCAGTAATTTTTTTTTCATAAGTCAAAAGGATTTTTCAAAAACAGTTATTTGGTTAATAGTTTTTTTTGAGATGAATTTTGTTAATTTTTCCCTGCCTCGCCGTGAGGCGCGACAGGGTTTTTACAGACAAGGAAATGATTGAGTACCAATTTTAATTTTTTCATATTGTTTAAGTTTTAATGATTTGTGTAAAATGTACTTTTGTTATTAGGTTAAAGGTTAGTTTTGTAGATTAATAGTCTCATAGATGAACTGTCATAATTATATTTTATGTTAATCGGAGAGGCAGCCACCCGTGAGGGCAGCTGCCTTTTTTCGTCGCAGTATTTTTAAGTAGGGCTTGTTAAGCGTATCTTTGCAATATGAACAACAAGAAACCCATACATTACACGGAGATGCGCAAGCAGCTGGACATTGCACGCATCCGTAGGCAGACGGTAAACCTGCGCTGTTGGAAACTCTCAACGGGTGATATCCTGGAGTACAATGGTTGGCTGGTGAAGGGCAGCCATTGGCACGGCGGTACCCACCGACTGCAGAACCCAGTGAACGGACAGGTGCGCGAGATTCGCGACATCTGCATCTTCGAGTTCATGGGCAGCGAGGTGTATTTGTAGTGTTGAGTGTTTAGTGTTGAGTGTTTAGTGTTGAGTGTTGAGTGTTTAGTGTTGAGTGTTTAGTGTTGAGTGTTTAGTGTTGAGTGTTTTAGTGATTATGGCAAAGAACAAGAAGCAAGGCATGAAGATGATAGGCATGAATGGCGACAACGAGGTGTATGCCATTGGTGGGGTGGGAATCAACGGTCCTTACGTGACCAATCACTCTACTGCCAATGCCGAATACGCGGAGAATTCGAGCACCATCTTTGATGACAACGGTACCATCAGTGCCAGACCCCTCACCATCGGCAACAAGAAATATGAGTATATCCCGTTCGGGTACGACGACCAACTGCCCTTCCATGTGATAGAGAAGGTGGGAGAGAACATGGTGATGAGCCAAAACAAGCTGTTCAACGTGCTGACGTGCTACGGGCAGGGGGTGAGGTTCTTCGACATCGCCACGCAGAAGCAGACCGCCGACAGCGAAATCAAGACGTTCGCCTTCAGGAACATGCTGCAGCGATTCTTCGTGGAGCAATGCCTTGACATGAAATACTTCTACTTCACGGTGACGGTGATCATCCTCGACAACCAAGGTTGTCACATCGTGCAGATGCGACACAAGGAGAGTTGCTATTGCCGTTTCGAGAAGGCCAACAAGGGAGGGAAGATAGAACACGTGTTTTATGCCAACTGGAAAAACCACGTGAACCCCGACGAGGTGGAGGTGATTCCGTTGCTCGACGAGACGGATCCGTGGGGAGACCTGCGCATTCGCCTTGGATATGACCCCGACCCAAAGACGGGAAAGAAGCGCGAACCGCTGAAGAGCGACCCAGCAGGACGGGCAACGAGAGACCGCAAGTTTGCCGTGCTCACCCGTTTTCCCACTCCCGGTTATCAGTATTACCCCATCCCGTTCTACGCCGCCATCTTCAAGGATGCTTGGTACGACATCTACGAGCTTATCGGCAAGGGCAAACGGGCGAAGATACGCAACTCGGCACCGCCACGCTTTCAGGTGGAAGTGCACAAGGATTATTGGGATAACCTTTGCGACCAGGAGGGAATCACCGACCAGGCTAAGCGCAAGGAGCGCATCAAGCAGGAGAAACTCAACATTGAGCAGTTCGTGACGGGTAGCGAGAACATCGGTAAGACATGGGTGACGGGCTACTACGTGGAACCTGCCAGCGGCAAGGAGGTGCGAATGGTACGCATCTACGACGTGGAAAGCGGAAAGAAGGAGGGCGGCGACTGGAGCGACGACGTGCAGGAAGCTGCCAACAGCATCTGCTATGGCGACAACGTGCATCCCAACCTCGTAGGCGCAACGCCAGGAAAGAGCGCGATGAACAACTCAGGCAGCGACAAGCGGGAGCTGTTCCTGCTGAAACAGGCGTGTGAGACCGCCTTTCATGACATGCTGCTGCATCCCTTCAGGGTGCTCATCTGGTTTAACGGGTGGCAGGACAAGGTGGACGTTGACGTGCCGATGATTGTACTGACGACGCTCGACGAGAATAAGGAAAAGAAAACGGTAAAACCTAACGGCAATGGCTAACATATATATATCGAAAGAGGAATTTGAAGCGGCACTCCCCGTGGCCATGACCAAGAACAACGACGTGTACGAGACGTTGACGAAGGCCATACGAAGGGCAACGGAGGAAGTGGCGACAGAGATATTGGGCAACGTAGGCGTGGAAGCTGTGGAGACTGGCGAAGACGGCAACTTGGTGTGCTCGGCAAAGGCACTCATCTCGTTCCGTGCCTTTCTCCGCAACTTCCGCAGTCTTGACCTCGTGCTGACGGCAACGGGATTCGGCGTGGTGAGCACACAAGACACGGCTCCTGCAAGCAAGATGCGAACGGATGCCCTGAAGAGTCAACTCGACGTAGAGGAAAAACGCATGGAGTGCGCCCTGTTTGGCCAGCTCTTCAAATTGGAGGGTTGGGGCGCACTGCCGTTGCGCCAAAGCCTTGTTCCTACGCTCTTCTGGCAGTTTGATTTTCTCGCTAAGTATGCGGGCGTGGATTCTCCCACCATCAACGACTGGCGCAAGGCACAGCCACTCATCATGGAGGCAGACGGCATCATACGCAGGCACATCGGCAACGCCTACATGGAGCAGCTGCTGACGGAGACGGTGACTGATGCCGTATCATCCGAAAACGCAAAGATTATCCTGCTCATACAACAGTTGATTGGCTTGCACGTGAGTGGCGACAAATCGGCAGAGAAAGTGATGTACAGACGACTGATGAACACGCTCGACGACAGCATCGACGACTATCCCGCATACGCGGATTCGGACGAATATAAATACAATCACTTCGTGGATCATGAGAACACGAAGGAATCAACCATGTTTCTCTTTAACGGATAATCGCAATGAAAGATATACTCTCAATCACCAAGGGCAACGACTTCACACTGTTGTTGGACCTGACTCGCAAACTCCCTGCAGAAGACTCGGTGTCCGAACCAGTAGTGGACTCGACCACCGATGTCTGCATCCTTACGTCGTGCGGCAAGCGCATCACCGTTCCCCGTACCGCTGAAGCTCATGTGCTGGGGTGGACGTTGGTAACGGTGAACGACAGGCAGCAACTCGCCATTACCATCCCGTCAAACGTACAGCAAATCGACAGTTATGGACTGGAGGTGAAAGGCATAGCCAATGGGGATAACTGGCGATACAAAGGGAAGGTTGGGGAGACGTTTGATATAGTGGATGCCACCAGTGAGCAACATATCCCAGATGACCAAGTGAGGATATACAACATTTGCTACATGATTGGCATTGGTAGCCAAAACCAAGACATGACTGGCTATGCCACTCAACAATGGGTGAGAGACCAACACTACTTGACAGAGCATCAATCGTTGTCGGGCTATGCCACAGAGCAATGGGTAAGAGAACAACACTACTTGACAGAGCATCAATCGTTGTCGGGCTATGCCACAGAGCAATGGGTGAATGAGCAGAACTTCCTGAAGCAGCATCAAGACATCAGCGGCAAGGAAAACCGAATGCAAATTGTCGTTCCCAATTCCTTATCCTTCTCAGCAGAAGCTGGCAAGTATTACCGCATTACGCAAAGCGGCGCTATCACCGTTACTCTCCCATCCGTGGTTAGTGATTACATCGAGGGATTCCTTCTCTTCTTTACCGCAGCAGCTGATGACTGTCTTCACTTCGACACTCAGGATACTGTTTTAAAAGCCGACGGTTACGAAATAAAAAGTGGCGACATTTGTGAGGTCAATGCCGTATATAATGGAGGCGGTTGGCAAGTGACCGTGGTTAAATTCAATTCATAGGAGGGCAGCGTATGAATCTTGGATTAATGAAAAGGAGAACATCACAGAATGATTTGCCGTATGACGCAGAGGTGGAATATTTAAGAAATAGTGGCGCAGAATATATTTACGTACCTATTAAAATTAATAACAATTGGTCTTGGCATCTTGACTTCATGAGAATATCTAATCAAAACGCCTATGCAGCAATTATATACGGAAACCCATATAAAATTGGATTTTGGACAAAAACTAACGGCATCGTTTGGACTAATAATACGGAAAATGTATATAACGATATAACAGTACCGCGCAACGAACGTATACAAATTGATGTAAACAGAAATACAATTAAATTTTCTTGGACAGAAACAAAAAAAACAGTGTCGAGTGTAGATTATACCATAAATGGTATTAATTTGTTCAAATGGGGAATTGGAGATAACAGAGGAGGAGTTCACAATATTTATAATTTTTACGCAAAAGATGAGAATGGAATTATTCGTATTAATTTAATTCCTGTCAGAATTGGTATTGTTGGTTATGTGTACGACAAAGTAAGTGGTCAACTATTTGGGAAACTTGGAACAAGTGATTTTATACTTGGTCCTGATAAATAAAAAACAATCAATATGAAACAATTCGGATTAGACAAAATCAAGCACATCATCTGTGCTTTTATTATCTTAACTATCGTGGCACTTGCCCTGAAGGGTGGTGCCGATTGGTCGAACATTGCCTGCGCACTCACCGGCGCACTCGCTTCCGAAACAGCTCTCTTCGGCAAGAAATTCTACGACAAGGTAATCAAGGGAACACGCTTCGACTGGGCGGACATCCAATGGGGACAAATCGGTGTAATCGGCGGGTTCCTGTGTGTCTGGCTATTCATGTAGATGTATGGACAGGCTCATCACACCAGGCTGCAGCGTGAATGGCAACGTGGTCAACCTGAAGGCTCCACGGTCATGGAAGGAACTCACGCAAAGACAACTGCGCTATGTGTTTTTCCTGCTTTCCCACTTCCAGACGATGGAAGAGGTGAAAACATATATGCTGCTCCGGTTCACGGGAATCAAGGTGGTGCGAAAGACTCCCAGTGGGGTGTATGGATATATCCGCAACAATGGCCGTGGCAAACGGCATTACTTCGAGCTGAAGACATGGCAGATACAAAGTTTGATACACCAGTTTGATTACATCGACTCGTACGATGACATGGGTGTGAGGTTGGATCGCATCCGTGGCTATCGTGCGGTCGATGTGATCATGCGAGAGGTAGCATTCATCGACTACCTGAACATGGAACGGCTCTACCAGCTTTTCATCTCCACGAAGGAACGAAAGCACATCGACAACCTTGCCTGTCTGCTCTATCGAGACAAGAAGGGAAATCCGGCGAAGATAAAGCTCGACGAGACCGAAGAGGTGGCTGTGCTCTATTGGTTTGGCTACGTCAAGGCGTTTTTCGGCAAGATGTTCCCGCATTTCTTCAAGCCAGCCACGGGCAACGAGCAAGGCAGGGTGAACTTCCTGAAGATAGCCAACGCACAGTTGCGCGTGTTGACCGATGGCGACGTAACCAAGGAAAAGACCGTGGAACAGATACCCTGCCTACGGGCATTGACCGAACTCAACGAGAAGGCACGAGAGGCAGAGGAATTCAAACGTAAATATAATAAATAGGTATGGACGCATTCAACCCACTGGAATATTTCGAGATGCTTGCGAAGAAAAACAAGCTCTGCAAGCAACATGGCTTCAAGCCCGTGTTCTGCTCTGGTCCCGACAACATCGAGGGCATCATGGCGGAATACAGAAAGACGGAGAACTTTATCGTCATCGACGACATGACCGACAACAACGTGCACAACAACAAGCCTGGTTGGTTCACTCGTTCGGTCTATACGGTGTGGGTGTTGGCTGGTACCACTTACAACGACCCAGAAGACAGGAAGGCGAAGATGGCACTCTGCAGGAGAATATTCAAGCAGTTCCTGTCGAAGATGATCAGCGACAAAGCAAAGCTCGTATATGGTCAGGATATGTATTACCTGGCACTCGAAAAAGTTTACTATAAGGAGTTGGGCCGATATTCGTTCAATGGTGCAACGGGTTTGTATTTCATGGTGGAGAATGACATCCCCGAAAACTTAGTCTTCAATTCGGATGAATGGGAAGAATAACATGCAGCCTCCCGTTAGCGAGGAAGACCTGCGCAAGTATGAGGAAGAATGGACCAAGGAGATGACGGTCTATTGGCGCGAGCGGATGCTGAAGCTCGGCATCTATCGCACTGGCGCATTGTATCGGTCGATAACGGGAACGCTCAACGGCAAAAGCATCGAACACCGTTTCTTTGAGTATGGTATCTATGTAGCCGCAGGAACTGGTAACGGCTATTATCGTGGCAACCCTGGCGATTTGGAATTCCTGAAGGACTGGAAGACCAGCGACAAGCACAGGAAGAAACGCGACTGGTTCTCTCGAAAATATTACTCCAGCGTGATGCGCTTGTCAGAATTCGAGGCAAGCTATTACGGCCAGGCATACAATGGACTCATCGCTACAGCCCTGCAAGACATCTTCGAGAAGAAAGGGCTTGTTGGCAATCTGTGATGCGTATTTTTATTTCCCCGCAACGAAAACTAAATTTGCCTTAAATAAGCAAAGACATGGTAAGCATCATAACGGAATACGACCAATTGTACTTCACTCCAGGAGTGCCCGACATGGAGATTTCCACCGACCAAACTTCAGTGGAGATTATCGTATCAGTAACGCCCATCAGCGGCACTGCATCGGTAATCTATGATGAAACGTTGTATGCTGTTGGCGGTCGCGTATTCCTCAGTGCCTTGCCAAACCTCTTGCGTGCAAGCATAGATCAATCGCTATTGGCAAGCGTAACGATATCGGTTACGGCTGACAATGGTTCCGACAGCGTAACATTCAACGTTCGACATTGCAACGCCCATCTTCTGGGTTCTGCAGCAAATGTCATCGACGGCCATTTCCTCACCTTGGCACAAGGTCGTCGCGTAACGTCGCTACATCGCACCGAGGCATTGCATTACATCGGCAACGACGACGTGACCGTTCAAGCCGTTTACGATGATCTTTCCACGAAGACATTCAATTTGTCGCCCGTGGCAGACGATACGCTCATCAAGCATGTTGACGTTTCGCCGTCTCTTTTCGTTGACGACTCCATCGGCATTCTCGTATCCTACACCGTCAACGCTGGCAGTAGAACGCAGCAATTCGACGTGGAGAGCGAGACACTGCACGACGTGATATGTGTAAACTTCAGGAACGCATTCGGCTGCATGGAGTACGTGTATTGCACGGGCAATATCGAGGATAATACGGAATTCTCCCACGAAACTTCGATGATCAACGGGAAATTCATTTGCTACAACGTGGACGAAAGGATTGAATACACGGCCGACAGCGGCGTAATCCCGTTCGGCAGCGTGAACCTCTGGAAAGATATGTTGCGATCCAAAGAAACATTCCTGGCAGACAACAAGGAGAACCCCCCAGTGGAACAGGTGACGCGCGTCGTCATCATCGAGGCAAAGCCATCCTACACCAACGACGATGCGGAGATGCCGCGATTCACGTTTAAGTTCAAACCCTCTGGCACACTCAGTATTTGCGACTTCCGTTCGCACGGACGAATATTCGATAACTCATTTGACTCAACATTCAATTAAGGTATGGAATCTATTGACAAAATAAAGCGACTGGCAGAAATCGTGTCGAAAAACACGGCTCCAAGTTCCAACACCAATACGCTCATCGGCAACCTCCTGAAGGCAATGGCACTCTACATGGCGGAGCAACACCATGGAGCGGTGGGCGGTTATCAGTTCCTTAACAGTATAGACGACCTGCCCACTGGCGACTTGACCGACAAGCAGAAGCGCACGGGCTACGTAGTGGGAGAAAACATCTACTTCTACGTAGGAACTGACGGCGACACACTCGACGGTGAATACCAAAACGGCGGTTCCTTCCATGGCACCAAGGGCGACGATGGTTTGAGCGCGTATGAGATTTGGAAGGCTATACCTGGGAATGAAGGGAAGACGAAAGAAGAGTTTCTTGCATCATTGAGGGAGAGTGGGTTTACAACGGAAGCTACACCGACAAGACCAAACACCATTGCAACAATAGATAACAAAACCATTTACGCAGTACCTGACAATGGAAGTGATACGTGGTCTGAATATATTTACGTTGGCGATATGTCGGCAGACTACGACGAAACAAAGTGGCTATTGATGGCAAGGCACAACGGCAGCGGATTGTCAAGTGCATTGGCTGATATAGTTGATTTGAAAGACGGTCTTTACAGAGGTTTTAACCCAAATAGTCTTTTGACACAAGGCGGATTTAGTTCTAACGTTGGCTCTGTTTTGGAAACATGGGGGAGTTCTACAAATGTCATGGCTATCATAAAGACACCAGTTAGAGTTTCTTGCAACGAAGGTTACTATATTAGGCAGATTGCTGGTTTGAATTATGATAATACCGCATTGGCTTCTATTTATAATAATACAGATGGTATTTCGGAATATTTCATTTCCGATGATATTTATAAGCGTGTTGCCGTACAATTCAAGAAAGTTGGTGGTGGAAACGTAAGCCCTACCGAAAACGTTTTCAAGATAGACTCTGGATATACAAACATAAACGACAGTCTGCAACAAATAAGCACCGATGTAGAAGATTGTGTTGATGCCATAGATGACATTAAAGATGTCGTAACGGATATTGACGAATGGATTCCGAAATCACCTTCCACTACTACATCGTCGATTCCTGCGGATAGCATGATACAAGGTGGTATTAGTCTAAAATATGACGGAAATACGCTTATTACTGATATTCCCATATCGCAAATGATAACGTCTGCCACAAATAGAATTTATACCAAAATTGACTACAGGACATTCCAATCCATAAAGTTTATTGATGGTGTAAATAATCATACATATGTTATAAGATGCACTGATGCAGATGATAACTTCTTGGGAAACGTAAGTGCAGTTGCGACAAATCAAGAAACAACAAGGCAAACAATTGAAGCTAAGAGTTTCTCAGAAGACATTAGGTATCTCTACGTAGTTGTGATTCCCGATAACAATGAAGATATTGCACCTTCTGAATTACTCGAACTTACTACTACACAACAAATCATTAAGCCTTTTGCTGAATCAGTAGCAGAAGCAATGGAGGATGATATTGCAATTGCACAAGAAGCGAAAGACAAGGCGGATGAAATAGAAGAATGGATTCCGAAATTCCAAACATCAGTATCTGAAAATATTCCTGCATCAAAAATGGAGCAGGGTACTGTAAGACCAGATAGTCCAAACAGCGGGTTAAAGGAAAGTCAATTGTTTCAAAACAATGCAAAGCATATCCGAACGAAGATAGATATTGACGGTTTTGTAAAAGTAAGAATTTTAGACAAAGATACATACAAGTGGACTGGTAGATATATAGATGCAGAAGGCTATTATATAGGTGACGAATCATTAGCTCCAGATGGTCAGGAAACGCCAGATATTACAAAAGCATCTGTATTAGCAAAATCTTTCGGTTCTCGTGTTCATCATTTTTGGTTAAACGTAAGGCGTATAGATGGAGAAGATTTAGCACCAACAGAAGTATTGGAACTTACCACGCTACAAGAAGTTACCAAGTCTTTTGCTGAATCATTAAATTCAGTACTTGGAAATAATGCATCTTTAAAAGAGTATAGTTTACCATTAGAATATGGATATATAGAAAACGATGGCAATATGAGTACTATTGTACAACGAGATACTTTTTTCCAGCACAAACGTACTCCTAATTTTATTCAGTTGTGTCCTTTCACGTTGACACTGACAGATTGTTCAGCTACAATATTTCTTTATGATTCAAATTTCGATTTGGTTGAACGTGTAGAGTATTCAGATTCTTTTGATACGGAAGATTATGTTGGTACGTGTATTTATTTCAAGATAGGAATAACTCTTAATTCTGATGTAACCAATGTAGATGACGTATCTTCTGTTGTTTTTATGACAACGAATTTTAAAGAGATAAAGAATAAATATGTATCTGTTGACGAAATTCCTTTCATATATCAAGTACATACTTGTTGCGGTAGAGATGTTGTTGTAGACGATGATACAATAGAGCAATTACCAGAACAAAAATATTATAATTCTGGTTTGTTACGTTTGCCACCAAATTACAATCAATTCGGAAAACCGTCAAAATTAATTTTCTATGCACATGCAAGTGGGCAATATCAAAAGATAACATATACTAAAATGAGTGTCGGTTCAACTGAATTTCCAAACGGAAAGTACACTCCGTTTTATGAATACCTTCAAAAAGAAGGGTATGCTATATTTGATTGTTTTGCTGTGTCAAATAAATATTCAAACGATTCGGCTTTTGAAGATGGAGGACTCGCATCTCCAACAAATATGGCTTGTATTACAAACGCTTACGAATGGGTTATTTCACACTACAATGTAGATAATAGTGGAGTTTACGTATTTGGAAAATCTTTTGGAGGTATCGTTTGCGCTGCCATGTTGTTCCAACATTCAATTCCCGTCAAGGCTGTTGTACCGCTTGCGCCCCAATTAGACCCAGTTGCAGGACAATTCGGTTATCAGGCTAACATGAGAGCTATGTACGTAGATGATACAGGACTTGACCCAGAAGTAACTATAAATGGAACAACTTATACTTTAATAGGTACATCATCTGGCAATGGAATGGACCCTGATGCTTTTTCAGCTCTTTGTCTGAAGAATATCAATCTTCTTGTAGGAGTTGTTCCTACATTAAGGAATATCATTCAGCCAGAAGTGCAAAACCTTGCTGGTATATGGCTTAGGGGACAGACAAATCTTAATGTAAAACGTCTTTGTTCTGTTCCGCTTAAAATATTCATAGCAAGAGATGATAACCACGTTTCCTATCAGGCGAGTGTTAATTTTGTCAATTCGATAAAGGCTACTGGTGGTTATGCTGAAATAAGGAGGATGCCTGACCATACAGGAAAACACCATGCAGTCGATAAGACGTCTGCGGCAGATGTGGAAGCTGACGGTGAAGCATTGGTTGTAAATCCTACAACCGCATTGGGCTACCAATGCACGGACATTCCTCTTGCGTGGGTTGAAATGGTAGAGTTTTTCAGAAGATTTTAAAAGAATTAAACAACTTACGACTATGGATAGTACTAAATGTAAAATGATACGTACCACGAGAGACTGCAGGGAAACAACTAATCCTGTCACTCTTTAGAATTGAGTAAATAAATACGATTATGCAACAAAACACTAAAGACTGGATACAATACATTTCCGCTGTGGCATTGATTGCCTCTGCCATCATACTTGTATTCACTTCGTTCCTCACCATTGAACGAGTGGGAGAAGGGGTGAATACGTATGTAGGGATTGCCATATCTGGCGGCCTTGCCATTTTTGGAGTGGCTGCCTACTTCGTCAACCAACTGGCTTCATTCAAGACGGAGATACGCAGGGAATTAAACAATATAAAGGAAGAGGAGGAAAGAAAATATGATCATTCTGGTGGACAACGGCCACGGTATCAACACGAAGGGCAAGAGGAGTCCTGACGGGCGACTGATGGAGTATGCCTACGCCCGTGACGTGGCGAAGGAAATAGTGAACCGTCTCACGCGATTGGGGTATGATGCCCGCAGGATCGTGACGGAGGAAACTGACGTGCCGCTGCAGAAGCGCGTACTGAGGGTGAACCAAGTTTGTCAGATAGCTGGCAGCCGTAACGTACTGATGGTATCGGTGCATTGCAATGCAGCACCGCCCGACGACGGCAAGTGGCACAATGCCCGTGGATGGGAGGCATACACGTCTCCTGGACGAACGGCTGGCGACCGCCTTGCCGACTGCCTGTACGCATCGGCACGCAACAATCTGCCCAACATATTCCATATCCGCATGGACATGACCGACGTGGATGCAGACAAGGAGGCACGTTTCTACATGCTTACGCAAACATGGTGTGCTGCCGTGCTCACCGAAAACCTCTTCCAGGACAACCGCCACGACGTGGATTACCTCTTGTCTGAAGAGGGATTCAACGCCATCGTTCAACTGCATGTTGACGGGATTGTCAATTACATCAAAACCCAAAAGCCATGAAAGGATGCCTTACATATATTTATATTTGCCTCGCTTTATCATCAATTACGTTTTTGGTAACGGGATGCGCCACGTCCAGCAAAAGCGAGTTGCTCGAAATCCACGACACGATTACCGCCCACCGCGTCGATACGGTGCAATTGTATGTTTACCGAACCGTACACGATACCATTCACCACCACACGGAGCATATCGTTACCGTCAACCAAAAGGGTGACACGGTGAAGGTGGTCAACAACAACTACATCCGTGAGCGAATCGTTGAGCGCGACAGCAGCGCATACTATAAGCACCAGCTCGACAGCATGAAGCACGCGCTCAACCAAAACCACGACAGCGAAAAGACGGTGGAAAAGAAGCCTCCTTGGTGGAAGTCGTTGGGAGGGGAAATCGTTGTCATAGCGTCCATCACACTCATGGTAACGCTGATTTTCCGAAAAAATCAAGAATAGAATTACCCTTTTGCGTTCAGCTTGAAAGCGTAGGAAGCCTCGGAATTGGTGCCCAGGAATGGAGGAGGTGATATGTCATCAACGACGTATCACCTCCAAATTTTTCATTTATCTCACTAACGTTAGAACGTAGTAATATCAATCTTCACCAATAATTGATAATATAATCGCCGATTATTATATCAATTATCGGCGATTATTATAGCAAAAAAATTGTTAAAGGGAATACAATAGGGATTCCCCAAGCGGAAATAGGGAAATTCCCTTGGAAGTATGGGAAGAAATGAGTAGATTTGCAACAAGAAAGGAATATATTTTTATGGCAACGTTATTTACGATAATTGTTATATTTGCGATTTGCTTCTTTGCATGGAAACATCCTGATGACCCCAATAGGATAGTTAAGTGCTCTGATGGAAAACACTACCGATTAAAAGACACAACCTATATGCCATGGGGATATGTGCCAAGATCGGGTTCTCATCCCATAGATTAGTATTTTTATTTAGATTTAACACAACTACCTTTGTACTAATAATAGTGTAAAGGTAGTTTTTTTTATGGCAGATAACACACAAACCTTCACCACTCGCATCTTCCTAAACAGCGAGGAGGCAAAGAAAAGATTGGAAGAACTTCAACGAAAAGTCGAAGAACTACGAAAAAAGAAGGAAGAGGCAGCCAAAGCTGGGGATTGGCCTACCTTCAACAGTTTAAAAAAGCAACTTGACCAAACTAACAAGGAGATTGTTCAAATGCAAATGTCTGCACAAAAAGTTGACCGTGTATTGGGTAATCTATCCAATGCGTCCATTAAAGAAATAAGGCAGACAATTAAAGCCATCAATCAGGAAATGAGCAATGGGGCCATTATTCGTGGCAGCGAAGAATGGAAATATCTGAATGAACAATTGAAAAGATGTAACCAAGAATTAAAAAATATCAGGTCAGAATCAAAGTTGGCCGATGATACATTAGGTTCCAAGAAAGAGGGTTTTTTGGATAGGTTCAACAAAATTGGATTTGCTATAACTAATATATTTGGAATCAGTGGTGGGTTACAAGGAGTATACGACAAGTTAACATCTATTGTAACAAGGTCCATCGAGCTCGCTGAGTCTGCCGAGGGTGTGGAGTTGGCATTCCAACGCCTTGACCGTCCCGACTTGCTTAACGGGTTGCGTGAGGCAACGCATGGCACGGTGACAGATTTGGAACTGATGAAACAGGCGGTAAAGTTCAAGGATTTTAACCTTCCTGTTGAACAGCTTGGCAAGTACTTGGCATTCGCACAGCAGAAAGCGAAGGATACGGGTGAGTCAATAGACTATCTCGTGACCTCTATCGTCAACGGTCTTGGCAGGCAGTCGAAGCCCATTCTCGACAACCTTGGCATATCCGCAAAGGACATAGAGGCTGAAGTGGGCAAGACTGGAGACTTCGTGAAGGCTGTTACCAACATAGTGGAGCGCAACATGCAGGCGATGGGCGAGTATGCCGAGACAGCCAGTGACCGTGCGGCCAAGGCTTCCACACGTCTGCAAAACGCACAGGTGGCATTGGGCAAGCAACTGTTGCCGATGAAGAGTGCCGTCAGCGGATTGTTCACGGAAATGCAGCTGGGATTCCTGTCCGCTATACGTTTTGCATTACGGTACAGGGAAGTGATTGTGACCGTAGCGAAAGCATTAGCCGTATATGCCACCGCCTACGCCGTGCTTTATGCCTGGCAGCAGCGACACCTTGCCATTACTGCGTTGACAGCAGCAAAAGAGGCAACGCTTAACGCCCTGCGCAAAGCTGGTATTGTCTTGATGGGGGCTTACCGTGTAGCAGTAGCCTTATTGACGGGTAATGTCGTAAGGGCTACCGTTGCCATCCGAGCCATGGGCATAGCCATGAAGACAAACCCATATACAGCCTTACTCTCTGTAGTGCTCACTCTTGGCACTGCCATCTATGGACTGATATCGGCATTCTCGAAAGGCGATAGTGCCGTGCGTAAGAACTCCGATGCCCTGCAGCAGCACCAGCAACAACTGCGCAACATCAAGCGGATAGAGGAAGAGGCAAACCGTGCCAGTGCCGAGCGGGTTGCGAAAGTGAATCTCTTGCGAAAGACAGTCGAGGATGTCAATGAGACGTATGCCAAGCGTAAGGCTGCACTGGAGGAACTGCGGCGCATAGTGCCCGAATATCACGGCCACCTCTCAAAGGAGAGAGGATTGTACAACTCGAATGCAGAAGCCATAGATGCCTATATCAAGAAACTACAGGATGCAGCCACGGCTCAAGCTGCCATGAGCAAGATGACTGACATTACAGAGCGCATCATGAAAGCCGATTTGGAAATCATGAAAAAGCAGCAAGAATTGGAGAAGAAAAGAAAGGAATTTGTGGTGGACACGTCTGATAGCCAACAGTATGGTGAGTATTTGGAAAGAACGCGTAAACTGCAGGAGAGTGCTCTCCAGATAGGCATAGACCAACTACGCAAGTCTAAGAACGAAGCGCAAAACGAACTCGATGACCTTAACAAATATCTGAAAGATAAGGGGATTGACCCCACGAAAACATCAATGCCAGAAACACGTGAAGGAAGATACAATAACGAGGAAGATGACGCAAAGGCAGAACGAGAAAGGCTGAAAGCAGAGCGTGACAGGCTGAAAGCTGCCGAACAGGCCGCCAAGGCTGAAAGCGATGCAATGATTGCCGCCAAGACCCATGAGTATGCAGTGGGAAAGATTTCCTACAGACAATACATCAAAGACATGGAAGCCTTGCAACGTGAGGGGTTGAAGAGACGCAGAGATGTATATCAACAGGGTTCTGCAGAGTATGAGAAACTGAACAGGGAGATAGAGGAACTCGACTTCAAGGGAACCCAGCAAATGAACCAGATGAAACTGGAAGACTTGCAGCGGTGTAAGCTACGCGAGCAAGCTATCATAGAGGCACAAGCGGCTCGCCACGAAATCACGGAACGGGAAAAACAGGAGCGGTTGCGCCTATTGGAAGAGACATACCTTGCAGACAAGGTGGAACTGTATAAGGAAGGTTCCAAGGAGCGCATTGATGCCGAGTGGGAGTTAGAGCAGACGGAACAGCGCAACAAGATACAACGTGAGCAAGAGTATCAAGAGACAGTTAGGCGGTTGCGTTCTGAATATCTCCGTATGGGCAACGATGAACAAATACGAGTTGCCATTGAAGGACTGGAGGATTTGCACCGCAGACAACTGTTGTCTGAAGAGGAATACCAGCGCATGAAACTGGCCATCCAAGCACAGTATGCGCAGAACCCGACGGAACGGCGCAACGAGGAGTTTGACGCTAAAGTGAACGACGCTATCACATTGGCACAGGCAAGGGCCACTGGCGGTTATGACAAGGGCAAAGGCATGTCGATGGCCAACAATCCCATCATGGGAGAGGTGGCACAATATCGTAGCGTGCTGCAGCAGCTGCAGACCATGCGCGAACAAGACCAGATAAACCATCAGGAATACGAGCAGGCAAAGGCACAGGTAACGTCGGAGTTCCTTGCCAACATGGTTTCGCAAGTTCAGGCAGCCTACGAGTCGGTGAACCAGGTGATGCAAGCGGCATCGTCATACTATGCCGCACAGAGTCAGTACGAGCAAGCCGTGACCACGAGGAAGTACGACCGTGAGATAGAAGCTGCTGGCAACAATGAGAAGCGTCGCAAGAAGATAGAGGAGCAGAAGCAAAAGGAACTGGCGAAGATTAAGACCAAGTACAACAAGAAGGCAATGAAGATTGAGATTGCACAGGCTTTCGCTTCCACTGCTATGGCTGCCATCAATTCGTACGCATCGGCTTCGAAGGAACATTGGCTGTTGGGTGCCGTAGCTGCTGCCATGGCAACGGCAGCGGGTATGATGCAGATAGCCACCATCAAGAAACAACATGCCGCTGAAGAGGCAGGATATTACGAGGGTGGATTCACTGGCGGCAACAACTGGCGCAAGCGTGCCGGCGTGGTGCATGAAGGTGAGTTCGTGGTGAACCATGACGGTGTGGCAAATCCCAACCTGTTGCCCATCCTCCGCGCTATCGACGTGGCACAGCGCAACAACACCATCGGACGGATTACGCCCGTTGACATCGGTATGGGAAACGGCGGTACAAACGTGGTTACGCCCATCGTGAACGTGAATAACGACAACAGCGAACTGGATAGATCTCTATCGTCGATGAACGAGACCATCAGCAGACTCAACGACACGTTGGCAAAGGGCATCAATGCCGACGTTTACTTGGATGGTCCAGATGGGTTGGCAGCCAAGCAAAAGAGATACGAACAATTAACGAGATAGAAAGACATGAAGTGCATCATTCCCATCACAGCCAACGGCACGACGGTACGCCACGAGTGCCACGCCAGCAACCAGTCGGTGAAGCTGACCAAGGAGAATATCATGATTAAGACTCGTGACACGTGGACGATGGAAATCACCTTCCCGTTGAGCATGAGAGAGAACATGGAAGTGTTCGGGCATATCAACCGCATCGACGTGACAAGGCGAAAGGCGCAGTTCAAAGACTGTACGCTATACGCTGGCAACACGAGAATCATCACTGGAACGGGTACCGTGACCTACGTATCCGACACCGAGGCAAGGCTGCAGATACTTGCAGGGAAAGAGGAGTACAGGTATATGGAAGGTTTCGCCCAGGAATACATCGACCGTCTGAATTACGTTATGCCTGCAGCATACACATACTTTCCCGTATCTAACAATCCAAAAGGCTACATTCGCTCAGAATTCGAAAGCAAGTATGAAGAGCTGTTGACTTATTGCACCTTCACGATCATACATTCGGGCAGCATCGTATGCAACTGGCCTTGGTTCTACGAGAACGGCACACGCATTTCGTTGCACAATCCTTCAGTGCAGCCTAATCTGTGGTTCGTGGTGCGCACGTGCATGGAATCATTGGGGTACGAACTTAAATTAAGCTGGTATGAGTACGACATCCCTTCTGGCAATGCCCAACTCATCCAGTCGAGGGCTTACGAGTTGTTTCCCAATGTGTATATGTGCAACGTCAGGAAACCAACCGTAAAGGTTGCCATGGCTTTGCCACATTGGACCGTTGAGCGTTTTCTTCAGGAAGTGGAACAACTGTTTAACGTTACGTTCGTGTTTTCTGAAGAATCGCACACGGCATTCATGATGGACAATGCCAGCCTGTCGAGTGATGAAGTGGCAGTGGAATGTGTAGATGAGTTTAGTGCAGAATACGACGACGACGGCATCAAACTCGTTGGATCATCCAATCTCGCATACAATCTCAGCGACGCTCACCCTGCAGGAATTGACATCAGCGAGGATATTTTGACGTTATTCAACGTCAGGGAGTTCGACAGCAAGCAAGCAGCTATCAATGACTGGATGGCTACGCAATCTGACGAGGAGACACTCATGACCACGATATGGAAATGTCCTGAAGGATATTTCTTTTCTGATTACGTGGAGGGAGCAAACAACGAAAAGACCTTTTTCTATCGAGATGCAGGACAGTTGCAACACCTCACACGTACTGAAGGAAACGCTGAAGATACCGTTACGCTCAACATTGCACCTGTGGCAATGGGATTTGTCAGGTTTAAGGCCATGAAAGGATTGGTTGGCAATTTATCTACGGGATGGTACGAGAATGCTGTCAATCTGCCTTGCACGGACGAACCTGTGGAGGAAGACGACGATTCGCCAGCTTATTACAGCGTGAAGATGGCGATTGACGATGAAGCGCAAAAGGATGACGAGGTGGTGGAACGTCTGGAGATTTTCACGTTGGGAAATAGCGTGGAGTATAACTTCCACGACGAATCGAGCGACGGGTGGGTTTGCAAACTGAACATTCGCTTTCCCCAAACCTTTGCCTATTCGGGATGGTACGACTCTCTTTACCCCGTTAATTCCTTGGCTCTCGACCGCGACAGGGTAAGCAACACCATCGGCTCTCTTCACGGTTCCGCGCGTCGCATCGAGGGACATATCCGCCACACGATGCGGTTCTTGTACGAAGGAATGCCCGACCCGAAGAAAATATACATCATCCGTGGCAAGCGGTTCCTGTGCGAGAAGATAGAGGTGGAGATAAAGGATGACAAGATTCAAGACCTGAAGACGGGCTATTTCTTCGAGATGCTATAACACTCCCTCATAGTTGAGCAACACCTTGTTTGCCTCCTTGATGTCCTTTGGCGTATAGGTATCGGTAATCAGGATGGATGAATGTCGCGCCTGATCGCGCACGGTCAGCACGTCGAGGTTCGCCTTCAGCATGTTCGTGATACCCGTATCTTTCAGGCTGTAAAACTTATAGGCAGAAGACAATTTCAAATCCTTCCTGACACGTGACAGCCAATAGTCGCGAAACATCTTCTCAGACTTCCTTTCCCTTCCTGGCATAAACTTATCGCTGAACAGGTAATGGTTGCTTGGATGCTTGAAAACATCGAGGTCTAACATCAGGTGCACCACCTTCTTTGGAATGGTCAGCACTGCATCGTTCCTGTTCTTGGTTGTCTCTCCATGGAGCGTTAGGGTAGGTCCAGAAAGTCTGATGTCACCTATTTTTATAAATGTCATTTCGTGAGGTCGAATGAACATATAATGCAACAGGTAGCAAGCCAATAGATAGTGCTTGTTTTTCGTCATCAGATAATCGTGGATTCTCTGCAGATCCTTGTCTGGTATCACGTCGCGGTTTTTCTTCTTTGATCGTCGCTGTACCAGTGATAAACCATCGGTAGGGCTAACCGTCAGGTAAGAACGCTGAAGCAGCCACGTGCTGAAGGATTTCAACCACGCAAGGTAATTGTTTCTTGTCTGCAGCGTGTTGTTTCTTTCCACGAAAACATAGTCCAGGAACTCGCACACCTTTCTCTTGTTGAGCTGAAAGATGTACTTCATGTTGTTCTTCGATGCCCAGCTGCTGAAGACGCGCATGTAGCTGAGATAGCTCGCAAGCGAATCCTCGCGCATGTCGTCATCCTTGACCAGTTTGTAAAGGTAGTCACGGTAATTGTCGCAAACATCCGCAAACATCGTATACTCCATCGGTGCCGTTTGCTCGATCCACGGATTCCACCCGTCAAGCAGTTTCTCCGTCAGTCGGTTGATGATACCACGGGCATAGACCTTCTGCGCCTGCTTACCCTTGATTCTTCCCAACATGATTTTCTTTCTCTTCATTTTCGAGGAAACGGGATCGAATGCCGAGAAACTGACGTAGCATTCCTTGCCCTGGTGAAAAGTCGGTGGAGTCCAACCTTTAACCTGGTTAATTATTCCCGCTGAAAAAGTCATTTTTTTACCCATTTCATTTGCCGAAATGAGTTCCGAATTATGTATTATAGTAAAATTTCCTGTCCTAAATCTGTCCGAGCGACATCCCTCCGACAACGATTAAAGGGTTGGAAACCAACCCTTTAACTTTAATCTGGTCGGGATTACTGGACTCGAACCAGCGACCTCGCGCCCCCCAGACGTGTGCGCTACCAACTGCGCTAAATCCCGAACTTATGCTTGCAAAAGCGAATGCAAAGGTACAAAGTTTTTTTGAACTAACAAATAAAAACACATGAATTTTTCAAAAATAAAGCAAACAAATGGGATTTTGAGTCTTATCATGCGAGAAATGGCGTTATAATACAGAGAAGAAAGGCATATTAATCCATACCAAAGCAATAATCTCACCTTTTCTTTACCTGATTATGCGATAGCGAGTGAGATGAATGAGGTTGATAAAATACTCTCATGGAATATCTTTAAAGAAGTTATTTCTCCAATTGTTCTAACGTGGCAATTTCCATTGGTGAGATTATTTTATTTTTAGCGAGAACGTAAACGTGAGTCCGTTATTACTCTCTACAGAGATGTTTCCACCATGCATCAATACAGCGTTTTTCACAATTGCCAATCCCAGTCCTGTTCCCCCCATAGAGCGGCTACGTCCTTTGTCTATTCTATAGAAACGCTCATAGATTCTGGGAAGATGCTCTGCGGCTATACCTTGACCATTGTCGTGGAATGTGAATTTCCAATAAGGCTCTTGTTTATGTGCAGAAATCTTGATGGTCGTGTTTTCCCCAGCATAGTTGATAGCATTGTCGAAAAGATTTCTGAAAATACTATATAATAGTGATGGGTTTCCGTAAACCCATATATCTTCAGGCAAACAATTGTGAAGAGTCATTTTTCGGTGTGATAGGGCAAGAGAAGTCTCTTGTGCTATTTCCGAAACCAAGATGGAAACGTTGATGTTTTCCTTCTCCAATACGTGTGGAGCATAATCCATCCTGTTAAGTGTCGAGATGTCTTGTAACAAAGCCGTGAGCCTTTGTGCCTGAGTTTGTGTGCGTGAGATGAAAAGGTGCCTTGTCTTCTCATCGATATTTGGATGGTCGAGTAGGGTTTCCGTATAACCGAGGATGCTTGCCACGGGCGTTTTCAGTTCATGGGCAATGTTGTGTGTGAGTTGCCTACGCATCTCGTTTTCCTTTGTTGCTTGCTCTCTACTGATTCTCTCATCCATTCTATGAGCATACCTTTTAAGGATATATGCCAAGATAATGAATATGATGATGGAAAATCCCAGCAAATGCCAATCGCTTGGTTCTCCGAAGGGTTGATTGATGTTTCTGTCATAGTCTTCAAAGACAATGAAAATGGCAGCGTAAATCATGAATATAGCCATGACGCTGAAAAACATCTTTCGTCCTTCGGATAAATTTTTCATGCTTCAAAGTAATAACCAAATCCTTGTCGTGTGATGATGTTTACCGCATATTCTCCCACTTTTTTCCGCAGTCGTGTGATGTTCACGTCCACGGTGCGGTCGGTTACGATAACGTCTTTTGGCCATATACGTTCTATGAGTTGCTGGCGAGAGAAGACATGTCCTTGTTCACTAATCAACAGTTTCAGTATCTCATATTCCGTTTTGGTCAGTTGCACGTCTTCACCGTCTATCGTAACGGTTTTGTTGTTCATGTTCAGGCTTAAACCTTTGTAATTGATGTTTTTCGATTCGTCCGAACACGTTCTGTTTATTACTGCCTTTACTCTTGCCAAGACCTCGCGCACGGAGAATGGTTTTGATATGTAATCATCCGCACCGAGTTGGAATCCCTTTAGCATGTCTTCTTCCGAATCTTTGGCGGTGATGAAGATGATGGGAACCATCCCCTTGATGTGGTTGGCGAGTTCAAACCCAGACATCCCCTCCATCATCACGTCAAGTAGCATTAGGTCGAACTTACTTTCTTGCAGAAGTTCCAACGCCTTTTCTGCGGAATAAGCCACTCTCGCTTCATATCCATTAACTTGCAGGTTAAAATACAAGATGTCGCATAGGTCTTTTTCATCATCTACGATAAGAATCTTTCTCATATTTTATGGGTCAGTAAGATTGAAGAATGATAGTTGTTGCAAAAATAGTTATTTTTTTTGAAATATAAACTTGATTGGCTTGATTTTAACGCAATCTTGCCTGCACCACATTCACCACATAATCTCCCAACTTCTCACATTCGTTGATGAAATCAATGTACATCACACCTACGGCATATTTGTATTGATGTTCTTCAAGCTTGTTGATATTTTCCGCTTTCACTCTATTGCGCATCGTATTGATGTCGTTTTCTATTCGATAGGTCTCCTCGATGGTATGGTTTTCACGGAATCCATTCATGACGAGATTCATTTGCGTAAGCGCTTCGTTGGTCAGTCTTGTCATCATGTTCAGTTGTATGTACTGATCTGCCGTAAAGTCTTTGTCTGTTTCTGTACGTCGGTTGAGGATGCGAGCCAGGTTATAGGATGAATCGGCGATACTTTCCAATTCTCCGATAGTTCTGAGCATGAGGTTGATTTTTGTCGTTGTCTCGTCTGATAAGGTAGATTCGCTCACCTGCTGTAAGAAATCAGCAATGTCTAATTCCACCTTGTCAGATTCGCCCTCAAGTTGTTCTACTTGTTTGAAAATTGTTGTTTGTTTGTCGTTATCCCTCTCGTTGAGCAGTGTCTCCACTATACCAAACATCTTCTGTATGTTTGCGGCATAGTTCACGATTTCCTTTTGAGCTTGCAAGACAGCGATTTCTGGTGTCTGTATCAAGTTTGAATGGATATATTTCAATTGTAGGATATTCTCATCAGATTCCTTTTGATTTTGGATGATTCTATTGCAAACCTTTTCTATCTGTGGTATAAATCCTATGAGCAATAGTGTGTTGGTGATGTTAAAACAAGTATGGAACATGGCCAATACGATAGGCAGTTTCTCGGCTTGTCCTCCTGCCGTTACATCGTACCCCGAAAGGTAACATACACCTTCTACGAAAGGATAGAAAACCAATAACACCCAAGTCACACCGATCACATTGAATATCAAGTGGGCGAGAGCTGCTCTTCGTGCCTGTCTGTTTGCGCCTAATGCAGCAAGATTGGCTGTGGCTGTTGTTCCGATGTTTTCACCCATCACCAATGCAATACCCATATATATTGGTAATACGCCGGTGGAACATAGCATGATGGTAATAGCCATTACCGCAGCTGATGACTGGACGATACACGTAATAATGGTACCTATCAGAAGGAATGCAATAATGGTGAGATGGCTTGACGTGTCAAACGAGGCGAAAAAGTTGACTACTGCTTCATTGTTTGCCAAGTCGAGTGATTTGCCTGACTGACTAAGCATGACCAAAGAGTAAAACATAAAAGCCACACCAAACAAAAACTCTCCCACGAAGCGATGCTTATGCCGATAGATGAGAATCATACCTATCAAGAATGCCGGGAAGACCACCGCCGTCAGGTCTAAGTTGTAACCTAAAGAAATAATCCATGCCGTGAGCGTGGTTCCTATATTGGCTCCCATGATGATGGAGATAGCCTGTGCCAATGTTAGTAAGCCTGCATTGACGAAAGACACTGTCATGACTGTGGTTGCGGATGATGATTGTACGGCACATGTCACCAATACGCCTGTTAGCATTCCTGTCCATCTGTTGGTAGTCATACTGGCAAGGATGTGTCGCAGTTGCGGACCTGCCATCTTTTGTAGAGATTCACTCATCAGTTTCATACCAAAGATGAGCAGACCAAGTGCCCCCAAAATCTTCATGGAGACCATCAAATAATCATTCGTATTATCCATAAAAAATATTTGTTATGAGTATGCTACAAAGGTACTGCCTTTCAGCCGATACTCATAACAAATGGTATTAAGTTATGGTTACGAAGATATTACAATGTTGTTACTTTCCCAATCTTGCCTCCACTACGTTAACCACATAATCGCCCAATTTCTCGCATTCGCTGATAAAGTCGGTGTACATCGTACCGATGGAGTAGTCGTATTGATGGTCGTTTACGGCTTGGATGTTTTCGGTCTTCAAGCGGTTGCGTAATGTGTTGATATCGTTCTCAATACGGAATGTCTCATTGATATCCAGCTCCTCGCGTCTTCCTTTTAAGTTGATGTTCATTTGTGTAAGCGAGTCGTCAGTGAGCTTGATCATGTTGTGAATTTGCTTATACTGGTTCTCGGTGAAGTCTTTATTGGATTGCATCTTTCTGTTCAGTGTGCGAGCCAGGTTGTAGCAAGCGTCACCGATACTCTCAATTTCACTGATTTGCCTCATCATCCTACGAATCTTCTCTTTCGTCTCGTCAGAAAGGTGAGCATCACTCACTTGCTCCAGATAGCGGGCAATCTCTATTTCCATGTTGTCGCTGATACCTTCGTATTTCTCAATACGACTATAGAGCTTGTTGAATTTATCTCCATCTTTCTCCTCTACCAAATCGCGGACCATACCAAACATTCGTTGTATGCGTTCACCGAAGAGCGTGATTTCTTTTTGTGCCTGTAACACAGAGATTTCTGGGGTTTTCATCAAGCCACCTTGTATGTATTGAAGGCGTGTGTCTTCTTCCTCGTCATCTTTCTTGGTTTTGATAACAAAGCAAACCAACTTTTCTATTTGGGGGATGAACCAAATCAAGATACCTGTGTTCACCAAGTTAAAGCAAGTGTGGAATGCTGCGAGGACGAAACTCAACTTGGCTGAATTTGCCAGAAATTCGGCATTGCTCACCGTGTCTTTTGTCATCGTTACGTCATATCCCACAAGACTGCATACCATATTGACGAATGGATGGAAGATAATCAATATCCAACAAACACCAAATAGGTTAAAGAACATGTGTGCGAATGCTGCTCGTCTCGCTTGTGTACCAGCCGACATGGCAACGATGTTGGAGGTAACGGTTGTACCGATGTTTTCACCCATCACCAGTGCAATACCCTGGTAAATGGGGAGTACACCCGATGAACAGAGTATCATCGTGATAGCCATCACTGCGGCTGACGATTGCACGCACATGGTCAATATACCACCGATGAGAAGGAATGTGAGCGTGGTTACATAACTGTTTGGATCAAAACTGGAGAAGAAATTAAGTACCGCTTCCTGTTCGCCTAAATTGATGTCAATACCTGTCTGTCGCAGGGTTCCTAATCCTAAAAACATAAAGGCGATACCGTACAGGAAATCTCCAATTACTCGGCGACGTTTATTATAAATCAGGATAATGGCGATGAAAAAGGCGGGATAAACAAAGTCGGTGATGTTGAAGGAGAAACCAGCCGACATAATCCATGCCGTGAGCGTGGTACCGATATTCGCTCCCATGATGACCGATATGGCTTGTGCCAAGGTCAGCAGTCCTGCGCTGACAAAAGAAACCGTCATCACGGTGGTTGCTGTTGACGACTGTACGGCAGCTGTCACAAACACACCCGTCAGCATTCCTGTAAACCTATTGGTTGTCATGGCTCCTAACACGTGTCTCAGTTGTGGACCTGCCATTTTCTGCAAGGCATCACTCATGGTTTTCATACCATACATCAATAACGCCAAAGAACCGAGTAACTTCAGCACCAAAAACAAATAGTTTTGAGATGTTTCCATTGAGTTATGATAATTTTAAAATATGTTGCAAAGTTATAAAAAACATTGATTATCTGCAACTGCAATATGTTACAATTATGTTACATTTATATTAAAAAATAATGATTAAATGTGAATAAACGTAAAATACTTGGTTTTCATGGCTGATATAACTTGTCAAGTTGCTCTCCCTCGTATTTATTCGCGTCATTCTGTTCAATCTATAGAGATACATTCCAAGTTGTTGATGCTCGCCTTGCAGAGTCTTTGGCTTACGTTTCATGTCATTGACACAAGGAAGTAGGGTGAATACGAAATGAAATTGTGTTGTGTCTCGGTTTGTCAATAAAAAGTGATAAAAAGAGGGCTCCAGTTTGCGATATTTTTCACCAACTCTTCCTCCGCTCC
>Ga0247610_10000283_pt1 | contig 79850 bp, 74 predicted proteins | sample 174DNAGHGhighgp2_FD_193483 | JGI IMG/M metagenome (GOLD analysis project Ga0247610, IMG submission 193483) | Sheep rumen microbial communities from Palmerston North, Manawatu-Wanganui, New Zealand - 1742 DNA GHGhigh gp2 | ecosystem: Host-associated > Mammals > Digestive system > Stomach > Rumen... | reverse complement strand
CTTTATGCTGTCTTTAATTAAAGTTTCTTGGGTAGGCAATATATAGGAGAAAGTAACGTTATGATAAGTGGATAATATATTGTTATTGTAACTTAAAACCTTATAGATATGGCCATTATACGTGATGGATACCTGGGCGGGTTCCAGGGGAGGATGGGGCCGACGGTGGGATACCAGTGGCGTGGCAAATGGGTGGTGCGCACCTTCTCGAGTCACCCCCGCAACCCGCGTACCGCGGCACAGCAGGAGCACCGCATGCTCTTCAAACAGCAGGTGCAGCTCGCCGGACGCCTCAACTGGGTGCTGCGCGAGACCCTCGACCTCGTCTCCATGGAACACGGCATGACGCCGTGTAACTATTTTGTTATGAGGAATCAGGAGGCGTTCAGTACTATTATCACCCCCTCCCCCCTACGGGGTACTCCCCCTCAGGAGGGGGAGATGGGAAAGGCAGAACTGCGGGGTGCTGAGGAAGAGCTAGATAGTACACGCTTACAGGTGGATTGGGAGCGGCTGGTGCTGAGCGAGGGACCGGTGGCACCGGTGGCTTTCGGGGCGCCGGAGGTGGCAGACGGGACGACACTCGTTGTGCCCTTCGAGCGCAACCCGCTGCATGTGAGGGCCGACAACTACGACCGCGTATACATCTATGTCTACTGTCCTGAGATTGAGCGCGGTTTCTTCTCGGCTCCGGTCTACCGCCGCGAGCAGCGCCTCGCCGTGGTGCTGCCCGAGAGCTTCGCCGGCCGCGAGGTGCAGGTGTGGGGCATGGTGCAGGACGCCGCCGGCCGCTGGTCGCAAACCCTCTACATCGGCCATGGGCCGATAGAAAATACTGAAACGGGGACAAACCCCTCCGTCTCCGCCGTTGGCGGAGCCACCTCTCCTCTGTCTGGCTCCAACGGAGACATGGCCTGCGACCGCAGTGGAGCAAACTTAGGGGAGGAGCTGAATGAAAGGGGCGGAGCCATATCTCCTAATTCAGGGGAGGAGTTGAAAGGGAATGCAGCTGAGAATAAGGTGGATATACAAAACGAAAGAGCCTCCTTGCGGGAGGCTCCTAGGTGGTCTGTGGGAGATTCGAACTCTCGACCTCTTCCGTGTGAAGGAAGCGCTCTGAACCAACTGAGCTAACAGACCTTCTTTGTATAGGTTATTGGTTATGGGTTATAGGTTATAGAAATACTTATTTCACCTTTCACCTCATGCCTTTCACCTTTCGAAAGCGGGTGCAAAAGTACGAACATTTTTGAAACTGGCAAAATTTTTCTTTATGATGAAGCGGGGAAATAGCATGCTGAGTCATTCGCAGGTTGTCGGAATCGTCTGGTTGATAGTTGTTTCTGTCGTTATCGTGGCGGTGGTATTTTTTTCGCCGGAAGGGGCGGAGGAGGCTGCCGCAAGCGATACATCGAGTGTCTCGAACAGGGTGAAATTGGAGAAAATGGAGGACTCTGTGTATCGCTCGCGAGGGGTGGGGAAGAGGCAGTGGAGGAGAACTGACGGCACCGCCAGATACCCCTCGAAGAGGGGAGAGGTAAGACGGGACACGGGCAGCTACTATGCTGTCACGACGCCGACGCCAACACGGCAGCCGCTGACGGTGGAGCTCAACGGTGCCGACACCACGACGTTGCAGCTGCTGCACGGCATCGGCCCCGTCTTCGCCCGCCGCATCGTGCGCTACCGCGAGCGCCTGGGAGGCTTTACCTCGACGGAACAGCTGCTGGAGGTCTATGGCTTCACACCGCAACTGCTGGACCACATACGGCCCTATCTGCGTCTCGACGCCGACAGCCTGCGGAAACTCAACGTCAATACGATGTCCCTCAAGCAGCTGATAAAACACCCGTATATGGATTACTACTTCGCCCGCGACCTGGTGAGGCTCCGCTCCCGCGGCGTCACCTTCGCCTCGCCCGACGACCTCCGCATCATTCCCTCCTGCAACGACACCCTCCTCACGCGGTTGCTGCCCTACCTGGAGTTCGGGCAATAAAAAAAGCAGTCCTTTTTGGACTGCTTTGGTGATCTGCACAAGATTTGAACTTGTGACCTCTTGCCTGTCAAGCAAGCGCTCTAAACCAACTGAGCTAGCAGATCAAGTGGCGGATTTCACTGTCGAAATCGGGTGCAAAAGTACGAACATTTTTGATACTGGCAAAATATTTTTGAAAAAAATTGTATCTTTGCATAAAATATTAAAAGCATAATGATATGAAAAGATTCTTTACTGCACTGATTGTCACGATGCTTGCGTTTGTCGGAACGCAGGCTCAGAATGTCCTCAATAATTCTGCCGACAATATCGTCGGGACCTATTCCGGGGTACAAAAAGGGTCAAAATTCAAGGCAAAAATCACAAAATTGCCCGACGGAACGTATCGTGGACAGGTCATCTGGATGGAGCACGACAAGGATGCCAACGGCAACAAGCTTCTCGACACCAAGAACCCGACCAAGGGTCTCCGCAATATCCCCTGCGACCGCATAGTGCTCTTCAATGGGCTGAAGTATGACGCCGAGGAGAAGGAGTGGAACGGTACGAAGATTTATGACCCGCAGCGTGGCAAGCGTGCCAAGATGACGGCGCGTTTTGAAAAGGACGGACGTCTGCGCCTGAAGGGTTCCATCATGGGTATCAGCGAGTCGGTGTACTGGACGAAGATAGCAGAATAAAGCAAGGCTATGGCAGACAATTATCTGGAGAAACGTTACGAGGAGACCCTCGGCGCCAACAAGCCGAAGGTGAAGCGCATAGGGCATACCGTCGACGAGTTGCTGCTGAAGAACCGCAGCGTGAGGGGCTACAAGAAGGTGTATGCCGTGAGTAGGGAAGAGTTGGAGCGCATCGTCGGCGTGTGCTGCAAGATACCGTCGGCGCGCAACCAGCAGGTGCTTCGTTTCAAGCTGGTGACCAAGGAGAGCGGTGCCGACCGTGTGCTGCCGCTCATCAAGCTTGGCGGCGCCCTGCCCGAGCTGCACCTCCCGTTCCCCGGCACCGAGCCCGAGGCCTTCATCGTCTGTTGCTCGACGGTGGCCGAGAGTCCGCTGGTGGACGTAGACCTGGGCATCGCCCTGCAGAGCATGCTGCTCAAGGCTGTGGAGATGGGCCTCAACGGGCTGATTATAGGTGCTTTCAATCGCGAGAAGTTGCGCGAAGCTTTCGACCTGCCCTATACGCCGTTGATGGTGCTGGCCATCGGTAAGGGCGACGAGCGCATCGAGCTGACGCCCATCGCCGAAGGCGAGAGCCACGCCTACTACCGTCGTGACGGTGTGCACTACGTGCCCAAGGTGCGGACGGCAGACCTGATTATCTAATTTCTTTTTGTCGATATGAGAAAGGCCCCGTTGGTACCCGTGGCTATCGCGCTGATAGTGGGCATCGCGGTGGGACATGCACTGCCCGGTATGGGACGTGGCATGTGGCTGGTGCTGCTGGCGTCGTCGTCGCTGGCGGGAGGGCTGACGATGGTTGTGCGGAAGCGCCTGTCGCTACGGCTCCTCTTGCTGTTCGTGCTGCTGACGTCGGTGGCTGTGGGCGGCCTCCGAGGCCGTACCGTCGACAGTCCGCGTCATTGGACGCACCTATGCCACCAGCCTTCTTTCTTGGACCTCAGACTGACGGAGACCCCTGTGCCGCGTGAGCGCAGCTGGAAGGTGGAGGCCGAGGTGGAGCGTGTCGACGGTAGGGCGGCTTACGGTAGCTTGCGGCTCTTCCTGCGGCGCGACAGCGCCGCCGCCACGCTGCGTTATGGCGACCGCCTGACGGTCCACGGCTATGCCGACACCCTTCGCGGCAGGCTGTATGTCACCTCAGACCACTATCTTGTCACCGGCCGCGACAGCACGTCGTTGCGAGCACGCAGTGAGCGACTGCGCATGACCCTTGTGCGGCGTATGCAGGGAGGACCGCTCGACCGGCGCCATGCGGGCATGGCCGAGGCGCTGACCCTCGGCTGGCGCGGCGACCTCGACAAAGGACTCCAGCGGCAGTTCCGTGATGCTGGCATCATGCATCTGCTCTGTGTCAGCGGCCTCCATGTGGGTCTGCTGGCGGCCATGGTGGGGTGGCTCCTCTTCTGGCTTGGCGAGGAGCGTCGCGGACGTATCGTCAGGGGCAGCCTGCAGCTGCTGGCGGTGTGGGGCTTCGCGCTGCTGACGGGCCTGGCTCCCGCCACCGTGAGGGCGGCGCTGATGTTCAGCCTCTTCATTGTCAGCCGTATGATGGGCCGTCGCACCGACACGATGAACCTGTTGGCCTTTGCCGCCCTTGTGATGCTTATGGCCGACCCGCTGCTGCTCTTCGACGTGGGGTGGCAGCTGTCGTTCAGCGCCGTCGCCGGCATCCTGCTGGCCCGACCCCTCCTGCGGCTGTACCACGTATGGGTATGGAAAGCCACTGTCGTCAGCTTCGCTGCCACGCTGGCTACGTTGCCCGTCACCCTCGCCGTCTTCCACCAGTTCCAGCCGTGGTTCCTTGTCGCCAATGTCGTCATTGTGCCTGCTGCCGCCCTCCTCCTGGGCCTCTCGCTGCTCTATCTGGCGTTGCCCTGTGGTGTGACGGCCTGGCCCCTCGACCAGTTGTTGGGTTTCTGCGACCACTTCACCGCCGCCGTCTCGCGCCTGCCCGGCGCCGTCGTCGACAGCATCGACCCCGGACCCGTAGGGACGGCACTCATCGCCGTGGCGGTATTTTTCGTTTTTGTGACAATAAACGTGACGCTTCGCCGTTACCAAGACAGAGAGAACAGACTCCTATGCTGAACGAGAAACACCAATGGGTGGCCATATATACTAGTCCCCGGGCCGAGAAGCGCACCGCCAGCCGGTTGCAGCAGCTCGGCATAGAGACCTACTTCCCCATACAGATCAAGCTGCACCGCTGGAGCGACCGCTGGAAGAATGTCGAGGTGCCGCTGCTGCCCTCCTATATCTTCGCCAAGATAAGTTCCAAGGAGGTGATTCCCGTGCGTGGCACCGAGGGAGTGAGCCATATCGTGTCGTGGCATGGGAAACCGGCTATCATCCCTGAGAAGGAGGTGATGTCTATCCGCCGACTTGTCGATGCGGACATCGAGTTGCATGTGAGGAACAGCAGTCTGATGAAACCCGGCATGGAGGTGCGCATCATCGAGGGCCCGTTCTCCGGCATGGAAGGTACGCTTTTGGAAGACTGTGAGGACGGCAACTTCAGCATCTGCATCAGCGGTCTCAATGTGGCGCTGGTGACCACCATCGAGCAGAGCCTGCTGCAACCTGTCGACGACAAAGAAAAAGGCCTCTGGGGAGAGTAACCCGAGAGGCCTTCTGTCTCAAATAATTCTCTTAGAACATTTTCCCCATTGGGACCATCTGCGAGCCCATCTCGGATATAATCCAGGTGACTAGCCCCAGCGAGCCGGCGACAATTGCCGGGGCGCTCCACCAGGAGAAGCTGTTGCAGCCTTCATTGTCGGCGTAATGGAGGTACTGGCGCATCAGGTTGATGCCCATTGAAATGGGATAGACCAGCAGGGCGACGGCAAGAACAATGGCGATAAAGGTTCCCGGGTTGGTGAAAATGAGACCACACAGCAGATAGATGAGCCATACCAAGGTGAAGTTCAGTGCGTGGATGCCCGAGTGCCACAGGGCGCCTTCGGCGTCGGTCTTGCCCTTGATGGCCGTGAAGAGTATGGTCAGGATGGTGAGGAAGGCCGGGAAGAGGAGCCCGGTGAGCGACATCTTGAGGAATGGGCCAAAGCCCATCACTGACAGCATAGACTCATCACCCCATACCGTTTTTGTGCCGAGGAACAGGACGTTTATCAGCAGCAGAAGCAGGTAGGAAAGCACCCATGCGCAGATGGGGAACACCACCGACTGCACGGCGCGTTCATTGTTGATTTTCTCCACGGCGGTGGTGGGGAACTTGAAGATGTTCTTGAAGACCGTTTTTAGGTCGGAGTTGAAGAATTTATTGAGGTCTTCGCCCCAGTTGATTTGTGCCATAGTGTTGAATTTTAATGGTTAATACTTTCTTTTTAGAGTTGTTTGTTTCTGCAAATATAGATAATAGTTTGTATTTTTACAAGTTTTTTCATAATTTTTATCAAAAAAAGCATGCGGTCGAATGGCTGCATGCTAAAATGATTCTGTTTTTCTAAAGGGTTTGTGGGTGGCGATCAGTCGTCGCCGGCGGTGAGGGAGGCGTTAGGGGTGGTGCAGTAGGCGCACTTGTCCCATTCGATTTCGCCGTCGTCGTATTTGACTTTGGCCCAGCCGTAGCAGGTGCCGTTGAAGTCGAGGCGGAAGGCCACGTAGAATTTCTCGGGAAGGGAGGCTGTCGAGGGGAGGTTGGAGAGGGTAGAGGTGGAGTAGCTGAGGGCGGGACCTATGGTGGCATGTTTCTGAAGCAGGGCGATGTTGCTGCCCGACAGGGCGACGCCACGGATGAGGGTGCCGCTGGCGTTGGCGGGTTCGCACTGGAGGGCGGTGCCGTTGTTGACGATGCGGAACTCAAGGATGCCGTCTTTGTTGAAGTCGATGCCGTAGACGTCGGTATAGGTCTGTCCGTCGAGGGTGATGGTGCCGGTGCCGATGCGGCCTTTGGCGACAGACCCTTCGGCGGGCGTCGTGGCACCGGAGGTGGTGTCGGGTGTCTCGGTATGGGGAGTGGTGGCACCCGAGGTGGTGTCGGGACGATGGTCGTCATCGTCGTCGCTGCAGGCGGAGAGGCTGAGGACCAGCGCTGCTGCCAGGAGGGTTCTGAACAGGTGTTTCATGATACTTGCTTTATTTAAGTTTAAGTAAATAACGAATAGTAATGCAATATATTATGTATGAGACAATTTTTTATCAAAGACTTCGTTACATGAAAAAAGACTTTATTACAATGAAACAAACCTTACTGACTCTGTTGATGCTGTGCTCCGCCGTGGGTGTGTCGGCCCAGTACAGGCCGCGTCCCGACGCTTTCCCTCCTGTCGAGGAGGATTACTCTACCAAAGCAGTCACTATGGCTACCACGGTGGAGGAGATGGCGGACTGGGACCGCTACCCGACTTATGAAACCTACCTCGCCATGATGAGCCGCTGGGCGGAGACCTATCCCACGCTGTGCCATGTGGACACGATAGGCACCAGCGTGCAGAACCGTTTGATACTGAGTATGTATATCGAGGTGCAGACCGACGACGACCTGTACCGTCCCGAGTTCTTCTATTCGTCGACCATCCATGGTGACGAGGTGACGGGTTATGTGATGATGCTGAGGTTGATAGATACGCTGCTGTCGAGTTATGGCAGCAGTCCCGAACTCACCGCCCTGGTGAACAGCACGCGTATCAGCATCAATCCCCTGGCCAACCCCGACGGCACCTACTACCGTGGCAACAACACGGTGCAGAGGGCTCGGCGCGCCAATGCCAACGGTGTGGACCTCAACCGCAACTACCCCAATCCGTTTGCTCCTGCCAAAGCGGCGCTGGCGCAGGAGAACCGTGCGATGATGGACTATTTCGAGGCGCATAACTTCCGCCTGAGCGCCAACCTGCATGGCGGTGCCGAGGTGATGAACTATCCATGGGACAGCTATACCAGTGCCCAGAACCCGCACCCAGAGGCCGCGTGGTGGAGGGAGGTGGGCCGCCGCTTTGTGGATACGGTGCAGAGCTATTCGCCCACCCATTTCACTGATGTGCAGGAGGCCGACAACGGCGTCGTCGCCGGTGGTGACTGGTATGTCATCACCGGTGGTCGTCAGGATTATGTGAATGCTACCTACAACTGTCTCGAGATGACGATGGAGATCTCCGTCGACAAGACCCTCAGCAGCAACCGCCTGCCGGAGTACTGGCATTTCCTGGCGCCGTCGTTCATCAACTATATCAAAGAGATACACAACCTGCCTGCCAGCGTAGGCATCGACCCCACCCAGGCACCTGGTTACGCAGCTGCCGGCACGCTCCATATTTACCCTAACCCCGCCACCGACCGTGTGGTTGTTGATGGCCTTGTGCCGGGCGAGAAACTGTGGATGTACGATATGCAGGGAAGACTGACGGGTTGCTACCCCTCCGGAGCGGAGAGCACGGAGATAGACATAAAAAAATGTCCGCAGGGCGTTTATCTGCTGCGGACTGAAGGTAGGCAAGTGAAACTTGTCGTGGAGCGATAGACGGGGTTCGAACCCGCGACCTGCGGCTTGGGAAGCCGCCGCTCTGCCAACTGAGCTACTATCGCATGGCGCGTCGTGCTGTCACGAACGCCCCCTATTAACGGCACATCTATTTTATTATTGTGCCAAGAGGATTTTTTTTAATTGCGCTTGCTGAGGATAGCCAGCAGGCGGATGAAGAGGTTGATGACATCGAGGTAGATGTCGAGTGCCGAGTCGACGGCGTTGTCGAGGGTCTTGGGGTAGGCCTGAGACTTGGCGATATCGTAGCCGATATATCCAGAGAAGAGGATGACGAAGAACCAGTCGAACAACTCGCCGCGGTAGCCCAGCAGGAATGTCGCCACGAGTTCGGCGATGATGCCGATGAGGAGCGCGATGCCGAGGGTGCGGCCGAGGCCGAGGAAGAAAGCGGGCTTGATGGCTGCCAGCAGCATCATGGTGGCGGTGACCATGGCGGTGAGGAGCATGGCTTTGGTGACGATCGTGGCGGGCAGGCCGGGGATGAGGATGGCCAGCATCACGCCGATGGGTAGCACCACGAGGTTATAGCCCAGGAAGCTGATGAGGGGGTTGTCCGACTTGGCGGCCATGAAAACGCCGATGAGCATGGGGGCGACAAATATCAGCAGCATGCCCCAGAAGCCCATGCCGGCCATCAGGTTCATCAGCGGATAGGAGAAATAGTAGACCATCACGGTATTGACCAGCAGGCCATAGACTAGCAGGCCCGTGAGGACGAGGTTGAAGGTGCGCGACGAGAGGCGGTCGGCTTCGCCAGACTGGAGCCGTATCTTTTTACGGTCGTTGAAGGTGTCGAGAAATGTTGCTTCTGCCATGGTAGTTGATACGTTTTACGTTGATAGGTTGATACGTTGATAGGTTTTTGTTTTATGCAAAATAATCGTAGGTGCCGTTTTCGCTCTTGACGGTGACCTGGGCCTTGTCGGCGTCCTCGACGCGGCCGATGATGCGTGCGTCGACGTTGAAGGAGCAGCTGATGTCGATGATGCCGCGGGCGGTCTCCTCGTCGGTGTAGAGCTCCATGCGGTGACCCATATTGAATACCTTGTACATCTCCTGCCAGTCGGTGTGGCTCTCCTCATGGATCATCTTGAAGAGGGGAGGCACGGGGAAGAGGTTGTCCTTCACCACGTGCAGCGGACGGCCGCCGATGAAGTGGAGCACCTTGGTCTGTGCGCCACCGGAGCAGTGGATCATGCCGTCAATCTTGGGACGGTATTCGTCGAGCACACGGCGGATGATGGGGGCGTAGGTGCGGGTGGGGGAGAGCACCATGTGGCCGGCGTCGACACCCGGCACCTCGGTGGGGTCGGTGAGCAGCTTGGTGCCGCAGAAGACCACGCTGTCGGGGAGGCTGCGGTCGTAGCACATGGGGTATTTCTCGGCATAGACATGCGAGAAGACGTCGTGGCGTGCCGAGGTGAGGCCGTTGCTGCCCATGCCGCCGTTGTAGGCGGTCTCGTAGGAGGCCTGGCCGTAGCTGGCGAGGGCCACAATCACGTTGCCGGCTTTGATATTGGCGTTGTCGATGATGTCGGCGCGGCGCATGCGGGCGGTGACGGTGGAGTCGACGATGATGGTGCGCACGAGGTCGCCCACGTCGGCTGTCTCGCCGCCGGTGAGGACGATGTCGATGCCCATGTCGCGCATGGTCTGGCAGAACTCCTCGGTGCCGTTGATGACTGCCGAGATGACCTCGCCGGGTACCAGCTGTTTGTTGCGTCCGATGGTGGAACTCAGCAGGATATGGTCGAGGGCGCCGACGCACAGCAGGTCGTCGGTGTTCATCACGATGGCGTCGATAGCGATGCCTTTCCACACGGAGAGGTCGCCGGTCTCGCGCCAGTACATGTAGGCCAAGCTCGACTTGGTGCCTGCGCCGTCGGCGTGCATGATGTTGCAGTAGGCCGGGTCGCCGCCCAGGAGGTCGGGAATAATCTTGCAGAAAGCCTTGGGATAAAGGCCTTTGTCGATATTCTTAATGGCGTTGTGTACATCCTCTTTCGAGGCGGAAACGCCGCGTTGGTTGTATTTGTCCATGCATTTTAATTTGGCTGCAAAAGTACGAACTTTATTTCAATTGACAAAATATTTGTATATTTGCACATTGAAAAAAGTACACTGATAACCTTTTGTTAGTATATTAAAGTATTAAGAATCATGCTACAGAAAGGAACAAAAGCGCCCTACTTCGAGGGTGTTGACGAGAATGGAAATACCGTGAGGCTGACCGATTTTGCGGGCAAGAAACTGGTGCTCTATTTCTATCCCAAGGACAGCACTCCGGGCTGTACTGCCGAGGCCTGCGACTTGCGAGACAACTACGAACGGTTCCTCGCTCTGGGATACCAGGTGCTGGGCGTGAGCAAAGACAGCGCCGCCAGTCACCAGCGTTTCATCGAGAAATACCAGTTGCCGTTCCACCTCATCGCCGATACAGACCTCACCATCCTCAAAGCCTATGAGGCTTGGGGTGAGAAGAAAAACTATGGCAAAGTCAGCATGGGCACCCTCCGCACCACCTACGTCATCGACGAGCAGGGGGTTATCGTCGACGCCATCGGTAAGGTCAACACCAAAGCCCATACGGAGCAGATACTGTAGTTTATGCAACGAGGAAAATATAAGTGTAAGCAGTTGAAGGCGATACGTAAGCGTATCGCCGACGAGAACGGCATCCCGCTGGAACAGAAGGAATGCACCTATGAAGGCCCCTGTCGCGGCACCTGCCCGCATTGCGAGGCCGAGGTGAGATACATCGAGAAAGCTTTGACAGAGCGTATCCGTCTTGGCCGTGTCGCCACTGTGGCTGGCCTCAGCCTGGGGTTGGCGGCTTGTGGTGGGGAGACACCGAGAGAGGTTTCCAACATACTGACCACCGACAGCAGCCTGAAGATCGACACCCTTCCAGTCGTCGACACCACCCTTCCAGTCGCTGACTCCACCGATTCTGACGAGAACACGGTGTGCCCAGAGGTCACCACCGAGGGACTTGTTATCGCCCCCCTTCCCGATGAAATCCCACCAGTCGTTGGGGAGATGTCAATCTATCCTATGGAAGATGAGGGCACAGAAGAGGAAGACGAGGGCGAGGTACAGCCTTTCGTTGTGGTGGAGCAAGACCCTGAGTTCCCCGGCGGCATGGATTCGCTCAACGCGTGGATTGTTCGCAACCTACGCTATCCCGAGCAGGCCCGCAAAGAGAACATCACGGGTAAGGTATACGTTACCTTCGTCGTGGAGAAAGACGGCAGCATCAGCAACCCCAAAATCCTGCGCTACATCGGCGGTGGCTGTGAAGCCGAAGCCGTCCGTGTGGTCAAGAATATGCCCCGCTGGAACCCCGGCAAGCAGCGTGGCAAGCCCGTCCGCGTACAGTTCAACCTGCCCATTAATTTCAGCCTCAAATGAAAAAAACACTACTGCTACTCCTCTTGCTGTCCTTTGGCCTCGTCGTTGCGGCGCAGACCTACGTCGGCACCATGAACGTCGACGGCTACAAGCGCGAGGAGGTCAAGGTGACGCTCCGCAAGACTGATGCCGGCGACTATGTGCTTACCATGTACCGTGTGAAATTCGCACGCCTGATGCCAGTGAAAATCGACTTTGACATCCCGCAGATGAAACTCGACAATGGCCGCCTCACGGCCGACGGCGTTGTCCCCGTCTCCAAAGGCAAGCGCTACGAGAAATACACCATCCACAACCTCACTGGCGCCGCCTCCAGCAACGCCCTCGTCTTCACCTGCAAGATGGGCGACAAGCCCTTCTCCTTCACGGGCAAACGCCAGGATGACAAAATGGACTGATTCTATACCGTATTAGATAATAAAAAAGGTGCCGATGCGTTAATGCCGATATGAATCGCGAAAGGGAGATATACAAGGTGACGTTGGTGGGCAGTGCGGCCAATGTGCTGCTCACAGTCTTCAAGTTTGTGGCGGGCATCGTCGGCCATAGTGCGGCGATGACGGCCGACGCCATACATTCGCTCTCCGACCTGTTGACGGATGCTGTGGTGCTGCTTTTCGTGCATGTCAGCAGCAAGCCTGAGGACCGTGACCACGACTACGGCCACGGGAAATACGAGACCCTCGCCACCACCTTCATCGGCTTAGCGCTGGCTGCGGTGGCTGTAGGCATAGGATGGAAGGCCGTCGAGGCTCTGCTCTTCTGGTACGGTGGGGGAACGCTGGAGGCTCCCGGCATGCTGGCGCTCTGGGCGGCGTTGGTATCAATCATATTGAAAGAGCTTGTCTATCAATACACCGTGCGGCGCGGACGCGACTTGGATTCGCCCGCCGTAGAGGCCAATGCCTGGCATCATCGCAGTGACGCTTTCTCCTCGCTGGGTACCCTCGCAGGTATCGGCGGCGCCATATTGCTCGGCGACCGCTGGACGGTGCTCGACCCGATAGCCGGACTCGTGGTGACAACCTTCATCCTCCGTGTGGCATACCGGTTGCTCAAGCAGGGACTTAACGAGCTGCTGGAGGCTTCGCTGCCCGACGAGGTGGAGAAAGAGATACTGGATGTCGTATCCGCCTTCCCCGATGTGAGCGACCCGCATCATCTGCGTACCCGCCGCATCGGCAGCCGTTATGCCATCGAACTCCATATCCGCATGGATGGCACCCTTTCCCTCGCCGTCACCCATGCCCGTGCCTGCGAAATAGAGCAGGCGCTCAAAAACCGCTTCGGCAACCATACCCACATCACCCTTCATGTGGAGCCTAAAAAATAGTGGTTTGTGCAAATAAATTTTGCCAGATTAAAATTTTTGTGTATATTTGCACTCTGAATTATTTAACTTTTTTTAATAAAATCGCTATATGACTTTAAAGGAAATAGTAGATAAACTGGGCGCAACGGTTGCCTTGGGAGAAGACCGTCTCGACATGGAAGTGGAGCATGCTTTCGCCTCCGATCTGATGAGCGATGTGTTGACGCTCAAGGACACTCCCGTGCTTGTTACCGGCCTCTGCAACGTGCAGACCATCCGCACCTGCGACATGGCCAACCTGGAAGTGGTCATCTTCGTGCGCAACAAAAAACCGACGGAGGATATGGTAGAGCTGGCAGAGGATAACGACATGGTACTCATCTGCAGCACCTATTCCATGTTCAAGACCTGCGGTCTCCTTTGGGACCTCGGAATGAAACCCTTGTATTAATGCTTGAATGCTTGAATGTGTTAATGCTTGAGTGCTTGCGCAATCAAATACTCAAACAATCGAGCAATCAAACAATCAAACAATTAGAAAAATGCATCAGGAATATACAGTAATTGAAGGCGATTTTGTGAACGCTGGCAAGGCCTCGAGTTCGGTCAAGAAGACGCTGAAGCAGTTGAATGTGAACCCGCAGGTGGTGAAGCGTGTGGTGGTGGCCCTGTATGAAGCCGAGGTCAACGCCATTGCCCACGCCTATGGCGGAAAAGTGCTTGTCGATATCGACGCTGACAAGATAAAGATGGTCGTCGCCGACAAGGGCCCGGGTATCCCCGACATCGCTTTGGCTATGCAGGAAGGCTACTCCACCGCCCGCCCAGAAGTGCGCGACATGGGCTTCGGCGCTGGCATGGGTCTGCCGAATATGCAGAAGAATGTCGACAAACTCAATGTCACCTCCGAGGTCGGTGTTGGCACCACCGTCGAAATGGAAGTGAACTTCAATTAAGAATTATGAATTATGAGTGATGAATTATGAGTGAATTGACGCAGCCTGCGTAGCCACTCTAAAATCATAAATCATAGATCATAAATATAAATTATTATGGCTTTCTACCACGCATTACAAATAGAGGAAACACGCTGTATCGGCTGTTCGCGCTGTATGAAGATATGTCCCACCGAGGCTATACGCATCGGCGGCGGCAAAGCCGCCATCCAGGAACACCGCTGCATCGACTGCGGCCGCTGCTATGAAGTCTGCCCCGCTCAGGCCATCAGCATCAAGGACGATGACTTCAGCATCTTCCGCAAGTACCCCCATTCTGTGGCGTTGCTGCCGTCGGTATTCTTAGGGCAGTTTCCCGACGACATCAGTGTGTCGAAGGTCTACGCCTCCCTCTATGAGCTGGGCTTCGCCCATGTCATGGAGGTCGAGAGTGCCGCCATTATCTACAAGGAAGCCAAGGAAAAGTACGCCCGCGAGCACCCCGACATACGCCCCCTCATCTCTTCTTTCTGTCCCGCCATCGTGCGTCTCATACAGATCAAATATCCCTCGCTGGCCGAGAATATCATGCCCATCAAGGTGCCCCTCGACCTCAGCGCCATGTATGCCCTCGAGGAGCTCACTCGCCGCGGTGTGCCGCGCGAACAGATAGGCCTCTTCTATATAACCCCCTGTGCCGCCAAGGTTGCCGCCGTCAAAGCCCCTGTCGGCGAGGAAAAGAGCATCATCGACGGCGTCATCAACATGAATATGCTCTACAACGGCGTCTACAAGCACATCAAGGACGTCGGAAAAAGTCACCAGTTCCCTCCCGTTACGCGCCACCGCCTCAGTGCCGACGCCATACTCTCCACCCTTACCAATGGCGAGCGCCGTCTTTGCTCCGCCAAGCGCTCCTATGCCATCGACGGCATACAGAATGTGATGGACTTCCTCGACAAGCTCGAGAACGACGAGGTCGAGGGTGTCGAGTTCCTCGAACTCCGCGCCTGTGACCAGGGTTGCGCCGGTGCACTGCTCTCCTGCGACAACCGTTTCCTCTGTGGCGAACGCATGTATGCCCGTGCCCGCCGTGCCGCCGAGCGTGAGCGCAACGGCGAGATGCCCCGCGACCGCGAGATGGACCAGTACAAGGATTATCTGATAGACAACTCGCAGCTCGACGAGGTGCAGCCGCGCTCCATGATGGTGCTCGACGAGAATATCTCCAAGGCCCTCGAGAAGATGGAGCGTATCGAGCGACTCAAAACCCATCTGCCGCAGATTGACTGCGGTGTCTGCGGCGCTCCCACCTGCGAAGCCTTCGCCACCGACGTCGTCTGCGACAAAGCACACCTCCAGCAGTGTGTCTTCTATCGCCTACACCTCGAGGCACAGGGCAAGATGACCCTCAACGAAGGCCGCTCCAACATGTACTCCGTCTGGGGCGACGACCGCATCAGCGGCGAAATAGATGTTTAGTAGCCGGTAGATAATAGCTTTTGTTAATGTTGAATGAGGAATGAGGAGTGAGGAATTAAATGGCGTGTCAACCAATTCCTCATTCAACATTCCTCATTCTCTGCTGCCCGCTACCTGCTCAATGAAGTCTCCTTTTTCTTTGATATGTTCGATGAGTGCGCGGTAGAAGCGGTGATGACTTAACGTCTGTGCGTTGCCCACAATGATGAGCTTCATGCGCGCCCGTGTCATTGCGACGTTCATCCTCCGCAGGTCGCGCAGAAACCCTATCTGTCCATCGGCATTGTCGCGCACCAGCGAGATGACGATGACGTCGCGTTCCTGTCCTTGGAAGCCGTCGACGGTGCCCACTGTGATGTGACGCTTGAGTTTTCTGAAATAATGCTGCATCTTCAGCAGGCGGCGGATCAGGCGTGCCTGTCCGCGGTAGGGGGTGATGACGCCGAAGTCTACCCGTTCGCTCTCGATCTTCTGTGGCGACACCATCTCGATGTAGTCGCGCAGCGCATGGATGACGAGGCGGGCTTCCTGAGCGTTGGTGAGGGAGCCGGTGTGGGTTCTTTTTTCGGAATAATCAGAATGATCGGAGTTTTCAGAGTTCTCGGAGGTGTCCAGCCATGTGAGCGGTGTATCCAGCGGGCTCACCAGCCTGTGGGCTGCCTCGGGGGCCGCTTGCAGTTGGCTGTGGTAGAACCAGCGCGACGAGAAACTCATGATGTCCTCGTTCATGCGGTATTGTGTGGTGAGGAGTGTGACGCAGCGGGGATGGAGGTCGACGAGTCTCTGCATCAGCGTGGTAGATAAACCGCCAGCAACAGCCTCTTTGCTTTTCACTGTTGGCGGCAGCTGCTGGTGGTCGCCGCTCATGATGACTCGGTCGGCCTTCAGTATCGCTGCCCAGCAGGCGGGCTCCAGCGCCTGTGCTGCCTCGTCGATGAAGAGGGTGCTGAAATGGCGTCGCTCCAGGATGCGGTAGGCGCTGCCAATCAGCGTACAACTCACCACCCGCGCCTGGTCGAAGAGGTCGGCGTTGATCTTGATTTCCAACTCTGTGGCTCGCTGCTGCAACTTCTGCCTCCGCTCTCCACTCGTCGTTTTTCGTTCTCCACTCAATGCCTTGCGTATGTTCCACAGTTCGTGGTAATCGGGATGTGCCGCATAGCGGCGTTCATAGCTGCAGTCGAGCATCTCGTCGCTCATCCTCAGTGGGTTGCCAATACGCAGCACGTTGACGCTGCGCCGCATCAGTTGCTCGCAGATCCAATCCACCGCCGCATTGCTCGGCGCGCAGACGAGCACCTGTGTCTCACGCTCCAGTGTCTCGATGATGGCCTCTACCAATGTCGTCGTCTTCCCTGTCCCTGGAGGTCCGTGGACGATGCTCACCTCCTGCGCCTCCACGACCTTCTGTATGGCGTCGTTCTGGCTGCCGTTCAGCCAGGGGAAGGAGAGGGGTGGCAGTGTCCGGAAGCCAGGCTGTGCATTGCCCAGCAGCACGTCACGGAGACGGATGAAGCGTTCGTCGTTGCCCCCTTGTGTTCCTTTCTTCTCGGCTTCCGAGAGGGATTCCAGCATCACGCGGTAGCTGGTGTTGTCTACCCCCAGCTGCACTCCCAGCAGATGTCGTTCGCCGATATCTTTGATGCTCTGAAATGCTGCTTTCGACGGCAGGCTAATGCTCATCACGCCGTTGCCTACCATCTCGACATAGCACTGGTGGGGCAACTCTTTGGCGGCACCCCCTTTGCCCCCCTCGTGGAGGGGGGACGAGGGATAGGAGTCGTTGAGGTAGAACAGTGTGACGGGTTTGCCGGGCTCGAAGTCCAGCTCCAACTCGTCTTCGTCGACCTCATAGTGTAGCTCCAGGGTCAGCTGTCCGAGCGCGTTGTAGGTGTTGTTCCCCAGCCGCACAGGGTAGCGACAGGCGGGCTCATGGATGCTACCCGTCAGTGACAGCCCTTTAGCTTCGAGGCTTTTCTGGTAGGCTTGCTGTTCCTCGCGGAGTTCCAGCGTCACCAATTCGCGCAAGCGACTGAAATAGACGCTGGGATTGATCATACACTCTTGTCGCTCACCACCTTGGTGTCGTAGCCTATCTTTTTCATGCCCTTCTGCAGACCCTCGACGTTGTTCTTTGCAGGGTCGTAGGTGATGGTGACATGCTGCTTCTCGCGGTCTGTCTCCACTTTCTTGACGCCCTTCTCAAAGCGCATGTTTTTCTTGATTTTCTTCTCGCAATTCTCGCATTGCATCTGAGGTGTCGGCGTGAGCACCAGCTGGCGCAGCTCCTTGCCGCCCAAAGCCAGAATCATGCTGGCCATAATCATTAAAAAAGTCCGTTTCATATGTTGATACGTTGATATGTTTTACGTTCATCATTCATCACTCCTCACTCCTCACTCTCAAAGGTTCGCCCTGATTCCCGCGTAGACCATCGTGCCGTGGACGGGGCCCCAGACCAGTGTCGGTTCGAAGTCGGCACTCCAGGGGGTTGCGGCGTTGATGATGGGGTTCGGCTGGCGGTAGCCCGTCAGGTTCTCGCCTCCGATGTATACCGAGAAGTGGCGGAATTCGCGCGTCAGCTGGGCGCTGAGCTGCGGGTATGCAGGGAACTCCTTGTCCCATGATGCGCTGCCGTCTCCCAGCGTGTAGGGTGTCGGCATGCGGCCGCCGCCGTTCAGCGACAGCGTGACGTCCAGCTGCCAGATGCCCATCATGGGTTTCCATCCGACGGTGACGAGACCCTTGTAGCGGCTCTGCAGCGGCTTCTCCATGAGCACTCCACCGTAGGTGCAGCGCACATGGTTGTAGCGGAAGGCGGCGAGGATGTTCAACTCGTCGGTGATGTCGCAGCTTGCGTCGAGCTGAAGGGTGTGCGAGTATGATTTGCCGTTCAGGTCCGCGATGGTGATTTTCGTGGGGTCGCTGTCATAGTCCACCACCGCCTGGTGCAGGAAGTCGGTGTAGTAGTATTCCGCGTTCACCTGCACGCTCTTCTCCCAGAGGTGAAGGTAGAGCGTGGCGGAGAGGCCGCTGTTCCAGGCCTCTTCCTGCGGCAGTACGGCGGGAGCCGTCAGCGTACGCCCCGAGGCCAGCAGGTAGTGCTGTTCCGCCATTGCATGGGGGGTGCGGTAGCCTTTGCCCACCGAGGCACGGAGCGTCAGATGGTCGCCCGTCACCCACTTCACATGCATGCGTGGTGTCACGTAGCTGCGGTCGTAGAGTGTGCTGTGGTCCACCCGCAGGCCTCCCATGAGGGTGAACTTATAGGAGGGCGTGTAGGTGTATTGCACATACGCGCCGGGCGTATATTCGGTCAACAGGCTGTAGTCGTTGGACAACAGCGTCTCGTCGTAGCGATCGCCGTTGAGGCTCAGGCCTGTCGACAGCAGGTGGTCCTCTGAGAAGTCGTGCTCCAGCATCAGCTGGCTGTTGAACGACCGCTGGTCGACAGCGTAGTCCTTCGGGCCGAAGGTGCCGTCAAGCTGGTAGACGAAGGCGTTCGCCGCCAGGGCGATATTAGTGTTGTGGTCGCGGTCCAGGATGAAGGCGTGCTTCATGTATCCCTCGGCGCGTCGGCTGTCGATAAGCACACGGTAAGGGTTCGTCACCGTAAGCATCTGTCCTCCTTCGCGCTCCTCTTGCAGGTATCCGGCACCGGCATGCATGATGTAGCGGTCGCCCACATATTTCCAGCGGCTCATCAGGTGCAGCTGCCGCACCGCCGGCGAGTCGTGCCACAGGTCTCCGTCGTCGTCGTGGTGGCCGAAGTCGTGCTCGTAGTGCACCATCAGGTTCCCGCTGAACCTCTCGGTGAAGTGCTTGTTCGCTGTCGCGTTCACCTCGCCCTTCAGGCGGCTGTCGCCATAGAGGTTCACGCTCACCCCCTCCTCGTCGTCGGGTTTGAGGTATTCCACATTGATTTGTCCCGTGATGCTCTGGGGGCCGTTCTTCACACTCGCCGCGCCCTTGCTCACCGAGATGCTCTTCATCCAGCTTCCCGGCACGTAGCCCAGCGAATAGGGTAGGGAGGCGCCTACCGATGTCGGCAGCATCTCGCACAGCATCTGCACATATTGTCCGCTGAGACCCAGCAGTTTGATTTGACGGGCTCCCACGGCGGCATCGTTGTAGTTCACGTCCACCGACGGGTTGGTTACAAAGCTCTCGCCCAGGTTGCAGCAGGCCGCGCGGCAGAGCTCTGCGAGTCCCAGGTTCTGTCCGTTCTCGGCACCGCCCAGGCGGCTCACACCTTCGGCGCGCCGCGTGCTGATGCTCACCTCGTCGAGTGTCGAATTCTTGATACTATCTTCTTTCTGTGCCGTCGCAGCAAAAAAGCACGCCACCGACAGACACAATATTATATAATGTTTCATTATGATTTATGAGTTATGAGTTATGAATTATGAGTAATGGATTTATGAATTATGAGTGCTGCGACTGCGTAGTCACTCTAAAATCATAAATCATAGATCAAAAATCCAAATAATCTCAAACTCTTAAAACTGTTGTCGTCTCTGCCCCTCGCAGAAAGAATGATGAATGAGGAGTGAGGAATGATGAATGAGAAATATAAGTGGGTAGAGGGTGGTTGATAGTGGGTAGCGCTTGACTGCTAAACACTAAGCACTGACCACTAAACACTGTCTGCTGCTCGCTGTCCGCTAGATAATCTGACAGGCTTACGATTACTACTGTGTCGCAGCCGTCGTTGCAGTCCTCGTCGTCACCACAGCAGTCTTCTTCGTCGGTGCAAAAATTCTGTCCTCCAGGCAGCACCAGCGTCGTCTTGCCCGTACAAAAACACCGCTCCATGCCGATGCCGCTGGCTCCGAAGAGCAACAGTATCAGTGTGGTAAACGTGATGGATATGTTGGCAAGCACTTTCATTTTCGGCTGCAAAGATACGTTTTTTTTTAGAATTATGATTTATGACTTATGATTTTAGAGTGGCTACGCAGGTTGCGTCAGTTTACTCATAATTCATAAATCTACAACGTGTAGCTGATATTGAAGTTGATGGAGAGGGTGTTCAGGTAGCGCGGGTCGGAGAGCTGATTGTTGCCACGGTGGTGCGAGGTGAGGTCGTAGTAGTAGATGGCGTCGAGCCCTAGCTCCAGCTTGTCGCCCAGGGGATAGGACAATGCAGCGCCGAAGGCCAGGCCGGCATTCAGACGGACATCCTCGTCGGTGAATGTGCGCTCCTCGTCGAAAGGCTCGAAGTAGACGTAGTAGTCTGTCATCCAGTAGGTCACGCCCTTGCGGCGGTCGGAAAGCCAGTAGTCGGCATAGGCGCCGGCGAGCAGGTGGCCGCGCAGCCGCTGTCCACCGAATGAGAAGTCGGCCAGTACGGGCAGCATCAGATAGGCGTTGGTGTGCTCTGTGTAGACGGGGTCGAGGTAGTTGAGATTGCGGTCCATGCGGTGTGAGCGCTGCATAAAGCTGAGGTTGGCTCGCAGGGAGAACCATTCGTTGAAAGCGTAAGCCCCCTGAAGACCCACCTCGAAGCCGCCGAGCGCCGAGTAGGCCTCGTCGATGCGGCTGGCGTTGTAGCGGCTGAGGGTTGTGGAGGTCCATCCGCCGTGCAGCCCCACGCTCCACGGCGAAGGGGAGGGGGTGTCGTTTTGTGCCTGTGCTCCAAGGGTGCACAGCAGCAGGAGAATATAGGTGGCGATTCGTTTCATGGGTATTTTCTCAGTCATTTTCGGATTGCAAAAATACTATTTTTTTTTGAATTATGATTTATGTTTTAAATGTTTAAGGGGTTTGAAAGGTTAGAAGGGTTTAAGAGGTGACAGGTTCAAACCTTTCAAGCGAAGCGTGGTTAGCCCCACGAACTTGTTGAGTGAACCTTTCTAACCTTTTCAACCATAACTCATAAATCATAAGTCATAAATCATTAATGCAATATTTTTTGACCATTGACGTTATCCTATTGTTATATTGGAGATATGGGGAAGCAACTGATCATATATGGTAGCCGGTACGGTTCGGCGAGGCGTTATGCCGAGCGGCTGGCGCAGATGACGGGTCTCGATGCCGTTGAATACAAAGGGGTGAAAGCCCTGGGCGATTACGACAGGATTGTCTACCTCGGCAGCCTCTATGCCGGAGGTGTCACGGGACTGAAGCAGACCGTCGGGAAGATGACCCCGCAGCAGGAGCTTATAGTGGCCACCGTCGGTCTGGCCGACCCCACGGACGCCGCCAATGTCACCCACATCAGGCAGTCCGTCAAGGGTCAGCTACCGGCGCATCTCTATGACGAAAGCAGGATTTTCCATCTCCGTGGCGCCATCGACTACACAAAGCTTAACCTCAAGTACCGCCTGATGATGTCGCTGCTCGCCAAGAAAGTCGCCAAACTGCCCGACGAGCAGCAGAACGCCGAAACCAAGGCGATGCTCGAGACCTACGGCAAGCAGGTGGATTTCGTGGACTTCAGTACGTTGCAGCCGATTGTGGAGAGGATTAGATGAATGATGAATGAGGAATGATTATAAACGTATCAACGTAAAACATATAAAAGTTATCCATTATGAAGAAAATATCATTAATCATCGCCGCTTGCTGCCTGATATTGGGTGCTTGTGCACAAAATAACCCAAACGAAAACCAAAACGAAAACCAAGGGAAGGAGAACAATATGAAAAAGACCTTAGTAGTTTACTTCTCGGCCACGGGCACCACCAAGGCCGCAGCGCGGAACCTTGCCAAAGAGCTGGGTGCCGACCTCTACGAAATCGTCCCCGAGCAGCCCTACACCGCCGCCGACCTCGACTGGCGCGACAAGAGCTCGCGCTCCACGCTGGAGATGAAGGACAAGTCGTCGCGTCCCGCCATCAAGGGCCGCTGCGAGAACATCGCCGACTATGACACCGTCTGGATCGGCTTCCCCGTGTGGTGGTACACCGCCCCCACCATCGTCAACACCTTCATCGAGGCCCACGACCTCAGCGGCAAGGTGCTCAATGTCTTCGCTACCAGTGGCGGCAGCACTGTCGAAGGCTCCGCCAACGACCTCAAGAAAGCCTATCCGCAGTACACCTGGTTCGACAGCCGTCTGATGAACTGACGGGGAAGGCAGTAGTAGTTGTTTTTGTCTTTCGCTGCATAAAATCACCAATAGTGGTGATTGCCCATTCGTGGGAGTCCCTGTATTTTTGCAGCAAACAAAAACGACTACGTTATGCGATTAACTCAAAGTGTACTAATTCTTTGTGCGGTTTCTGCACTAGCTTTCCAATCCCCGGTTTCGGGACAAAATGATACAATACCCGCTAAGCAGGGGACAAATCAAACTACCAAGAGCCGCCTGACCTTGGGCGGTTACGGTGAGGCGGTCTACAGCCGCCATTTCTACAGCGACGACGTCCATCGCTACATGTACCCCGCCAAGTATAAAGACGCCGCGGGGCACGGACGTGTGGACCTGCCGCATGCCGTCATTATGCTGGGCTATGATTTCGGCCACGGCTGGAGCATCGGCACGGAGATAGAGTTCGAGCACGGCGGCACCGAGGTGGCCACGGAGATGGAAGCCGAGGAGGCTGGCGAGTTCGAGCAGGAGGTGGAACGCGGCGGTGAGGTGGCGCTGGAGCAGTTCTGGGTCCAGAAAAGTTTTTCCAAGGCTTTCAATATCCGCGCCGGACACATCGTGGTACCCGTGGGAATGACCAACAACGGCCACACCCCCAACCAATTCTTCAGCGTCTACCGCCCCGAGGGCGAGAACACCATCATGCCCTGCACCTGGCATGAAACGGGCATCTCCTTCTGGGGCAAGTCCGGTAGCTGGCGCTACGAGGCACAGCTGCTGCCCGCCCTGAACGCCTATTTCTTCAATAACGCGGGTTGGATACATAACGGCAGCGCGTCGCCTTACGAGTTCCGTCCCGCCAGTAGCCTGGCCTGCGCCGCAAGGGTCGACTGGTCGGGCGTGCCGGGTCTGCGTCTCAGCCTCAGCGGCTATATCGGCAACAGCTTCAACAACGACATCAAGACCGATAACTATGGCGAGGCCTCGAAGTATCACGACGTGAAGGGTACGGTGATGATAGGTGCCTTTGATTTCGCCTACAAGGATCGCTATGTGATTGTAAGAGGCAACGTCGACTACGGCCACCTGAGCGATGCCGTGCTCATCTCACAGCACAACATGAACCAGACCACGATGACGGGCAACCCCTATCCCCATACCGCCGTGGGCGAGAGTGCCTGGGATGCCTCCATCGAGGCGGGCGTCAACGCTCTGGCCTGGAGCAATACCAAACAAAAACTCTTCGTTTTCGGCCGCTACGACCACTACGATAGTTTTGTGCCTGGCGGCGTGATGACCGACATCGGCTGGTGCCGGCGGCAGGTCATCTCCGGCGGCCTCAACTACAGCCCCATCCCCGAAGTGACCCTCAAGGCCGAAGGTGGCGTCCGCCTCTTCGACAGCCAGTACAACAACGAACCCTTCTTCGCCCTGGGCATCACCTGGACGGGCTTCTTTAAGAATTGAAAATTGATAAAAAAAACAATAATACAATGAAAAGTATCTTCAAAACTTTAGCGGTGGTCTTAGCGGCCACCTTGACGCTTGCCTCGTGCAGCAAAGACGATGACAGTGATGTGACGACAACCGACCAGAAGGCTGCCGCCATCGCCGAACAGTTTGTGGACTACACCGTGGTGCCTACCTACAAGGCGCTGGCCGCCAATACCGAGCAGCTGGTTGAGCAGTTGGCGGCGCTGAAAGCCAACCCCACCCAGAGCGGCCTCAACGCCGTCTGCGAGAAGTTCCTCGCTGCCCGCGAGCAGTGGGAGAAGAGCGAGGCCTTCCTCTTCGGCCCCGCCTCCAACTTCGGCATCGACCCCCACATCGACAGCTGGCCCCTTGATGCCGACCGTTTCGACGCCCTCATGAGCAATGCCAACCAGCTGGCTCAGCTCGACGGTGAGGACGGCGACATCGTGGCAAACGGCCTCGAGACCACCCTGCTGGGTTTCCACGGCCTGGAGTACGTGCTCTTCGCCAACGGCAACCCCAAGAACATCTCCGACATCACCGCTAGCCAGCTCACCTATGCCGTCGCTGTGGCTGGCGACCTGCGCAACTGCTGCTACCGCCTGGCCATCAGTTGGGCTGGTGAGGACAATGTGCCCGCCCACTACGCCGAGAAGATGGAAGAGTGCGAGTGGGAGTACACCGTGGGTGGTGGCAACTACAGCTACGGCGAGAATATGAAGAACGCTGGCAAAGCCGGCAGCATCTACCCCACCAGCAAGGCCGCCCTGTTGGAAATCATCCAGGGCTGCATGGACATCGCCGATGAGGTGGGCACCCAGAAGATTGGCCGCCCCTATGAGGGCACCTCCGACGAGGACATCCACTACATCGAGAGTCCCTACAGCCAGAAGTCGGTCGAGGATTTCTACGACAACATCCTCAGCATCCAGAACGCCTATATGGGAGGCAACGAAGGTCAGCGCGACGAGAGCCGCTCGCTCCACAGCTATGTGAGGGAACTTAACGCCTCCGTCGACACCGAGGTCCGCGAGGCTATCGCCGCAGTCCTTGCCGCCATCGACGCTATGCCGCGCCCCTTCGTCAACAACCGCACCGACGAGCGCAACGGCATCGCCGCACAGGCCTGCGCCACCCTGAGCGAGAAACTCGAGAAGGCAGGCGAGGTTATCAGGGAAAACTAACCTGTTGTAACGAAAAATTGTAATGACATTATAACAAAATAACTTAATACCGAAAAAGATGAAAAAGTCAGCAATAATCCTTTCCGCAGCGGCGCTGGCGCTGGCCTTCGCCGCCTGCCAGCGCGACCCTGAGCCGCAGCCCGAGCCCGAGGGTGTCAGCGAGGAGACCTATGCCGGCGGCAAGCTAGGCACCACCTTCAACCAGTCGGCTTCGGCCTACGAGGACCCCACACCCGCCGTCATCAACGCCGGCATGGTCAACGCCTTCAAGTACGGCGAGATGTTCTTCGAACACACCGTGACGCAGAACAACCCGCCCTTCAACGGCCTCGGACCGCTCTATGTGCGCTCCAGCTGCGAGAGCTGCCACCCAGGCTACGGCCACGGCCGCCGCATGGAGCGCTACCGCGCCGACGACTGGGGCAACGGCTACCTGCTGGTGGTCTACAACAGCGCTACCAATGCCTATGAGTCCTCCGTGGCAGGCATGCCGCAGACCAAGGCCGTGGCGCCCTTCAAGCCCTCTATCGACGAGGAGAAAATCACCATCGCCTGGCTGCCCTACACCGACGACTGGGGCAACCGCTTCCCCGACGGCGAAAGCTACGACCTCATCTACCCCGAGGTCAACATCCCCGAGGACGCCTTCTATGCGCCGCTCTCCACGCCGTATGCCCAGCTGGCCTTCCGCCTCGAGAGCACCATCGGCATCTACGGCACGGGCCTCCTCGACGCTATCCCCGACGACTCGCTGAAGGCCCAGTACCTGCGTGAGCAGCAGGCCGGCGCTAACCTCAACCCCGCCATCTGGGCCGGTGGCGACTGGGCCTCGCTCTACGGCAACACCACGCATCCCAAACGTTTCACCTACGCCCTCAGCCGCGGCCCCCTGCAGGATGCCGCCGGCGCCAATGCCATCTGGAACATCACCAATGTCACCCGCAGCGACCGCCGCAAGCACTACCTCAGCCTCGACCCCACCATCTATGCCACCGCCGCCTCGCAAGACCCCGACGTGCAGGCCCAGTTCTACCAGTACTTCCCCGAGTGGAACCGCACTGGTAACGTGCAGCAGGACATCTACAACTACCTCACCTCCACCGAGCTGCCCGTCGAGATGAGCGACCAGGACTACATCAACTTCATGGTCTGGCACCGCGGTCTGGCCGTTCCTGCTGCCCGCAACATCACTGACGCCGAAGTGCAGCGCGGCAAGAAACTCTTCATCGAGTCGGGCTGCGCCACCTGCCACCGTCCCAGTTGGGAGACGGGTCCCGACAACTTCACTGACCCCAACGGCTTCTTCAGCGACGGCGACGCCCGCCTGCCGCGCTACCCCTACCAGAAGATTTGGCCCTACACCGACATGGTGCAGCACCGCCTCTTCATGAAGAACGACATCCGCACCGGATGGTGCCGCACCACTCCCCTGTGGGGCCGCGGACTGGCACCCATCTGCTCCGGCCACGCCGACCGTCTGCACGACTGCCGCGCACGCAACGTCATCGAGGCCATCATGTGGCACGGCTCTGCTCAGAGCGACGCCCGCTGGAGCGTGGAGAAATTCCGCCAGCTCAGCAAGAAGGACCGCGACGCTGTGGTGAAGTTCATTAATGCGATTTGATGAGTAGTTAAGTAGATAGTAGTAAAGTAGTTAAGCTAAATGAAAAAGGCAAGGATTATTGTTATGGTGCTTGTGGCCGTGGTACTGGCTGCAGGCACCGTTTTTGAGCGCTACCGCGGGGCGGAATGGGTCGCCGACCACTTCTACGGCTCGTGGTGGTTCGCCGTGCTGCTGGGACTGGTAGCGGTAGGAAGCCTATCGAGGGTTTATACGTTGATACGTTCAAAGTTGATACGTTCCCATTTCTCCTCCCTGCTCATCCATATTGCCATTCCCGTCATTCTGTTGGGCGGTGCCCTCACCTCCTGGACGGGTGAGCACTACAGCATCACCCTTGCCCCCGGCGAGACCAAGGAGGGTATCACCCTCGAGCGCTTCGAGGTGCTCTATTATCCCGGCACACGCACCCCCATGGACTTCGTCAGCCACGTCACCGTGGCGGACGGTTCGGCCGTCCGCAAAGCCGACATCTCCATGAACCACATCCTTCGCTACGACGGCCGCCGCTACTACCAAGAGGACTACGACGACCAGGGCCGCACCACCCTCAGCGTCAGCCACGACCCCTGGGGTATTCCCGTCTCCTACACCGGCTATGCCATGCTGCTCCTCGGATTGGGTTGGCTTGTTATCAAGAGACTCCCCTCTCACTCCCTCTCATTGATTCTTTTATTAATTTTCAATTTTCAATTTGCAATTTTCAATTCAGCACAGGCCGTCCCCCGCACGCTCCCCCAAAACACCGCCTCGAAGATGGGCGAAATGTACACCCTCTACAAGGGACGCATCTGCCCGCTGCAGACCTTCGCCAAGGACTTTACTACCAAGCTCACCGGCAAAGCCACCTACGAAGGCCTCAGCAGCGAGCAGGTGCTCAGCGGTTTCATCTTCTATTACAGCGACTGGGCACCTATCCTCGACGAGGTGAGCCCCAAGCGGCAGAAAGAAAGCAGGGCACTGGTAGAGATGCTCCTCTCCGGCCGCAGCTTAAAACTCTTCCCCGTGGCCGACAGCACCGGCACCCTCGGCTGGTACGCCCAAAACGACGACCTGCCGATGACCGTCTCCGACGACGAGTACATCTTCATCCGCAAGCACCTCAGCTACTGTCAGGAACTGGTCGTGAAGGGCGACTATTCCGCCTTGGAAAAAGTCTTCGAAAAGATAAAACTCTTCCAGGAAAAACGTGCCGCCGACGTGCTCCCTTCTCCCACGAGGGTCAAAGCCGAGCGCCTCTACAACGCCCTCACCACCGGCCGCTGGCTGGCGATGCTCACCCTCACCCTAGGCATCCTCCTCTTCGCCTATAGCCTTTGGAAAAAGGGGAGTGATGGGGAAGTGAAAAAGGGGATTTGTCCCCCTCACTCCCCCCTCACTCCCCTCTCACTCCTCTCTCACTCCCTTGCACTTCTATACCTCATCCTTCTTACCTCTTACCTCTTACTTATCTTCATACTCCGTTGGATTGCCGGCGGCCACATCCCCATGGCGGGTGGCTTCGACAGCATGAACCTCATGGCTATTGCCATCGGCATCTTGGGCTTGGTCTTTTCGTTCCGCTCCAAGAAATTTTCAATTTTCCTGCCTGGCTCCAAAGGAGACACGGCCTGCGACCGCAGTGGAGCAAATTTTCAATTTTCAATCTCTGCAGCTATGCTCTCCATGGGCTTCTGCCTTCTGGTCGCTATGATGAGCGGTAGCAACCCGCCCGTCACCAACCTCATGCCCGTCCTCAGCTCACCCCTGCTCTGCCTCCACGTGGCCGTCATCATGATGTCCTACGCCCTCTTCTTCTTCCTGATGATGATAGGCATCGCCGGATTGATAAGCGGCAAGAAAACTTTCAATTTTCAATTTTCAATTTTCAATTTGGCAAAGCGCCTCCTCTATCCCGCCGTCTTCCTCCTCGCCCTCGGCATCATTTTTGGCGCCCTCTGGGCCAACATCTCGTGGGGAAACTACTGGACCTGGGACCCCAAGGAGGTCTGGGCCCTCATCACCCTCATCGTCTATGCCTTCCCCCTGCACCCCTCGCTCTCCGTCAGCCGCGAGCCCAAGAAATTCTTCCTCTACTGCACCCTCGCCTTCCTTAGCGTCATCATCACCTACTTCGGCGTCAACATCCTCCTCGGCGGCATGCACTCCTATGGCGGCTAGCCGCTAGCACAATAATTTCTCAAAGACTCCGTTATCTCAAAAAACAATAATAAAAAAAGATATGGAAACTATTTATGATTTCAAAGCCCTCGCCAGCAACGGCAAGGAGATCGACTTTGCCGACTTCCGTGGCAAGGTGCTGCTCATCATCAACACCGCCTCCAAGTGCGGCTTCACTCCCCAGTTCGACGGCCTCGAGGCCCTCAATGAAAAATACCGCGACCGCGGCCTCGTATGCATCGGCTTCCCCTGCAACCAGTTCAAGGAGCAGGACCCCGGCAGCGACGGCGAAATCGAGGAGTTCTGCCGCCTCAACTATGGCGTCTCCTTCCAGATCATGAAGAAAATCGACGTCAACGGCCCCCAGGCTCACCCCATCTTCGAGTACCTCAAGCAGCAGGCTCCCTCCGAAGAGTACCACGGCATCAAGGCCAAAGCCGCCGCCACCCTCTTCAAGACCATCAGCACCAGCGTCGAAAAGCCCAGCGACATCAAGTGGAATTTCACCAAATTCCTCATCTCCCGCGACGGCACCGTGGTCAAGCGCTACGCCCCCACCACCGAACCTAAAGACTTCGAGAAAGACATTGAAATAATGTTGAAAAAAGGGGAGTGAAAGGGAAGTCTCATTATCACAGCACCACGTCCATCACCATCATCAGCACGAAGCCCACGGCGAAGCCGATGGTCGAGAGGTTCGTGTGGCATCCCTGCGCGGTCTCGGGGATGAGCTCCTCCACCACCACGTACATCATTGCCCCTGCGGCGAAAGCCAGCAGGTAGGGTAGGGCTACGCCGAGCACTCCCGCCAGCAGCAGTATCGCCACCGACCCCACGGGCTCCACCACGCCGCTCAGCGTGCCGATAAGGAACGACTTCTTCCGCGAATTGCCCTCGGCATACATAGGCATCGAGATGATGGCCCCTTCGGGAATGTTCTGTATGGCGATGCCGATACTCACCGCCAAAGCCGCGCTGAGCGTCAATCCGTGCGTCTCGCCGGCGAACACCACGCCCACAGCCATACCCTCCGGCAGGTTGTGTATCGTCACCGCCAGCGCCAGCATCATCGTCCGCGACAGCCGGCTGCGTGGCCCCTCGGCCTTCTGCGACCCCACATGCAGGTGCGGCGTCAACTCGTCAATCAGCAGCAGGAACACGATACCCGCCAGAAAACCCACCGCGGCAGGCACCACTCTCCAACCATCCCCTCCCTGCAGGGAGGGGTGCCCGAAGGGCGGGGTGGGGGAAGCCATCTCTATCGCCGGTATCAGCAGCGACCACACGCTCGCAGCCACCATCACACCGCTGGCAAAACCCAGCAGCGTCTTCTGCAGCCGGTCGGGGATGTCCTTCTTCATGAAGAACACGAACGCCGACCCCAGCATCGTCCCCGCCAGCGGCAGCAACAGTCCTATAATCGTTGAAACATTCATCATTCCTCCCTCTTCGGGTTCTTCGGGAACCATCCTTTCGCCACGCGCTCTTTCTGCTTGAAAAGCTCCAGGATAGACCAGAAAGCCGAGAATGCCACCACCCCCAGGATGGTCGAAAGGATCACCTCCGCCACCAGCAGCGACGCGGCGATGCACGCCACCCCCAGCAGCAGGAACATCCATCAGCAGCGCACGCCCAGATAATACTCCGCCTTGATCACGACGGGATGGAAAAGTCCAATGCAAAGGAAAGAAGCCACTCCAATGATAATTCCGGTAAAGTTCATTCAGTCAGTTGTTTCGTGGTTTATGAAGAAAAAAATTACACTGCAAAGATACAATTTTTTTGATTTATGAATTATGATTTATGAATTATGAGTGTAGGGCCTGCGTAGCCACTCTAAAATCATAAATCATAAGTCCTCACTCCTCACTCCTCACTCCTCACTCCCCCTTCACTCATCACTCATCACTTCTCAACTCCCGGAGTCTACATTGTCAAGGCCGGTAACCGTCCGGCAAAGAAACTTGTGGTGCTTCGATAAGCACTAAAAATCAACTAGATAACAAGTCCCTGCGGAAAATGTGTCAACGCAGGGGCTTCTTTTTCAGTATTTTATATTTCCCCCACTTTTGTAACACACTCATAACTCTTTCAAAACCAAGAGCAAAGTAAGAGCAGAGTAAGAGGGGAGTAAGAGAGGAGTAAGACCTAGAGGCTTAAAGGTCTGATAATCAAGCCTACTTTTTAGGGTTATGTTAAGTAGCCTCCCGGGGGTCACCAATTATGGTGATAAAATTTTGTTAAAATGGGCTGAATGTCATTTTTATTTTGTATATTTGTCCCGTCATACACGACCCTGTGTCCGTGTATGCTATTGATAATTAGTTAAATAAATATAATATTAATCCTAAAAAGTCACATCTATGACAAAAGTTAAATCTTTGGCTGACCTCAAAGCCATGCGCGAGAAGCTCCAGTCCTCCCTCGACATCCGCGAGAAGGCTGAGAACCCCGAGAGCCTGGTCCAGATCAAGGTCGCTATGGCTACCTGCGGTATCGCCGCCGGCGCCAAGCAGGTTATGGAACACATGATGCAGAAAGCCGACGAACTCGGCATCCAGGCCGTCTTCACCCAGACCGGCTGCATGGGCTACTGCCACGCCGAACCCACCCTCGAGGTGCGCGTCCCCGGCAAAGACCCCATCGTCTTCGGCCACGTCGACAACAACCGCGCCGATGAAATACTCACCAAGTACGTCCAGCAGGGCGAACTCGTCGAGGGCATCATCCCCGTCAACTACGAAACCATTGACAAGTAATTATGAATGTGTGAATGCGTTAATGCGTAAATGCGTTAGTGGCTGGCGCACCAACCTGCGTAGCACTAACACAATAACGCAATAACACATTAACGAAATCAAAAAGATATGGCAAAATACAAAATGCATATTCTGATCTGCGGCGGTACCGGATGCAAATCCAGCAACAGCCTCCAGATCATCGACAATTTCCACAAGATCCTCGCCGAGAAGGGTCTCACGGACGACGTCCAGGTCATCAAGACCGGCTGCTTCGGCTTCTGCGAGAAGGGCCCCATCGTCAAGATTATGCCCGACAACACCTTCTACACCCAGGTGAAGCCTGAGGACGTCGAGCGCATCGTCAACGAGCACATCATTAAAGGCCGTAAGGTCCCCGAGCTGCTCTACACCAACCCCGAAAACAAAGAGCACGTCAGCGACTCGAAGCACATGGACTTCTATCGCAAACAGATCCGTATCGCCCTCCGCAACTGCGGCTTTGTCGATCCCGAGAACATCGAGGAAAGCATCTCCCGCGGCGGCTACGAAGCCCTCGCCAAGTGCTTGACCGAGATGACCCCGCAGCAGGTCATCGACGAGATCACCAAGTCCGGCCTCCGCGGCCGTGGCGGCGCCGGCTTCCCCACCGGCGTGAAGTGGGGTCTCTGCGCCAAGAACCAGGCCGACCAGAAGTACATCATCTGCAATGCCGACGAGGGCGACCCCGGTGCCTTCATGGATCGTTCCATCCTCGAGGGTGACCCCAACAGCATCGTCGAAGCTATGGCCATCGGCGGCTACGCCATCGGCGCCACCAAGGGTCTCGTCTACATCCGTGCCGAATATCCCCTCGCCATCGACCGCCTCAAGATCGCCATCGAGCAGGCCCGCGAATACGGCCTCCTCGGCGAGGACATCCTCGGCAGTGGCTTCAACTTCGATATCGAGCTCCGCTACGGTGCCGGTGCTTTCGTCTGCGGCGAAGAGACCGCCCTTATCCACTCGATGGAAGGCAAGCGCGGCGAGCCCACCCTGAAGCCCCCGTTCCCCGCTGTGCGCGGCTATATGGACAAGCCCTCGAACGTGAACAACGTCGAGACCCTGGCCAACATCCCCGTCATCATCACCAAGGGCGCCGACTGGTTCCGCACCATCGGTACCGAGAAGTCGCCCGGAACCAAGGTGTTCGCTCTGGCCGGCCAGATCAACAACGTGGGTCTGATCGAGGTCCCCATGGGCATCACCCTGCGTGAGATCATCTACGAGATCGGCGGCGGCATCAAGGACGGCCGCGAATTCAAAGCCGTGCAGACCGGCGGTCCCTCCGGCGGCTGCCTCACTGCCAAACACCTCGACACCGAGATCGACTACGACAGCCTCGTGGCTGCTGGCTCCATGATGGGCTCCGGCGGTATGGTCGTCATGGACGAGACCTCTTGCATGCCTGCTATCGCCAAGTTCTATCTGGAGTTCACCTGCGAAGAGAGCTGCGGCAAGTGCAGCCCCTGCCGTATCGGTAATAAGCGCCTCTGCGAGCTGCTTGAGAAGATCACCAACGGCAACGGCACGATGGACGACCTGTACGCCCTGCGCAACCTGGCCGCCGTCATCAAGGACAGCGCCCTCTGCGGCCTCGGCCAGACCTCGCCCAACCCCGTCCTCTCCACCCTCGACAACTTCTGGGATGAGTATGTGGAGCACGTCGTGGACAAGAAGTGCCGCGCCGGCGTCTGCAAGAAGCTCATGCAGTATGTCATCGACCCCGAGAAGTGCATCGGTTGCGGCAAGTGCGCCAAGAACTGCCCCGCCGAGACCATCACCCGCACCGACTACATCGCTCCCGGCCACAAGCTGGCTTCGATGGTCATCGGTCAGGACAAGTGCGTCAAGTGCGGTGCCTGCTACCAGAACTGTAAGTTTGGTGCCATCTCGATTAAATAAAATAATGATAAATGGAAGATAACGGAAGATAAAAGAAGATAAAAGGAGATAACGGACAAATGCACACATCAGCAAAAGGTATTGTCCTCTATCTTCCCCTATCTCCCTCTATCTCCCTCTAACTCCAAAAAGAATAAAAAGATGATTAATGTCACTATAGATAACAAGGCGATCCAGGTCCCCGAAGGCACCACTATTCTGAAAGCTGCCCGCATGGCCGGTATCGATATCCCGACGCTCTGCTACTTCGAGCTCGACGGAATGAAATTTGAAAACAAACCCGGCGGATGCCGCGTCTGCATGGTTGAAGTCACCAAGGACTTCAACGGCAAGCCCCGCCGCAACCTGGCCCCTGCCTGCGCCACCGACTGTGTCGAAGGCATGGAGGTCCTCACCGCTTCGCCCCGCGCCCTCAACGCCCGCAAGACCGTCCTCGAGCTGATCCTCAGCGACCACCCGAACGACTGCCTCCAGTGCGAGAAGAGCGGCGACTGCGAACTCCAGGCCCTCGCCGCCAAGATGGGCATCCGCGAGATCCCCTTCAAAGGCGAGCAGAGCCACTATGAGAAAGACACCACCCTCAGCGTCTATCGCGACATGGACAAGTGCGTCTACTGCCGCCGCTGCGAGACTATGTGCACCAAGTTCCAGAGCGTCGGCGCCCTCAGCGGCGTCAACCGCGGCTTCCCCTCGGTGGTGGCTCCCGCCTTCGAGCAGAAACTCGGCGACAGCTCCTGCGTCAACTGCGGCCAGTGCGTCCAGGTGTGCCCCGTGGGTGCCCTCACCCTCGTCGACAACATCAACGACGTCCGTAAGGCCCTCGCCGATCCCACCAAGAAGGTCGTCGTGCAGACCGCTCCCGCCGTCCGCGTCGCCCTCGGCGAAGAGTTCGGCATGGAGCCCGGCACCATCGTCACTGGCAAGATGGCCGCTGCCCTCCGCCGCCTCGGCTTCGACTATGTCTTCGACACCGACTGGAGCGCCGACCTCACCATCATGGAGGAAGGCACCGAGCTCCTCGGCCGCGTGAAACAGCTCCTCGCTGGCGACAAGAACGTCAAGATGCCTATGTTCACCAGCTGCTGCCCCGCTTGGGTCACCTTCTACGAGAAGAACTTCCCCGACCTGCTCGGTCACCCCTCGACCGCCAAGTCGCCCCAGGGTATGTTCGGCGCCGTCACCAAGAACTACTTCGCCCCGAAGATCGGCGTGAAGCGCGAGGATGTCGTCTGCGTCTCCATCATGCCCTGCCTGGCCAAGAAGAGCGAGTGCGCCCGTCCCGAACTCGGCAACGGCACCGACCAGGATGTCAACTTCAGCCTCACCACCCGTGAGCTCGCCCACATGCTCAAACAGAGCAACATTGACCTCAACAGCATGCCTGAGGAGGACTTCGACAGCCCGCTCGGCCAGTCCACTGGTGCCGCCGTCATCTTCGGCGCTACCGGCGGCGTTATGGAGGCAGCCCTCCGTACCGCCTACGAGGTGCACACCGGCAAGACCCTCCCGAAGATTGACTTCGAGGAGTGCCGCGGCATCTTCGGCGACAGCGTCCGCGAGGCCACCGTCGACTTCGACGGCCTGCCCGTGAAGATCGCCATCTGCTACGGTCTCTCCAATGCCCGCAAGCTCATGGAAGAGGTCCGCGACGGCAACCCCAACGGCTATCACTTCATCGAGGTCATGGCCTGCCCGGGCGGCTGCATCGGCGGCGCCGGCCAGCCCTACCACCACGGCAAGAGCGACATCATCAAGAAGCGCATGGACGCCATCTACCGCGAGGACGCTGGCAAGCCCATCCGCAAGAGCCACGAGAACCCCGACATCATCGCCATCTACAAGGAGTACTACGGTGAACCCTGCGGCCACCTCAGCCACGAGCAGCTCCACACCCACTACTTCGACAAGAGCGACAAAGTCGAGATCACGAAATAATATAAGATAAAAAGGTTAAAAAGGTTCGCTTCGCTTAAAAGGTTAAAAGGCCCCGTCCAACGACCCGTCACCTCTTAAACCCTTAAAACCTTTAAAACCCTTAAAACCTAAAGTAAAATGGCAAACATCAAAATATCCGAAGAAAAGATCAACGTTATCAAAGACATCTGCAAGAGCTTTGGTAACCGTGCCGGTGAGGTCATCAACGTCCTCCATCAGGTGCAGGGTAAGTTCGGCTACCTCCCCGCCGAGGTCCAGGAAGTCGTCGCCCACGAGTTGAACATCCCCGTGGCTAAGGTCTATGGCATCGTCTCCTTCTACAGCTTCTTCACCATGGAGCCCAAGGGCGAGCACCCCATCGACATCTGCCTCGGTACCGCCTGCTACGTCCGTGGCGCCGAGAAAGTCCTTGATGCCTTCCAGCGTAACTTGGGCATCCAGGTTGGTAAGTGCACCGCTGACGGTAAGTTCTCGCTGAACACCCTCCGTTGCGTCGGTGCCTGCGGTCTCGCCCCCGTCGCCATGATTGGTGACAAGGTCTACGGCCGTCTCACCCCCGACCTCGTCCCCGGCATCCTCGCCGAGTACAAATAAGTCAGTGTTGACTTAACAGCAAAGCAGGGCACCCTGATGGATGCCCTGTTTTTTTTTATTATGAGATTGTATTGAAATAGATGAAATTTGTGGAAAAATTGCATCTAATTTCAATTATTTTTTGTATCTTTGCAGTATAAATAATACATTATATTTGATGTATTATAAATAAATACAGCAATATACACATAATATATTATGTATAGTATATACACTTTTGACCCATATCCACTCCAGGTAACCATGCAGCGGCTGGCGGAAAACCTCAAAGCGCGTCGGCTGGAGAGGAAGCTCTCCACCAAGAGTCTTGCGGCGATGAGTGGCGTGCCCGCATCCTCCATCCAGCGTTTCGAGTTGAAGCACTCCATATCGCTCGAGTCGTACGTAAAGCTGGCAAAGGCCTTGGGTTATTCCGAAGAGATGATGCAACTCCTTGCCGAACCGAAATACGACACCATGGAGGAACTCTTGGAGATAAATAAAAACAAAACCCGTAAACGAGGCGTATGATTAAAAATATTTTAAGCGTCATTGTGTTGTTTCATGGACGCAAGGTGGGCATCCTGTCGATGGGCAACCATTCCTGCTGCCAGTTTGAGTACGACCGCGCCTGGCTGCGCGAGGGCTTCTCCATCTCGCCCCTCCAGCTGCCCCTCAAGGCTGGTCTCTTCTCTTCCCCATGGCAGCCTTTCAATGGCAATTTCGGCATCTTCGAGGACAGTCTCCCCGGAGGCTATGGCGAGCATCTGCTCCGCAAAGTGCTACGAAGAGAAGGCGTTGATTACGGCAGCCTCACCCCCGTGCAGCGGCTCAGCATCGTAGGGAGCTCCGGCATGGGGGCCTTGTGCTATGTACCAGAAAGCAAGATTGGAGGTGCACTTTCGAGTCTCACATTAGACGAAATGCAAACCCTTGCCCTCGAGGTGCTTTCTGAGCGTACCGACGAAGGTTCAGATTTGCTGCTGGCTGGTAGCGGCAACTCCGGCGGCGCACGCCCTAAATGCCTCTACAGCGACGAGCGTGGTCATTGGCTCGTCAAGTTCCGCCACACCTTCGACCCCGTGGATATCGGGCAGCAGGAGTACCACTACAACGAGTTGGCACGGAAGGCTGGCGTCGTGGTGCTGGAGTTCCGTTTGATGGAAGGCAAATATTTCGCCACACGGCGGTTCGACCTTGACGACGAGGGCAACCGTCTCCACATGGCCACCGCCAGCGGCTTGCTCAACGAGCCCCTCACGCCGCCCAAGATGGATTACCACAGCCTTCTGCAGCTCACCGGCTTCCTCACGCAGTCGCCAGAGGCCGTCGAGCAGCAGTTCCGCCGCATGGTCTTCAACCACTATGCCCGCAACTTCGACGACCATGCCCGCAATTTCAGCTTCCTCTGTCGCGACGGCCGCTGGGAGTTGGCCCCCGCCTACGACCTCACTAATGACCAGACCCTCGGCGAGCACGCCACCACCGTCAACTTCAAAGGCCTCCCCACCGACGAGGATTTAATCACCGTCGGCATGAACACCAAGATGACTCGCGAGCGCTGCCAACAGATCATAGACGAAGTAAAGTCCGTTGTTGAAGGCCACTAACTGACACCCATACATCCCCCAACATACCCTCTGCAACATATATTATTATCTCTATAGAGATAATAATCTTCAGTATGTTACGTTATTTTGGAAACTCTAGCTTAATTATAGGGAACCTCTAGGGTAATTCTAGGGTAAATATAGGTGTACTCCCTAGTAACAAGGGACTAACAAGCAAATAACAAGGGACTAACAAGCATACAACAAGGGACTAACAAGCAAATAACACGCCTATGTCAAAGATAGATTCCTCGGGATTGGAGCACGGCCGTCGGGGCGACAAGATATATGTGGTGCTCAATGGCCAACAGATTAAGAAAGACCCCTACCGTCCCACCAACCCCCGCTCTCCCGCCCAGCAGAGGCATCGCGCCAAGCTGGCCTTCGCCAACCGTCTCTCGGCACAGTTGGCCGAGGCCGTCAACCTCGGCTTCCTCCGTGTCGCTGAAGAGGCAAAGAAACAGACACCCCGCAACGCCTTCGTCAAAGCCAACTGGGAGAATGGGGCTTTGTGTTGGAACGAAGAGACAGCCGCCTGGGAACTCTGTCCCGGGCGGTTGCTGCTGGCCGAGGGGCCGCGCCATATCCCTGCCGTCATTACTGCCGAAGTAGAGGGCAACCTCCTGCGCATCACCTGCCCCGATTCCGGACTTGGCGACATGTATGCCGTGCCCGACGAGCGCCTCTACGTGGCCCTCTACCTGCCTGATGCACAGGCGACCAAACTCTACGCCGGCCCCATGCGCGCCGACTGCGCCCAATGCACCTTCGAGTTGCCCGGGGAGTGGTGCACCGCCCACGCCACCCTGCATGTCTACGTCTGGTTCCAAGCCACCAGCTTCCACCGTGCCACCGGCTCCCGTGCCCAGGTCCGCCCCGACCAAGCCAGCCCCAGCCGCTATCTCGGCACATTCCACTGCTAATGTTGGTTTCATAAGTATATTTTCATAAATATATTTCGCCATTCAAGAAAAAATCAGTATCTTTGCAGATAGACATTGAGGTCAACAAACATGTATCATTTTAATAATGAATGATATAAATAAAATAATCACACGAACAAAACACTGTAAATTCGTGACCATACTCCCGAATTTCTCATAAAAATCAGAAGTGTACTCCATAAATTTAGTAGTTTTATGTACAAGAGAATCTTTGACATCGAGAGTAAGTTGGACGAAGGGATGTTCCTCTTTGGCGCACGCCAGACGGGCAAGTCCACCCTTTTGCGAGAGCGCTTCAACGGAGCCATCTACTACGATTTGCTCAACCCCAATGTAAGAAAGGCTTTCAAACGGAATCCAAATTCCCTGTGGGAAGCGCTGCAGGACAAGCCTGCTGGCACGCTGGTGATTGTTGACGAGATACAGAAAGTGCCCGAACTGCTGGATGTGGTGCATTCGCTGATGGTGGAGCGGGGCCTGTTCTTCATCCTCAGCGGCTCCAGCTCGAGAAAGCTCAAGCGGTCGGGTGCCAACACCCTCGGCGGTCGCGCCATACCCGAGACGCTCTATCCCCTTGTGTGGCCCGAGGTGACCGACTTCCAAATCGACCGTGCTGTGCAGAACGGCATGATTCCCCGCCACTATATGGTGGAGGATGCCACCAAGCGCCTCTCCGGCTACGTGAAGGTCTATCTCGACGAAGAGATCCGCGAGGAAGGCGAAGTGCGCGAACTTGATGCCTTCGAACGCTTCATGGAGGTCGCCGCCATCTCCGACGGCGAGATGCTGAACTATGCCAACATAGCCTCCGACTGCGGCGTTTCGGCCAAAACGGTCAAGTCGTACTTCCAGATTCTCTACGACACGCTCATCGGCTACGAGATTCCCGCCTTCCGCAAGGAAATCAAGCGCAAGGTTGTGCAGGCGCCGCGGTTCTACTATTTCGATGTCGGGTTGGCCAACTACTTGATGGGGCGTCACTCCTTGAAGCGCGGCACCGACGACTACGGCCACGCCTTCGAGCACTATGTTGTGCAGGAAATCATTGCCTACAAAGGGTATAATGACAAGCGAGACGTCATCTCCTACTGGCACACCTATGACAAGAAAGAGGTGGATGTCGTCATCGGCGACGCCAAGGTGGCCATCGAGATCAAGTCCACCGAGCATGTGGAGACCAAGCATAAGAAAGGCCTCAAAGCCTTTAACGAGGAGCATCCTGACTGCCGCCTGATTCTCGTCTCGCTCGACCCGATTACCCACAGATCCGGAGACACTGAACTCGTTTATGTCCTCGACTTCCTGAAGATGTTGTGGAGCGGTGAAATATTTTAGTACGCGTTAGTACACGCGCGCCGCGCGAATTATTTTTTGCTGTTTCAAATAATTTTCGTAATTTTGCAAAATATTGTACGCATATACACACGCGTATATGCGCAGGTAGAATAGCAGAAAGGCATTGCGTTATTGTATTGAAAAACAAACTATAACGCACACAAGTCTCATGCCTTTCTTATTGTTGAACCGTCCGTGGGAGGCTTGCGGAGATGAAATGACTGACGAAAAGAGTGACTAAATACTGCTTCTCGGGACACGAATCCTTCCCCTGCAAAACCATGTGGTTGAAGAAGGGGTACGATTTTGTGCGTGCCGGACGCGATTTTAATAGCCCCGATGCTGTGGTTGACCTCGGTGTCGGCAAGAATATGGTGGCTTCCATACGATACTGGCTCAAATCATTTGGCCTCTATGATGGTACCACAATCACCCCGCTGGCCAATTATCTGTTCGACGACCAACAGGGGAAAGACATTTACCTTGAAGACATTGCTTCGCTGCAGCTGTTGCACTTTACCCTCGTGCATCGTGGCGAAGCTACCCTTTATCCCATGCTTTTCTGTGGCCTCCAGCGCGAGCGTTCCTCTTTCGACCGCGAGCAGGCGTTGTCGTATGTGGCCCTCCGTATGGCAGAAGACGGCAAGCAAAAGCTTTTCAACGCCAATACGGTGAAGAAAGATATTGCCGTATTGTTGCAGAACTATTCTCTTCCCCGCAAACCCCTCTCCAACGAGGACTTCTCTTCGCTGATGATAGATCTGGATTTGATACGTCAGAGCAGCGAGGATAAAGACTGCTATTTCAACCACGGAGGCAAACGTCAGGTGGTGCCGGAGGTGTTCCTATATGCATTGCTGACAATTCAAGAGGAAAGTGGCGACCGTTCTTTACCCTTTGAGACCGTTCAGGACAATATCGGTTTGGTGTTTTGCATGAACGAGCAGGAAACCGTTGCCATGTTGCGCTCTTTGAGCGAAGCTTATTCGACGGTGCTTTCCTACAGCGATGTGGCTGGAATACGCCAAATTCAGTTTACCGGTGACGCCGACCGAATGAATATTTTAGACGACTACTATGACAGCCACCATTAACCTATCTGCCAATATAGAAAACGGTTTTGCGGCAGGTACGCAATACATCGTTACCCCCAATGCCCGACAGAGCATTGCCACCATTGTCAATGACTACCAGACGGGCATCCACTCCTTCACCATCATTGGCTCCTACGGCACAGGAAAGTCGAGTTTCCTGCTTGCGCTGGAATCCGATATGAAGAAGGGGAACAAGAAGCCTCTCCTGCTTAATACCGACAACCTCTCCACCGCCAAAGGTTACAATATCGTCAATGTAGTGGGTGACTATGAAGAGTTGTCGCTACTATTGAAACGAGTCCTTGGAGTGGGTGAAAGCAGAAACAGCGTTGTAGATGAACTGAAACACTATTACAGCGAATGTCAGAAGCGAAAGGAATTTTTGGTTTTGGTGATTGATGAGTTTGGCAAGATTCTTGAACATGCTGCAAAGAACAATCCCGAAAAAGAGTTATACCTCTTGCAGAAGATTGCCGAGTTTGCGAACTCTTCCAACCGCCAGATTTTATTCCTGACCACGTTGCATCAGAATTTCAGCGCCTACGCCAAAGGACTGACCAAAGAGCAGGTGAATGAATGGACGAAAGTGAAAGGCCGTTTCAAGGAGATTACCTTCGTTGAACCGATAGAACAAATACTACAGCTGGCGACAAAGCAATATGGGAACACTCACAAAGAAGCATATCCCAACATTGCGACAATACACAAGTTGGCCATTGATACCCGATTCATCTCCTCCGACTTCCCAATTGAAACTGCACAGCAGATTTATCCATTAGATCCATTTTCGGCTTTTGTGACAGCAGCTGCCATTCGCAGATATGGTCAGAACGAGCGTTCGTTGTTCACGTTTCTCGCTTCCAAAGGCAGCGGTTCCGTGGGCGATTTCACTCCCGAAGACAATCTCACATACAACCTCGCCCTTGTTTACGACTACATCGTCTATAACTTCCAATCTTACATCCGTGATGCCAATGCCGATACGATGAGTTGGAGTGCTATGCAAGTGGCTGTTGAACGGGTGGAAGGTCATGATTGGAGCGACCACCGGCAAATGCTGTCAGCCATCAATTTGGTGAAGGCCATTGGCTTGCTCAACTTGTTCGGTGTTGCCGGGTTCCAATTGAATGAAAAACAGTTGGCATTGTACGCCCAACAGGCGATGAATATTGACGATGCCGACGAAATAATACGTTTGCTCAAGGACAAAAAGATTGTCCGATTTGCAGCATACAAAGAACGCTTGGTGCTTTTTGAAGGTACCGACGTGGACCTTGAATCCGAGATAAGAGAGGCATCGCTGGTCGTCCCCAAACCTGTTGCATTTGTGGATGAACTGAACGTATTCTTCAACAAACGTATTTCTCCAGTTAAGGCTCATTTTTACCAGAAAGGCACACCGCGATTTTTCGACTACAAGGTTCTGGATGCACCGTTAAACATCACACCATCGGGCGACACGGATGGATATATCGAACTCATTTTCTCTACAAGTAAGACGGCTCTATCTGAATTGAAGAAGGCTAGCGAGGAATCTGATAATGCGATTATCTTTGCTTTCTTCAAGAACACAGAAGAGATTGTTGAACATCTGTACAACATCAAAAAGTACGGATACCTTCTGGAACGCGTATTGGATAAGAACGACCGTGTTGCGGTCAACGAAATCAAGCGCCTGAAAGAGTATGAGGAGAACCTGTTGAACAAGACCATCAGCGACAATCTGTTTTCGTACAAAGACCGAGTGGTATGGATATTCAAGGGCAAGGTGCAAAAGGTGGAGTTGCATCGCGATTTCAACCGGCTGCTTTCCAAAGTCTGCGATATGGTTTATCCGTTGACTCCTGTAATGAGCAACGAGCTTTGCAACAAACATAAGTTGAGTGGCACTATTTCAGCAGCTCGCAAGAATTACCTTGTGCAACTGGTAGAACACAGCGATGAAGAAGATATGGGATTCCCCAAGGATAAATTCCCTCCTGAGAAGACAATCTATTTCTCGCTATTGAAACATACAGGCTTGCATCAAAATGGAGAATTTGCCGATGCGCCCACCAATGAGGGTTTCATGTCGGTGTGGAATGCCTGTGAGGATTTTCTGACAACGACAGAGAATCGACCCCGTAAGATTTCGGAACTCATCAAGATTCTCTCCAATCAACCCTACAAACTCAAACAGGGTCTTCTCGACTTCTGGATTCCCACTTATCTCTTTATCCGTCGGCAGGAATATGCGCTTTACAACACATCGAATGGCTCGTTCATCCCGAATGTGAACATGGAGTTTTTCGACTTGTTGCAGAAGCATCCATCCGAGTATGAGGTGAAAAAGTTTGCTGTAGATGGGGTGAAGCTCGGTTTCTTTAACCAGTACCGCAAGTTTGTCAACCTTGGTGATGAATTCTCCATTACCAGCAGTAGTTTTATCGAGACGATTAAGCCTTTCTTGAACTTCTATCTCAGACTTAATGATTACACCAAGCATACACGGAAACTTGACCACGAATCCACGTTGAAATTCCGTGATGTACTTGCAAAAGCCAAAGACCCGGAAAAGGCATTCTTTGAAGATCTCCCCGAAGCATTGGGGTTCGACAAAGTGAAGCTGAAACAAGAGGAGTTCGTCAACGAATACGGCAACATTATACAACGAGCCATCAGGGAACTACGCAACTGCTACACACAATTGATTGACCGTTTAGAGCAACATGTGGTCGACGGATTAGGTCTTCAGTCGTATGAGTACGGCGAATATATTGTGGAAATAAGAGAACGGCTGGCCAATATCAAAACACATCTGTTGACGGAAAAACAACGCGAGTTCTATCAGCACGCAACTACAGAATATGACAATAGGGTGCAGTGGTATCAATCCATCTGCTATACCGTATTGGAACACCGTTTGGACACACTTCGCGACGAGCAGGAGGAGAAACTTGCAGAAGACCTTGTGCATCTGTTCCACGAATGTGAGAAATATGCAGATATTGCGCGAATGACTGGCGAAGATGATAAGGGTGATGCCTATTCATTTGACCTGGTGACTAACAAGGGAACTAATGTGCGTACATCCACTTATCTCCTTCCTGAAAAAGACAAGAAGAAAGCCTCCAAGTTGCAAAAGGACATAGAGAATCTGTTGACCGGCGACAATAATTTGGATGTGTGCATCCTGCTTGAACTGCTTAACAAGAAAATGACAAAATGAAGATTCGGCATATACTGGGAATATCTGGCGGTAAAGATAGTGCCGCTCTTGCAATTTACCTTAAACAGCGCTATCCGGAGTTGAAGATAGAGTACTACAACTCTGATACAGGGTGTGAATTGGAAGAGACCGAATTGCTGATTGACCGACTTGAGGCCTACTTGGGTAAGATTGTACGCCTGCGGGCAGCAAAGGATAGTCCTGAACCAACGCCGTTCCATCATTTTCTGAAAGCGGCAGGAGGATTTCTTCCATCGCCGCAGGCACGTTGGTGTACACAGAAAATGAAGTTACAGGAATTTGAGCGGTATGTGGGTGACGATGTGGCCATATCTTATGTGGGCATCCGTGGTGACGAAGACAGAGACGGTTATATTTCGTCGAAACCCAATATTCAAGCCATCTTCCCATTCCGCAAGAATATATGGAGCCTTGATGTAATCAATAAGGTGCTCGGTAACGATAATCTTGAACAGTTGATTAGCACCTACGACAAATTATGTCCACAGGGATTGATGCGTGAAGAAATCATGGAAACCGTGCGTAAACCCATTACCAAGCAGTACTATTACTCCAAGAAACTGAACGCGCTGCTTGACTACGATGTGAAGCTGTTCAATCATGTGGTGTTTGAATATCTGAAAACGACCGACTATCCTGTAGGTAAACTTGACGACTTCCCTCTGTTGGACAATACCGACGTGCTGGTAAAGGATGACATCTTCCGTCTGCTGCGTGAGAGTGGTGTGGGTGTACCGGCATATTATGAGGAAATCCCCTTTGAGGTGGATGGGAAACAGGGTACTTATTGTAGGAGTCGTTCGGGATGCTATTTCTGTTTCTTCCAGCAAAAGATAGAGTGGATATGGCTATACGAACAGCATCCCGACCTCTACCGAAAGGCAATGGAATTTGAGAAAGACGGCTACACATGGAACCAGAATGAGAGTCTTGAAGAGCTGTGCCGTCCCGAACGTGTGCGACAGATAAAACTCGACATCATCAAACGACAGGAAGAAAGCCACAAGCAGAACAAGGGAACAACCCTGGCCGAAATATTAGGTGACGAAATAATGTGTTCAAATTGCTTCATCTGAATAAACTATGCTATACGAAGTAGATTGGGCTGAAGACGGAACTTACCGATATGGTGATTATTATTCACCAGAGAAGTTCTTCAACGATTGTTTGGAGAACAGCAATGAGTTTGACCTTCAGTTAGGATACTTTAGCTCTGCTACGATAAGCGTATTGTCAGACGGATTTGCCTCATTCATTTCAAGAGGAGGAAGGATGCGTCTTATAATTAACCATATTGTTTCTCAGGAAGACAAGGAAGCCATCAACAAGGGGGTGAATGGTGGTGTGATTGACTGTTTTGACCTCTCCAATTTTGAATTGTTACGCCAAACATTTGACGATTATCAACAGCAGTTCTTTGAATGCTTGGCTTTTCTTATCAACAACAAACGCATTGACATCCGAATCATTCGGCCACGGAACAAGAAAGGAATAGCACATATCAAATCTGGCCAGTTCCGAGATGGCGACAGTACAACCTCATTTACCGGCTCAGCAAACTTTACCATTAGCGGGTTGTTTAACAATATCGAGGAGATAAAGATAGACAGAAGCGATTCTGTAGACAGAATGGTACAAAAGCGAATAGCTAATCAGCGCGAAGAGTTTGATTCCATCATGTCTCATCGGAAACGTAACATTGAGTATCTTTCTCCAGATAAACTCGTATCTGCTATCAAATCAAATTATGGAGACAAAGATATTGAGGAGCTGCTGAATGTTGAACAACAATTGCGAAAACTAAAGAAACAACGGGGACAAGAAGAACGAGAAGGTGCAACTAACAAGGTGTGTGAAGATTCTTTCTATGATGAGCCCCAATTCCCATATCCAACAGGTCCTCGTGAATACCAGAAAGAAGCCTTCGAGAATTGGAAGGACAAACAGCAAGGACTATTCGCTATGGCCACAGGTACTGGTAAAACCTTGACGGCTCTCAATTGCTTGCTTGAAATATATAAGCGAAAAGGCTATTATAAGGCTTTGATTCTGGTACCAACAATTACTCTTGTCGAGCAATGGGAAGTAGAATGCCGAAAGTTTAGGTTTGTGAGGATTGTGAAAATAAGCTCAAAAAATCCTTCTTGGCGAGAAGAGATAAGAAGAATACGTTTCGATGAGCGACAATGTTATGATGATGAAAACATCTCGTTTATCATTATTGCGACGTATAGTTCATTTGCGCGGCAGAACGTATTTGATATTTTGAATGACTTCTCTCGTAACCAGATGTTGCTGATTGCAGACGAGGCACATAATATGGGAGCTCCTGGTATCCTGAAGAAGCTTGGAGACATCAAGTATATACGGAGGATAGGATTATCAGCTACCCCAGAAAGACAATTTGACGAACAAACTAACAAACGGCTTGAACATTTCTTTGGTGTAAACGGGAAATACACCTACGAATATTCTATGGAGGAGGCAATAAGGAACGGTGTTCTTTGTCGCTATTATTACTATCCTCATATCGTACAGCTTACGGACGAGGAGATGGAGCAATATGCAGAACTGTCAACAAAAATCTCTCGTTATTTCAACTTCAATAGTGGCACTTTCGAGAAAGCCGATGATGTATTGACGGCCCTGTTACTCGCCCGCAAACGCATTATTCATAAGGCAGCAAACAAGTTGCCGATGTTCAGAAAGATAATTGCAAAACGGTTTGATGAACACGGCTCACTAAAATACACACTTGTTTACGTACCAGAGGGAAGTATTCCCAATGATATGAGAGCAGATATCTTTGATAACCGCGAGTCAATTAGCGATGATCAAGATTCCATACACTTGATTGACCTCTACACTCGAGCGGTGTGTGATGTCGACAAATATGTAACAGTAAGAAAATTTACCGGCGATACCCAAGACAGGGATTCTGTATTGGGTGATTTCGCAGCAGGACGACTTCAAGTACTCACATCAATGAAGTGTTTGGACGAAGGTGTGGATGTTCCTCGAAGTGAATTGGCAATATTCTGTGCAAGTACAGGAAATCCACGACAGTTTATTCAGAGACGTGGACGTGTGCTCAGAACGCACAAAGACAAGAAATATTCCTATATCCACGATTTGGTTGTGGTGCCAAAAGTAATGCCTGGCACACAGAGCTATCGGATGGAACAATCTTTACTGGCTGGAGAATTGAAACGTGTATATGATTTCTCGTCCATGTCTGAGAATCCATCTCAAGCACAGATGGAATTATTAGATGTGATGAATTACTATGGATTAAATTTATTTGATAATACACACATAACCAATGACACAGAAAGATAGAATGCTGCAATTGGTGCTCAATAATGAGCAGCTGATGAAACAGTATGGCTATTCAGCCGAGCAACTGGAAGACCTTGATTTGCAAGAGGCTTTGCGGAGTGATAATGCTGTTATTGCAAGTGTCGCCCGTATCATTCGTGAGCTTGATGGTTCAATCGATGCCTCAAAACAAAAAGAGGTGTATAAGAAAGTATTTACTTACCTGAATAACAACTTGTTCCTATGATAATAAAGAATATCTCTATCGAGAATTTCCGTAGTTATTACGGACCCAACAGCATGGATGTTGGAGAAGGGCTAACTCTGATTATCGGTGCCAATGGTGATGGTAAAACCACGCTGTTTGAGGCATTGGAATGGCTATTCGATACGGTTGACAGCAAACCAAAGGTGGATGCGAAGTATATCTCAAAAAAGAAGATTGCTGAGATGATGCCGGGAGATTCTGCTATAGTCAAAGTATCGATGACGTATGAGTGTGAACGAAGCGAAAAGATAGTTGAGAAGTCTTTTAAGTTTACAAAGTCTCCCGATAATACGGTATCGACGTCCAACTATTTGCATTGTATCTATGTGCAAAATGGAAGTGAAAAAGAAGTTCGTGAAGGTGATGCTGCAAAGAGGTTGTTCGATATTGACTTCTCTGCATCCATCAGGAAGTACTGCTTGTTTAAAGGAGAACAAGAGTTGAATATCTTCAACAAAGAGGAAGCAATGAGCTATCTTGTGGAGACATTCAGCAAGATTCGCGATTTTGACCCTTATATCGACTTTACTGGAAAAGCTCAAAAATGGGCACAGGACGCGCATGACAATGCAATAAAAGCAGATAAGAAAAACAGCAAAGATGCGGAACGACTGAGAGGTCTAATCAAGAATGAGACCGATTTTATTCGTGATAAAAGTGAGGAACTAAAGAATTCTCAAAGAGAAGCCGTAAATTTCGCAACGCTACTTGATGAATTGGAGAAAAACAAGGAATCTTCTGAGCTGCTGAATGCCACGAATTCAAGAATTGAAAACTTAAAAGAACGGATTGACAAAGCCTATCGTAATATTTCAGAGAACTATACATTTCGCCTGCTGGATGAAATGTGGATTTTGATGGGATTTGAACCAATAGCTCGCGAATATGGGGATTATGTAGCCACGCTTGATAAAGAGCAGCGTCGCATGGAACGTGAGTTTCAACGCGAACAGGGCGCGAAAAAACTGGCGGGCAAGATGCAGGAAGAAATCAACCAAGGATTTGTTCCGCTTGCACTAAACATCCCAGATGAGAACACGATGCGAGAGATGCTGCATGATGAAGTCTGCAAAGTGTGTGGTACACCTGCTCCCAAAGGTTCGAAGCCGTACAACACGATGAAAAAACATCTCGAAGACTATCTGGCATCTCTCAAAGATACTTCTAACGACGAAGAAGAAGAGGAAGAAACCCTCTTTAAACGTGAGTTTATTAGAGAGCTTGTAAATCGCTATACTGTATTACATAATGGAATGAATTGGTTGTCTCGTTTGCCGAGTATCATAAAGACGGAGATTGAGAAGAACCGTAGTAACCATGAAATGGCAGATAGTTTGCAGGCAAAATTAGAACAGGAAGAGGAACAAAAACGCAAAATTCTGGCTCAGACGGATGGCCTAACAGAGGAACAGCTTATCTCTGCATTCAATAATATTTCGGAATGGTGGAAGCAGAAGAGTAGTGCTGAAAGCAGAGCGGACTTTTTGAAACGTCAGATTGACGAACATCAAAGAAAGAAAGAGGAATATCAAGAAGAGTATAGTAAAATCTCTGAGGAATCGGCAGCAGCCACCTATGGCCGTACAAGTAATGCGATGCGGCGAATAGCTGAGGCTTTCCTTTCCGCAAAGGTTCGTAATAAACGTGAGTTCTTGTCTCAACTTGAAGACACTACGAATAAATACCTGGAGCGTCTCAATCGGGGTGATTTCCGTGGACAGGCACATATCGTTGAAAAAGCCGATGAGAGTGCTGAACTGATGTTGATTGATACCGACGGAGCTCGTATTTATAACCCCAATACCGCTTTGAAGACCACGATGTATATGTCTCTTCTTTTTGCAGTCGCAGAGCTCACTACGGTGAAGCATGAAGATGACTATCCTCTGATATTCGACGCTCCTACGTCATCTTTTACAGCTGCAAAGGAGAGTGACTTCTTTGGCGTGATTGGAGAAATCAACAAGCAAACCATTATCGTGACCAAGAGTTTCCTTAATGAGAATGCTGACGGTTCTTCCTCCATCGATACGAAACGACTCAAAGCTATCAAAGGCAAGAAGTATAGAATAGAAAAGAAGCGTCCTTTCGACGAAAAGAATTTAGCTACAATTGAAACAAGAATAGAACCCATAAACTAAGGAGGAAGTGTTATGGCAATAAAGAATAGTAAATTTGATAGTGAACGCTTTGTCTCATTATTCGAATTATGGGGACGAAAGAATCCGTCATACGAAAAGCACTACGAAGACGAAGTGATAAAGCCCTTGACTGATTTTAGCAAGGGGACGAATGAAGCCTCAGAATCGAAAGCCAAAGTGCTAGGTGCAGGTTATGAGGCACTCATTATGGCATTCTTCATTGGCTTATACGCTGACAAGAAGCTGGCATTGAATGAGGACCTCGACATCAAAGACTTGGGACAACCGATTCAGTTCTGGGGAAATCTCGATTCAAAGAAAGGCAGAAAGGCATACCCTCGGCTAAGAGAGTATATGTTCATTGCTCTTGTGGCAAAAACACCGGAGATAAACTGGTACGAACTCGATAAAGGCCGCTGGACACCAAATGAGACGGTGAATGCGTTGATGATGACAATGGAAGAGTATATCAACTATGGCCTATCGGTGATAAAAGACAAGATGGACGATGACGAAACCTTCTTCATGAACCAGGATTCTTTCCTCAACATTTTCCAAGAGTTGGTCTTTTCTAAAAAGAGAAAGACTGAAGACGACGATAAACCGGAGCCATTGGATTAAAAACGACATATGAAGTCGCATGTCCCCAAAAGATATAGGAACCGATAGGTATCCCTTCGGTTAGTAACAAATGACGTTTTCCTTATCAATCGTAGAAAACATAATGTCAAACGATTCATATTTCAAACCGAGGAAAGTAACAGGCCCCAACGATCGTCGGGATGAAGATTCAAATTTGTGCATTAGAAATCTCTTAAACAAAACTCGGGCTATTGCACACAATGTAAAGTGTCATGATAAGGAGGCTAATATCGATGGGTTAATTACTCTTGTTGATGAGGAGGATTATCCTGTCGGAGAACTAACAATACAAGCGAAGTCTTATAAGACTGTATACAAGGGACAGAGTAAGGCTCCTATCCCTGCCTATTTCGTTTCATACGCCAATACATTCAGGAATAAGGTTTGTCTCTTCTTTTCTGTTGAACCTGAGACAAAATCAATATATTGGAAATATATATCTGATGATTATATTCGAGACTTTCAAAAGGAAGGAGATACAGAGTGTCATGTGTACCATTTTTCAGAAGATGAAATAATCACCATAGATAATATTGAAGACACTATTGCCCGATGGAAACGAATATTCGATGAGAAACTGGCTTCGTTCTCCCAAATCAAAAAAGACTCGGCAGAAATCATCTCGGAGAATCGTGTTGCTTTCCATACAATAAACGCCACTTTCAACAATCTGCCAAATTCCCTTATAGAGAGAAGAGAAATCGGCCAGTTGTACAATTGGGTTAAAGAAGACTTGGCGGAAAATGTACCCAATATTATGTTGCTTGTGGGCAATGCCGGAACAGGGAAGAGTGTTGTGGTGAAGCAATTGATTGAAAGATTGGAACACGATGAAATAAAATGCTTTGCCATCAAAGCCGACAGACTTCACTCTTCGCAAGGACAACCAAGCAACGAACAATTGGAGATGCTGACCAAAACATTCTCCGGTTTGATCCAAGAGAAGAAAGCCGTCCTCATAGTAGACCAAATAGATGCGCTATCACAATATATCACAAAAGATAGGAACAGACTTGTCAACGTGGTAACATTGATAAAACAATTCACCTCTGATGACAGGCTGAGAAATGTGAGGATTATCGTTTCCACTCGTGCTTTCGATTTGGAATTTGACCCGAAATTGAGTGAATTGAGCAATGCCCCCCAAATCAAATTAGGGCTATTGGATAAAGCAGATGTGGAGACGGTTTTGAATCGTTTGCAAAAAGGGTTGCATCAAACAATGGATGAGAAAACCTTAACCCTATTGCAAACGCCGCAACATCTTAATCTCTTCTGTAAGGTTTTTGCCAGAAACAAGGGGAAGCGGTACACATCTATAACCGACCTTTACGATGAACTATGGAGGCAGACTATTGACATGGCTAATGTTGATATTGACAAAAGTGCCGCAGAAGAAATCCTCTATACGCAGGCTAAAAAGATATTTGATGAAGAAACCCTGGCTCCACGATGGAATCCCGACACGAAACATGTCAAGGAAGCAATCTATCTTAGAAGTCAAGGACTGATAGAAAATGTGAACGATGGGACCTCGTTTTTTCATCAGAGCATGTATGATTATGTGTTTGCCCGTTATTATACCCAGAATGGAGGTTCGTTCATAGATGATTTACTGAAGGAGAAGAAGCACCAGGGACTGTTTATGCGTTCAACCGTGAACCTTGTGCTGGATTATGAAAGGGCAAAAAACATAAAGCAGTATAGGGAAGATGTTGTGACGATTCTTTTATCGGGCCAAATAAGACCGCATATACAACTCATGTTCTTGTGGGCTTTAGCCAATAGGGTGGACATTCTTCCATTTGAAAAGAGATGTATCAGAGAACTGTATTCTTGCAACAAAATGCTATTCTGTTCTTTTGTCAGACGGACTGGGAGCAAAGAATGGTACAATGTGATTAAAAGAATCATCTTGAATGATGTCAAGGATCTAAAGGTGGGAGGTGCAGTATATGATGATGTTTTAGCGTTTATGTGGAATCATGTTCAATCCAGCACGGAAGATGTCTATGGATTGGTCGATTGTATCAAAGACAAGGACACAAGGAGTGTTGTCGCCCAAAGGCTATTGTATGCCACTTCGGATTATTCGTTAGATATTGTTACGAAATGGTATAAAGTGTTATGTGACACTTTTGAAAAGAAAGTCGATTTCCTGGAGAGTGCAATGAAGAATAACGTCCAGTTTGTGTTGGACAATATTGCCGAGGTGTTTGACTGTATCATGGATTCCCAAGGGATTGCTAATCACATAGAACAGTCTTTCTTTGAGAATGTCTGCACTCCGCTAAAAGAGAAATGCCCAGAAGCACTCTACTCTATTTTGAGAGATAGAATACTGAATGCTATCAACAACCATCGTGTACATACTTGGAGAGAAGTGGTGGGCTCAAATTCAATATTTCCTTCGTTGATGAGTCACCATCATAATACTTATGCCATACACGAGTTATTTGAAGAGCTGTTGGTGGAAGGGATTAAGCAGGAACAGGCTTGTATTGTTGCTGATGTCAGATTGTTGTTGTGCCAAAAGGAATCCAGCTGTTATGAGTTTGCATTCAAAGCAATGATAGAAAAACCATTGCTGTTCTCTGATGATATTATTGCCATCCTCAAAGACAGCAAGTTGGTCGATGAGCTACTGGATTTTGGAAATGTGGAGTATTATTTTCTTGAACTGATTAGAGGTTGGCTCGCTCTGGTTGACGGGTCAACTTTATCAAAGTGTCAAGATATCATATATGATTTCAAATCGGCATCAGATTCGCTCTCAGACAAGGATAGGAAATACACAGAATTGCTTTACCCACATTGGGGATACAATCAAAGAAAACTCATTTGGGCCATACCAGAAAACCTCAGAGAAAAACGTGTCAAAAAAAAGTATCAAGAGTTAAACAGACGGTTTGGCAATAAATGGAACAACATAAAGTCCGACCATAATGTTACAATGGCACACGTCTGTGGAGGTTTGATGACGTTAGAGAGGTACAGAACTATTTCAATAAAAGATTGGTTGCATTCATTCCGTGGAATTCAAAGCTATGTGAATGGAAAAGATCGTTACTTTGATGCAAGGACTCATGCAGACGCGTTTAAGCAATGTGTAAGCGAACGTCCGCAAGACTTCGCTGGCTTTGTGTTTGAGATGTTTGATGACAAAAGCATTCCTGCGATATACAAATTATCGGGTCTCGATGGTTTGGTAACAGGCAATTATCCGACAGACCAAGTTCTTCCGTTTGTGTGGAAATGCATCGACGCATTTGATGAACTGTCAAAAAAAAGCGAAGGATATAGATTCTGTGAATTGCTGAACAATATTGTGACGATTGACGGCCAACATATTGACAGAATCAGCACATTCTTGAATACAGTTGTCCTTTCCAAATACGAGTCGAAATATAAACCTGATGTGGAAAATGTGTTTGGTAGTGACTCGGCTGTTAATGACATGCTGACGACAGGCATCAATAATATACAAGGATATGCCATTCATACCTTGGCTTTGATTGGGAAGCATCCTCGATGGAAAACAATAGTTTATGAATTCTTTGTGAAGGCTGGGCATAGTTTGAACCTTGAGCACCAGCTGGCAGCAATGATGTATTTGCAGCAGGAGTGTTACGACAATGATTTATACAACGAGTTGATGTTCAGTTATGCTTCCCGTCCAATATCCGACTATTTGTATTTGAATGTAGATAGAATGCATTGGTTCTGGTGCAATAATCCGGAACTGATATTGCCCTATTTTGAGATGATTGTGGACAAGAAGAGGGCAAAACCCATTTTGGTTCAGATTATGTTTTTCGGAATGCAGTATGAGAAAACAAAAAGTATCTCAAAAGTCATGTTTGAAGCGTTATTGGAGCAAAATGAAGAAGAAGTAATCAAAAAGGTTGTTCCAATGGCGTATGAGCATCTTTCGGACGAAACTTACAGAGAACAAAGTGAGGAATTCCTTAGAAGATATGCCAAGGATAATCGAAAAGACGTTAGGGATGCATATCTTATGGGATGTCATAGAATGTCAGAGTATGACATTGGTCTGTTCGTGGAACTATTATATGCATGGCTATCGACATCAATATTGGATGTGGGCATCTATGACATAATCAGATATCTGGAGAAATGTTGCAATACTTATCCGTATGAATGTTATCAATGTATCAAGCTCATTGTAGGACAAGAGTCCCTGAAGACATACCATAATGAGGAAAGAGTATTTAAGATGCTACTTACCTGTTACCGTAACTTTATGGATGAAGAGGACGAGGAGAAAGCCGATGAAGTCATGGATGTCTTTGATGAAATGATGTTAAAACCAGGCACCATGAGACTGGATGAGATCATAAAACAAGTTGATAACTATGTGTAATTATGCTGTAGATGAATTGGTGACTCATTTTCGGTTTTTGGATACTAAATTGATGTAAGATGTTAGAAGGAAGATGTAAGAGGTAATATGGAAGAGCTAATATGTGAAATGATTTGTGTAACTTTGCAAAAAATAAAACAAAATATGTCTAAACAATATTTTATGGTATTCCAAACAAAAGAGGTCGAAGGTGCCATCACCGTGAAGCAATTGTTAAAGTATTTGGATGAATTATAATTATCATCATTTACGGAAATAAAAGTATAGGTAACCTAGGTCTAACACATGAAACCACAATATGCAAGAGTCAAAAATACTAATAACAAATTATCCAAGAATATATCAGCGTCCATCTTTTGAAATGGTCGGAGACGAGAGCAAGACCTTGGATGTGGTATGCGGATATGATGTTAAGCTAGACAATAGACAAGTCACGCTCAATATCGCCAGAGATTTAATAATGGCAATGTTGACGTTTGATAAAATATATATTGAGGGTAATAACATATGGGATATTCTTCAAGTATTTGGAAGTAACAATGTAAAAGAGCTATTACGATTGCATATTCTTTGTGTTATTCCTGACCAAGAACTAAATCCTGTGATGATAAGAGAGGGAAATGGTAAATGGAAACATGATTTTCTTTCGTATGCACTTGGAAACGGAGACGAAATTTCTGTAAACAAAATTCATAAGTGGAGTCATGTGGAGGAGAATTTCCACCGTTTTAATTTTCATGGGCAAGAAGCAAATACGATTCTCTATCTCATTGATGAAAATTCTGTAGAAATAAATACCAAAGAGTTACAAGAAAAAGTAAACCAAGAAACAACGCATGACTGTCTCAATCCTGTCTTTTTGTCTGACCCCAAATTCTATCGCCGTCGTTCCGATGGAAAATGGGAATATAATATGGTAAGTCGAGTTAGACTTCAAGAATTGAACAAATCAGCGATATTGACGGCTGAACTTGGAATTGACAATGTAAAAATGGATGCGGAAATTAGTAACCTGATGACAAAAAAGACAGCCTCAATATTTGCGAAAACGCTGCATTCTGGGACTGACGCACTTGTCCGAATAGAACAACAAAAAGGATTTCCGGATTTGGGTGAATTATTTGTTACTGGTGTGGTTGGTTTGGATGAAATTCTAAAATTGCGAGACTGCTTTAATGGAAAGATATTTAGATACTGGGCAAAAATAACTGAATATGAAGAAGATTTAATGCGCCGTGAAATAATGAATTCGACCCAAAACATTATTGGATCAAAATGCGCACAACCAATACGAATGCTTGCATGTAATCTAATGGGATTGGGTGGATTCCTACCAGGTTTAGCAGCATCAGCATTTGACAGTTATATTCTTGACAAAGTATTAAAAGGATGGCATCCAAATTTCTTTCTAGATGACGGACTAAAAAAACTGATAGATTGTAGTGTGGAGGAAAACAATAAACAACACCAAGTTGCGCTTCGCGAACTAAGGTTCAAAGGTGTCGGACGTAACGACCCCTGCCCTTGTGGAAGTGGAAAAAAATTCAAAAAATGTCACGGTAAAAAATAAATGGAGTCGCACTGGCAAACACCTGTCACAAAAAAAGATCGGCTTGCCTATAAAGACAAAGACTGTCAATCATTAGATATAGCCGGGACAAGGGGACAGACACCTGTCCCACACCAATTGTGAGGGAATATTAGGTGACACATTTTCGGTTTTTGGATACTGATAAGATGGGGTGCGGAAGTGGCTGTGGAGTCACGGGTACTGGTATCGGTTGAATGTTGCGGAAGTCGAGCGCGGAGTAATACATTATATCGTATTTTAGTAGGAGTACAATTGCATTTTATCGTATTTCGGATAAAATTTTTCTGCATTTTATCGTAATTCAATTTTTATTTGTATCTTTGCACCCGAAAATTATCCGGTTATGATAGACGAAAAAATCATTCTTCAGGTACTGGCTGAACAACAGGAGGAAATCAAAGGATACAAACCTCAGAAATGGTTGTCGCGCAAGGAGGAATCGCTCTTCGAGTTCGATACTAAGATGGCTCAGGTGGTGATTGGTGTGCGTCGGAGTGGGAAATCCACGCTGTGCCATAAGGTGCTAATGGAACGGGGCATCAGATACGGCTATGTCAACCTCGACGACGACCGTTTGGCCAATATGGAAGTGGGCGACCTGAATACGGTGCTCTCCTGTGTGTATCAACTCTATGGAACTGACGTTCCCTATCTGGTGCTGGACGAGATACAAGATGTGGATGGGTGGTACCTCTTTGTGAACCGTCTGCTCCGAACAGAGCTGCGTATTTTCGTCACGGGGAGCAACGCCAAGCTGCTGAGCGGAGAATTGGCCACACATCTGACCGGTCGTTACAATGAGATTCATCTCTATCCATTCTCATTTTCGGAGTATTGCCAATACCACCATATCGACACACAGGGCATCACCACAAAAGCCGATGCCGAGCGGAAACGTGCCTTTATGGATTTCATCCACGACGGCGGTTTCCCTGAAATGCAGGGGCTCCGCAACAAGCGGGCATACGTCCAGAGCTTGATTGAGGCCATCCTGCGCAAGGATATCCAGAAGCGTTTCAAGATTCGTAACATCGAGGCATTGCGCAAACTTGTCCATCACCTGATCAACAACGCCTGCCAGGAGGTGAATCATGATGAGTTGTCAAATTTGTTGGGCATTGCCGACAAAACGGCGAAGAAATATGTCGACTATCTCAGTCAGGCGTTCTTGATACAGTTACTGACAAAACACTCATTCAAAAGCACGGAACGCATCCGCAACCAGAAAGCGTATATTGTAGATACGGGTTTGGAGGGGAGCCGTGAGAATACATTGGCACCCGAGAATCTCGGGTGGCGACTGGAGAATGTGGTATATATAGAGTTGCTGCGACGTTGTGCCCATGATTTTCTGGATGTGTACTATCACAAACCGGATTCAAGAGCCAAGGAAGTGGATTTTGTGGTGTGCGACAAAAACAAAGCTGTGGAGTTGATACAGGTAGCTTACGAGATTGATACCCAGCGGGCTTACGACCGCGAGACATCCTCGCTGGTGAAAGCAGCGGACACTTTTTTTTGTAGCCATCTGACCCTCATCGCATTCTCGCCGACGCGCGATGTGGAGATTGAAGGGAAAACTATCCATATCGTTTCGGCATTGGAATGGTTGTTGCAGAAATGATAAAATAAGCGTGACTGGGGACAGGTACCTGTCATACGACTGCTCTGAAGGATAAAACCACAAACAAGATATTATGTACTTTGCAGCAAAATAATACTTGAAATGATGAAGAAAATACTGACAATTATCGCGGTGGCGGCTGTAATGGCGCTGGTGTCCACGTCGTGCAAGGAGGCACCGAAGGAGAGCGCTCAAACATCTGACGCAACCGTCGAGACGACGGTCGACCCGGTAGTGGCGCTGTGCCTGGCGGATACCTCACGGAACCCAATTGAGATTCTGGAGAAGCTGATGTCGCAGCCTGATTGTCCCATGCACGGGCCCACGCACCATGTGCTGGTGGGGGCGGCGCTGCTGACGGCTTACAATAACTGCTTGCCTGACAGCAACAAATTAAACCTTGAAGAAGCGCTTGCCGAGATGCGGGAGCGCGGCGAGCAGGTGCCCGGCGGCGCCTGCGGGTATATGGGCGCCTGCGGCGCGAGCATCAGCACCGGCATCTTCCTGTCGATAGTCACCCGCAACACCCCATTCTCAACCGACACCTGGCGCCTCTGCAACCTCTGCACCGCCCGTGCTCTGGAGCAGGTGGCAGAGAACGGTGGCCCCCGCTGCTGCAAGCGCGACTCCTACCTCTCGGTGCTGACGGCCATCGACTTCGTCAAAGAAAACCTCGGTGTGGAGATGGTGAAGCCCGAGGTACACTGCACTCGTAGCCAAATCAACGAGCAATGCATCGGCAAAAAATGCCCATTTTCCCCCATACAATGAGATTATTGGATATGGCAAAGGTCAAGGTATGTTGCCCTCTCGAATTCGACGCTGTCATCCTGCAGAACGAGGATATGGATGCCGCCTACGTGGAGGTGCCGTTCGACATCAAGGCGCTCTTCGGGAAAGGCCGTCTGGCGGTTCACGCCACTTTCGACGGTGTGCTATACGACGGTCAGATAGTGAAGATGGGAACCCCCTGCCACATCCTCGGCCTCCGCAAAAATATCCGCAAGCAAATCGGCAAAACCTTCGGCGATACCGTGCATGTGACCTTTGAAGAACGAAAAGATAGATAAATGAAAAACAATATGACAACTATGGATACCACCAACATGTGCTCCCACCTGCAGCGGAAGCTGTTCGACACTGACGGCGAGTACCACCGGATTTGGCTGGCGCTGCAGGAGGACACAGAATTGACCGCAGTGGTGCGGTCGCGCCAGCTGCATATCTACCGCAACGGCAAAAAAGTGCTGGTGCTGGCCGGCAAATCGTCCCCTAAGATTCTCCGTGAAGACCCTATCTGCGAGATGCTAAAGCAGGTAGAGACCACGGAGCTCTTCCGTACCTCGCAGAGCTGGGATGGGGCGGAGCTTCCCGACTACCCGCAGGGACGGCCCGAGCTGGTGGCGGTGAAATATGTCATTCCGCAAGAAAGCAAACTCGGCTGGCATCACCACGACGCCATGAATCACGGCGTGCTGGTGCAGGGCGAGCTGACCATCGTTGCTGTGGACGGCACCGAGAAGGTCGTCCACGAGGGCGAAGCCATCGTCGAGATGGTCGGCACCGTCCATCACGGCGAGAACCGCGGCCTTAAGCCCGTCGTCCTCTACATGTTCTACCTCTCGCAGAAAGGCATGCCACTGTCTGTGCCGCATCCCGAAATACCAATCGAATAAACAAGATAACAAAGATATATGAAACAAATACTTATGATGACTATGTTTGCGGCCTTGTTTTGTGGCTGCGGGAATTCAAAAAACAATGAGTCGGTGAAGACCGTCAATGTAGAGGAGTTCGCTGAAAAGATGGCACAGCAGGATGTGCGGCTCATCGACGTGCGGACCCCCAAGGAGTATGCCGAAGGACACCTCGCGGGGGCGGAGAATATTGACGTGAAAGCCGACGACTTCGCGGAGCGCATAAAAGACATCAAGGGTACGGTGGCCGTCTACTGCCGTGGCGGCAGGAGGAGCCTCAAGGCAGCCGAGCAACTCGCCAAGCAGGGCTGCACGGTGTACAACCTCGACGGCGGCATCCTCGCCTGGCAGAAGGCCGGAAAGGCGACAACGACGGTGGAGACGGACGTCTTTATTACCCAGAGTGGGAAGCTGGTGAAGATCCACGCGCTGATGCACTCGAGCATACGTATCGAGTACGTCGGGCGCGAGATAGAGATTGACCCTTGCAGTAACCTGCGCGGCCGCACGGTGGATTACGCCACGATGCCCAAGGCCGACATTATCCTTGTCACCCATGAGCATTTCGACCACTTTGATACCGTCGCACTTCGACAGCTTGACGCAGAAGAGACAATGTTGTTAATGAACCAACGATGCGTAGACCTGTATGGTGGAGACCGTCACTCTTTGAAAAATGGCGACCGATTGGAATTCGCCATGTGTCCCGCACTTTACCTCGAAGTGGTTCCTGCCTACAACACCACCGCTGAGCATCTGCAGTTCCACCCCAAGGGGCGCGACAACGGCTATATCCTCACCCTCGACGGCCTGCGCATCTACATCGCTGGCGACACCGAGGACATCCCCGAGATGGCCGACATCAAAGACATCGACATTGCCTTCCTGCCCTGCAACCAGCCCTTCACGATGACGCCGGAGCAGCTGGTGAAGGCCGCCCAGATGGTGAACCCCAAGGTGCTGTTCCCCTACCACTACGGCGAGACCGACGTGAGAGGCATCCCTGCCCAGCTGCCGGGCATTGACGTGCGTATCCGCCACTACGAATAGGTATCTCCTGCTCGCTTCACTCACGAAATTTTGTAAATCTCGTAAATTTATTGCTGACGCAAGATTAACGATGGGAGAATATTACATCGCTTTTGCGCCGCTGCAAGGGTATACCGATGCGGTGTACCGACGGGCACACTGGGAGTGTGTCGGCGGGGTGGACGAGTATTATACGCCGTTCGTAAGGATCGAAAAGGGGGAAATTAGAAAGAAAGATTTGCGGGATACAGACCCTGCTGCCAACGCCGGTGTGCCTACGGTGCCGCAGGTGATAGCCAAGGACGGCGACGAGTTCGTCCGATTGTGCGATGCGTTGCAAGGGCAGGGGTGGGGTAGGATAGACCTCAATATGGGCTGCCCATTCCCCATGCAGGTGAAGGCCGGCCGCGGAAGCGGACTGCTGCAACATCCTGAACGCGTGGAGGAGATACTTAAAGAGATGCAAAGACGACCCGAGGTGACCTTTTCTGTCAAGATGCGCTTGGGGCAGGAGAGCGAGGAAGAAGGATTAATGGTGATGCCGATCATCAACGAGATGCCGCTGCTGCATGTCACGCAGCATCCACGCCTTGGAATGCAACAATACAAAGGCATGGCCGACCGCGAGGCGTTTATGCGGTTTACGGAGGTATGCACCCACCCGCTAATATACAATGGCGATATTCAGGATTTGTCCTCTCACTCCCTCTCTCTCCCTTTCACTCCCTCTCACTCTAAAGAAAAAATCAAAGGAATAATGATTGGTCGTGGGCTTCTGGCTCGCCCGTGGATGCTCAGTGATAAAGAGCCGAACGAGGTTGTCAAGGACATGCACGCCGTTGTCTACCGTCACGCCATAGAAAACCTTTGCGGCGACAGCCAGATTCTCTCGCGACTCCATGCCTTTTGGGAGTATCTCGACATCCCGCACAAGCAGAAAAAGGCCATAATGAAAGCCGCCACGCTACCTCGTTATCGTGAGGCGGTGGCGGCTGCAATCTCATCGGTTCTACATGGTGAGTGATGTAGTAACCTGAGTTTTATGCCATTATTTATCTCCGTTCATTAATGTTATCATTGTAGCCAAGGCCTTAAATCCAAAAGTGGTGGTCGCTTTCTTGTGGGCGGGGGTGTCGCCGGAGGGACCGATTTCCTCGATGTCCAGGTCGATATTATCGGAGGGTAATCCATTTTCGATGAGAAAACTATACATATTCTCGGTGTTGACCACCGGCACATAGTCGTCCAGGCTGCTGTGGAAGAGCATAATCTTCTCGTTGCCACGGGGCGTCCAGCCTTTGCAGAGATTGTCGAGGTCGAGGGCCGCCATCATGGTATTGGAGAGGCTGCTGGTGCTATCGCGCATGGCTTCGGTGGTGTACTGGTCGACGGTGAGTGGGCCAATCATTGCGTCAATTTCCTCGAGAGTATAACGCTTGCTGATCGACTCTGTGGCGCCGAAGCCATAGTAATCGGGCGAAATGGTGATGAGGCTCAACAGCGAGAAGGATTTCTGTTCCGACAGATTCCCCTTCGACGGACATTGGTCGGCACGGTAGACGGTGTAGTGGTTGTAGAGCAGCAGTCCCTTGGCGTAGGCACTGTCTTTCACTTCGTCGCCGATGGTGATGGTGCCCGAGAGCATCACATCGTTGCCGTAGGGGTCCTGCGAGGGGTAGACGAAGTTGTAGGCGGTGAAGGATTTGTCCGAGTAGTAGGTCGAGTCGGTGATGTGAGCTTCGGTAATCAAATAGGGGTCGAAGCCACGACCGTGGGGGTCGTCGTCTTTGGTGCATCCGACAACGGTCAGGATGGCGGAAAGCAGCATACAGGTGCTGATCTTCTTAAATTGGACATGGTATGCTGTTTTGTTAAATGGTGTTTTCCTTGGCTGCAAAGATACAAATATTGGGTGATGTGGCATTATTTTGAGAACATCACCTTCTCGCTGTTGAACATGCGAGTGAGGCCCCAGACGGCAATACTGGTATAGACGATGTTGGCGGCCAGGGTGATGAGGACGGGCGTCCACTGCAGTTCGTGGGCGAAGACGGCGGTCATCACCTCGATGCTGTTGTAGAAGGGGATGAGGTAGACGGCGAGGTTCTCGCTGGCGCCGTTCTGGAACATAGGCATGAGGCCGCAGAGCATCACCACAAGCATGAAGGGGGTGATCATGGTGCCGGCATTCTTGACGTCTTTGGCCAGTGCCGAGAGGAGGCTGACGGCGGAAGCCATGATGAGTACCGAGGCCAGGATGATGAGCAGCAGTACAATGTAGTCGGAGCCGGTGTAGTTGAGGCCCAGTTCCACGCCTTCCGCGTCGGACTGAATCATCTTGGGCAGCGAGAGGACGATGCCGATGAAGCTGGAGAGTCCGCTGAGGAGTGCTATGGCACTGAGTGACACAATCTTTCCGAGAGCCAACTCGTTGCGACGCATGGGGGTGACGAGAAGGGTGGCGATGGTGCCGCGCTCTTTCTCGCCAGCAATGGCGCTGGGGGCTATGGCCATGACGCCGCTGAAGAGCATCATGAGGATAAGCATGGGGATGAGTTTGGAGAGGATGTTGCCCAGCACGTCGTCGCTGCTGGCTTGGTCGAAGGTCTGCTCTTCGCAGTCGGCGCGGTTGATGTCGAAGCGGTTGCTCATCTGGTCTTCGAAGGTGGTGAACATGGTCTCGAGCATGGTATAGACGCGTTGAGAGGCGTTATTGGCCGAGTTGTAGTAAATCTCGATATTGGGGGCCAACTCACCGCTCTGAGGGTCGTAGGTGACGAGCAGTGTGTCGAAGTTGGTCGGGAAGCGCAGGAGCACGGTGTTAATCTCTTTGTCCTCCAGGAGGTCGATGTCCTTCTGTGTGAAGGGGGAGGGGAGGACCTTGATGTTGAGGCTGTCGGTGTCGGCGAACATTGGTGCTAATGTCTCGGGCATATTCTCCACGCGAACGGTGACGTTCTCGTCCATGCCTTCGGTCATCATCTGGCTCATGCCGTTGCCCATGAGGGTGTAGATGAGGTAGATGAGCAGGCCGGGCATGATGATGGCGGTGAATATCAGTTGGCGGTCGCCGAAGAAACGGGCGAACTCTTTCTTGATTATCGTTAAGGTATTTGATTTCATGATGGTTTTCTTTTTTTGGTAGTTAAAGAAGTTAAAGGTAGTTAGCTCACTGCGTTTGCCTGGGTAGTTAAAGGACAATAGCACCAGCAATAAGCAATGACCGCGCCAGCCTTCATTTGTCCTTTAACTACTTTAACTACTTTTGACTACCTTTAACTACCACAGTTTATTGTTTATTCTTCGTTGCCCTTCACTTCTTTATAAATTTCGAAGAAGCGGTCTTCGAGCGAGAGGCCGTTGCATACCTCGTCGAGGGAGCCGCAGGCTATCATGCGGCCGTCGATGATGACGCCTACGCGGTCGCAGAGGCGCTCCACGAGGCTGAAGATATGGGTGCTGAGGATGATGCTCTTGCCCTCGGAGCGGAGCTCCTGGAGGTAGTCGGTGACGGTGCGGGCCGTCAGCACGTCGAGACCGTTGGTGGGCTCGTCGAAGATGATAATCTCGGGGTCGTGGACCAGCGAGATGACGAGGGAGAGCTTCTGCTTCATGCCGGTGCTGAGGTTCGCAACCTTCACCTCGGCGAATTTGTCGATGCCGAAGCGCTTGAACATGCGCTCTTTTCGTTCTGCCATCGTGCTTTCGTCGACGCCGTGGAGGCGGCTGAAGAAGTCGAAGAGGTAGTTAGGGGTGAAGAAGTCTTCGAGCTTGAGCTCGGAGGTGAGGAAACCTATCTTGGCGCGCACCTTCTCGGGCTCTTGCACGACGCTGCAGCCGTCGAGGATGGCGTCGCCCTCGTCGGGACGGATGAGGGAGGAGAGCATGCGGAGCGTGGTGGTCTTGCCGGCACCGTTGGGGCCGAGGAGACCGAAAATTTCTCCGCGGTAGGCGGTGAAACTCAGATGGTCCACCGCGGTCTTTCTCTTGTTGTTGGTGTGCTCGATTTTCTGTTGTTTTCGCGAGAGTGTGAAGGTTTTGCACAGACTCTCGGCATGAAGGATTTCTTCCATGGTTGAATATTTTTTTGACGTGCAAAAGTACACTTTTTTTTTAATAATGGTGGCAAGTTTTTTATTTTTCCCGTCACAAAATACTAAAAGCGTCTGAAAGACGTTAAGATAGTGAAGAGTGAGGAATTATGATTTATGATTTATGAGTGAGGAGTGATGAATGTAAAACATTAAACGTAAAACGTGAAAGGTTATAGCTTTGCTCCACTACGGTCGCAAGCCTGCGAGGCAGGTAGATCGGTTAAAGGTTATAGAGGACTGCCGCAGGGGCGGTGGTTAGTCTACCTTTTACTTTTTACTTTTTCCCTTTTTCCTTTTGCCTCGAGGGGGCAGGATGCGGCCGTTCGGGGACATCACACCTTTGGCACGATACTGGACGGCGATACGATTCCGCTGTATTTTCTGCGCGAGGTGACAATCTACTCTTCGGGGATGTTGCTGACACCCAAGGAGATCAAGAGCAATGCCAAACTGATACGCAATGTGAAGTTGATGCTGCCCTATGCTCGTGAGGCGAAGCGGCGTCTCGACGCTTTAGAGATAGAGATTGCGAATATGCCTAAGAAGCAGCGGAAGGCGGCACTGAAGCAGGCGGAGAAGGATATTGAAGCGGAATACAAGCAGGACCTGAAGAAGCGCACCTACTCGCAGGGACTGGTGTTGATCAAGTTGATAGACCGTGAGACGAACCGCTCTGCCTACGCCCTTGTCGGCGATTTGCGGGGCTCGTTCCGAGCGGGTCTCTATCAGGCCTTCGCACGCCTTTTCGGCTTCAATTTGAAGACGAAGTTCGACCCGGCGCACGACAAGAAGGACAATATGATAGACCGTATCGTGCGCTCGATTGAACGAGGGCAACTGTAGGAGTTAAAAGTTAATAGTTAATGAAAGGATATTGTTTTTTGTCGGCGGTGCCGATGCGAGGAGAGGCCAGCGACAGGGCCGAGATGGTAAACCAGCTGGTGCTGGGCGACACGGTGGAAGTCATTGACCGCCAAGAAAAATGGTCGAAGGTGCGTTGCGTCTACGACGGCTATGAGGGCTGGTTGGACAACAAGCAGTACATCCCCTTCGAGGACGCCGCCTCGCTGGCGGAGCGCCACTTCCTCGGCACGCCCTACCTCTGGGGTGGGCGCAGTACCGGCGGCATCGACTGCAGCGGACTTACACAGATATGCTTCAAGGCCAAGGGGGTGTGGCTGCCGCGCGACGCCTCGCAGCAGGCCACCTGCGGCGACGAGGTCTGCCTCTGCGATATCCAGCGCGACGACCTGGCCTTCTTTCAAAACCCCGAGGGCCGCATCATCCACGTGGGCATCTGCATGGGCGACGGCCGCATTATCCATTCGTCAGGTTTCGTGAGGATCGACAAGCTCGACTCCACGGGAATCTTCAACGGCGAGACCTACACCCACCAGCTCCATTCCATCCGCAGGGTCCGTTGAACGAAATGGCGAATAGAACGTATTAAACGAATTAAGCTTGCGCAGGTCAATTTAAGGCTAATTACTCAAATAAGGGCATGCGCCAGCCCAATTAGGGTAATTTGCTTGCAATTGGACCGCGGCAGCAATTAGTCAAATAAGTTAAATTAGCCGTTAAAAAAGAGAAAATGACCGCCGTTTTCTTTTTTTTTACTATTTTTGCATTTTATTTATAGAATACAAAAATACAATAAGATATTATGGCAGAACTTACTGAGCAAGAACAGATACGCCGCAATTCGCTGGCAGAGTTGAAGAATCTGGGTATCAACCCTTACCCCGCCGCCCTCTATGAGGTGAACGCCAAGAGCAGCGAGATTCTTGAGAAATTTCCGCAGGACAATAGCCTTTTCCAGAACATCAGCATCGCCGGCCGCATCATGAGCCGCCGCATCATGGGCGCCGCCTCCTTCGTGGAGCTGCAGGACAGCTACGGCCGTATACAGCTCTATATCAAGCGTGACGAGATATGCCCCGGTGAGGACAAGACCCTCTACAACACCGTCTTCAAGCGTCTGCTGGACATCGGCGACATCATCGGTGTGACGGGATATGTCTTCGTGACCCAGATGGGTGAGACTTCCATCCATGTGAAGAGCCTCACGGTGCTCAGCAAGAGCCTGCGTCCCCTGCCCATTGTCAAGGAGAAGGACGGCGTGGTGTACGATGCCTTCAGCGACCCCGAGCTGCGCTACCGCCAGCGTTATGTCGACCTCATCGTCAACCCGCAGGTTAGAGAAACCTTCGTGCAGCGCGCGCAGATTGTCAATACCATGCGCAACTATTTCAATGAGCAGGGCTACCTCGAGGTGGACACCCCCGTGCTGCAGAGCATCCCCGGCGGCGCCGCCGCACGTCCTTTCGTGACGCACCACAACGCTCTCGACATCGACCTCTACCTGCGTATCGCCAACGAGCTCTACCTTAAGCGCCTTATCGTGGGTGGCTTCCCCGGTGTCTATGAGTTCAGCCGCAACTTCCGCAACGAAGGTATGGACCGCACCCACAACCCCGAGTTCACCGCCATGGAGATCTACGTGCCCTACAAGGACTACAACTGGATGATGACCTTCACGGAGAATATGCTGGAGCGTATCGCCAAGACGCTGCACGGCGACACCAAGGTCAACGTCTGGGGTAACGAGATCGACTTCAAGCCGCCGTTCCGTCGCGCCCCGATGTGCGAACTCATCAAGGAAGAGACCGGCGTCGACGTGGCCGGCATGAACGAGGACGAGCTACGTGAGGCCTGCAAGCGCCTCGGCGTGGAGACCGACGCCACTATGGGTAAGGGCAAGCTCATCGACGCCATCTTCGGCGAGAAGTGCGAAGCCAAATTGATACAGCCCACATTTGTAACGGATTATCCCATCGAGATGTCGCCCCTCTGCAAGCGCCACCGCGACAACCCCGAGCTCACTGAGCGCTTCGAACTCTTCGTCTGCGGCAAGGAGCTGGCCAACGCCTACTCCGAGCTCAATGACCCCATCGACCAGCTCGGCCGCTTCCAGGAGCAGCTGCGCCTCAGCGAGAAAGGCGACGACGAGGCTATGTTCATCGACATGGACTTCGTGCGCGCCCTCGAATACGGCATGCCGCCGACCTCCGGCATGGGTATCGGCATCGACCGTCTGGTCATGATGATGACCGGTGCCCAGAGCATTCAGGATGTGCTCCTCTTCCCGCAGATGAAACCCGAGGTGCACGAGAAGAACGTCGAGGAGGAGGGCTCCGACCTCACCGCCCACGGCGTCGACGAAGGCTGGGTGCCCGTGCTGCAGAAAGCCGGCGTGAAGAACTACGAGCAGCTCAAAGCCGCCAACCCCAACAAGCTCTTCAACGACCTCGGCGGCCTCCGCAAGAAAATGAAACTCGACATCCCCGCCCTCAAACGCGAACAGTTCGACGAATGGATTAAAGACTAACTACCAAAAATATTGAACCATCCGCCGCGGGTCCGAATGGGCCCGCGGTTTTATTTTATGTCCGTAGCCCATCCTTGTCGTTGGGCTCTTCCTCCTTTCTATCTGCCTTCTTTGAAACGACCATATTAAAATAAATTTGGCCGAATAAGAAAAAATGCGTATTTTTGCATCGTCATTCCAGTGAATGGCAGGACATATTAAAAGAGACGTTGTAACAGCGTTTATCTGCGGCGTATAGAACTTCGCAAATTCTGAATCCAGTGCCGTAATAACGCAATGTTCGCGTCCATGGTATGGTACAATCTAATTGTATACCATAATGCGTGGGCTTCGGCATTGCTTATTCTGTACTGGGGGCAATGCGAAGGCCTTATACGCGGGATAAGCAAAGTAGCAGATTCCCGCGCTTCTTTTTATATGGCTTTCATAAACAGAACAAGGACTCAGCAATTCGGGAATTCTGCTGGCAAAATATTAGATTATGAACAGGATAACCGGTTTTACATTTAAAGCATCAAAAAAGAAACACTACAAATGGCCTTTCTCCAAGGATAAAGTCAAGAGATTTAACGAACTATGCAGTAATAAAGTTTCAGAAGAAGAATTGCACGAACTGCTTGAGAAGGCACACATTTATTATCTGGATAGACATGGCCTTTCAATAGCGAATAACACAATAATCAACGCACAAGATGCAAAAATCAAGTTGGCAGAATTGGATGTCCATACCAGCGAAAACAAGCATATATACGTCTGGATGCGAAAACAAGAAGATGGCGATTTTAGAAACATTACATTCGGTACTCGTTACAATTTTGATAAAATGATTGTGAGTCACGCACAAGAAACAAAGATATCAAACAACAAATAAACCAAACACATTATGAAGCGTTTATTATTGGTCAGTTTCGCCTTGGTGGCAACATGGCAGAATGTATTTGCCTACGACTTTAAAGTTGGTGAGTTGTACTACAATATTATTAGTAGTGCGGATTTGACCGTAGAGGTGACAAGTCAATACGATTCATGGCATGAAGGAAATCTTTTTTACTACTACAAACAGGGGTATATTTATTCCAATGTTTTCCGCTCAGGATATTATGATTATTATGACTACGGAGATTGGGACGTATGGAGTTATGAAGGTGGAAGAAGTAATCACTATGAAGACCAAGAAAGGACAATCCATACACCATGTACAGACCCTTACGAAAATGTAATAATACCAGCAACAATAACGCATTTGGGAATTACATTCAACGTTGTAAGAATAGGAGATCATGCTTTTTATGGATGCAGGTATCTGACTAATATAAACATTCCATCAACGATTAGTTCAATTGGAGATAGTGCATTTTCTGGATGTATTAGATTGTCCACAATTTCATTGAGTAACATGTCGACAATAAGCAAAAAGTGCTTCGCAGGTTGTTCCTTACTTGGTAGAGTATATGTTTCTGAACCAATCAACACTATTGAGGATTCAGCCTTTGTTGGATGTACTCATCTCACCTCTTTCCAATTAAATAATGCAATACCACCCATTGTTGGAACAAACGCAATTAATAGTATCCCTGCATATGCGTCAATCTATGTTCCATGTGCTAGTATAAGTGCATACCAGCAGAATCCCTCATGGAATATTTTCTCACACTTTTACGGTGTCGGTGCTGCTGGCGATTTGAACCTGTCTGTTAATGACACCCTTCGTGGCAGCATAACAATTACAGATACTGCTGATTGTGATAATCCCGCCACAATCCTTGCAAATGCCAACTACGGCTATCATTTTGCCTCATGGAATGATGGCGTTACAGTAAACCCACGCACATTTACGATAGAATATGACACTTCTTTTACTGCTATCTTCGACAAAAACAAATACTATGTTGGTGGCTCTTCTGCCAATATTGTAATGGGTAGTGTGGCCGGGAGCGACTCTGCCATGTACCTAGATACTGTCACATTGCTGCCAATGGCAAACTATGGCTATCAATTCTCGCAATGGAGTGATGGGAATACAAATGTGCCGAGGCGGGTTGCTGCAACAGAAGACATCGCTCTGACTGCATATTTTGACTCCGCTCTATTCTCTTTGCAAACATTGTCAAACAATGAGCAAATGGGCTTTACCCGAATCAACTCTAACGAATATCTCTCACTCTTCATCGGCAACTACAAATATCTTTCAACGCAAATACTCTATGCAATCCCAACAGAGAACAACCAGTTCATGGAGTGGAGTGATGGCATACATACCAATCCAAGAACAGTTACCCTATATGGTGATACCTCATTCATGGCTGTATTTGCACCAAAATATGTTTTGACAGTATTGTCCGACAATGAAACTATGGGTACTGTAACAGGAAGTGGTCTCTTCGCAAATGGAGGACAGGCAGTTGTTTCAGCCGAAGCCAACTATGGGTATCATTTCGTGAATTGGAACGACGGTATTACAACTGCGACACGAACCGTAAGCATATCAAGCGACACTACATTTACCGCCTATTTTGCACGAAACCAATACACCGTCACCGCAGTATCAGCCAATCCGAATTGGGGTAGTGTGTCTGGTAGTGCCAACGCGCTCTATGGCGATAGTATTACATTGTCTGCAACAACCATAGGACAGCATCATTTCACATACTGGTCAGATGGAGAAAACCAATACACAAACAATCCATTGCGTATAAGGGTGACAAAGAATGATTATTACACAGCCAACTTTGCAGTAAACCAATATCAAGCAGTTGTAATAACGGATGGAGGCGGTAGTGGATACATGGGTACAGAAGGGACAACAAATAGCGGATACTATGACTATTTATCACAGATAACCATTCGGGCAGTGCCATATCCAGGCAATCGATTCGTTTCATGGAGTGATGGTTGTACTTTTAATCCTCGTGCAATCACGATAACAAATGACACATCATTCACAGCACAATTTGCAGCTGACCTCTATACAATTGTGGCAGCAAGTGCTGATACTGCTATGGGTGATGCGACGGGGACAGGCGTTTATCTTGCAGATAGTATCGTTACCATTGCCGCCATTCCTAATCATGGCTTTAAATTTGACCACTGGCAGGACAACAACACAAGTAATCCAAGGCTCATTACCGTCTCAACCAATCAAAGTTTCATTGCATATTTCAGCACATACGATACTGTTATCGTCCACGACACAACATTGGTTGATTTCTATATCCATGATACTACCTATATCACGCTAACTGACACAGTGACGAATACGGTGTATGATACCATCACAAACACAGTCTTCGACACCATTACTAACACAATCTATGACACCACGGTGGTATATAGCACCGACACACTGTGGCTGCACGATACGGTGTTTGTGCACGATACCATATTCATTTACGATACTATATATGTCGGCGTGGATGAAGTGGAAACGGTAAACGCCAAGATATATACAAGCAATGGACAGATAGTTGTGGACGGCGCTGAATGCAATACCGTATGGCTCTATGATGTCAATGGTAGAGTATTGGCTACTAAGCATGACGAGTATTCACCATTGCGTTTCGACGTTCCGGCATCGGGTGCATATCTCGTCAAAATCGGCAACCATCCCGCCCGCAAGGTCGTGGTGATTAGATAACCGCTAACCGCCTCCAACCACCGAAGCCTCTCCCCAGCCGGAGGGGCTTTTCTTTTTTGGCTGCGCTCCTAATGTAAATGTATTTTTGTTGTCCGTATGCAATGAAATTCATTTTTTTTGATTTCATTGTCTTAAAACAATATTTTTTGTTATCTTTGCATTTTGAAAATTGGTATTATGGAAGTAATAACAAAGATGGACATTTGATGATTAAGCAGTTTACATTCAACCATTTTGAGGTCAACTCATACCTCATTATCGACGACCGTGTCCCCACGGCGGGGGAGAAACGGCAGTGTGCCATCGTGGACCCTGCCTGCGAGGCGTCATTCGAGGATGCGCAACTGACGCAGTATATCGAGCAGGAGCAGCTGCAGGTGACCCATATCCTGCTGACCCACGCCCACGTGGACCATATCGCCGGCCTGCGGCAATGCTGCGAACACTACAAGCTGCCCGTCACCATGCACGCTGAGGGTAGCCATCTGCTGCGGCAGGCCGAGGTATATGGCTCGCTGATGGGCTTTGCGGTGGACAATATGGACGACCTCGAGGTGGTGGAAATCAATGACAACGACTTGTTGCATATTGGCAACATAGAAGTTGAATGCCGCTATGTGCCCGGTCATTGTCCGGGAAGCATCTGCTATGTCGTTGCCTCCGACAAGGCCGTCATCAGCGGCGACGCCCTCTTCCATTTCAGCATCGGACGTACCGACCTCCCTGGCGGCGACTACCCCACGCTCATCTCCAAACTCAAGGAACGCATCCTTGTCCTCCCTGACGACTACCGCGTCTTGCCCGGTCACGGCATCGCTAGCCAGATTGGCAAAGAAAAGAAGTATAACAGTTTCCTAGTGTAACGACCTTAAAGTCCTTAAGGTCCTTAAAGACTTTAATGCCCATGGTAAAGATTGACCCCTCCTGGTACGCCGTGCTGCGGCCGCAGTTCGAGGCGCCGTATTTTGCGCAGCTCAAGGAGTTCCTCGTCGACGAGCGGCAGCAGCACACCTGCTATCCTCCCGGCAGCAAGATTTTCAATGCTTTCGACAGCACGCCCTTCGACAAGGTGAAGGTGGTCATCCTAGGTCAGGACCCTTACCATGAGCCCGGTCAGGCCATGGGCCTCTGCTTCTCGGTGCCGCAAGGCATCCAGGTGCCGCCCTCGCTGGTCAATATCATCAAGGAAATCAATGACGACCTGGGGACGCAGATCCCCGTCGCCTGTGGCGACCTCAGCGGCTGGGCCGCACAGGGAGTGTTGCTGCTCAACGCCACCCTCACCGTCCGTGCCCACCAAGCCAGCAGCCATCAGAAGCATGGGTGGGAGACCTTCACCGATGCCGCCATCCAGGCCCTCAGCCAGCAGCGTACGGGCCTCGTCTTCCTCCTCTGGGGAAGTTATGCCATTGCCAAGAAATCATTGATTGACACCACGAAGCACTGTGTCCTCACGGCTCCGCATCCCTCGCCCCTGTCGGCGTATAGGGGCTTCTTCGGCTGCCACCACTTCAGCCAGGCCAACAGCTACCTCGTCGCCCAAGGGCAGCATCCCATCGACTGGACGAAGATAGGCTAGAAGGTCAGCGTACCGCCGAAGCAGACGAGAATCGGCAGCTGGTTGACGCGCTCGAAGGTGGCGCGGTTGAAGTAGAAGATGTTCTCGCGGCTGTAGACGTTGGTGGCCGAGAGGCTGAGTTCGAGGATGGAGCGTGTCCCAAGTGAGAATTTACGTTTGACGCCGAGGTCGAGGCGATGGTAGGAGGGCAGACGGCCCTTGTAGATCTCGGCGTAATGAAAACTGTACTGTCCGTTTTCGTCGGTGTAGTCGCTGACGATGCCGCCGTCGAAGAGGAGGCGTTCGAAGATGCCCTGGGTCTGGGTGAAGGGGAATCCCGAGCCGAAGGTCCAGCGGGCGCTGAGCTCCCACTCGCGTTCGTCGCCGAGGGAGTAGGTGGTCAGCAGGTTGACGGTGTGGCGGCGGTCGTAGTGGGGGGTGTAGGTCTGTATTTCGTCGGTGCGCTCGACATAACCCAGCGAGTAGGTTGCCCATACATATAGGCGTTCGAGGTCGGCGCGGCAGCTCAGGTCGAAGCCCGTGGCCATGCCTTTTTCTATGACATAGTCTTTGCGCAGATATTCAGGCTGGTAGTAGGGGTTGGGAGAGCCATCGATGAGGGTGGGGTTTCCATAGTCGTTGTCGTCCTCGTAGATTCTGTTGCGGTTGGCGTTGAGCAGCTGGTCGAAGTGCTTGTAGTAGAACTCGGCGTTGAGGGTGATGTGCTCGGTGAGGTCGTATTCGGCGCCGATGACAAGGTGCTTGGCGGTCTGCACGCAGGACGACACAGCTTCGCCGAGGAAGGTCTCGGGGTAGTGGAGGTCGGGCGAGCCGGTGAGGAAGCCGTTGAAGAGGTTGACGATGTCGTTGTCGGAGCGGGCGTCAAGGAACACCTGGCTGTAGAAGCCGCCGGCGAACTTGAAGCGCAGGTTGTCGGTGGCGTTGAACTTGGCGGCGAGGCGGGGCTCGAGACTCACATCGCCGAGGGTAGCGTAGTAGGAGAGGCGCAGGCCGGGGTCGATGAGCCAGCGGCCGGCATTGATGTTGTAGGTGGCGTAGGCGGCGAGGTTGGTGGAGGGGTCCTGCTGTTTGGTCTGTATGTTGTAGGAGTTCCAGTATTCGTAGTCGGTGGTGTAGCCTTCGAAGCAAAGTCCGTATTTCAACTTGTTGTTGCCCAGGAAGTTGGTGACTTGCAGTGTGGCATTGAAGCCGCTGATGTCGCTGTACTTGTCTTCTGCTGTGCCGTCGTTGAGGGTGATGGAGTATTTGGAGTAGGCGAGGGAGCCCTCGAGGATGGCTGACGAGCCGGTGACGAGCATGAAATTGGTGCCGGCGCCGAAGTTCTGCCAGTGGTAGTCGGCGATGGCGCGGTAGCCCTTGACCTGGTCGTCGAAGCGGAAGCCGAAGAAGTTGGCCTTGCTGCCGGTGCCCGAGTTGATGGAGAGCTTGCCGTAGAGGTCGAGGAAGTCGAAGGGCAGGCCGCCGTCGATATAGGAATAGAAGAGGTCGGAGGTCTTGGAGAGGTATGAGTTTTTGGCGGTGACGAGGTAGGAGATGGTGGCCTTGGAGTTCTCGCTCTCGCGCTTCAGGGGGCCTTCGAGGATGAGGCTGGCACCAAAGGTATTGAGGCCTATCTTGCCGGTGTGGTGGCGCTTGTTGCCGTCGCGAGTGGTGATGTCCATCACCGACGACATGCGGCCGCCGTATTCAGCGCCGAAGCCGCCGGTGTAGATGTCGGCGTTGAGGATGACGTCGGTCTCGAAGATGGAGTAGAGGCCTATGGAGTGGAAGGGGTTGTAGACAATCATGCCGTCGAGGAGGCAGAGGTTCTGGATCATGGAGCCGCCGCGGATGTAGAGCTGGCCGCCCTGGTCGCCGGTGGAGCTGACGCCGGGCAGCACCTGCATGTACTGTGCGATGTCGGCGGTGCCGCCGATGGAGGGCATCTGTTGGATCTGCGACGAGGAGAGTTTCTCCACCGACACCTGGGTCTGCATACGGCGTTCCTCGATGCGGCTGTCGGTGATTTCCACGGCTTTGAGCATCTGCGCCGCGGGCTTGAGGTGGATGGTGAGGGTGATGGTCTTGCCTTTCTTCAGGTCGACGGGGGTGGAGTATTCTTCGTAGCCTACATATTTGACTTTCAGTGTGTATTTCCCTTCGGGGACTTTGTTGATGAGGAAGAAGCCGTTGATGTCGGTGGCACAGCCGTGGGCCGTCCCGTCGAGCACGACATTGGCGAACGGCACAGCCTCACCGTTCTTCTCGTCAAACAGCACACCCTTCACAGTGCACTGAGCCGAAATAAATTGAAAATTGAAAATTGAAAATTGAAAAATAAGAAATATGTATAATGCTTTTTTCATTCTTTTTTCTTTTTAACGGCGAATTATACTAATTTTACTAATTGGCTGCCGCGGGACAGTTGCAGGCTAATTACTCTAATTGGCCTACGGCAGTGTTGCATGCATACAATTAGTTTAATTCGCTCAATTAGCCGTTTCTATTTTATCTCCATTTTGTGCTTGCCGGAACTCGTTGAAATTCAATTGAGGCGGTTCCGAAGTTGATTAATAAACCTAAATCCATTCTACTTGCTCTAAGGTAGTTGTATATTTGTGCGTAGTGTTCGTCAGAAAACTCTTTTACTGCTTTTAATTCAAGGATGATTTTATTGTAACATATAAAGTCGGCCCTAAATGTTTTGGTTAGAATATCCCCCTTGTAGTTCACGGTTAACTCTTTCTCTCTTTCATAAGGAATCATTCTGAGGATAAATTCTTTCTCCAAGGCTTCTTGGTATATGGGTTCAAAAAAACACATCCCAGTTCTCGATGTACTTCCATTGCAGCTCCAATAATTTGGTAGGATTCTTCTTTAAAGAGTAGGTTGGCTTCGTTGTATTCTTTTTGCATAGAGATAATTAGAGTAATTCGTTAGAAATAAAGTACTGCGTAGCAATTAGTTAAATTAGTTAAATTGGCCGTTAATATAAAATGATTGATTCGTTACGGTTAGTGGATTACTTTAAATATCAGTTCTTTCAGCAGTTCGCCGTCGGTGACGTTGCCGCTGTTGCGGACGCCCTTGCTGCGCAGGTCGGTCTCGTAGAGGTAGCCGATGCAGGTGGCCAGCTTGCCGAGTTTGTAGTTCGAGGCCGCCACGGCATAGTCCTGCACGAAACTGGGGGCGCAGCCCAGCACCTTCGCCGCATCGCTCTTGTTCTCAAGCTGATGGTAGAACATCACTTTTAAAAAATAGCCGTAGAGGATAGGCAGCACCAGCTGGATGGGGTTCTTCTTGGGGTTGGCGGCGAAGTAGTTGACGATGCGGTTGCACATCTCCGGGTCGCGCCGCCCGATGGCTTTCTGCAGCTCGAAGACGTTGTAGTCCTTGCTGATACCTATCTGCTCCTCAATGAGTTGCTCGGTGATGGCACCCCCGGCAGGGAGCAGAGGATAGATCTTTGACAATTCGTTGGCAATCTTGCCGAGGTCGGCACCCAGCGACTCGGTGATGAGGTAGGTGGCTTTCTCGCTGATGCTGAAACCCTTGGTTTTTACCTGGTCGGCAATCCAGCGCGGCACATGGTTGTCCCACACCTTGGGGGTCTCGTAGACGCAGCCTTTCTTGTCGATGGCTTTGTAGGCAGCGGTGCGCTTGTCGAGTTTCTTGTGGCGGTAGCAGAAGACGATGACGCCCTTCTCGGAGGGATGCTCCAGGTAGGCCGCCAGCTGCTCCCACTGCTTGGTGTCGATGTCCTGTGCCTCCTTGACGATGACTAGGTGGACGGGCGACATCATGGGGTAGCGTTTGGCATCGCTGATGACGGCGGCCATCGTCGTGTCGCGACCATAGACCACCGTCTGGTCGAAGTCGCGCATCGACTCGTCGACGATACGGGTCTCGAAATAGTCGGAAACCACGTCGATATAGTAGTTTTCCTCACCGGTGAGGAGGTAAACGGGCTTGAAGAGACCCGCCTCTAAATCCGCAATCAGTTGTTTCTCAGTTATTGCCATCGCGTCAGGGATTCTGTTTTAAAGTTACAAAGATACGAAAAAAGTGAAATGTGTAAGACGAAAAATGAAAAAAACAGATGAAACCTCCACCGAGGGGGTAGGAGGGGGTATGAAGAACGTATCAAAACCGTACCAACACCGTACCAAGTCCGACTGTGGTAGGAGTTGGTACGGTGTTGGTACGGTGTTGGTAGGTCGTTAATAGGTTGAAAGTGTGATGAAAAGCACGGTTGGGTGAAATTTTTTTTGTTTAGTTCAAAAATTATGCGTAATTTTGCAAAATTAACATAAAATAACACATTGATTATGCAAGAGCCTACACGTCTGTTCGACCTGCTTCAGTGGAGGAAGGAACTGCATCCGGAGCGTCCGGTGTTCAAATTCAAGGAAAACGGCGAATGGAAATCCCACTATATTGACGAATATATAGAGAAAGTTGACCTTATCAGCTATGCCCTGCTGCATCTCGGCGTGAAGAAGGGCGAGAATATCGGCCTGATCAGTGCCGGCCGTCCGGAGTGGAACTATGTGGACTTCGGCGTGCAGCAGACGGGTGCCGTGCTGCTGCCCATCTATCCGACCATCAGCGAGGAGGACTACCAGTACATCCTCAACGACGCTCATGTGCGTCTGCTGGTGGTGGAGAACGCTACGCTGTATAAGAAAATCAGCAATATACGCGAGAAGCTGCCGCACCTGGAAAACCTCTGCACCATCGTTCCCATGGAGGGCGTGAAGTCGATTGAGGATATCTATGAGATTGGTCGCCAGTATATTAAAGAACATCCCGACGCCCCGCAGCGTCTGCAGGAGATTAAGGATGCGCTGACCATTGACGATATCTGCACGATGATCTACACCAGTGGCACCACGGGGACGCCCAAGGGCGCCATGCTGACGCACAGAGGCTTGATTATGAACGTGCAGGAGATCAAGGAGAGCCCCGGAAAGACGTGGACGAAGGCGCTGAGCTGGCTGCCCATGTGCCATATCTACGAGCGTATGATGGGCTACCTCTACCAGTGGCTCTGTTTCGAGATTGCCTATGCCGAGAGTATCGCCAAGGTGGGCGATAACTGCAAGGAGATTAGCCCGAATATGATGGCCTGTGTGCCGAGGTTCATCGAGAAGGTCTACGATAAGATTTTCCGCAAAGGAGAGAAGTTGACGGGCATGAAGAAGAAAATCTTCGACTGGGCCCTCGATCTGGCCTTCGAATACGACCTCGACGAGAGCAAGCTCTCGGCATGGTACAAGCTGCAGAAGCGGCTGGCCGACAAGTTGGTTTATAAAGAGATACGTGAGAGTATGGGTGGCGAGTTGTACATGCTCGTCAGTGGCGGCGCCACCATCCAGCCGCGTCTCACGCGCTTCTTCTCCTGTGTGGGCCTCGACCTCTACGAGGGCTACGGCCTCACCGAGTGCTCGCCGCTCATCGCCGTGACGAACTCGAACAAGAAGGGTCGCAAGATTGGCTCCGTGGGCTTCGCCATGCGTGCCATCGAAGTGCGTATCGACGAGAAGACCAACGAGATACAGTGCCGTGGCGGCAATGTGATGAAGGGCTACTACAACCAGCCCGAACTTACCGCCGAGGCCATCGACAGCGAGGGGTGGTTCCACACCGGCGACACCGGCTACTTCGACCCCGACGGTTACCTCTTCATCACGGGTCGCACGAAGAGCATGTTCAAGACCTCCATGGGCAAATACATCAATCCCGAGGTCATCGAGGAGAAGATGAAGCAGGCGCCGTTCATCCTCGACATGATGGTGGTGGGTGCCGACCAGAAGTTTGCCGCCGCCCTCATCGCGCCCGATTTCGACATGCTGAAAGACTGGTGCAAGCGCCACGGCGTCACCGCCGAGACCAAGGAGGAGATGATTGCCGACAAGAAAGTCGTGGCCCGTTTCCAGAAGGTCGTAGACAAGTACAATGCCGAGCTGGGCGAGACCGAGCGAGTGAAGAAATTCGCGCTGGTGGCCGAGGCGTGGACCGAGGCCAACAAGATGCTCACGCCGACGCAGAAGCTCATCCGCCGCAACGTCGCCGCCGCTTACCAGGAGCAGATAGAGAACTTGTTTAAATAGAGAGTGACAAGATAAATAATAAAGAGCCCTGCATTTGTGAAGTGACCCCAAAAAGTTGGACAGATTAATAAAATCAGTTAATTTGTCTGTAGAAATGAGTTCGGTATTGCACCGGACTCATTTTTAGTTTCAGTTTGATGCGTTTGTTGTTGTAGTAGTCGA
>Ga0247610_10000282_pt1 | contig 79850 bp, 71 predicted proteins | sample 174DNAGHGhighgp2_FD_193483 | JGI IMG/M metagenome (GOLD analysis project Ga0247610, IMG submission 193483) | Sheep rumen microbial communities from Palmerston North, Manawatu-Wanganui, New Zealand - 1742 DNA GHGhigh gp2 | ecosystem: Host-associated > Mammals > Digestive system > Stomach > Rumen... | reverse complement strand
TTGTTTTCCTGCCTGAGCGGATGCGAACGGCCTGCGACCGAAGTGGAGCAAACGGCAATGGTGCAAGTTCCAGAGGAACGCGCAGAACTGACAACGCGCGTGGCCAGCTTGAGACCGGGCGCTTCCTCTTCTGGACCGAGGACGTAGCTGCTCAAAGCGAGAGAAGAGCAAGTTTACTTGCTTTTCCGAGCCAAAGCTGCGTTGGCGCAGCCAACCGCCTGCAGGGATTTATGGAGACTGGCGATGAGGGCGGAATAGCAGCCTACTACAACTACACCGCCGACGGCGAGCGCAACATCAAGTTAACTTCGCCCCGTCTGAACATGCATCAGAACGCCTCGCAGTTCAACAACCCGCCGCTATTCATCCCCACGCTCTACGCCTCGCCGCTCATCACGCTGACTCCCAAAGGCTATACAAAGCACTACTTCGAGGAAGGTCGTCGCGTGTGCAGCAAGCTCGGCGGCTGGTTCCTCTGGCGTGTGCCGGCGGATGATATCCTCAAACCCGTAGAAGAGGTAAAGGACAACTACGAGGAGCAACACAATCAGCAGCGTCAAGGTGTCCATGAGACCTTCGGCAAATGTATCGGAGCATGGCCGGAGCTGATTGACAAATACGACCTCCTCAAGATGCTCCTGAAATATAAAGAAGAGGAGAAGAATTTCTACTACCACTCCGACCACCTCGGCAGCGCCGCCTACCTGACATCGGGAGGCGATGTAACCCAGACCTTGAACTACCTCCCCTACGGCGAGGATTGGATTGATGTCCAAAACAACATGGATCCCCGCCTCGGCCAGTACCGCTTCAACGGAAAAGAGAAGGACTACGAATCAGGCTTCCACTACTACGGTGCAAGATACTATTGGAGCGAGGTGCTGACAGGCTGGCTGAGTGTTGACCCGATGGCTGATAAGTACCCGTCAATTAGCCCGTATGCTTACTGTGCCTGGAACCCAGTAAGGCTGATAGATCCCGATGGGAGAGAAGTAGAAGCCAACCCCTATCTCTTATTTAATGGCACAACTCACAAATTTGAAATATGGGATGACAATAACACTCCCGATGATTATTCTGACGACTTACTATTAAGTCGACATAACGGGGGAAATAATGTCTCGCCAAAAAATAATCCAAAGGGGAATTGGGAAGATGGTATCTATCCCATGTTGAACACGGAAGGACCTCAAAAACATTATGACAACAAAGGTAATCCACTAACAGAAACTCACAATGGCAAAACAATTCCAATGGATTCAAAGGATGGCGCTTATGGTGAATATGGAATCTTTTGCGCGCAGAACTTTATTCAAGATGATGGAAGGCCACGAGAAGGTATGGGTGTGCATGCGGGTAGAAGTGTAACAGAACAGAGCGTTGTAAACAGTTTTACACTCGGATGTATTAGAGTTACTCCCGAAACCATGGAGGCTATCATAGATGCGATTGAAAATTTTGGTTCTCTTACAAATATTGTTGTACAGAATAACCGTCCTTCTTCAAAAAGTTCGGAAGCCAATGCTATACATCCAGGAGGAGGAATACCTCAGATTATTTTAAACCCAGTTGAAATTAAACCATATTAAAATGAAACTATCTCGGTATCTAATATGTCTGTGTTTGGGAGTATTATTCTTATCATGCAAGGATGGCTCTCAAAAAATGAAAAAAACACATTCGGAACAATTATATGAGACTCTGAAAGATTCTGTTTCTCTGGAAGAATTATGTCACCCCAATATAGATACTCTTCTGTTATGGGAAAATGGAGTGTTTTTAGACAGGAGAAAGAGTACCCGTGACTATAAAGCACTCTTGTTATCATATTGTCACCAAAATACGTTGACAGCAAAGGATATAGAGATATTGTATCCTGTCTCTGTTGAAGAAATGAATTGGTTTTATTCACAACTCTCATCCAAAGACACGTTTATTCAGGAAAGAATGAGCAGAATAGATACCCTAATGACATTATATGCAGATCAAGATAGCTTGTCTTGTTTACCTCGTTTTCTAAATATGTACTTTATCATGGATCCACAAGTCATAGACAGGGCGTGGATGGGTGATTGGAATCTTAACCGTGCAATGTATTCAGTAATACCAGATAATAAGCAAACATTCAAATCATATTATGATACTTTAAATAAAAAATATGATTGGTTAATACGAGAATGGATATATGCTTATCAAAATTTTTAATTAAGGGGCCAGAAAGGGGCAAGGGCCTTAATGCGCCAAGTGAGGACGAGGGAATGACACTTGTCACAGAGTAAAACCAACTGATTGATGAAACAACCAGCACATAAAACCTACAGGGTAAACCGCACGCAAACCGTGCGGTTTTACCCCTTCGTTTTCACTGGTGAAGTACCCTGTAAGGAAGTACGAACACCTTTAAATAGCATTACATTCAGTGAGCAACGCAACGAGGAAACCGGCTACGGCTACTGCGATGATTACCAGCCGCACGCTGTGAAGCGCATGTTCGACTATAAGAACGAAATGCTTTATGATATGCGCTGGGATGAAGCAGGAAACCTTGGACAGGTGAGCATGGGTAGGCCAGGCGAAATGTTTGAGAAGGGACGCTTCCTTTTCTGGACTGAAGACTGCTGTGGCTGCGAACACCGATTATGTCAATCCAATGTAGTGAGCAACCGTATGCATGCTGCCGTTGATGACAAATACTTCAGCTACTATGTCTACGACCACAGTGGGGAGCGCCGCCTGAAACTGACGGGTATCAACAAACAGCAGGATGTCAATGCCGACTTGATGGCTACTTATACTGTACTGAACGAGCCGACGCTCTATCCTTCTCCCTACATGGTGCTGAACAACAAGGGTTATACGAAGCATTACTATGCCGGAACGGAGCGCGTGGCCGCACGTCTCGGCGGTGGTGGACTGGATGTTTTCGGTAGCGATGAAAAACTCCAATCGAGGGCTGATAAATTGTTTATACAAAGCCTCGATCAGGTGAATCTTCGTGTGCTTGGAGAGAACGACCTCGAATGCATTATGCACAATGAGTTTTCAACGGAGGTGTTCGGTAGGTGGATAGAGGGAATTCCTTGTCATGTGCGGGCAGAAGTCGCTGTTGATAACGGCCAGTTCAAGGAGATGGTCAACTCGATGTTGGACGATCCCAATCACGGGAAGGAGAAGGAGGTGTATTTCTACCATAGCGACCATCTTGGCAGCGCCAGCTGGATAACAGATAGCGCTGGTGTGGCGATACAGCACATCCAGTACCTGCCCTACGGTGAGCCGTACATCAACCAGCGTCCGTTTGGCTACAGCGAGAGGTTTACCTTCACCGGCAAGGAGCGCGACGAAGAAACCGGCTTTGGGTACTTCGGAGCCCGCTATATGGACCACGAGCTGATGACCATGTGGCTCAGCGTCGACCCGATGTCGGACAAGTACCCCAGCATTTCCCCCTATGCTTACTGTGCGTGGAATCCGGTGAGGTTGGTTGATCCGGATGGAAGAGAAATAGATGATTATTTCTCCTATACTGGAAAGTATTTGGGTTCAGATGACGCAAAGACGGACAATGTCAGAATTATTGAAGAATCTCTATGGGATAAATTAAGTGTCAATGGCACCATTGAACATACCTTAGGGAAAAATAATTCTAAAAGTTTTTCTTCCGCGCATTGTGAAATGTCAGAAGCTGAACAACTTGAAGTTTATCAGCATTATAACCCTACAAAGTGTGAATTATATTCAACATCAAGCAGAACTCATCCCGGAAATTCAGGAATGGTTACTAAAACTGAAAAGAAAAAAACTAGAATTGGCATTTATTTGAAAGATAATTTTAGGGGAATTAAAGTCGCGGATCATGCATTTGAAATAATAAACATGTTTGTGCATGAAAAGCGGCATGTTGTTAATGCTGGAAAAAGTCCTCACATGGCTGATTTTGAAGACGAAGCGTCTGCTTTTGACGCACAAGTTCATCATGATTCATGGATTCATTGCCGTCCTGAATATAAGCACGCCGTCACGGACTATGCAAGAGAGGTGACTTTTTTGGGTCTCTATATAGACTTATTTGACCCCTATGCTGACATATGGAATCATTAGCTCTACCATAAAAAATCCATCATGAAAAAGAATAAACTATATTTAACATTGTTAGTAATTCTAACGAGTTTACCTGCCAGAAGCCAAGTGTCCATTTCAATTGATAGTATTATATTAGACGGTGCTGTCGAAATTAAGGATAGTGATGCATACATTAGTGGTTTTGGCAAAGGGCCAGTTGCCACAATAATGATTTCCATCACAAATGAATCCTCGGACGCACTAATAATACACCAGCACCGTGATTACCAACTATACTGTGAATACCTCTACGATGGAACATGGCATAAGTCTATAGATTTATTTTTATCTATAGATAACGAAGAAAGACTTTTCTCTATACCGAAAGGATGTAGCCATAGTGAGACTCTCTCCACTAGTCTTTTTCTCCCTTGTGATACTGTAGAAATGGATGATGTCGTTATTTGCGATCACTTACCTAAGCTAAATGAAGTTTTATCATCATTTCGGATTGTCTTTTGTTATAAAAACAGGAAATATGTATCCCAAACAAGAAACATTATAAAAAGGGGAAGCTCATTTTTCCTTGAAAATTAATAGATGGCAATTCCAATGGGAGGGAAAGAGGACTGGCCTCAGCCTCCAATAACAATAACTTATTGATTACGCCAGCACATAAAACCGAAGGGGTAGACCGCACGAAAACCGTGCGGTTTTACCCCTTTGTTTTCACTGTTGAAGTACCCTGTAAGGAAGGACGAACACCTTTGAATAGCATTACATTCAGCGAGGAACGCAACGAGGAAACCTGTTACGGCTATTGCAACGAGTACCAGCCGCACGCTGTGAAACGCATGTTCGACCATGAGAACGGCCTGCTTTATGATATGCGCTGGGATGAGGCAGGAAACCTTGGACAGGTGAGCATGGGTAAGCCAGGCGAAATGTTCGAGTGGGGACGCTTCCTCTTCTGGACGGAAGACAGCCGTATGCACGCTGCCGTTGATGAAAAATACTTCAGCTATTATGTCTACGACCACAGCGGGGAGCGCCGCCTGAAACTGACGGGTATCAACAAACAGCAGGATGTCAATGCCGACTTGATGGCTACTTATACTGTACTGAACGAGCCGACACTCTATCCCTCTCCCTACATGGTGCTGAGCAACAAGGGTTATACGAAGCATTACTATGCCGGAACGGAGCGCGTGGCCGCACGTCTCGGCGGCGGTGGACTGGACGCTCAACAGCATGTTATCGCCATCGACGACGATCTCCAGTGGAAGGCTGATAGATTGTTTAAACAAAGTCTCGAACAGGTGAATTATCGTGTGCTTGATGAGAACAAACTCGAATGCATAATGAATAATGAGTTTGCAAAGGAAGAGTTCGGTAAGAGGATAGACGGAATTCCTTATCAGGTGCGGTCGGATGTTAAAGTTGACAACTGGCAGTTCAAGGAGATGGTCAACTCTATGTTGGACGATCCCAATAACGGGAAGGAGAAGGAGGTGTTCTTCTACCATTCTGACCACCTTGGCAGCGCCAGCTGGATTACTGACAACAGAGGAATGGCGGTACAGCATATCCAGTACCTGCCCTACGGTGAGCCGTACATCAACCAGCATCCGTATGGCTACAGTGAGAGGTTTACCTTCACCGGCAAAGAGCGGGATGAGGAAACGGGCTACGGATACTTCGGTGCCCGCTATATGGACCACGAGTTGATGACCATGTGGCTGTCTGTTGACCCGATGGCAGACAAGTATCCAAACATTAGTCCTTATGCCTATTGTGCTTGGAATCCCGTAAAGTTGGTGGACCCGGATGGAAATGAAGCCATGACAAATGACGATTGGTATAAATCAACGACAAAGAATAGTAATGGTGATTATTCTGTATTTTGGAGCCCCGAGAATGCTCAGACCATTTCCGTTAACGGAGAGACATATACAAACATTGGCTCATCCTATATTCATTCTACAGAGCAGGGCGTGACTTTTTATGAGCAAAACTCTGTTACGGCTTTTTTCCCATATCTTCCTGTCAAAGATTTAAGCCTAAGCGACAAAGGTACGGATTTTTTGTTTGGGAACGAGGGTGTGAGGTTAAAACCATACAATGACTCAAAAGGATATGCAACAATTGGAGTGGGACATCTAATTGCAAAAAGAAACGTTACAGAACAAGACAAAAGAAACTGGAGCGGTTTTACTCAATCAGACGCTATTAATTTATTTCAACAAGATGTACAATCTTTTGAGAATGGAATTAAATCATCGGTTAATGTAAATTTGACCCAGTATCAATATGATGCAATCGTTTCATTCGCGTTTAATATTGGAATGGGAAATTTTAAAAAATCGGAATTCCTGATGTCTTTAAATAATGGGAATTATAATGGGAATTTAATGATGAATTTCCATCGTCCCCCAGAGATTGTCCCAAGAAGGCAGAGGGAAGTCAATCTATTTAATGATGCGACATATTAACATCTGCAAATATCCCCTTGTTATATTTGATCCAATACTTAATCCGTTAATTAATAGTTTAATATAATGAAAAAAATTGTTTTGATTGTATTTTCTCTTTGTTTCTTGATGAACACGTCAAGGTGTACACATCAAAAGCAAATTGTTGTATGTTGCCCTGAGAGCGAAGAACTTGCTGGAGAATGGTTTACACCACATGCTGCTTTTGTAAAAATAGTATTGAAAGATAATGGCTCCTTTGATTTCTTCAATTATGATTCAGTTTCTAGTCGCGTGGTTTGTATAGAAGGAAAATATGAAAAAGATAAAAACAAAATTATTTTATTGTTTCAAGATAAAAATCAAATTAATCTCTCTATATCGTGCGATGAAGTTGGCAACTATTATTTAAAAAATGAGGACTTTTATTTTGTAAAAAATGATTAGAAGGATATCCGTCAATGCTATATCTACTATGCGGACTCCTATTAAGCCAGAGAAAACAACGGACGATTGATTATATTAGCACATACAACAGAAGGGGTAAACCGCACGAAAACCGTGCGGTTTTACCCCTTTGTTTCCACTGGCAATGGTGCAAGTTCCAGAGGAACGCGCAGAACTGACAACGCGCGTGGCCAGCTTGAGACCGGGCGCTTCCTCTTCTGGACGGAAGACTGCTGTGGCTGCGAACACCGATTATGTCAATCCAATGTAGTGAGCAACCGTATGCACGCTGCCGTTGATGAAAAATACTTCAGCTACTATGTCTACGACCACAGCGGGGGGAGTTGCGCAAGTCGAGAGCAGAGCCAAGCTTGCTTGAGCTATGCCGAGATGGAGCAACGTAGACGAAGTCAACGCCGCCTGAAACATCATTACGACGGCATCCGCCAAACTTTCCACGACTGCATCGGAGCCGACCCGTGTGGGAATTGCGTCGGATGCAGATGGAATTTTGAAGTGATAATTGTATTTTATTTACGTAGTTTGTTTATTTTGTGTAATTTTGCAGCGTGTTTGTTCAAAATAATTGCTTGTTCAGAAATTTTGAACAACAATGGAAGAGGCGTCCTATGGATGTAATTTAGCATCAAAAAATATGACTTTTTTGGAATCTATTCCCAAAAAGTCATAACTTTTTTGGAGTTAATTCCCAAAAAGTTGTATATTTGCATCGTAAATATACGGTATTATGATTAGTCGTTTCCTTTCAAAAACAATTGAGGACAAGTTATTTAAAGGCAAAGTTATTGTACTTTTAGGTGCTAGACAAGTGGGAAAAACCACCTTGCTAAAACAAATTCTGACAAAAAGCGAAGAGGTATTATGGTTGAATGGTGACGAAATGCAAGTACAAAACCTTTTCAACAATGCGTCGGCAGACAGACTTATTTCAGAGTTTGGGAACAACAAGATAGTGATACTGGACGAGGCTCAACGCATAAAGGACATCGGACTACGACTGAAGCTGCTTGCTGACTCGGATAGCGACATACAAGTGATTGCCACAGGCAGTTCGTCGTTCGACTTGGCAAACAAGGTGAACGAGCCGCTGACGGGCAGGAAATGGGAATATCGGATGTTCCCCCTGTCGTTTGGCGAGATGGTGGCACATCACGGGAAAATGAAAGAGATGCGCATGTTGCCCCGCCGTATCGTCTACGGCTACTACCCCGAGGTGGTGATGAACGACGGGAACGAGGTGGAGATACTCAAGCTGTTGACGGATGCCTATCTGTATAAAGACATTCTTTCGTGGGAAAACATCAAGCACCCCGACAAACTACAGACCCTCCTGCGTGCCCTTGCCTATCAGGTGGGGTCTCAGGTGTCGTTCAACGAATTAAGCCAGATGTGCTCACTCGACAACAAGACTGTGGAGCGATATGTCACCCTCTTGGAGCAATGCTACATCATCTTCCGATTACCCTCCTTCTCACGCAATCTGCGTCACGAACTAAAGTCGAGCCGCAAAATATATTTCTATGACAATGGCATACGCAATGCTTTGATTGCCGACTTCAATGCTCCCGAGATCAGACAAGACATAGGAGCCCTGTGGGAGAATTATGTCATTGCAGAGCGTATGAAGAGCAATGAATACCACCGCCGGTGGGTGAACACGTACTTCTGGCGTACGAAGCAACAGCAGGAAGTGGACTATCTGGAAGAGGGTGGTGGAAAACTAAGCGCATACGAGATAAAATGGAACCCGCGCACCAAAGCATCTCTTACCAAGACCTTCGCCGAAGCCTATCCAAATACCGAACTACAGGTTATCACTCCCGAAAACATAACTGACTTTCTAATTTAGGTCGTCCCGTATGGCACAGATATTTGAACCATGAAAATACAATTTGTTAGCGACCTGCACCTGGAATTTCCAGAGAACCGTGCCTATCTTGCGGAGCATCCGTTGGACGTGACGGGCGACGCCTCGACGGTCGACGTGAACGCATGGGAGCAGCACACCTACGGCTGCCTCGACCATGTCACCCTCTACCCCTCGCCCTACATGGTGCTGACCGAGCAAGGCTATACCAACGTTACGGAAGTCGAGAGCAGAGCAAGCTCGCTTGCTTTGCCGAGATGCAGTAACGTCACGGAACGTAAGCACTACTATGCCGGAACCGACCTTTGCGCAAGTCGAGAGCAGAGCCAAGCTTGCTTGAGCTATGCCGAGACGAAGCAAAGCGTGCGAAGCAACCATCTCGGCAGTGCCAGCTGGATTACTGACAGCATCGGCATTCCGATTCAGCACCTGCAGTATCTGCCCTACGGCGAGCCGTACATCAACCAACGCGCTGCTGGCACTACCTACAGCGAGCGCTTCCGCTTCACCGGCAAGCACGCCGTAAGGGGTGGCGAATACCGCTGAATGAAATCAAATACAATGAGCAACGCGACGCCCTTCGCCTTAATCCGCAAAGTGGGGGACTTTGCGGGGCTCGGCTCACAAGTCCACAGGACTTGCTCACAGGCTACGGCTACTTGCCTCGGCAGGCTCGGCAGGCACACCACGGCGCCCGCTATATGGACCACGAACTGATGACCATGTGGCTCAGCGTCGACCCGATGGCTGATAAGTATCCGAGCATCAGTCCTTATGCCTACTGCGCTTGGAATCCTGTTTGCCGTAGGCTTTTTATAGGAAACACAATAAATTGTGGCAAGAGTTGTTATTGAAATATGGAATCTCAAAATGTGGAATATAAGCAGTCCTGGAAGGACGAATACCTTAAATGGATTTGTGGCTTCGCCAATGCACAAGGTGGCACCCTATATATCGGCATCGACGACAATGGCAATGTCATCGGCATAAACGATGCCGAGAAACTCCTAGAAGACATACCCAACAAAGTAGTCAACTATATGGGTATTGTGGCCGACGTGGATTTGTTCCTAGAAAACGGGAAAGAATATATTCGGATTTCAGTTTTGCCAAGCAATACACCTATCTCTTATCACGGCAAGCTATACTACCGTTCAGGAAGCACCCTGCAGGAACTAAACAGCACGGCAGCCCAGAACTTCCTGATGAAGAAAACGGGTGCAACATGGGACACCCAGATTGTCGAGTATGCCTCATTGAATGATATTGACAAGTCGGCAATTGACTACTTTTTGAGAAAGGGTATAGACAATGGCAGGCTTACTAATGAAGCAAAAAACGACAGCCTACAGAAAATCCTCACCAACCTCAGATTGATGGATAATGACGGCCGTTTGACAATGGCCGCACTTATGCTGTTCGGGAAAGATCCTCAACGTTTTTGTCTGAATGCCCGTTTCAAAATTGGCCGTTTTGGCAGGAATGGCGGTGAACTATTCACCCAAGACTTAATCGAGTGCAACCTTATACAGATGGCCGACAAGGTTATGTCCATACTAAGCGACAAGTATTTGGTTCGCCCTATCCATTATGAAGGGCTTCAACGCATCGAGCCGCTTGAAATACCGGAAACAGGTCTTCGTGAACTAATTTATAACGCAATCATTCACAAGTCGTATGATGGCCCTGACATACAAATGAAAGTTTTTGACGACCGCATATCCCTGTGGAATTATGGCATGCTGCCGGAAGGCATCACCATCGAAAATATGTTTTCTGAACACAGTTCAATGCCAAGAAACAGACTGATAGCAAACGCGTTCTATTTGGCTGGCTTTATAGAAGCATGGGGACGAGGGTTTGAGATTGTGGCAGATACCTTCAGAAAGAAAGAACTGGAAGTGCCGACATTCAAAGAGGAGTTTGGCGGACTGACCGTAACGATTAAACGTGAAGTTTTCGCCGCAATCCAGAACGGTGGCCGTATTGATGACAAAACGGGCAAGATTGTCAAGAATGGCAGTCTTGACGGTGGGAATGTCGTAAGTGATGTCGTAAGTTTGTCGCAAGTATATCTCACAGAGCGTCAGAAGATAATATGCCAAATGATCGAGGATAACCCTTCTGTTTCGAGCAAGCAAATGTCGCAAGTGTTGTCGGTAGATTCACGAACCGTCCAGCGTGACCTCGCAGTCATGCAGAAAAAAGGGGTTCTCATTCGCGAGGGCAATACCAGTGCCGGCAGATGGGTGTTTAATAAACAGCCCCCAAAAACCACGACTTCTTCCAAAGATTAACAAATGAATTCATCTGCGTCACATAATTTCACAAATACGAAGATGCCGCAATTATCATATCCAGAAAGATGGTTTACCATTAATATGGGGAATATGACAATGACCAATTATGAAGGGGAAGATTCTTTCCGTGCCGGAATAGGAGATTCTATCTTTGCATTGCTTCAAAATCCAGATTCACTATATGCGCGCTTTTGCGATGACGTATGGGCCTTACCATGGATACCGGATTCTGTTACTGTTAAGTAATATAGACTTCTGGAGTAATAATTGAAGCTTCCAGCGCACCAAACCGAAGGGGTAAACCGCACGAAAACCGTGCGGTTTACCCTTTTCCGTTTTTGCCGGGGGAGCACCCCGTAAGGGGGACCGTGCACCCGTGAAGAACATCACATATCAGTCCGCTATCGGTAGGGGTCAAACCCCTACTTTGCACCTACCAAATACCTACCAACTCCTAACCAACTCCTACCATGGTAGGAGATGATAGGTTTTTCATTGGGTTAAAATTTGTCGTTTTAACGTTTATTAGGAAAGTTTGCCTGGCTTTCCTCCGCGTCGGCACCCATGGGCTCCGTCTCTCGTAAGCTCTCGGTGCGGTAGCCACCTGCGCTGCGCCGCGGCACCCACGAGGTTTGCGATGGCGGAGGGTGGGAAGGAAACTTTTTTTGGCCAGTTGCGAAAAAAGTAGTATTTTAGCATTTTGAATTGACGCATTGAAATGGCTGCGAAAGCCTTTTAATGAGTTGATTGTGATATTGATACATACGTAGAATAAATAGAACTATATATATGAAAATGCTGAAAAAAGGTCTTTTGCTGCTCTTCGTGGCCCTGCTGACGGGCATGAGTGCCAACGCACAGAAAAGCCTTGCCGCCAAGGCCGACAACCTCTTCGACCAGAACCGCTTCGTCGAGGCCGTGAAGGAGTATGAGGCCGTGTATGAGAAAATCAAGGACAACAAGGCCGAGAAGAACCGCGTCTACTTCCAGATTGCCGAGTGCTACCGCCTGACCTACAACTATCCGCGCGCCGAGCGCATCTACGAGCGTCTGGCCGAGGAGGAGTATTACAAGAGCGAGCGCAAGCTCTACTTCAACCTCGCCGAGATGTGCCGCTTCCAGGAGAAGTTCGACAAGGCCGAGGTGTACTACTCCAAATACCTCGAGATGGAGCCCAACGACAGCTATGCCATCAAGCGCAAGCAGTCGCTCATCTATGTGAACCAGCTGGCCAACAACCGCACACGCCATACCATCACCAAGGTCTCCGACTGGTGTACCGACTTTAACGACTTCGCTCCCCGTTTCATAGGCAACGACACGACGAAGATCGTCTTCACCACGTCGCGCTTCGGCGAGGGCGAGGACAAGGGCAAGGACCCCTGGACGGACCAGGCCTACTCCGATATTTACCAGGTCTTTATGGACCGCAACGGTCACTGGATCTCCACCCCCGAGCCGTGGGACCAGAGCGGCAAAATCAATACCGCCGTCAACGAAGGTGAGCCCACGTTCACCCCCGACGGCAACACCGTCTTCTTCGCCCGTTGCGACGTGCGTGAGAACGAGACGCTGAACTGCCGCATCTACACCTCGCGCCGCACGCCCGAGGAGACCGACGCCAAGAAGGGCAAGAAGAGCGCTTCCAAGAAGAAGAAGAAAGCCCCGACAAAGAAGAAAAAGAATACCAAGAAGAAAGGCGCCAAGGACGAGGCCGAGCAGGAGACTGAGGCTCCCGCCACCGAGGAACTCAAGCCCGGCGAGTGGTCGACACCCGTCTATGTGCACCTCGGCGACACGGCCTACAGCTACCTCTATCCCGCCATCAGCAGCGACGGCCTGACGCTCTACTTCACCTCCGATATGCCCGGTGGCTTCGGCGAGTACGACCTCTGGCGTGCCACCCGCAAGTCGACCGCCGACGACTTCGGCCGTCCCATCAACCTCACCTCCATCGTCAACACCCCCGGTAGGGAGATTATGCCGGTGCTGCGCAACGACTCGCTGATGTACTTCTCCTCCGACGGCCACCCCGGTGTCGGCGGTCAGGACCTTTTCAGCACGCGCCTCAACCCCAACGGTAGGTGGTCGACGCCGCAGAACCTCGGCATCCCCATCAACTCGTCGTACGACGAGATGTCCATCGTCTTCTACCCCGACAGCACGAAGAACAATATCATGGAGCGCGGCTTCTTCTCGTCGAACCGTCCCTATGAGGACCCGCACAACCGCAGCAAGCAGAACGAGAACCGTGCCTCCAACACGCCCCCCATCAACGACAATATCTTCTACTTCGAGATTCCCGGCCTCAACTTCGCCCTCAAGGGCACGGTGCGCGACGAGAAGTCGATGCAGCTCATGAAGAATGTGCGCATCAAGCTCGCTGGCTCGGACGGCTCGCAGGCCGAGACCACCACCGACAAGAAGGGTGCCTACCTCTTCGACAGCACCATCATCAAGCGCGATGTGGTGTATAAGATGTACCTGCAGAAGCAGGGCTACTACAGCGTCGAGGGCTCGGAGAGCACCAAGGGCTACAACAACAACAAGACCCTCGTGCACGACTTCCGCATGGAGCCCATCCCGCGCCGTCCGCAGCCGCTGCCGCAGATCAACTTCGACCTTGCCAAGGCCGACCTCCAGTCGCAGTTCATGGATTCGCTGATGGACCTCTACATCGTCATGCAGAACAACCCCAACCTGGTGGTGGAGATACGTTCGCATACCGACTGCCAGCCTTATGTGGGCCTGACCAACGACACCCTCTCGCAGCTGCGCGCCAAGAGTGTGGTGGACTATCTGGTGGCCCGTGGCATCGAGCGCGAGCGCCTCGTGGCCAAGGGCTATGCCGACCGTGTGCCGCGCACCCTCGACGAGGATGTCTCGGTCAACTACAACGGCAAGCGCTATGACTTCTCCGCTGGCACGGTGCTGGAGTGCGACTATATCGCCACCCTGCCGCCCGACCAACAGCAGGCAGCCCACTCGCTGAACCGTCGCATCGAGTTCATGGTGCTGCGCGAGGACTATGTGCCGCGCAACAAGGTGGAGAACCTCACCGCCACGGCCACGCCCAAGGAGGGTAGCGGCAAGGTGGTGGACCTCGTCGAGCGTCCCACCGAGAGCGACGAGCCCGACGACGTGAAGCCCACCATCATCCACGACGAGAGCACCGTCTATGTCACCATGCTCAACTCCACCAGCGGCGAGGTGCAGTGCATCGCCAACGGCTTCCAGGTGCCCATGCTCATCGACGAGCGCTATTCCGAGCCTGTGGCCATCTCGTGGGAAGAGGCCATGAGCCTGCTCTATCGGCAGCGTCTCACCAAGGAGGACTTCCTCCTGCGCGACCAGGCCTTTGACCCCGAGGGCAATATCCTCGACCGCACCATCGTTATCTTCAAGAAGATGCAGATCGGCGAGCAACGCCGCGAGAATGTCGAGGTGGTGGTCGTCAAGGGTATCGACTACAAATTTATCATCAACCGCACGGGCCTGCAGCAGTTCGGCAAATACGAGTTCGACAAGCAGCGCTCGCGGCTCATCTTCCTGGATGAATAAAAAGACAAAGGTCTTAGTTTAAAAAGACAAGAAAGGACAAGAAAGAACAAAACTAGATTGTCTTTTCTTGTTTTTTCTTGTCTTCAAAAAAACAAAAAAGAGTTGTCTTCATGAGTGTTTTGATTACCATCCTGGGACCTACGGCGACGGGCAAGACGGCGCTGGCGGCGGCAGTGGCCTACCGTCTAGGTGGCGAAATCATCAGCGCCGACTCGCGGCAGGTGTTCCGCGGCATGGACATCGGCACCGGCAAAGACCTTGATGAATACTCAGTCCCCCAGCCCCTCAGTCACTCTGTCACTCAGATACCCTATCATCTTATCGACATCTGCGAACCCGGCGAGGAGTACAGCGCCTACCGTTTCCTGCGTGATTTCTGTGCGGCCTATGACGGTATCGTGGCCCGTGGCCGCCAGCCTATCCTCTGTGGTGGCACAGGCCTGTATATCGACGCCGTGGTGCGCCGCTACAGGCTGGCCGATGCTCCCATCGACCCCGACTACCGCCACTCCCTGGAGCCTTTCAGCGACGAGGAACTGACGGAGCGCCTCGCGGCCCTCGGCCCCTTGCATAACCACACCGACACCGAGACGCGCGAGCGGTTGGTGCGTGCCCTCGAGATACAGGAGTTCGCCCTCGCGCACCCTGAAGCCTGCACGCAGGCACCGGCGATGGAGCACCGCATCTACGGCCTCCTGCTGCCGCGCGAGGTGGTCATCGAGCGCATAGAGAGACGACTGCGTCGCCGCATGGAGGAAGGTATGACCGACGAGGTGCAGCGGCTGCTGGACGAGGGGGTAAAGTCCGAGCGACTGATGCGCTACGGCCTCGAATACCGCCACGTGACGCGCTACCTCATGGGCGAGTGCACGAAAGAGGAACTCTTCCGCGACCTCTTCACCGACATCCGCCGTTTCGCCAAACGTCAGATGACCTGGTTCCGCCGCATGGAACGCAACGGCGTGGCCATCCGCTGGATTGACGGCACGTTGCCGCTCGAGGAGAAAGCGGAGATTATTGTGGAGGGAAAAGGCTGCAATAATGATGAGTGAGGAATGATGAGTGATGAATGATGAGTGATGAGTGTTTAGTGTTAAGTGTTAAGTGTTTAGTGTTAAGTGTTTAGTGATGAGTGAGGAGTGAGGAGTGTTTAGTGTTAAGTGTTAAGTGTTAAGTGTTTAGTGATGAGTGAGGAGTGATGAGTGATGAATGATGAAAGATGAATGTTTAGTGTTAAGTGTTTAGTGTTTAGTGATGAGTGAGGAGTGATGATTTATGAATTATGATTTATGAGTGGTTAGTTTTGATAGTTTTTTTAGTTTTGATTGAGATAGAAGAGTGATGAGTGAGGAGTGATGAATTCTTTTTAAATCTTTTAAAATCTGTCGGAGAAAAAGTTCTGATAGTTGCTCATTACATTTGATTGATTTAATAGGTATTCGCAGGCATACCACTGATTGAGAAGAAGAAAATCTACCAGATCAACAAGATTTATTCGCTGCATTTGATTTATTTTAGCGGAGCTGACTCACTTCATTTGATTAATTCTAAGGTGTTATTCGCTATATTGTATCTATTTCAGCGGTGCTCATGGGCTTTGCCACGCAGGCTTTGCCACATCACCCCTTCGGGGGTCGCGGAGCAGGAGAACAAGAATGATAGGGATATACTTGCTTATTCCCGTATATATATTTTACCTTATCGCTACATCAACTCTACAAAAAATGTAGAGAAAGGGTAGAGAAAAGGTAGAGAAGAGGTAGAGAAGAGGTAGGGATGATAGCAGGTAGTTGGGAGTGATGAATGAGGAATGAGGAGTGGTTAGTGGTTAGTGTTAAGTGTTTAGTGATGAGTGAGGAGTGATGAATTATGATTTATGATTTATGAATTATGAGTGGTTAGTTTTGATAGTTTTTTTAGTTTTGATTGAGATAGAAGAGTGATGAGTGATGAGTGATGAATTCTTTTTAAATCTTTTAAAATCTGTCGGAGAAAGAAGTGAGGAGTGATGATTTATGAATTATGATTTATGAGTGGTTAGTTTTGATAGTTTTTTTAGTTTTGATTGAGATAGAAGAGTGATGAGTGAGGAGTGATGAATTCTTTTTAAATCTTTTAAAATCTGTCGGAGAAAGAAGTGAGGAATTATGATTTATGATTTATGAATTATGAGTGAGGAGTGGGGAATGGTTAGTGATGAGTGAGGAGTGATGAATGATGAGTGATGAGTGATGAATGATGAGTGATGAATTAACCGAGACGAGACCCCCGCGCAAGCGGCAAATCTACAAGATCTACAAGATTTATTCGCTACATTTGATTTATTTCAGCGGTGCTCATCACCCCTTCGGGGGTCGCGAGGCCGGGGGCCGAGCAGGAGAAAAAGAATAATGATGAGTGATGAATTAACCGAGACGAGACCCCCGCGCAGCGGAAAAATTTACAAGATTTCGCCGAGGCCTTCCGCTATATCGAGGAACACGGCTATAAGGTGATTGGTCAGCATCGCACTTGCTATATTGATGGTGCCTGGAACCAGAAAGACCCTGGGAAATGGCTGTCGGTTATACAGATACCGATAGAATGAGCTGTAAAGATTCGAAAGCCAAGGCTGTTTTTAGCCTTGGCTTTCGTCTTCTTCTGCAATAAAACCAGCGACATTCCGTTAAAGCAGCATGTCTGAACACTGGGAGATGTACGCCGACTGGAACCCGTGGCACGGGTGCACCAAGATAAGCCCTGGGTGCAAGTACTGCTATGTCTACCGGCAGGACGAAATGTATGGCAGCGAGATTGCCAGCAGCTTGTGCCGCAAAACCGCAAACTTCAACCTACCTATAAAACGCAAGCGCGACAAGTCGTGGAAGATAGAGAGCGGGAAGATAGTCTTCACCTGCTTCACTTCCGATTTCCTGCTCGAAGATGCCGATGCATGGCGGCCTGAATGCTGGGATATGATGCGGTTGCGGAGCGACCTTTGTTTTTTCTTCTTCACCAAGCGCATCGACCGCTTCATGGAGTGTGTGCCCGACGACTGGGGCGACGGCTACGAGAACGTCATTGTGGGCTGCACCGTGGAAAACCAGACGATGGCCGACTACCGCCTGCCCATCTTCCGCTCGCTGCCCATCCGCCACAAGGCCATCATCGCATCGCCACTGCTCACGGCGATGGACATCACGCCGTGGCTCGACGAAACGATAGAGGAGGTATCGGTAGGGGGCGAGTCGGGCGTCGACGCGCGGCCCTGCGACTACGACTGGGTACTCTCGCTCCGTGAGCAGTGCATTGCGAAGGATGTCCCTTTCCGCTTCCACCAGACGGGCGCCCATTTCATCAAGGACGGCCGCATGTACCGTGTGCGCCGCTGCCATCAGCTCAGCCAAGCACATAAAGCCAACATCGACTACAAGATAGGCAAATATCTGGTGCCGGAAACAGTGAAATTTGAATGGAAAGAGATTGATTATCATGACTAATATGGAAACCGATCGAATACTATTTCGCCCGTGGCGCGACAATGATGCCGAGACGTTATACAAATACGCTTCCGACCCCGAGGTGGGGCCGCGTGCCGGCTGGCCGCCGCACAAGAGTGTTGAGGAGAGCCTCGAGATTATTCGCACCATCTTCCACAGCGACCACATGTGGGCCATCGAATGGAAAGAGACCGGCGAGCCGATAGGCTGCATGGGCTATATGGTTCACGGAGAGAGCAACATCAACATCGGCGAGAACGACGCCGAGGTGGGCTACTGGATTGCACGACCTTACTGGAACCGTGGCATCTGCACCGAAGCGCTGCGGTTGCTGATTGACTACTGTTTTAAGGAAAAAGGCTTCTGCACCCTCTGGGCCGACTACTTCCCCGACAATCCCGCCAGCGGCAAGGTGATGGAGCACTGTGGCTTCCGCGACACCGGCGACATCAACTATTGCAGCCGTCTGCAGCTCGGCAGCGACCGTCCGGTCAAAATAATGCGATTGGATTTTACTCCGGCAGTTTGATTTCTTTGAAGCGGCTCTGGCGTTTCTGCCAGCGCTCGCGGGCATACTGCTGCATGTCGGCCACCTCATCGCTCTCATCGATGATCTCGAGGCCGAAGATGGTCTCGATGATGTCCTCGAGGGTGATGATGCCCTGGAAGGAGCCGAACTCGTCGATGATGCCGGCAATCTGCTCCTTGTGTTTCAGGAGGCTGTCCCAGATATCAGCCACCGACATCTCCTCGTTGTAGAGGGGTATCGTGCGTTTGATTTCGCCGAGGGTCTTCTTGAAGTGGTCTTCGGCCAGCTCCTCGAGGGCCTCGCTGCGGAGTACATAGCCGGTAATAAAATCCTCCTCGTCGGCATAGACGGGGATGCGTGAGAAGTGGCTGTATTCGTCGTCGCGGTAGAAGTCCTTGAGGGTCATGCTCTCGGGGGCTGTGGCGGCGACGACACGAGGCGTCATCACGTCGTAGGCTTTGATGTCGTTGAGCTTGATGACGTTCTGGATAATTTTGTTCTCGTCTTCGTCGATAACGCCCTCGTCTTCTCCCATATCGGCCATGGCAGCCACCTCCTCGCGGCTGACGGAGGTCTCTTCCTCGTCTTTCTTGGCGATGAGGCGGGTGAACCACTGCACGGCCACAACGATAGGGTAGAGGATGAAGATGAGCGTGCGGATGGTGTAGGCCGTGAAGCCCATAAGACGGCGCCACTGGCTGGTGCCGATGGTCTTGGGGATAATTTCGCTGAACACCAGGATGAGCACGGTGGTGATGGCGGAGACGAGGCCGAACCATTCGTTGCCGAAGGCTTCGGTGGTCTGGTAGCCGACGCCGGCGGCGCCGATGGTGTTGGCGATGGTGTTGAGGCTCAGGATGGCGGCGATGGCGCGGGCATTGTCCTGCTTGTATTTCTTGAAGAGCGGTGCGGCCTTGTAGCCCTCGTCCTCGCGCATGGTGATGTAGCTGAGCGGGGTGGACATCAATACCGATTCCAACACAGAGCAGAGGAACGATATAGACATCGCACCTAACAGAAATATAATGAGTAAGCCCATTTCGTCAATTCAATAATAATGTGCAAAGATACGAATAAATTGAAAAATGAGAATCTAAAATTGAAAATTATTGCACAATTACTTCTTTCTCAGTTCTATTTCGTCAATCATGAGCCATGCTTTTTGGCCGGAATAGGGGTGCCAGGAGGGGAGTGTGGGGTCGCAGATGAAGCGGAACTTGACGAAGTTGATGGCCTTGGCTTTGCGCGGTTTCAGTGAGTAGCGCAGGCGGCGGCTGTCGTTCTGCAGGTCGCTGGGCGGGTTTTGGAGCGACAGGCTCTGCCACGTGCTCCATTTCTTGCCGTCGATGCTCCAGGAGGCCTGCACGTCGCGTGGCATGACGACCCAGTCGGCGGGGCTGTGGCAGGTGCCGACGCTGATTTCGCCGAGCGTGGCGTAGTTCTCGAGGGTAACGTACATCTCCACGGTGTCCTTGCCATCGAAGCCTGCCCAGTCGCGGCGATAGTCGCCCGCGATGCCGCGCCGGCCGTCGGTCAGCACTTCGGGGAACGCGGTGCCGTACTGCTCGGCGGGTCTGACGTTGGTGACGACAGACCTTACCGGCAGGGCTTTGCCTTCTGTCTCGGGGGGCAGCTGCCGCAGGTCGGGGTGGATGCTGCTGCTGAAGGCGTAAAGGCGGTTTTCGATGCTGGGGAAGATGATGAAGCTGTAGCGGTAGCTGCTGTCGCCGCTGATGGTATGTCGCTCGGCTACGCCGGGTCCGCAGGTGGCGGTGCCGAGGGGCGCCACGAGGTGGTCGACGCTGACGGTGTAGTAGGGATCGGCTTCGCCGACATCGCGCCAACGGCGGGCGGCGGTGAGGATGCTGTCGCTCCATCGGCGCACGCTGAAGTTGAACGGCGTGTTCCAGTCGTCGTTGCGGGCGATGGTGAAGTCGGGGCCGTCGCCTTTGAAGCGCACCCACCAGGCTTCGCGGTTGCCCTGCTCCTCGGGCACCACATATTGTGGCGCGCTGAGGTCGTCGAGGCTCTTGTACCACGTGCTCACCCTCTGCGCCTCGTGGCGGTCGGGGTAGGCCTCATGGAGGTTGCCGTAGAAGGTGCAGGCGTAATAGGAGGTGTCGAGACCGAACTGGAAGCCTAGTTTGGGTAGTGTGCGGAACTGTCCGCCGGGCAACACCATGTAGTTCAGTTGCAGGCGTCCCTGTTCGTCGGCTACGAGGATTTGTTTGAGACGTAGCGAGGCACCGTCGGGGGTGGAGAGGCGCATGAGCAGCTGCACCTCAGCCTTGCCGGTGGAGACGCTGAGCACCTCGGCCTTCAGTTGGTCGAGACCCTGCCAGGCGCGGGCGCCGAGGGGGTCGACGAGGTCGTTCTCCGTCGGCGGACGCCAGAAGTTCCACCTCAGCGGACGGGCCAGCAGCTCATGGCCGTCGATACGGTAGGAAGTGATGCTGCCGTCGTCGGTGCTGACGGCTACGCTGAATTTCTTGCCACGGATGGTCACGTGGTGCTTGTCTTTGTCTATGCTGTAGTCTTTGGCCTCACCAGTCATCCAACGGCTCGGTACCGCTTGTTCCTTGTTGGCAGGCACATTGCGGCGTCCGCGGGTGTAGACGGCCTCGACCTCGGCGGCATGGGGATGTGGCGTGCGGTCGGCGGCAAGGATGCCGTTGGCGCAGAAGGCATCGTCGTCCTTGATGCCGGGCAACTCGCCGAGGTCGCCACCCGCAGCCCAGCTGAATTGAGAATTGAGAATTGAGAATTGAGAATTGGCTGCCGCACCCGGATAATTTTCAATTTTCTTCACTGGATTATCTTTATCCTTCAAGGTGTTCAGTTCCCTTTCAGGGTGCAATTTTCCATTTTCAATTAAAAAAGCCTGGTCCACCCAGTCCCAGATGAAGCCGCCTTGGAGGTTGGGGTATTTGTCGATGGTGTCCCAGTAGTCCTTCAGACCGCCCATGCTGTTGCCCATGGCGTGGCAGTATTCGGCGATGATGTAGGGGCGCTTGTTGCGCGGGTTGCGGGCGTAGCGCGCGAGGTCGTCCACCGAGGGATACATGATGCAGACGATGTCGGTGTTGCGGGACAGCTCGGCACGCTCGTAGACCACGGGGCGTGTGTTATCCTTGCCCTTGAGGAAGCGGTAGGCCTCCTCGAAGCAGTAACCGTTGCCGCACTCGTTGCCTAGGCTCCAGGCGATGACGCAGGGGTGGTTGCGGTCGCGGCGGTACATGTTGTAGATGCGGTCGAGGATGGGGTTGAGCCACTCCTCCTTCTTGGCCAGCGAATGCTCGCCGTAGCCTTGGGCGTGGCTCTCGACGTTGGCCTCGTCCCAGACATAGATGCCGGCGGAATCGCAGAGGTCGTACCACAGCTCGTCATTGGGGTAGTGGGAGGTGCGCACGGCGTTGACTCCCATCTCCTTCATGAGACGTATGTCTTCGCGCATCTCGTCGGGAGTGATGTGGTGACCGCCGTATATGCTGTGTTCGTGGCGGTTCACGCCGCGAATCTCCATGGGCTTGCCATTGAGGCGCAGCTGGCCGTCCACGATGTCGATATGGCGGAAGCCTATCTTCTTGGTGATATGCTCAAGCTCATTGCCCGAAGCATCATAGAGGTATACGGTGAGGTCGTAGAGTCGCGGGGTGCTGTCGGTCCACGGCTCGATGTTTTCGTAACGTCTCTGGACGGAGGCGAACCAGTCGTTATTGGTGAGGCGACGGGTCTGGCAGACATTGTCGTAGGAGAGGCAAACGGCCACGCTGCCGCTGCTGACCTCGCGGTTGAGGTCGACGGTGACATCGAGCAAGCCCGTTGTCCAGTCGTTGGTGTCGAGGTCGGCGACGACCTTGATGTCGCTGATATAAGTGCGTGGCACGGAGTAGAGCTCCACGTCGCGTGTGATGCCGCTCATGCGCCACATGTCCTGACATTCGAGGTAGCTGCCGTCGCACCACCGCAGCACCTTCACCTTGAGGTCGTTCGTCCCTTCCTGCAGATACTTGGTGATGTCCCATTCGGCAGGAGTCTTGGAGTCTTCGCTATAGCCCACTTCGCGGCCGTTGACATAGAGGTACATGGCCGACTTCACGGCGCCGAACTTGATGATGGTGCGGCGCCCCTGCCAGCGGTTGGGGAGGGTGAAGGTGCGGGCGTAGACGTAGGTGGGGTTGAAGTCGGCGGGGGCGTAAGGCGGGTTGCTGGGGAACTCGTTCTTCATGTTGACATACACGGGCACTCCGAAACCTTGGAGCTCCACGTTACCGGGCACTTTGATGGTGTCCCAATGCGACGGGGTGAGGGTGGCCTTGGAGGGACTCTCGAAATAGGCGAAACGCCAGGTGCCGTTGAGGCTCATACACCACTGGTGGCCGTATAAGTAGCCCGGCTTGCTGTCGGGGATGATGCGGTCGTGGGGCTGCATCTTGTTGAGTCGATAGACCTTCAGATTGTTCCAATAGGGCTGTGCCGACACTGCTAACAGTGTCGCCATCAATGCTATGAGTGCCGCAAGCCGTTTCATAAGACAGGTGCAAAGATACGAAAAAAGATTCATGTTATGCGTTTTATATGCAACGTTTCGGAAAAAAGGTGTATCTTTGCACCCCGAAATCATGCAGGAAGGACTGGTCATAAGAACTACGGGCAGCTGGTACCGTGTGCTGCAAGGTGAAAGGTTAAAGGTGAAAGGTGAAAATGAAATACCTCTCACCTCTCACCTCTCACCTCTCACCTTTACCGACTGTCGTCTCCGCGGAAACTACCGTCTGCGGGGCAACAAGCAAACGAATCCCGTGGCCGTGGGCGACCATGTGTTCTTCGAGGTGCAGGACGACGGTACCGGCGTCATCCACGATGTCGCCGACCGCAAGAATTATATCGTCCGCCGTGCCACCAAGCTCTCCAAGCAGACACATGTCATCGCCTCGAACATCGACCTCCTGTGTATCGTCGCCACCCTCGGACTGCCCCGCACCTCGACAGGTTTCATCGACCGCCTGCTGGTCACCGCCGAGGCTTACCATATCCCCGCCGCCATCCTCTTCAACAAATGTGACCTCTATGACGATGAGTTGTGGGAGGTGCACAACGAAATCAAGAGTATCTACACCGCCGCTGGATACCCCGTTCTCGAGGTGTCGGCGCTGCGAGGCGACGGCCTCGACGAGCTCAAGGCGATGATTGCCGGCAAGACCGTCCTTTTCTCTGGCCACAGCGGTGTGGGCAAGAGCGCCTTGCTCAACGCCCTCAGCCCCGAACTCGGACTCAAGGTGGGCAACATCTCCGACTGGAGCCTCAAAGGCAAGCATACGACGACCTTCGCCGAAATCCACCCCGTCGAACTCATCACTCATCACGCATCACTCATCACTTACCTCATCGACACTCCCGGCATCAAGGAGTTCGGCATGGTGGACTTCAACGGGCAGGAACTCTCGCATTTCTTCCCTGAGATGCGTGCCCGCCTCCACGACTGCCGTTTCGCCAACTGCACCCACCAGCATGAGCCAGGCTGTGCAATAAAAAAGGCCGTAGAAGAGGGTCTTGTCAGTGCTGAGCGCTACCAGAACTACCTCAATATCCTTGCCGGTCTCGACGAAGACCGCTAAACCATGACCGCAACCATTTTGGTGCTTAATTTTTAATGATATGAAGACAGACTCAAAGGGTAATGTCATGTTCACCGCCAAGGGGGGTGCATGGTTTATGATTGTAGTTTGCGCGATTGGATTGGTGTCTGTCGGTTGGATTATCGTGGGCGCTATAACAGGCTGCGTAGAGATAATTGGCGTGGAGGTGCTGTTCTGGGAAGTGCTGTTTTATCTGCTGATGATAAACTCATTTGTTTATGTCGGCTGCCTTCTGTTGCACAGCATCAATATGTTGAAAGCAAAAATAACCATCGGCCCGGATGGATTGGTGCTGGACGGTGCAATCGACCGGACGAAACGTCTCTGGAACCCATTCCACCGCAGCTACATCAAAAGCGACCTCGTTGTCGAGTTACCTTGGCGGGATATCCAACATATTGAATTCGCCGGGCCAGAGTATGTCTTTGGGAATTGGGCTTTGGCGGTGATACCTATCAATTCCCGTGTTCTGATTGAGACAAAAGAACATCAGCGGTATGTAATGAACCTGTCGCTGTTCGACATGCGAGTGGCAAAAGAAATCGACAAATACGGATACAAACACAATCTCCTTTAAATAACTGAAAGCCGAGACCATTGCTGGCCTCGGCTTTCGTCGTTTTAGTGTGTCGATGCATGATTGTGGCGGGCAATAAATTCCGCAGGGCGGCGTTAACTTTGGTGACGTTGTTGCATCTCGGCAAAGCAAGCAAGCTTGTTCTGCTCTCGACCTTCGCAACGTTTATTTCAGTGATTAACTTTTAATGGTTTGTGATATGAAGAAAGCATTGATGATATGCGTGGTGATGGTGGCGATAACGTTTTGTGCCTCGGCTCAGAATGTTGGCGGCTATGTCAAGGTAAAAGGCCGAGTGTTTTTCCCACGAACAGAAAAAACGACACCTTCTATCAATATAGCTGTCCTGGATGACTCCGAAATAATTGCTACGCAAATTATACCTGGTGGCGAATTTACTTTGCTGGTCAAGCCAGGTAAATATACCATCTCATTTATGGCTCAGGGCTACCGCCGTTTGATGATGGAAACCGATTGCATGTCTGATATCATGCTGGAAGATGTAGCTCTAGAGGAGGCAAAGACCGGATTAGAAGACATTATAATAATGACTGCCACAGCTCGCCCCGTAGAGGCAGGTAATCCCAATGCACCGACACAAAAGATGAAAATAGAAGGAGCGAATGTAATAGTTCGATAAACAGTATACACCTAAGTGTAACCAAACCAATCCAAGGGAAGAAACCGCCGGAGGAACCTTGTCCCCGCACATGAGGGCGGTGAAACGGACCGAAAGAAACAACTAACCTAAGTCAAACAATAAACACATTAAGACAATGAATATGAAGAAACTTCCAGTGGACGTTTTGATAGCGAAGCGGAGAATCCTGATGCTATGCGCGGCGATGGTGGCCTTTGCAGCTATGACCGCCTGCAAGAGTGAGACATCAAGCAGCAATAATGAGTCTCTATACACCGCTGCACCGATACTGGATAGCGTGCGGTTTAATTGTTCTACGGCCTATGACAGCATAGATGCTGCGCTAAGAGCATCGAGCATGCCTTTGCATGTGGAATGGGATGAAGACGGCGTGGCGTGGCTCGCTATCGAATGTGAGATTCCGAGGGGACTGGTTTTAAGCGACAGCAATCACTATTTATGCAATGCCGAATGCTTGGTAATTGACGGCAAAGAATGGGTTGCTATCACATTTACAGAGGATATTACAGGACAATATTGGATGTATATGTGGCCAAAGAATGAGTGTGGATTAGTACATGAGACGGGGATGTTTGACGAACAGGCGGAGCCTTACACCATATTGGATCATTTTACTGAGGACGGAAACATGATTGTTCGATACTCTGAAAGCAAGACATTCGACACAATTCAGCTCGCACAAACATTTGATTAATTCCATATCATGCAGTCTTCTGCGGGGCGTCGATGCTGCACAACAATAGCTAAAAAGAAAAGCGAGACCCGACGGCCTCGCTTTTCTGCTTTTAGTGTGTCGATGCAGGATTACATCTCCGAGAGTTTTTTAGGTCAATCCCAGTTTGCGTAATCTTGCCGCAATACCACCTCGGTTACGCTGGAATAATGACATCAGTTCTTTCATAGAAGTTCCTTCTTTATATAACTTTGTCAACAGAGCATCGTCAGCTTCGCTCCAAGGTTTGTATGCGTTGGGGTACAATGCCTTCTGTTTTTGCATGTGATTAGAGTGTTTGGCGGGCACGAATAGACCTTCTATCTTTCCCATCAAGCGCTCTTTTGAAGGAATAACGTTATTGAGCAATGTCTCTACCGAGAAGTCTTTATCAAGGCGGGTGAAGTATAGGTTATCGGGGTCATTGGGAAGACCGCCGATGCCAAGAAGCAAATAGACGGGCATATGGCGGTCGGTAGAGAATTGTTGGAAGGATGACAATCTCTCTGGAGGGAGTAGCTCTTTCTCTATGTCTTTTGGTAGATGATTGCGCCATTTGCACTCCACAGCAAACGGGTTTCCATCGTATTCGAATACAAAATCAGGTGCGCTGTTGCTTTCGGGATAGACGCCCGGCAGCGACTTGTCGCCGCGCCATTCCTTGAGGGTCAGTTTGTCGTTGTCTACCACACCTAGCAGCTCCAGTACGTGGTCTTCGAACTCGCGGCCTTTCAGCAGTTCGTCGTTCATGGTAAGCGACTTGACGCGCCGGTAGACGGTGCTGTAGGGACGGCCGATGGCCTTGTGGATGGCGTGGATGCCCATGTCTTCGTAGTACATGCGCAGCAACCGCTTGTCCTCGGCCACCGTCCAGCGGTAGGGTTTCGGCTCTTGCTCGGCTGCTTTTAGTTCTTTTCTGTCGACAAGATGGGTGACGTTGTTGCGTCCCGCCAGCAGGCCGAAGATGCTACCGTTGGGGTTGATGTAGCCGCAGACGATGTGCTGTACCTGATCGATTGCCCACTGGTTGCGCAGCCGAGCGGTATATCCTTTATCACTTTCCTCTTGCTGCAACACTAAAATAAGCAGGCGGTTTTCTTTCAGCGCCTGCTCTATCTGTACATTGTATGTGTCGTGAAAGCGACCTGTAACCACCAGCGTTGTCGGCACGTGGCACACCAGCAGCGCCTTCAGCACCTCTTCCTCAAGCTCGGACGTATTGAAACACACTGCACAACCATTGAACTTGTCGAACCCCTCCACCCACTGGAAGATGGATTCATAGCATCCTATCGGCGCCTGCCGCGAGGTGAGAAACAACGTCTTCTCTCGCTGCCATAGTGCTTTGTTGCCGAGCGTCTGGAAAACTTTCATTGTTTTATTGATAACGTGTTACTAGATTCACCCTTTCTTTTCTGGTGTTATCACTTCCCAATGTCCGCCTTTGTCTGGACCAACTCGACGAATAATACCTTGTTTTTTTAAGTTTCTGATATTATAGTTTATACCATCACGACTGAGTCCACAAATAACCGCTAATTCTTCTATAGAAATATTAGAATTACCCATTATAGCTTCAATTATTTTCTGTGTAGTTTTCTGTGTAGTTTTCTGTGTAGTTTTCTGTGTAGTTTTCTGTGGCGTTTTCTGTGTGGTTTCTTGTGCATCATCTTGAGGGATACCTTGGAGGACATCTTGGGCAACAGCCTTCTTGATGGTGGCACGAAGCATGAAGTCATATTGTTTGAACTCCGGGGCGGGTTGTCCGACCTCTGCCATCTCCCTGTAGATACGGTCTATTCCTTCGCCGAATTCGCGGACATATTCATACTCATGAAGCATCTGTGCAATTTTGGGGTTGCGAGAAAAATGAGTGGTACGCAGATTGCCAATCCTCACCATGCCGGGAAGGATACCTGGGCTCTCGACAGTGAGACGGTCGGAGAATATCTTGACTTGTATGTCGGTTCCGAAGATAGAGTAGTCGCGGTGGGCGATGGCATTAACAATAAGTTCAGTCCAACAGAACTCGGGATAGTCGGGGACGGTACGGAAAACGGCACCTTCGCCTAAAAAAGTATGTTCGCGGATTTGGGTTTTTACGAAGGCGAGTGTGTCGCGCGTCATATCGATGATACGTCCTTCAAACATCTCATCCTTCACCACATTCATTTGTGCGCCAGTCAGCTCTTGTGTTCCGTCATAGCAGACGACACGCACACGCGCTCTAGGGAACCATCGCTGGGGGGCTATGCCGAACAGAAGGATGGCGGCACCACTTACATATTCCCTACCGTCTTTTTCAGTGACAAAGTTTTTGTTGGAACGCAGGTAGGTCAGAGCGTCACGACCGTAGCCAATCCTCGTGCAGTATTCCTCAACACATTTCAGGTCGAGGTCTTCAATTCCTGCTTTGGCGACAGGCTCGTCCTCAAAATAGCACACCCCCTTTGCGAACATCAGCTGCATGCGTTCCTCAAAGCCCAACTTATGCGATTTGTCGCCGACACGTATATAGGCTTCGTCGGCAGAGGTGGCATGAAGCCTATTGCTCTGTTCTACATTGAGAAGCAGAATATGGTCGGCATCTCCATTGTTGTTTGTGCAGTTGATATATTCAGGGTTTACATTGACTCTCGGAACACAATAATCCATCGGGACTCGCAACAAGTCATTGACATTTCCAATGTAACGGTCGATACCCGTTATCGTACCGTCGTCCTCAATGCCAATAGCCACACAGCCACCGTCGGCATTGGCCATTGCTACAAGAACAACGGCCAGCCCTTTCGGGTCAATGCGGGCACTTTTTCTATCGAAAGTTTGGCCTTCGGGGGTTGTGGACAATGTTTTAATATTGTATTCTTTGGTCATTTGGCATAACAAAATATTTGCAAAGATACGAAAAATATTTCAAATTAAACAAATGTTGTTTAATACAAGAAAGCCGAGACCATTGCTGGCCTCGGCTTTCGTTGTTTTAGTGTGTCGATGCAGGTTTACATCTCCGAGAGTTTCTTGTAGCCCTCGTAGCGCAGTTTGGCGTTGCGCTCGGTGGCGACGAAGAGTTCTTCGGCTTCCTGGGGGAAGGTCTTCATCAGTGAGTTGTAGCGCACCTCGCCCATTTTCCTTATTTGTGCGCTACAACTCAGTCCATATTCCATAGACCTTCCCGCAGGAGGCCGTAAAAAGAACTCTTCGTCGCCACGGCAATGCCAAGGCTGCGCGTAGGGGATAGAAGAAGCTCTCCGAGCTTTAATCGTCCGTGGTGCGCGTCGCGACGCAATGGGGGCAACGCATAATAGCGCCGACGGCAGTATGCCGACGGACAGGCTTGCACCAGCAACAGCAGAGGACGGCCCCATCGGGCACCCTTTCATTTTACTATTCAATAGATACGCCATTTGTAACGCTATTCAATATTTTTTTTGTAACGCCATTTTCCTATTTTTATTGTATTTGAACGCCATTTTTGAAACAAATAAAAAAGTCCTTGTTTTGAACGCCATTTTCTACACACATAATATTCCGCTGATACCGCTTTGTGGGGAGACGTGAGTGGGGTAAATACATTTGCATTTCACGTTTCACATTTGACATTCTCCGAGGGAAAAAACAACATCCCGCCTCGTAGAGGGGCGGGATGAGCTGATTGGTTATGGTTGGCTTCGGACTTGGAGTGCCGATTAACCCATGCCGTCGCCACCGCCTGCATCGGTGAAGGTGGCGGTGACGGTGGTGTTGGCGGCGGGCATGTTGAAGCGCTGGTTGGTGACGGTGGTGTTGCCGCTTCCGGAGTTCATCACGATGCCGCCAAGCTGCTTGCCGCTGGCAGGGGTGGCGGTGAGACGCACCTCCGCGCCTGCGGCCACCTGGCTACCGCTGGCCACTGCGTTGCCGTTGACAGTGGCGGTGAGGGTACCGCTGCCGTTGGGGCTGGCGGAGAGGGTGAGGACATAGTTACCCTGAGTGCTGTTGCCGCCCGAACCGCTGCCGCTGTTGCCACCGGTGCCGCCGCTCTGGGTACCGTCACCCGCGATGGTCAGCAGGGTGCTGATGGTGGGCGAGAAATCGTAGTTCTCGCTGGAGATGCCTTCGACGCTGACGATGTAGCCCACGCCGTTGCCGTCCACCTCGCTGAGGTTGGCACGTGCCAGCTCGGTCTTGGGTTCGAGGACAATGCCATAAGCATAGACCTCGATGGAGTGACCCGCCTCGTTGGCATCCTTGCCGATGCCGATGGTGTCGAGAGTGTCGAGAGCGGTAGCATGACGCCAGATGCCGGTGGTCTGGTCATAGACAAGGATAGCCTTTGCAATGACCTCGCCGGTAGAAGCACCGCTGAAGGTGGCCACATAGGCGTTTTCGGTGGCACTGACGGCGACAGTGATATTCTCACGATAGGAAGGATTGTTGATGAGGCGCAGAGCATAGTTGAGCTGTGCCTGATTCTGGTTGGTGTCGACAAAACGCATGATGCGCTTGACGAGTTCTCCGCGCTCGGTCTTGCGGAAGCCGTTGGCTTGGAGCGACACACGGCCTACCTCGCCGAGCATAGAGGCCACCACGGTGGCGAGTTTGAAACGGGCGCGATGGTTCATCTGCGCGGAAGTCTGGGGATTGCGGACGGAAGCGGCCTTCTGTTTGAATACCACTCCACCCTTGGGGCTCTTCTGGCCCACGGTGTTGCCGGCCTTGCCGACATACTCGATGATGGAAACAATTTTTGCCATGATTTGGTAATGGTTAAAGGTTTAATGTTTAAAGGTTAAAGGTTAATTCACTTCGTTCATTCACGTTGCTTCGGCTCGGCATAGAAAGCGAGCTTTCTCTGCTCTCGCTTTGCGCAACGGTGGTTAAATTAGGCCGACGATGTGGGAGCAACTGGTGGTGACGGCACCGGCGAGGATGAGACCGATGGCGTAGGCCACGATTTTGAGGACGATGATCCACCACGGGTCGTTGGTTTTCACGCCAGCCTCCTGCGCCTTGTCGGGGTCGGCCAGGATGGCTTCGATTTGCTTTTTGCTGAGTTTGACTTTCATGATTTGTTTGGTTTTGGGTGATTGTTTGACTTGTTTGATTTCGAAATCTGATGCAAAGATACAGCCAAAAATCGACTCGATAAAATAAAGATAGGAATATATTCCTATCTCATAATTAAGTGGTTATGCACTAACAATTATTGATTATGGAGATATTCCCAACTATGCCCGACGGCTAACAATACGGGCTGTTTCAGAACGGCGAAATGTACGAATTTGGCGAATTGCCGCACCTGTCATTTTGAGCATGGTTCGTCAAATGTGAAACGTGAAATGCGATTGTAACGCACTTTCAGTAGTTTTCTTTTTTTTAATAAAGTAATATAAATATACCTTAATTATAAATAACGCGCGGAAAGCGAAATGTTTACATTTCACTTTTCACAATTCACATTCTCACCAACGCAAAGTCAGAGGAAAGTCAGAGTTACATCAGAGTTACATTAGACTTGCAAAACGCTTTCGCCATTTGTGGCAATAGTATCTTACATAAAAGGATGCTCATACATGTCGCCGACTTGTGGAAAAACTACGAGAACGGATGTAACAAACTTATAAAATCCATGTAGGTACATCTATCCGAGATCTCATGGCACAGGGACACGGATGTAACAACCTTACAAAATCCTTGTTGGTGCATCCCCAGCCTTCGGCCTCTTTTCCAACCTACGGATGTAACAACCTTACAAAATCCTTGCATATACAGTTTGGTGTTGTTGAGCTCGGGACGGCTCACGGATGTAACAACCTTACAAAATCCTTGCATATACAGTCTTTCCCGATAAACCCCCGCCACTTTACGGATGTAACAACCTTACAAAATCCTTGCATATACAGTAGACTTACGTTGTTTTCCTGTTTCAACCTTGCTGGTTGCAATCCCATTCATAGTGAAACGGGAGAGCAGAGCCATCAAGTCCGCAGGCGTAGATTCGGGGTCATCCACCCCTATTTTTTTTGTTATGAGACCGAGCAGATTGAGGGAAGCATTGTAGTCACGATCGATGACAGCACCACAAGAAGGACAAATATATGTCCGTTCTTTAAGTGTGAGGTCTTTCTTTATGGCACCACAACAGCTACAAGTTTTACTACTGGGATAGAATCGGTCTGCTTTGGTAACTGATACACCATTTAGTGCAGACTTGTATTCTATCTGTCTCCGCATTTCACCCATTGCAACATCGCTTACAGAGCGTGCCAAACGATGATTTTTCTGCATGCCCTTCACATTGAGGTCTTCAATTGCAATCTCCGCATAGTGCGTTGTGATGACAGTTGTCAATTTCTGTGTGAAGTCACGACGAATGTTAGCAATGTGCCTGTCTAAGTTGCCGAGACGACGTGAGAGTTTTTTATAGTTGTTTGACTTCTTGACGCCTTCCAAACGTTCTTGCTTGGTTCTCGCGTGTTGGCGTTTGGAGAGCTGTCTGCTAAGTCTTTTTTGTTTTCTTAGGTTTTGCTTCAGTGGCTTGGGATCATCAATTTTGATTCCGTCGCTGAGTATGATGGCGTTATGGACACCCATGTCGATTCCAGCCTTACGCTCCCGTCTGTCTATCAGAGCATGCGGATGGGTACGAAAATATTCTTCCTCCGTTATCTTCATAGAGAATGAGGCGAAGAATCTATCGCCATGCTGTGAAATACGAACGCTATTAATGTGTCCATTAAAGCGTAGATGTTCAGCCATCTTGACGTAGCCCAAATGAGGAATGTTAAGATACTGGTGTTTGCCATCTTTATTATGTCCCACACCTTTGAGGTGTTTCAAATTGCGGTTTGTTTCAGAAAGAGACGTGTCACATCCGCCAATATAGAAACTACCTCCACCGTCGTGCTTCCGATGAAAAGTTGGATGGTCTGCAAGATGCTTGAAGAACCTAGTATAAGCATCCTGTAGGTCTTCAAAGGCTCCATCAGTAGCCCACTTGGACACTTCTTTTACAAATGGGAACTTTTCTTTCTTGACAGCATTAAATTCTTTTCGAAGATTACGGCCTTTTATACCTCGCGTCCCTTCTTTGTATTGCCTTTCCCATTCTGCTAGTCCCCAGTTATATGCCAATCTCGCACAACCGAAAGCCTTGCGGAAGTAGGTCTTCTGCTTGTTGTTCGGTTTCAGTTCTATCTTGTGCGCGATTGAAATCATATATTGCTATATTTTCTATACTAATAACGCGAAAATGAGGGTTTTATTGCAAAATAATCTTGAAAAAAATGATTGGTTTCACACTTTTTTAATTGGAGTCGTCAACCCGTGGCCGCCCTGCTTGTCCTGCTGATTCTATAAAAGCGTCATCTGTCAAGTATTCCTGTGGCTCTGCATCCTCGGATTTCTCCACTTGACCGTCAACCATTGCCTCCCGCGATAGTCGGCGTACGGCTCTCGACCATACCCATAACAACTCACGAAAAACCATATCCAATGTTGTCACAATAGGCTTTCTCTCTGTTGGCTGAAGCGGGTATTGTTCATTTAATTCTGCATAGGTCTCTGGAAAATCTATCCATTTGTCTGGCTCTTTACCAAATCCATATTCTTCGTGTTCACATCCAGGCCCGATGTCGTGATCTTCTCTCAATCCACTATACACCGTCATACTATTGTCCAAACAATCAACCCATTCCATAAAATTATCAAAATCAATAGGCTTATCCCACGCCACGAAGTGCCTGACATTACCGTAGTAGTCCCCGTGAACACAGTCTACTGCATACCACCACCACTTAATCCAGTTGCTGCTCACCTTAATATTGGTCCAATAAAGAACCAAGTCGTCACGCATTATTTTTTTTGCACGGGAGAGTGCCACTATTTGCTCCAACGGAGTATTCTCCCTCAGTGCCCGCCGACAAAGAGTCACATATTCTTCAATCTTTATATAGCTAACCATAGCCTTTTGTTTTTATGGGTTATTCCATCTGCAAAAGTACGAAAATTTTGAATACCGTACAAATCTAATTATCAACAGTTTTGCTTACAAAATCACAACACATTGTTTGTCAGTGGATTATCTCATATATGATATTGCAAAAAAAATGACGGTGCAATTTAACTCACAGAATTACATTGCACTAGTAGATTGCACTAGTATAGCCGAGACATCTAATTACAGCAAAATTGCACCTAACTTTTTCTCTTTTGTGTATGTTGGAAAGGCAATCCATCGTTCCCTCAATGTAATTCACTAGTTCACTATATTAGCTGCACCATTTCAGAAGACTTGTTTCAATTATTTTGCTGATTCAGAAATAAGTTGTATCTTTGCACTTTGAAAACAGAATGATAATTAACAACTAATTAGACAATAATATAGGAAGATAAAAGGCATTAAATACATAAAATAGAAGCGTTTTTGCTTTTCCTGTAATACTGAAATCTCGACAATTTCAACCATCATTACGCCAAAAAGCAGGACGCTCACGGAATCCGTGAGCTTTCTTGTCCGTAATGATAGGTAGTCGAGAACCTCAGTATTAGACAATGAGAGTTTCACGGATGTTTTTATGCCTATTTTGGAAACTGAATATTAACAATTAAAACACAATAAAATGAAAAAGTCAATTATCCTTGCTCTTTCGCTGGTTCTGTCGGTAGCCACATTTGCTCAGCAGTTGGCAACCCTAAACCACAACGGTACCACAACGGCCTATTATGGCATGAATGCATTGCAACAGGCTCATTCTGCCGCAGTCAATGGTGACATTATCACTCTGTCAACGGGCATCTTTAATTCAGTCGATATCACCAAAGCCGTCACTATTCGTGGTGCTGGCGCGTGGGTGGACACCAATGGTAATAGCAACACAGTACTATACGGTGATTTTACCCTTAACATCCAAGAGGATACAAATTATAATCTGGTAATGGAAGGGATAAACACCATGGGTGAAATAACTTACAACGAGGTTCATAATCCACAATTTGTAAAATGCGAATTTGGCCAATTCACATATTATAGTTATTCCAATATACAAATGTACAATGCGTCATTTAACAACTGTATTTTAGGAGATTGGAGAAACTATAAGGGAACAAGTAGTAATGTCTGGCCTGCAATTGGCACACAATTTACTAATTGTATAGTGTTGAATCAGTTTGAAAATGGCTGTTCTGGGACATACGACCACTGCATTGTCAACCAGGATCCTTCAACGGCAAGTAGTAAGCTGTTTCAAAATAGCGTTTTGTATTTTAATTGGTTGAGTTCGTATCCACCAACCTATAGCATTAGTGGCGCGTTTAATTGCATGTATATAAACATAGGGAATTACGGTTCCATCTTTTTATTCAAAAATATGGCAAACCGTGTGCAATGGAATAGAAATATTATTTCCAGCGTGTTCAAAAACTTTGATGGCACTTATAGCAGCACTACAACCTTTGAATTGCAAGATTCAATAGCAGCCAATTATCTTGGTACCGACGGCACACAGATTGGTATCTACGGCGGCTTGCATCCTTTCTCTCCCAAAGTCACCTCTCCGGTCATCAAGAGCATCAATGTCGCGCAGCGCAACAATTCCGAGGGCAAGTTGGAAGTGAATATTGAGATGGTAACAGAGGACGAATAAAAGCCATACAACTATGAAACGGCTATTATTCATTCTTTGCCTGATATTCTCAGCAGAGGTATATGCGCAACACTATACCGTAGAATACTGGTTCGACCAGAACTACGATAGCCATACCACTATGGACGTCGACACATCTAATTTGCAGTTGCAGATTGATGTGGCACACCTTGGTGGTGGAATGCATGTGCTTAATTTGCAAGCACGAGACTCAGTTGGTGCCTACAGTAATCCGATGTCGTTTCTCTTCCTCAATTCCACGAGTACAGATAGTGTGGAATATGTCTATTGGTTTGACCGGAACTATGTTAGTAGACAGCTGGGGAATACAAGTGGTGGTAATCTTTTGTTCAATACCGACTCATTAAGAGGTGGCCTCCATACGTTCAATTTTCAGTTTGGCGATGAAGATGCAGCTGAATTGCATAGCTACATTTTCTACAAAACCTCATCGCCGGACAGCATTTTCGCCAATATGGGTTATGTCTGTTGGTTTGACCAGAATTATGCCGGGAAGCAAGAGGGAGCCATAGGAAGCGGAAATCTTTTGCTCGACACCGATTCTTTAAGTAGTGGCCTCCATGCTTTCAACCTCCAACTTGGTACAGGATCGGAAGCGGAGTTGCACAGTTACATCTTCTACAAGACATCCTCGCCCGACAGCACTTTTGCCAACATGGAATATGTATGTTGGTTTGATCAAGATTATGATGGAAGACAAATCGGGACTCTCGGTAATGGGAGCCTGCTGATAAACACAGATTCTTTAGTTGGTGGTTTGCATACGTTCAACCTACAAATTGGGAGTGGACGTAAAGCAGAGTTGCACAGCTACATCTTTTACAGAACATCCTCGCCCGACAGCATCTTCGCCAATATGGGTTATGTCTGTTGGTTCGACCAGGATTATGTAAACAAGCAGACGGGAACTATCGGTAGCGGCAACTTGTTGTTTGATGTTGATTCCTTGACTAATGGGTGGCATACATACAATCTCCAACTGGGCGAAGGTATGGATGCAGAATTGCATAGTTATATCTTCTATAAGGCATCGAATTACGACAGTATTTTCCGTAATACCGAATACATCCGTTGGTTTGATCAAGACTATGCAAATCGGGTGACCGGTGTTGTAGATTCTGGAAACATATTGATAGACATTAGCACCTTGTCGAGAGGCCCGCATTACCTCAACTTCCAGCTTGGCGAGGGAGAAAAAGCCGAATTGCATACATTCTTGTTCTACAAGGTGGAAACCTTCTATGATACAGCTTACCTAGATGTGTGCGATTGGGCTTTGTGGTACGATAGCACCTATACCGTTAGCGGTAATTATGGTCAGGAAAGAGAAGCAATTCTTCCGAACTGCTATGATACCGTTGCCACGCTGTATCTTAACGTCAGATATAGTTCTATCGGTGATACGTCGGCTACTGTTTGCGATAGTTTCCTGTGGTATGGGAATACTTATACGGAGAGTGGCCTTCCGGTGCATCATACTACAAACATGGTGGGTTGCGACAGTACAACCACTTTGAACTTGACCGTCAATTATAGCACCCTTGGCGACACAATGGCTATTGTCTGCGATAGCTTTATGTGGTATGGTATTACATATACAGTCGACACAATGCCAGTCTATCACACCACAAATACTTTGGGATGTGACAGCACGATAACTCTTAACTTGACTGTCAACTACGCAACGGTAGGAGATACGTTTGCAGTCGTTTGCGATAGTTTTATGTGGCACGGTGTCACATATACAGCCGACGCAATGCCAGTTTATCATCTTCCCAACGCGTCGGGGTGTGATAGCACTTTGACATTGAACTTAACTATTCTACAGAGTTCCGTTGGAGATACTATGGCTATCGCTTGTGATAGTTTCGAGTGGTACGGAACGGAGTATTATGAGAGTTCCGATAGTTCGACCTACACATTGACCAATGCGGTGGGGTGTGATAGTGTGGTTACTTTATACTTGACGATTAATCACAGTACAGTTGATACTATTGTAACCTCCGCTACGGGTAGTTATGAATGGCAGGGTTATGTGTTGGATAGTAGTGGAACTTATCTTGACAGCCTGCAGACAGTCGATGGATGCGACAGTATTTTGGTGCTACAACTTACCATTATGCAGGGCATCCAAGAGGTGGGCGATGGAATGATAAATGTCTATCCCAACCCGACAAGCGGTAGAATTAAAATCGCAGCCGACGATGTGCTTCGTATTGATGTCTATAATGTCAACGGACAGTTGGCAAGGACAATCTTTAATGAATCAGTTGTCGACATTTCAACGTTGCCATCAGGTATCTATACCTTGAGAGTAGAGACGAATCAGGAAGCATTCGTGTGTAGAGTAATAAAGAAATAACCTAAGCAATAGGAAACTGACCCAAAGGTTTTTAAAAGAGATGCCCTATGGGCAATCAGATAAGAGAAGGTAAAATGTGAAATGTGAAAAGCAAAAAAAGGAAATTGTTACTTCACATTTCCCAGCAGTTCCTTTGCGGTCATCTCCATTTTGTTGAAAGAGAACCACCGCTTGCCGAGGTCTTTCAAAGAGGCACCGATATGATAGACGGTGTTGTCGATACATAGGTAGCGGTCGTGAACACGGTCGTACTGCTTTACGTCGATAGCCTGGTATTGAGCATTATGCTTCGCAAGGTCGAGCGAAAGCTGCTGTTTGACCTTCTGGGTATAGATGGTGGCCGTCACCTTGGGCTTGCGCTTGTCGAGCATCGTCAGCACGGTATCATCTACATAGTTATCGAAGAGGACGATGCTCTTCTTGGCCGAGCGGATGAGGTCGGAAACAAAAGTGTAGGCATCGAAAATCTGGCCGTCGAAGAAGATGCCCTGTGTGGGGGTGGTGTTCTCTTGGTCGAGCCGTTTGAAGATTTCCGCAATTTGATGGTCATTCTTCGTCAGGTGGGACGACATCTCCAACTGATGATGCTCGATGACCTCCAGCCGCTGAAACACCTGTGCGTTGGAGGCAATGAAATGACGCATGGCTACAAAAGCATCCATGATTTTTACGCTGACATCGACGGCTGTATCGCTATGGAGAACCGATGCCAGCATGGCCACTCCCTGCTCGGTGAATACATACGGAAGCGTCGGTGAATACTTGATACTCAGGAGGTGGTCACAATTTGCGACCACCTCATCGACCTCCTCCTTCGTCAATTGAAAACGGAAACGGGAAGGAAATCTGTTGAGATTGCGTCTGACCTGCTCGTTCATGCGCTTGGTTTCAACACCATAGAGTGTTGCCAAGTCGCGGTCGACTATCACCTGAACACCACGAAGGGTTATTATCATATCTTCTATTGGCGTGATTGTCAGGAGGTGGTCGCAATTTGCGACCACCTTATTGCTTTTTGCAACAGCCTTTGTGTCCTTTGCTACGTTGGATTGGTCGTCAACTACAGCTGGCAGTAAATTTGAACTGTCGCATTTTTTGCGACGGTTGCCCTTCTGAGTATTGCCCTTTGGTGTCGCTATATTGTTCGATTTCTTTGCCATATCCTCGTTTGTTTGAGGTCACAAGTTGTGACCTTGAACATATTTTGAAATTGCAAAGATACGCATTATTCCCGAAACGGAAAAATAATTAAATTCACCCAATTAAGGATTAAGGGCTGATGATACCAACAGAAGGCAGAATATTTTTTAACAGGGATTTTCTTTCATCTACCGAAGGAAACGTGCGCTAACGGATGGATGTTAAAAACTTAACAGTGCAAATATGGAAGATTATGCGTAATTTTGCAACTAAATAATAAATATAGAACTAGTTATATGCACAAGGATTTTCAATGCCTTGTGTGTGTTTTTGTCGCACAAAATCAAAGATGATATGAAAGATATTATTGATTATATGGAGATGGCACGTGATGCACGTAGAGGACTCGAAAAAGAGCGCGAAAGATTGGCCGAGAAGATGGAGCAGATGGCCGACTATCTGCGGCTGATGGACGGTATGGATGAAATGCTCACGGAGAACAAAAGGATGCAAGAAGAAAATGAGTCGTTACAGCAGCAACTGACCGAAGAGAAAAGGCAGAAATCGGAACTGGGATGAAGCTGGCCGAGATGAGCAAACTATCGGCCGGAGTGGCCAAGAAGTCGTCAGAGGAGGCTTTGTTGAAAGCATTGAGCGCATACGTCAACCGTTCGAAACGCAAGACGGCAGACAAGCGGGCGTTTGCAAAGACAGCTGTATTGGAAATTGCCAATGCCAACGGGCTTGCGCTGCCAATGGATTTGTCGGCAGCCATCGACAGTTTGGACGACGAGCAGACGGAGCCCAAGAATGTAACAGTAAACGGGAACTATAACGATATACACGACAATGGTGGGGTAAACCTGAACAAATAGGATATGGCAGGGAATACGGTATATGTGCAGGGAAACTATGTGGACGTGCACGATAACGAGGTGGTGAACCTCTCGATAGACAAGGCAACGGTGGTAATAGGGGACGAAACGGAACGAAAAGCAACCCCGCTCACGACCAACAGCGACTTTATGCTTATCATGCAGAAAGCCGTAGAACAGGGATTCTGCACCAAAACAGGGTGGCAGTACAAGTGGAATGTTAAGGTAGAAGCGGCCTACTTCGCATCGGTGGCAAGTCACAAGTTCGGTCTTTCGGACAGGAAAGATCACGACGGCGATATAGCTATTTCGTGGAAGCCGTTTGAGGCGTTGTTTGATGAAGACAACCTCAGATTGACGTATAACGACTACAAACAATGCAAAACCACAATACGCCGGAAAGCGGAGATTGAAAAATTGTTCAGACAGTAAACGACTGATAACCTAATTGTTTAGCCTCCTACAATGGGTCATTGTAGGAGGTTTTTCTGTTTTTATGGCTGTACTTTTGCCGACGAATTCGAATTCAAAAGCAACAAGGTTTATTCACCAAAACATTTTCGAGAAATGACAAACGAAATGCTATATCAGAAAGTCCTCAAAAGGCTGGGAGTGACGGAGCAAGAGCTTCGGAGCAGCTGCCGCCGACAGGGGCTTGTAGATGCCCGCTGTCTGATGGCGGCTGCGCTGATGAAACAGCCTCTGATGACACAGAAGGTGGTGGCCCGAATAATGGGTACCAACCAGGGAACGGTGAGCAAGATGCTCACAAGGCACGAAAGCCTGATGTCGGTAGATGCGACCTACCGCATGAAATGGGGCAAAATCAACAATTAAAAATCAAAGAATCATGGCAACGAATAAAAACACAAAGACTCCGATATACAGGAGAGTAAAAGACATCTGTGTGGATATGTACACAAGCGATGCGGCTGTAGAGAAAAGGCTGCTGCACGGCAAAGTGTTCCTGAATAGCGACAAGGGGGAAATCCTCTTTGCACAGAACGCCCCACGAGGGCCGAGGAGCGTGGAGATTGGGCGTACGTTACATTCAAGGTATGTACGCCGTCCCGACGGAGCATACACGGTGACATTCCGCTGCATGGGGAACGAGAAGAACTTGCGCGAGCTGCTGCTGGCAGAAGTGCGCGAGATTACGACAATGATTAAGGCCGACGCAGAAAGGAGGGTAAAATGAAGTTCTCCATATTCAAAAGCGCAAAAGCACAGAAGGGTCAGGAATGTACCTACGAGAGATACCTGGAAGTGGCGAATAGTGCGGAGCTGTTGAGGCTCTGCAACGACATCGCCGCCGAAGAAAATGCCGACAAACGCGGTGAACTGAAGAAAGGGCTGCCGGTGGTCACGTGGCAGGCTTTCTTCTCGAACAGGCGCGTATCGAAAGAGGCCGAACCGAGCGGGCTGTTTATGCTCGACATCGACCATGTGGAGAACCCGTACCAACTCTATTCCGAAAAGATTGCCGGAAGGGTGAAGGAATTGGGAATAGTGTACTGTGGAATGACTGCTTCGAGACACGGAGTGCGGATTGTAGCGAAATGCCTGCCGACGCTGAAAAGCATCGAGGAGTGTCAAAGATGGCTGGCGGCGAACCTCAAAGTGGAGTTCGACGGGGTGTGCAAAGATTGGGCGCGATGCTCGTTTCTGGTACACGACAGCTATACGTACTTCATGGATGCTAAGGGGATTTGGCAAGAGGAAGCGAAAGAGGGGACTGTGTATAGCTGCAATGATATTGCAGCACACGGAACGAAAACAGCGGCTGATGCCGCTGGCACAGTGGCTAACCCGCAGGAGAAGTCTGCGGGCACAGTGGAGAAGGGCGACCAAAGGGAAGGTCTTTTTGGTGGGCCAACCGATTACAAAGGTGTGCAATATGAGACCATCATCCGCGAATGGTTCTACCATACAGGTGGGGAACCGACGGAAGGTGAGAGGAACGTGCGTCTCTATCAGCTGGCATTGAGGCTGCGCTATATCACCGACTTCAATGAGGCGACGATGGTGAGGGTGATGCCGAACTACGGATTGCCCGAAAGCGAGATAAAGGAGATTGTGCGCCACTCGCTGGCCACCTCACGAGGACAGAATTTGCCGAAAGACCTGCAAGAGACGTTGGAGATCATCGACAAGAAGGCAAAAATCGTTGGCAACGAAGAGGAAGAGATACCCGAAGTAATCACTTCGACAGAGAAGATGCCGCCACTGCCACCGATATTCAGGCAGTGGGCGGAGATTGCGCCGGAGGACTTCAAGAGTGCCTGTGTGCTGTGTCAGTTGCCGATACTTGGGGCTTTAGGGTCGCGACTACGGGCTGAATATCTGGACGGCAAAGTACATTCGCCATCGTTTCAGGTCAGCTTGGAGGCTCCACAAGCCAGCGGCAAGTCGTTTATCGTGATGCTGACGAAATACGAGTTGGCACGAATGATAGCGAGCGATGAGGTGGAGCGTGAACGGGAACGGGCTTGGAACGAGAAGATGCAGCAGATAAAGCTCACCAATACCAAAATCACCGAGAAACAGCGCGAGGAGATTGGCGAGAAGCCGAAGGGCATCATCCGCTACGTTCCGCCCACGATGTCGATAACCATGCTCTTGAAGCGAATGGATGCGGCCCAAGGACTGCACCTATTCGCGCTGAGCGAGGAAATCGACACAGTGCATAAAGCGTTCAGCAGGGGCTTCTCAAACTTCTCAGAGGCGTTGCGAGTGGCTTTCGACAACGGGCTGTACGGACAGGATTACGCCAGCGAAAACTCATGGAGCGGCAATGTGGCGTTGTACTACAACTGCCTGTTTAGCGGGACACCGAGGGCGATGCGGAGATTCTATCCCGATGTGGAAGATGGCTTGGTTTCGCGAGTGCTTTTCGTTACTCTGCCCGACCAATTCGGAAAGCCGATGCCGGTATGGGGTGTGTTTGACGCGAAGCAGAAACGAATAGTGGACGTGGGGTTAGAAAAGCTGAACGAGGTGACGCTGCAAGGCGGCGAGGTGCAGCAGGAGCACGTGATGAAACTCGACTGGCTGAATACCGCGCTGGCGGCGTGGATCAAGAGCCAGCAGGTGGAAGCCCTGCGGCAGAACGACCGAACGAGAGACATCTTCTGCCGACGTGCAGCGGTGGTGGGGTTTAGAGCGGGAATGATTGCATGGTTCTTGTGGGACGAAAAGGGGACACCGACCATCAGGAAGAACGTGTGCCAATTCGCCACATGGGTAGCCAATTCGATGCTCAACCAGCACCTGTTGAGATTCCAGGTGGAAGGAACGGGCAGCAACATCAACCGCTGGGAGAATGTTCTGAAAGCGTTGCCCGAGGAATTCACACGGACACAACTGGAGCAGCAGTTGTCGTCGCAGAGTGTGGAGACACCCGTGAGAACGGTGGTGTATCAATGGAAGCTGGCAGGATTTGTAGAAGAGGTGGCTGAAGGACGGCTGGCCAACGGCAGAAAAGGAATTGTTCGATTCCGAAAGAGAATGTGAATGGATGTTCGCGCCCACGGATTTGGGTCTGTGGGCGCTTAGTTTGTGAAATGTGAAACGTGAAATGCAAATGTAAAGAAAATGGCGTTCATGGTTGCAATGATATTGCAACACACAAAACAAAGAAAATGGCGTTCAAAACAAAGAAAATGGCGTTCAAAATAATATTGAATAGCGTTACAAATGGCGTATCTATTGAATAGTAAAATGAAAGGGTGCCCGATGGGGACACCCTTTGCTGTTGTTGGTGCAAGCCGGACAGATCAGCTTGCTGATGGAGCTATTATGCGTTGCTCCCATTGCGTCGCAACGCGCACCACGGACGATTAAAGCTCGGAGAGCTTTTTGTAACCTTCATAGCGCAGTTTGGCATTGCGCTCGGTGGCGACGAAGAGTTCTTCGGCCTCCTGGGGGAAGGTCTTCATCAGCGAGTTGTAGCGGACCTCGCCCATAATGAAGTCGCGGAACTTGCTCCAGTCGGGCTCTTTCGAGTCGAGATGGAAGCCGTTCTTGCCGGCCTCTTCCTCGGCGGGGTTGAAGTGCCAGAGGTGCCAGTAGCCGCACTCGACGGCTTTCTTCTCCTCGTTCTGCGTGCGACCCATACCGATCTTGATGCCGTGGTTGATGCAGGGGGCGTAGCAGATGATGAGCGACGGGCCGTGGTAGGCCTCGGCCTCCTTGATGACGTTGAAGTACTGGGCCTGGCTGGCGCCCATAGCCACCTGTGCCACATAGACGTAGCCGTAGCTCTTGGCAATCATACCGAGGTCTTTCTTGCGGATCTTCTTACCGGAGGTGGCGAACTTGGCGACAGCGCCGGCCGGGGTGGCCTTCGAGCTCTGTCCGCCGGTGTTGGAGTACACCTCGGTGTCGACGACGACGACGTTGACATCCTCGCCGCTGGCCAGCACGTGGTCGAGGCCGCCGAATCCGATATCATAGCCCCAACCGTCGCCGCCGAAGATCCATTGGCTCTTCTTGACGAGGCTGTGACGGAGCTCGAGGAGCTGCTTGCAGATATCGCAGCCGCACTTCTCCATCAGCGGGATGAGCTTGTCGGCGATTTCCTTGGTCTTGAGGGTGCACTCGCGGTTGGCGATCCACTCGGTGAAGAGGGCCTTGATTTCGGCGCTGCAGCAGTCGCAGGCGAGGCCTTCCTTCATAATGCGCTCCACGCGGTCGCGCATCTGGCGGGTGGCGGTGGCCATACCGAGGCCGAACTCAGCGTTGTCCTCAAAGAGCGAGTTGGCCCAGGCGGGACCGAAGCCGCTGCGGTAGTTCTTGCAGTAAGGTGTGGCAGGAGCCGAGCCGCCGTAGATGGAGGAGCAGCCCGTGGCGTTGGCCACCATCATCTGCTCGCCGAAGAGCTGGGTGATGCACTTGAGGTACGGGGTCTCGCCGCAGCCGGCGCAGGCACCGCTGAACTCGAACAGGGGCTGTGCGAACTGGCTGTTCTTGACGTTGGCTTTCTTGTCGATGAGGTTGTCCTTGTAGGTGACGCACTTCTGGGCGTAGTCCCAGTTGGCGGCCTCGTGGAGCTGGCTCTCGAAGGGTTTCATCACGAGGGCTTTCTCCTTGGCGGGGCAGACATCGGCGCAGTTGCCGCAGCCGGTGCAGTCCATAGCGCTGACCTGCATACGGAAGTGCATACCGGCCAGTTCCTTGGGCATCTTCACGTCGATGGCCTTCATCGACTCGGGGGCCTTCTTCATCTCCTCGTCGGTCATCACGCAGGGACGGATGGCGGCGTGGGGGCAGACCAGCGAGCACTGGTTGCACTGGATGCAGTTGGCGGGGTTCCACTCGGGGACGACGGTGGCTACGCCGCGCTTCTCATAGGCGGTGGTGCCGGCGGGGAAGGTGCCGTCCTCATAGCCGACGAATGCGCTGACGGGCAGGTCGTTGCCGGTCTGGGCCACCATGGGACGCATGACCTTGGCGATGAACTCGGGGTCGCCCTCGTGCTTCTCGACCACGAAGTCGGTGCTGCAAGGCAGCTGGGCCCACTCGGCGGGGATGTCGACCTTCACAATCTCGCCGCCGCGGTCGACGGCCTGGTAGTTCTTGTTCACCACGTCCTCACCCTTGCGGCCGTAGCTCTTGACGATGAATTTCTTCATCTGCTCGACGGCGAGGTCGTAAGGAATCACCTCGCTGATCTTGAAGAAGGCGCTCTGGAGGATGGTGTTGGTGCGGTTGCCGAGGCCGATTTCGGCGGCAATCTTGGTGGCGTCGATGATGTACATCGTGATGTGGTGCAGCGCCAGGTACTTCTTCACGAAGTCGGGCAGCTGGGCCTTGGTCTCCTCGACGGTCCAGGGGCTGTTGTAGAGGAAGGTGCCGTTGTCCTTCAGGCCGCGCAGGCAGTCATACTTGCGCAGGTAGCTGGGCACGTGGACGGCCACGAAGTCGGGCGTGCCGACCAGGTAGGGTGCCGGCAGGGGGTTGTCGCCGAAGCGCAGGTGCGAGCAGGTGTAGCCGCCGCTCTTCTTCGAGTCGTAGTCGAAGTAGGCCTGGCTGTACTTGTCGGTGTTGTCGCCGATAATCTTGATGCTGTTCTTGTTGGCACCCACCGTGCCGTCGGCGCCGAGGCCGTAGAAGCGGGCCTCGAAGGTGCCCTTGGGCAGGATGCTGATTTCGGGCAGCAGGGGCAGCGAGCGGAAGGTCACGTCGTCGACGATGCCGATGGTGAACTGGTTCTTCTTCTCGCCCTCGGCGTTGTTGAAGACGCTGATGATCTGGGCGGGGGTGGTGTCCTTGCTCGACAGACCGTAGCGGCCGCCGAGGATGGTGGGCTTGTAGGGGCAGTCCTTGAAGGCCTCGACGATGTCCATATACAGCGGGTCGCCGTTGGCGCCGGGCTCCTTGGTGCGGTCGAGGACGGTGATGGTCTTCACGTGCTCCATCAGGCTCTTGGGCATAGCCTCCATCAGGTACTTCACGCTGAAGGGACGGTACAGGTGGACGGTCACGCAGCCGGTCTTCTTGCCCTGGGCGTTGAGGTAGTCGACCACGGTCTTGATGGTCTCGGTCACCGAACCCATAGCCACGATGACGTGCTCGGCATCCTTGGCACCGTAGTAGGTGAAGGGGGCGTACTGGCGGCCCGTCAGCTTGCTGATCTCAGCCATATACTTGGCCACGATGTCGGGCAGGGCGTCATAGTACTTGTTCTGCAGCTCGCGGGTCTGGAAATAGACGTCGCTGTTCTGGGCGGTGCCGCGGGTCACGTTGTGCTCGGGGTTGAGGGCGTTCTCGCGGAAAGCCTTCAGGGCCTTCTGGTCCACCAGCGGACGCAGGTCTTCCATATCCCAAGCCTCGATCTTCTGGATCTCGTGGCTGGTGCGGAAGCCGTCGAAGAAGTTGAGGAACGGCACGCGGCCGCTGAGGGCGCTGAGGTGGGCCACAGGGGCGAGGTCCATCACCTCCTGCACCGAGCTCTCGGCCAGCATGGCGAAGCCCGTCTGGCGGGCAGCCATCACGTCGGCGTGGTCGCCGAAGATGGAGAGGGCCTGGGCGGCCAGGGCGCGGGCGCTCACGTGGAACACGCCGGGCAGCAGCTCGCCGGCGATCTTGTACATATTCGGGATCATCAGCAGCAGACCCTGCGAAGCGGTGTAGGTGGTGGTCAGTGCACCGGCCTGCAACGAGCCGTGCACGGCGCCGGCGGCGCCGGCCTCGCTCTGCATCTCGACGACCTTCACGGTCTCGCCGAAGAGGTTCTTACGACCCGCAGCGGCCCACTCGTCGATGTACTCGGCCATAGGGCTGGACGGGGTGATGGGGTAGATAGCTGCTACCTCGCTGAACATGTACGCCACGTGCGCCGCAGCGCAGTTGCCGTCACATGTCATAAACTTTTTTTCTTTTGCCATAATTGCTTAAACGTTTAAGGATTAATTTATTATGTTTAATTGGTTATTCGCTATTAGTCTTTTTCTTTATTTTGCGGTCGAAATTTTCGACCGCATATTGTATAACCTATTGTTTCCCTGTTTTAAAGCCAATTCTTTTCCGTGGTGTTGATGGCTTCTCACGTAGTTGGTCGAGGGCGTCGTTAAGGGCGCCTATCTGCACGGCCACCTCCATATTGTTCTCATTTTGTTCGTGGAGAATCTCATCCACACGGGCATTGAGATTGTCGACCTTGTGCGACAACTGCTCCACCTTCAGGTTGGTGTCTTGCCAAGCACTCACAGCATGACGTATCGCCACAAATGCCCGCATAATATTGATGTTGACCTGTATTGCCGTCTCCGACCGCAGCACGGAACTTAGCATTGCAATACCAAGCTCGGTAAAAACATATGGGGTATACCTAACACCACCTCTACCGTCTTTTGAGGTCACAATTTGTGACCTCAAAACATCACGAGAATCATTATCTTCCTCATCTTCAGTACTCAATGGTACTATTTTTGAGGTCACAAATTGTGACCTCAAAAATTCCCATTCGCTATTGTCCATGCGAAACATAAAGTCTTCAGGGAAACGATCAATGTTGCGTTTGACCGCTTGGTTCAAGACTTTAGTCTCCACGTTGTACAGCTCCGCTAGGTCGCGGTCGAGCATCACACGTTGCCCTCGAACCTCATAAATGCGGTTCTTGATGACCTCAATGTCGTTTACCCCTTTTATGGCAACTTCGTTGCTCATTTATTCCTGTCGGTTGTACTTCTTTTATTTGACAATCAAACCACTGCGCTATAACTGATATAGCGCGCGAGGGTACAAATATAGTAAATTTTGCCGATATGGCAAAATTAATTTTTCGTTTCAAAATTTAATTTGGCCGTTCCAGAAAAAGTTCGTATCTTTGCATCTCGAAAGAAGAAAGTACTCACCCTCTTCCTATTTTCTCTACCTCTTCTCTACCTCTTCTCTACCTTTTCTCTACCTCTTCTCTACCTAAATCGTAGACAGAATGTAGACATAACATATAGAAAAACTATCGATATGAGCAAGAACATCAATGGAATCATGGGGCCGCAGGTGGGCAAGATTGGCACCGTCGTCGGCTATGTGGCCAACGGTAAGATGATTTACCGCGCCTACCAAAGGAATGTCAAGAACCCGCAGACCCCCGCGCAGCAGGCGCACCGCTTCAAGCTGAAGACCCTCTCGCAGGCCTCCAAGGACCTCGAGCGCATGCTGGGCTACAGCCTGCAGGGCGCCGGTATCGAGATTCATACCACGGCGCGCAACGCCTTCATCAAACTCAACATGCAGAGCTTCGTCACCGACCCCGAGCTGGCGCTCGACTACGACCGTCTCGTCGTCGCCCAGGGGCGGCTGGCGGGTGTCGTCATCACCAACGAGGGACCCCTTGACGCTGGTTTTGGCTACCGGCTGCGGTTCTCGGCCGAGGTGCCGGGAGGCAACCTGCGTACCGACATGCTGGTCGCTGCCCTGTGGTGTCCCGACCTGCGCGAGGCGGTGGAAGTCAACGGCTTCATTGAGGCGGGCGCCTTCGTCGCCGATGTGGCGCTTCGCGAGACGTGGCGCGGCCACGACATCCACGTCTATGCCGCGATGGTCAACACCCTCAACGAACCTACCTGGCTACCCTCGCGCTACCACGACGGCAACCGTCAGCTCCAGCCCCACGAGACCTCGAACACCGCCCACCTGAAGATAGCGTAGCTACCACCGATTTATGCTGTTCCAGAAAAAAACGTAGTTTTGCAGTTGCTAAAAGGGAGCAAAAGATATGACTACCACCGAGAAGAAATACCAGATTCTGAAGCGTCAGATGCCGTGGAGGAATGCTTTTTACTATCAAAAAAGCGAGGTGCTGTACCAACTGACATATGTCTTTTGCCAACGGTTTCTGCCTGCTCACGGAGACCGTACGGTGGATCAGATGGTACAGGCTGCCCGCAGTGGTAAGCAGAATATCATCGAGGGAACCGAGGATGGCGAGACCTCAACCGAGATGCATGTGAAGTTGCTGAATGTGGCTCGCTCGTCGCTGCAGGAGTTGCGCGAGGACTACCGCGACTATCTTTTTTCACGTATGTTGCCCGTTTGGGGACCTTCGCACCCCAGGTATCAGAGCATGCAGGAATTCTGCAAGGAGCATAACAAGATGGAGGATTATCAAGCATTCTTCCAGAAATGGACCGACGAGGAGATGGCCAATACGGCGCTGACACTCTGCTACCAGACTGACGCGATGCTCAACAAGACGCTGCTGCGCATGGAGAAAGAGTTTGTGGAGCATGGAGGCATCAAAGAGCGCATGCATCAGGCCCGCACCAACTATCGCAAGGCGCAAGATGAAGAATTGGCCAGCCTCCGGCAGGAAGTGCCCGCCCTGCGGGCGGAGGTGGCGCGCCTGAGAGCGCTGCTTGAAGAGAACGGGATTAAGTATTAGGGATAGTAGCTATAGAAACTATAGTGACTATAGAAATTATAGCCACTAAAAAAAGAACAATGAAACAACCAATGAATATTCAAGAAATACTGAACACTACCGACCGCTTTGCGGCTGGGGCCGGCTGCCGGGTAACCGAGGTGGACGCGACGCATGCGGTGGCGGAGATGACGGTGACGAAAGAACACCTGAACGCCGGCGGCGTGTGCCAGGGTGGGGCGCTGTTCACGCTGGCAGACCTCGCGATGGCGGCGCTGATGAATCATCAGGGGAACCTGACCTTCGGCATTAGCAGCAACGTGATGTTCCTCTCGAGCGCCATGGAGGGTGACTGTCTGCGGGCAGAAGCCGTCAGCATCAACGACCATCGTAGGATTCCCTCCGTCGAAGTGCGGGTCACGAACCAAGATGGCCGCCTCATCTGCCATGTGACGGGCATGGGATACCGAAAGGAAATTTCATTTCCTGGAGTTAAAAGTTAAGAGATAATAGTTAATACTGAACATGAAAGAGATTGAAGTGGTAGCGGCAATCATCCGCAGGGAGGGGCGTATCTTCGCCACGCAGCGGGGATATGGCGAGTGGAAGGACTGGTGGGAGTTCCCCGGCGGCAAGATGGAGGCTGGCGAGACGCCCGAGGAGGCGCTGCGTCGCGAGATCCGCGAGGAACTGTCGACGGAGATAAGCGTCGATGAGTTTTTCTGCACTGTGGAGTACGACTACCCGAAGTTCCACCTCACGATGCACTGCTACCTCTGCTCGCTGCTCAGCGACGCCCTCCACCTCAACGAACACGAGGCCGCCCGCTGGCTCACCCCCGACGCCCTCGACACTGTCCGCTGGCTCCCCGCCGACGAGTCGATAATTGAAAAATTGAAAGGTGATTTATGAATTATGATTTATGAGTAGTGAAAATTGAAGATTATGAAGCATATACAATACCCCACCCAAGGCACCTGCTCGTTGCTCATCGACGTGACGGCCGACGACAACGACATCATTCAGCAGGTATCGTTTCTCGGCGGCTGCAACGGCAACCTCCAGGGCATCTGCCGCCTCGTCACCGGCCAGAAAATCGACGACGTAATCGCCAAACTCCGCGGCATCCGCTGCGGCGACAAACCTACCTCCTGTCCCGACCAGCTCTGCTGCGCGTTGGAGCAGCTAAAGAATAAATGACTTATAGCACTTCTCTAGCTATAAATTTTGTTATCTCCCCCAGCTGTCGCGGTCGAGGGAACGGTAGGTGATGGCTTCTCTTAAGTGGTCGGGGTTGATATCAGGTGCTGCTTCGAGGTCGGCGATGGTACGGGCGACACGGAGGATGCGGTCGTAGGCGCGGGCGCTGAGGCCGAGGCGGTTCATGGCCTGCTCCATGATGGTGCGGCATTCGTCGGTGAGGACACAGTACTGGCGGGTGAGTTTGCTGCCCATCTGGGCGTTGCAATGCACCCCGGGGGTGTTGGCAAAACGAGCCGTCTGTATGGCGCGGGCGGCGACGACACGCTCCCTTATCGCGGCGCTGCTCTCGGCTTTCTCCTCCTTGTTCAGTTGGCTGACAGGTACCGGCGTCACCTCGATATGAATGTCTATGCGGTCCATCAGGGGTCCGCTGACCTTGTTGAGGTAGCGCTTGACGGCGCCTGGGGGACAGGTGCAGGGGATGGTGGGGTGGTTGTAGTAGCCGCAGGGACAGGGATTCATGGCGGCGATAAGCATGAAGGCGGCGGGGTAGTCGATGGTCATCTTGGCTCTCGAGATGGTCACGCGGCGCTCCTCCATGGGTTGTCGCAACACTTCCAATACCGTCCGCTTGAACTCTGGCAATTCGTCCAGAAAGAGCACTCCATTATGCGCCAGCGAGATCTCGCCAGGCTTCGGGTTGGTGCCGCCACCCACCAAGGCAACGTCCGAGATGGTATGGTGCGGGGCACGGAAGGGACGTACCGCTATCAGCGCATCCTCCTTGCGCATCAGGCCTGCCACGGAGTGTATCTGGGTGGTCTCCAAAGACTCGCTAAGCGTCAGCGGCGGCAGGATGCCCGGCATTCTTTTGGCCAGCATGGTTTTGCCGCTGCCCGGAGGACCTATCATGATGGCGTTGTGGCCGCCGGCGGCGGCAATCTCGAGGCAGCGCTTCACGGTGAGCTGTCCCTTGACGTCGGCGAAGTCGTATTCGTAGTTGTTCAACGAACGGGCGAACTCGGCGCGGGTGTCCATCACCGTCTGCTCGATGGTGCCCTCGCCGTTGAGGAAGTCGGCCACCTCTTTGAGGCTGGTGGCACCGTAGACCTCCAGGTTGTTGACGATGGCGGCCTCGCGGGCATTCTCCGCAGGGACGATGATGCCTTTGTATTGTTGTTTGCGGGCCTCGATGGCGATGGGCAGCACTCCCTTGATAGGACGCAAGGTGCCGTCCAGCCCCAGCTCACCCATGATGACATAGTGCTCCATCTCGTCGGCTTTCACCATCCCGAGGGCCCCCAGCACCCCGATGGCAATGGTGAGGTCGTAAGCGGTACCCTCTTTTTTCAAATCTGCGGGAGCAAGGTTCACAACGATACGCATGCCGGGTATTCGGAAGCCGCTCTCCTCGAAGGCCGACGAGATGCGCTGGGCGCTCTCCTTTACGGCGTTGTCGGGCAGACCCACCATGAAGAAGCCTACGCCATCGCCGGTAGTCACCTCCACGGTGACGGTCAGCGCGTTCACGCCAAGAATGGCGCTACCGTAAGTCTTGACTAACATAATGAGAATGTTTGAATGTCTGATTGCTTGAATGTTTGAGTACTGACGCGTCAGTCACTCACGCAATCAAGCAATAACACAATCACGCAATGATTATAATCGGTTTTCGATTATAGCCCAGTCGACAATCTGCCAGAGGGCGGCGAGGTAGTCGGCGCGACGGTTCTGGTAGTCGAGGTAGTAGGCGTGCTCCCACACGTCGAAGGTCAGCAGGGGCTGCAGACCCATGGTGACGGGATTCTCGGCATTCTTCTGCTGGGTGATGACCAGCTTGCCTTGGGCATCGGCCGAGAGCCACACCCAGCCGCTGCCGAACAGCGTGGCGCCCTTCTGCTCAAACTCCTTCTTGAAAGCCTCCACCGAGCCGAAGTCGCGCTCCAAGAGGCCTTTCATCTTATCGCTCATGGCCTTCGGCGAGTTGCTGAACTGCTCGAAGTACATCGCGTGGTTCAGCACCTGTCCGGCGTTATTGAAGAGACCTCCCTCTGCTTTGCGAATCACTTCGCTCAGCGGCAGATTCTCCAACCCGCTGCCGGGCAGCATCTTGTTGAGGTTGTCCACATAGGCTTTCAGGTGCTTCCCGTGGTGGAACGAGAGCGTCTCCTTGCTGATGATGGTGCCCAGTGCATCGTAAGGCAGTGTGGGCATCTGGAACATTCCGTTAATGGGCGTCAGGTCTTTGCTCATAGTATTTGTTTTATTTAGAAGGTATTCGCGACCTTCGGTTCATAATCCTTATTTTTAATGTTTAACTGGGTGCAAAATTACGCATTTATTTTCGTTCTGCCAAATTTATACTAAAAAAATAGGGCAGCCATCTCGCGGCCGCCCATATAAAAATAGGGTTCTTCACTATATCTAATTTGATTCAGCGGTGTTGCCTCATCAAGTTCGGCAGGCATACCACAGTTCCCCTTCGGGGTGTATGAAAAACCTTTTATCGTGGGTCACATGTTGTGAGTTTCAGTTCTTCGACGAGTTCGTTGTTTTCCTCTTCGAGGCGTTCAACGTAAATCTTAAGGCTCGACAGCTCGAACTGGAGCGAGTCGTTAAGCCCTTCGAGCTGCTGCTTTTCAGACAGCAATGCGTCGTATTCCGCACGGGAGACAACAGAGTTGTCGCAGGCAAGGCAAAGGAGCGCCAGGGGCAGGTATTTGACGAATCTTTTCATTGTGTCAGAAATATAGGGTGGTGTCGTCTTCCCATGCGGTGTCTTTCAAAAGGCCGCCGTCCGACTGCTTGTCCCAGAAAGATTCGGGATTGCTGTCTGTCCAGATTGGGTGCTGGCCGAAGTTCTCGACAGGTTGTTTGTCTGCCGGCTTCTCGCAGGAGAGGAATAGCAGCAGGATTGTGGCAGCCGGGAGTGCGCCTTTCTTGAACACCATGGAATGATATTTTTTTGTATTAAAAAATCCGTGAACCTTTCTTGTTGAAAGTCGAGGTTCCGGAAATTACCCATACCACAAACAAGAAAGCCCACGGATACCGTGAACGTCCTGCCCTCTTTAGTGGTATTTGTCTGAAATTTTCCGGATTCCGACTTTACTAAGACAAGCAAAAAACGCTTCTAATCTATTTGTTATTTGTTGTTATCTTTTTCCCTTACAGTTTGTATGTTTTTATTGTTTCACGATGCAAAGATACTAAAAAATATCCAAATGCCGAGAAAAACATTTTGCCTGGTAGGGCGGAGGTCTTGATTTGAGGGTTCTCATAAGCCTTTCTTGTCTGTGATTAGTAATTTCCGGTCACCCACTAAGTATGGGGAAAACGGAAATGTTACATGTATTTTTGCAAAAAAACACACAAAAAAATGGGGCAGCCATCCTGTGGCTGCCCCATTTTCTGCTTTTTGTAGGCTGCGAAAAAGTTTATTAAACCACCAAGAAATGCGATAGGCGTGTCCAGAGGGCAGAGATGGTAGGGACGAGAGAATAGGCGGCTTCTGACTCGTGGAGCCTCTGGCCTGTGGTCTCGTAATACTCTTGACGGAGATGCTTGACGGCGTCAGCCTGCTTCAGTTCGTTGATGGCGAGGACATAGTATTTCCCGATGGTGGGGTACAGGTGGGAGAAGTCGTCGTTGATATGCTGTGCCATCTGGCGGTGCAGGTCGTCGAGCGGCAGCACGTCGTCTTGCAACAGGCAGGTGCGGAGGTACGAGAGTTTGCCTTTCAGGCGGTGGACGGTGACGCGGTAGGCGATGTCGCTCATGCCGAGGGCGCGGGCCATCTCGTCGTTCGGCAGCGCCTGCTGCTTGTTGAGGAGGGAGAGCAGGGTACGGAGGAAGATGAAGCGGTCGCGGGGATAGAGTGTCTGGTGGGCATAGGCGATGAGGTTGGAGGCGACGGCGAGTTTGCGCTCGTCGGTCAACGGGGAACTCCCACCCCTCAGTCCTGCGGACAGCTCCCCTCGGGCAGGGGAGCAATCAGCATCGGGAGCGGCGAGGTTATCCCCAAGGTGCGAGATGAATTGTTTTTCTGCGTCGGCACGCACGGTGAGATAGTTGCGGAAGGTATTGAGTATCCAGGTCTCGAAGGACTCCTTCTTTCGGATGCGACGCAGCGACTGGTAGGGTGTCCGGCTCAGGCCACTCTTGCCCTCACGGAGATACAAGAAGAAGTCCTCCACCACATCCTCGAAGTCGTCCAGCAACTGATGATGATACACCTCGTACCTCGCCCTCAGCTGCCGTAGCAGCCGCTGGCGCAGCAGGTAGTACATCGCCTCGTCGCCCCGTTCGCCGCCCTCGAGAATGATGTCGACGAAGTCGGGAATATCCAGTCCCTCAAACTTCATTTCTTGCTCTTTTTAGGTTTCGGCGCGGGTAGCTCGGTACAGGTGGCACGCACCAGGGCCGAGAGGTAGTCATGGTCGTCGACATCCTCGATGTAGAAATAGGGCTTCGCGCCGTCGTAGGGCGGCCGCAGGTCTTCGCTGCGGAGCAGCTTACGGCCTGCCTCGGTGGGCTTCAGGTAGAAGCCGTTGTCGCAGATGAGACCGAATATCTTGCCGTTGCAGTAGATGCTGTAGTCGCCAAACATCTTCTTCGCCTCAATATTGCCCGCCCCACTGCATTGGTCGGCGATGTACTGTACAAAATCAGGATTTGATGCCATGATGATGGGTTTGGAAAGGTTTAAAGGGTTTAAGGGGTTTAAGGGGTTTAAGGGGTTTAAGGGGTTTAAGGGGTTTAAGGGGTTTGAAAGGTTTAAGGGGTTTAAGGGGTTTAAGGGGTTTGAAGGGTTTAAGGGGTTTGAAAGGTTTAAGGGGTTTAAAGGTTTAAGAGATTAAAAGGTTAAAAGGGTTTAAGGGTTAAAGAGCTTTGTTTTCTAACATTAGCAACTGACGTTTGATTTCGAGGCCGTAGGCATATCCTGTCAGCGTGCCGTCGGCGCCGATGATACGGTGACAGGGGATGATGATGGCGATGGGATTCCTGCCCACAGCATTGCCCACCGCTTGTGCCGACTTGCAGCCGATACGACGAGCTATCTCACCATACGTCACTGTTTCTCCATACGGTATAGACAATAGTTTGTCCCACACGCGTCGCTGGAACAGGGTGCCAAGGGGTGCCACCTGTGGGGTGAATGTGGGTTTCTTTCCGCTGAAGTAGCAGTCGAGCCAACGGCGAGTCTCTTCCAATACAGGAACGGTTGGAGAAGTTGAATTTGATTCGTGTTTATTCGAGCAATTCGTGTTCGTTTCCCTGATTGGGACGTCGGAGAAGCGCAACTCCTTCAGCGACTCACCGTCGCAGGTCAGCGTCAATATCCCGAGGGGCGAATCGTATTGCTCCTGATAGGTCATTTGGATATTTGTTCCGGAACGATGGCGAAGAAAGTCAGCGGCTCGGTGGCGCTGGCGTTGATGAGGGAATGACTGTGACCCTTGGGACAGTAGTGGCACTGGTCGGGGACGAGGCGCTCCTCCCCGTCATCATACAGGCAGCGGGCTTCGCCGCTGAGGATGTAGATGATCTCGCTGTTGGTCTCGTGACTATGGAGGCCGATGGAGCAGCCGGGGTCGAGGCGTCCGCGCATAATCTTGTTCTGCCCGTCGTTGTAGGTGCGGAACATCGTGTCGCCCACACCACCTTTAAACTGCGGGTTGGCGATCTCTTGAATCTCGTTGAAATCTATTTTCATGTCGGTATATTTTTTTCTTTATTTTCCTGCCTTCGGCGAGATCTTGTTGATCTTGTAGAAGTCCCGCTTCGCGTAATCCATAAATCCAATAAAAATACTGGATTTACAAGATTTCTGCTGCGTCAGCGCTAGGCGTTATTATTTGATTTCCTGAAGGAGGCCGGTTTCGCTGTCGATGATGAAGCCGCGGACCTCGATGTCTTTGGGTACGAGGGGGTGGGTGCGGATGGTCTCGACGGTGCGGCGCACGGACTCGGGGGTGTCCTTAAAGCCTTCGAGCCAGTGGTTAAGGTCGATGCCGCACTTGCGGATGGTGTCGAGCGTCTCTTCCGTCACGCCACGGGCAAGCATCTCGTCGTGGAAGTGGTGGTAGCTCATGTGGCAGGCGCCGCAGTGCGAGTGTGCCACCACCATCACGTGCTTCACGCCCAGCTCGTAGATGGCCACGATGAGGCTGCGCATCGCCGAGTCGAAGGCCGAGATGACCAGCCCTCCGGCGTTCTTGATGATTTTGGCGTCGCCATTCTTCAGCCCCAGTGCCGCCGGCAGCAGTTCGGTGAGGCGGGTGTCCATGCACGACAGCACCGCCAGTTTCTTGTCGGGGTACTTGTCGGTGCGGTACTGCTCGTAGCCCTTCGAGGCCACAAACTCGCGGTTATACTGTACAATTTGGTCTATCATAATGAGCCTGTTTTAAAATGCAAAAATACAAATTATCTGGCAAATACAATGAAGTATTGCGGAAAATTTACTGCAAAGGAAGAAAGAGGTAAATGGCGACAGCTATCTGCACGAGCAGGATGGCGGGCACCCCGTAGCGGAACTTCTTGTGGAGGGTTTTGTGGCGGAAGAGGTACATAGCCAGCAATGCCGCAGGAGAGCCGCCAAGGGCGGCGAGGAGGAGCAGCGAGGCCTCGGGGATGCGACGGGAAAGGTTGTCGCTGCGGCGGGCTTTACCACCACTCTTACGGCCATTGCGGACGGCTTTCCACTTGTCGAGACCATAGGCGAGGAACGTCAGCAGGTTGACCAAAAGGAGATAGTATAGCAGGAGGTGGTGAGGCATAAATGATTGCTTGATTGCGTGAATGTTTGATTGCTGGAATTAAAGGCCTCTGGTTTTGCGTGGGGCAGAAGATATCACAGAACTTCGCGATCGAACGCTATGATTGCTTGATTGTTTGCCTGAGTGATTGCTTGAGTTGGATGATTTCTTTTTGGCCGTTGTGGTCGCGGGTTTGCTGCCGCTGGGTTTGTTGGGGGTGACCTTTGTTGTAGGCTCTTCGTTTTCCTTTTTCCTTTTTCCTTTTTCCTTTTCCTGCGGATAGTCCGTTGGCGTATACCCTCCTCGGGTCTGCTTGTAGCCCGTCATCTTGTTCACGCGGCTGATGCGGGAGGATAGGTTGTGACCGCCGGTGGTGAGCATGTCGTTGAAGGTGACGATGAGCGACGAGGTCTTCATATATCGGCCTGCATTGCCTTTCAGGTTGGCAGCATACCAGTTCTTCACGTTGCCGAGGTCTATGCCTATCAAGTCGAGATTATTCTTGCCCACCTCGCGCATCAGCTGGTTGACTTTGCGGGCACGAAGGTAGGTGTTGTAGCTCTCGCGGTCGCGGATGGTCACTCCGCGGGGGTAGGAGAGGTAGCGCGCCAGCTGCTTGAACTGCTCTGCAGTAAGACCATTCAGCATGCCCTTCACCTCGTTGATGCTGCGGCTGATGCCCGCTTTCGTGTCGCGGTGCACATTCTGATAGATGTGGTCTCGGTTCTCGTCGGTGTAGGAGAAATTGTGCTGCTGCTCGTTCTCCCGCAGCTGTTTGTCGACCTGTTCTTTCTGGTAGTTCTTAAAACTGCGTTGCGAAAGGCTGTCGGCCAACAGGGCTATCTCCTCGCCGCTGAGGCCGCGAATCTTATTTAGCAGCTCCGTCGTGGGTTTGTAGAGCAGGAAGGGCTTGTTCTTGGGGAAGGAAGGGTGGGTGTTGCCGGAATAGCTGATGTTGTTGTCGATGAAGAGTTGGTAGAGGGCGGTGTATTGCACTACGCGGGCGAGGTCGGTGCAGCCGAGGGTGGCGAAATAGTGGTAGGCCTGTGCCTCGTAGCGGTAGCCTATCGACTGACTCCGCTCCTGCGAGTTGAAATAGCTCACAGGCAGCGAGCCAGTACGCCCCAACGTATAAATAGTATAACCGTCGCAATCTATAGCGTACATCGCGCCGGCGGTGTTCCAGTTGTAGACGAGTTCGCTCAATTCCAGCTTGCGGAAGAGCGGCCGGTCGAAGGGGTAGTAACCCGGCTCGGGGTAGCGGTAGTAACTTTCCTGGATGGTGCCGTGTTCCGACCAATCCTTGAGCAGTACGTCGGTGATGGTCATCAGGTCGCCGAACTCGGTGTTCTCCAGTTCTCGGCTGAGGTAGGTGGGACACCAGTCGCGTCCGTTCACCATCTTGCCCGCCATCAGGTCGTTGATGTCCAAGCTCTGCGACAGCTCTTTCTCGGTGGTGGAAGCCAGCAGGAGGATGCTCTCCACCTGCAGCGGCGGCAACTCGTGGAGCGGCGACTGTCGCTCGCGGCCGATGATGACCAGCGTGCTACTATCGGCAAGGGCGCCGAGGATGAGGTCGGCATCCAGCGTGAACTGGCGGATGGATTGCTTGATTGTTTGATTGTTTGATTGCTTGAGTGTGTCGGCGAGGTCCGCGTTTTTGGCTAGTGCCCACGCCACGAAGCCAGGCTCCTGGCTGAAGAAGACGCCGCGCGCCTTCTGTGCGAAGAGGTCTGGTACGGTCAGCACTTTCTTGCCGTCCCCCGGCTTTACCCCCTTCCCCTTTGGGGACTCCCCCTTGAAAGGGGAAGAAACTGCTGTCAGCCGTTTGACAGCTGACTGAGGGGCGTTGTCAGGACATATAAACCCTTCGCCCTCCTTCATGAACCACGTGTTGAACTCTTCCAGCGTGATTTGGTAATCCAGATTCGTGTTATTTGTGCCATTCGTGTTCGCCCTAACAAAATATTCGCGTCCGTGTTCTGCCGGCAGAGGCATCACTGTGGGCTTGTAGTCGCTGAAGAAAAGCTCGCGGTTCAGCCGTCGTATCAGGTTGTCGCAGTTCTCCTGCGTGGCGTTGCCGAGGAGGATGATTACGTCGGTCACATAGCCGTCGTAGCCGATGGGGTGACGGCGCATCTCCGTCTTGTGTGTGAACTTGGCGAAGATGGGTGCGATGGAGTCCGTCTCGAAATGCGGCGGGATGTCGGAGAGCAGGATCATGCGGCTGCTGTCGGCAAACGACGCCATGCCGATGGTCTGGTAGTGGAAGCGGAATTTCTTGCGGAAGTCCTTGTAGATGGAGTCCGCCGCCGCTGCCGCCTCCGTGCCCGCAATCTCCACATTCTGGTTGGGGATATACTCGTAATCGAACAGCCTCGCACTCTCCCGTTTCACGCTCTCTCCTATCGACGTCCGTGACAGCACAAACACCCCCACCCCGATGATTGCCAGCACGGCAACCACCCCAAGGAGTGTTTTATGTGCTTTCTTGTTCATTTTGAGTTTGCAAAAGTACGACTTTTTTTCGAGACGCACAATATCCCCGGAGAAATATTTTTTGTCCAATCCAAAATAAGTGTGTATCTTTGCAAATTGAAATGGACAAGCAGTTGTATATCATAGCAGGTTGCAACGGGGCTGGTAAGACAACGGCTTCTTATACCGTTTTGCCCGAGATTCTCAACTGCCGCGAGTTTGTCAATGCTGATGAAATCGCTCATGGTCTTTCCCCTTTCTATTTGATCTTTATGCGACGGAAGTGGATTCGTGGAGTATCTATGATAACAGCAGTACCTCTCGCCAAAAAGTGGTTGTTGGAGGAAGAACCATAGATAGAATTATTTATGATGCAAAAAAATATAATCAAATACTAAATTATGTCTGAGAAGGAGATATTGGATTTACAAGATAAAATAGACCAAGGCTTGCAGTTGGCCGAAGAGCGTATGTTGCAAGAGAAGGCCTTGCATGACGAGTGTGTCGTTGTGCAGACTATGGACGGTACCATCCAACACATCCCCGCCAAACAGGCCATGTCGTCGCTTGCAAGGTAAATAGTACATATTCTCAAACCGATATACAACAACCTAAAACCGATGCTTATGTAGCAAGCAAAATATTGTAAAGACATCATATTGAGCTGACGCTCTTGTTCCCACATAACAAAGCTGGTAACTTATATGGAACGGGAATGGGATGCGGAGGGTTCATGCAGTGGCGTGAATCATTTCGTACCTTATTTGTTCCATGGGTTCCACCAGCACCTGTTATGTGAATAAGGGAAACTGACGAAATGTATTTGCGCCTTTCTTTATGCCCATTTTTCAAACATCGGTTTTCAGTTCAATAGGTGCTGAAAGTTGATATTATTTAATCATGAAGAGAAATTCATCGCAAAGATAAATTCAATTGACTCTTTCTGCCACAAAAATATGGCGGAGCGGAATGGTTATGTAAATATAAAAAAAATAATAATGTTATGTATAAAAAAATATTAGTATTTGCCTTTGTCTGTTGCATTGGAATTGTATGTAATGCACAAAAACAGCTAATCCCAACAGATATAAAAAAGTTTGATTTGCAGATTGGGGATACAATTTTATTTAGATTTGCAAACCCAGGAGCAAGTATCAAACCACATTATTATGGTTACGAATACGAAGCGGATCTCTCTAATCTTGCTTATTATTTAGAGGGTTATATGAGTAATCGATATCAATCTGTGAAAAAGAAAATAGGAGGATATGTCTATCATGCGGATTATTCTAATCGCTCTTTCGAAACTCCTTTGGCAGATATTCATAATAAGGAACTTGTAGCCGTTGCAATCACCAGTAGAAATAACAAGCTTTCAAGATATGATTATGATTTATATCATGAAGTCAGTCTTCGTAATACGGCATTCAATGATACTCTCATTTTTAGATGCGTTGAATACAACTCAAAAATAAAAAAGCCAAGCCAGGTTTTTGTTCCAAAAATAGAAAGAATGCTTAAAAATAAACTTATTGGAAGCAAATTCTATTTTTTGTTGTCAAAAGATGACGCTGGATATAATACAGACCGAATCGTAATAAGTGAATACGGTACAGCAATGAGGTATAGAGAATATACTATTACAAATTGTACGGTTTATTATGAAGGTCAGTATTGGATACCTAAAAAAGCAACTCCTCACATCATTATTACTTATCAAGACAACAATGGAAACAATTTCACATATGATGATTACACAGGCTCAAGCAAGTCGAAACCAATTTACACGAAGGAAGAAGTTGATGCAAATGAAATTGAATGGAGAGAAATAAGAAAAGAAAGGGGACATTACGATTTCTCTTTGACAAAAGTAGACAAACCTAAAAGTAAAAATGTAAGAAAAGGTACTTTGACAAAGAATGAAATGTATGATGATAATGTATTGTCAATCAAATGGTATGAAGAAAGCATGGTGTTCAACTTTAACTTGAAGAATAAGACTACCAATACCATGAAAGTTATTTGGGATGAGGCTTTGATAGTAAATTTTGATGGATTCACAGAACGTGTTCTTCACAAAGGTGCAGACTTGGAGGCATTACAGAAATCACAACAGCCAGCTATCATTCCATCTCAGGCACAAATAGCAGATTTCTTTTGGTCAGAAAAATATTATGGTGGTAGAAGATTGATTGCGGGCTATGGCGGTGGTAATAATGGCGGAATAAATGAAGGTAAACAAATGAAGCTCATATTACCCGTGCAAGTCGGCTCAGCTACATATACTTACACATTCACATTTACATTGAAGTGGATTTGGGATTATCCAGAACTAAGAGAACAATAAGAGGCATGAAAAACAACAGACTTTCGCTAATTCTCAGTATTGCGGCACTTCTTTTGTCCGTTGTGGCAATATTCACAGTCTTTTCTTCAGGAGGTTGTCTATGCAATACAAACGGAAGTGAGCTTGCGGTTGGACTAATCGCAACATGTGCGACATTGATTGTCGGCTTCCAAATATACAGCAAGGTTGATTATAAGGAGCAAATAAACGAACTCAAACAGAAAATTGAAGAAGCCGAGAAACTACAATCGGAGAACAAAGCAATGCAGGAAAGGATAAAAACAAGTGAATCTGCATTGCTGGCAAATCAGATAATCTACAATGCAGATTCCATATACGAGGATATGACACATTATCGTGAGGCTGCACCTGAATATGCGTTAATGAGAATCCTTGATGCAATCGTTCCAGCATTAGATGCAGGGTGGAAGGGTGCGGCCTTTGATGTGTTATTTAACGCGATGGACAATTATATAGCCCATGTGGGTCAAAGCGGTATCATAGAGTATTGCAAAAGAAATGGCCATGAAAGTTATCCCGTGAAAAAAACAGTTTATAGATATGACTTGGATATCCGAGCAAAGTCCAATGTGATACAATCACATACAAAATACCACTACATTCAAAAAGAGTATGAAGAACGACTGTCTAACATTGAGACTAAACTTGCAGAGGCACGAGAGGAACAGTAGTTTTGCTGACTGTGCTTACGTGTATCGTTTCACCAAACGTGTGAGCGTGAGCTAATGTATGGTACCTCCGATGCCGAAGGAATGCCGATACTATTTCGAAGATTCATTAGTTCACCTCGAAGTACCGAGAAAGGGAACCCCTACGGGGTAATGAGGCCGATGTGCTGCATCATCTCGCGGTAGTAGGCGGCTTTCTCGTCCAGTTTCATGGGGTAGGCGCGGGAGGAGGAGGGCATGCGCCAGAGACGCATCGAGCGGTCAGCGAGGGTGAACTCGTTGTAAGAGCCCATCGCGGGGACGGGGACGCCATAATCCTCCGTCAGGACCGAAGAACTCTTCTGGCCGCTGCAGACGATATCATGGCATATCGGTATCTTTGAGAGCAGCGCAGGGATATTGGTCTTCTCGACAATCTCGAGGTCTTTGTCGGAGGCGTTGCCGCTCAACCGGCGCACGGCACAGGCGGTGTCAAATATCGCTATTCCGCGCTCTTCCAGCAAGGCCTTGATGTCCTCCATACGGAAAGTCTTATGCTCCGCATCCACCAATCGTTGCGAGTCGCCGTAGAACACCAAGCCGAATATCTCCCACATCATATTGGTGCGGTTGGGGTAGAAGAAATCCATGCACCAGCGTTTCCTCGGCGGTGGGAAGCTGCCGAGCATCAGCAGCCGCGCGTTGGACGGCAGGAAAGGCTGCAGGGGGTGGCGTTCTATCTCGGGTAGGCCCATCATAGATGCTGTGGCTTATCGTATGTCTTTGACCAAGCGTACCGACCGGCCATAGCCACGGTCTTTGTCGTAGGTGCATTCGGCGCTGGCGTTGACGAGGCCGCTGATGAAGAGCAAGGCGTAGGCTTGTCGGTTGGCGTTGCAGGTCGAGGCCCAATAGCTGCCTCCTTCGCCAATGGTAGAGAGCCAGGTGCCGCCACGGAAACCCGCGGCAGGGAGGAACACGGCGCCGGCTTGCTCCAGCAGCCTCCACTCGGCGGCGCTATAGACGTTGTCTGTAAAGGCAATGGCGAAGTTGTTTCGGTTGATATTGGCTATGGGCGCGAGCTCGGCGGGGCGCACGAAACGGTCGGGGAAGATAATGAGCCCCGCCGTGCCAGCCACCGTGGCTTCTGCATAGCGGGCGCTGTCGACGCCGTCAACCGTCGAGGCAGGACGTAGGTTGATGAGGTAGTCCCATTCGTCGCGCGTCAGCGTGCGCCACAAGCCTGCCTGGTCGTCGCCTTGGATGGCGTTGTACACGCCCCAGTCGGCGTAGGCTTCATCGCCGCAGAGCGACTCGATGTCGTAGTCGCCGTCTTTCTCTGACGACGGACTCACATGCCACCCGCTGCTTCCCCAGCATAACAGGTCTATCCATCCGGTATAGGTGCTGGATACCTGGGCGTTGCCTTGGCCTATGTAGTCGTACTGCTGCTCGGCGAAGCGGAAGGTACCTTCGACGGTGTCTCCCGCTATGGTGACGTGGCTCCCTGCAGTGCTGAACTGGAGGTTGCCTTTGGAGAAGATTACCTGACGGCCTTCTGCCACACTGAATGACGGTGTAATGGGTTCTTCGGAATCGCGCTCACAACCGGCGAAGCCGAGGGCCAGCAGCGTTAGAATAGTAGGGATAGTATGTTTGTTCATTTAAAGTGTTTTTTATTTCCATCGAAGGGTCTCGACGAGGTGGTCGATGTCGGCCTGGAGGTATTCGAGCACGGGGGCCAGGGAGTCGTTGTTGGGGACACGGTTGATGTAGAGGGCGCCACGGAGGAAGTGACGGCTCGAGTCGGTGGCGTAGAACTGGTAGGTGGAAGCTACGTTGCGGCCTTTGATGTGCCACACGGTAGCATAGACCTCGCGCTCCGGGTCCTCGAAGGCACGTTCGTCGAGGCCCGACGAAAACTGGTAGTGGACCTCGAGGAGGTGTAGCGAGGTGTCGGTCTGGCCCCGCAGGTCGGCAGGGCTGTGGAGCCGTTTGTAGGTGAGGAAGATGACGGCATCCCACTGCGGGTATTTCAGGTCGATCCACAGCTCGCCCTTGGGGGCGTTTTTCTCCTTCAGCTGGGCACGGTTGTTGGCTTCAAAGGTGAAGGGGAAGGTCTTGTCGCTGCCAGCGACGGCGAACAGGGTGTCGCTGTTGACGATGGTGTCGCCGGCATGATACAGTGTGTCTACGAGCCAATAGCTATGCTCCGGCATATCGATGCGGAGGTAGGCCTTGGGCTTGGGCTGCGGTCGGTCGTTTTCGCCGCCACCGCACGACGCAAGCAAGAAAAGAGACGCTATTGCCAGCAGTATATTCTTGGTTCTCATATAATTTTCAATTTTCAATTTTCAATTTTCAATTTTCTTCGTACTTTTGCATCGTGAACCGCCTGCAACATTTCCTTCGCGCCAAGACGCAGTTTGGCATCCATTCGCCCTTCGTCTATCGCCTCTACACCGAGGTGCTCTTCTCGCGTGCCGGCGGTCGAGGTCGTTCGTTTGCCGATGTGGTGTGGCGCCTCGAGGAATATTACGGCCTCCCTCACACTGACGCCTTGCCGAACACTAGGCAATTAATACTTGGCACTCGCGACGGTCTTTTCCTGGTCATCGACCGCCCTCACCGCGACGAGGCGCTCTGGCAGTCGCTCTGCGATGACGACAACTATCAGGTCACCCTGGACCTCTATGATGTGGGTATTGCCGTCAACAGTCCGCGACTTTCACGTCAGCATTTCTTGCTTCGCTAGTGCGTTGTTTTTCCGTCGAGCATGGGGACGAACTTGAACATGCCGAAGCGTTCAATCTCCCAGTCTTCACGTTTTTCGCCGTGCTTGGTGATGCGCAGCATCTCCTGTTGCTCTTCGCCCAGCGGGATGACCATGACGCCTTCGGGCAAGAGCTGTCGCATCAGCGCTTCCGGGATTTCGGGGGCGCCGCAGGTGACGATGATGCGGTGGTAGTCGCCCGGCAGTCCGTGGAAGCCGTCGCCGCAGAAGCACTGGGCACGGTAGCCCAACTCTTTCAGCAGCTTGCTGGTCTTCTGGTAGAGGGCTTTCTGCCGTTCGATGGTGAAGACCTTCAGGCCCATCTGGCAGAGCACGGCGGTTTGGTAGCCGCTGCCGGTGCCTATCTCCAGCACCCTCATGCCGCGGTCGGCATTGAGCAGCTGGCTTTGCATGGCCACCGTGGAGGGATGTGAGATGGTCTGCTCGCAGTCTATCTTCAGGGCCACGTCCTCGTAGGCGCGGCTCTCCAGGGCGGCGCCGATGAACAGGTGGCGCGGCACCTCGCTCAGGGCTGCCAGCACACGCTCGTCGGTGATGCCTTTCTGCCGCAGGGTGGCACACATCTGCTGCCGCAACCCTTTATGTAGGAAAGTGTCCTGTTTCATTGTGCCGTGAACCCTTGCGCTTTCAGCTCTATTGTCGTGTTCTGCGGGGTGACCATGACGGTGGGCATGCCGGCTTCGGTGACATAGCCGATGATGTGGATGCCTTCCATCTCCTTGATGCGGTCATAGTCCTTCTGGCTGACGGTGAAGAGGAGCTCGTAGTCGCGTCCGCCGTTGAGGGCGCAGCTTACGGGCAGCATGTTCTTGCTCATCTCCGAGCACACGCGCGAGCATTGGTAGTCTATGGGTAGCCGTTCCTCATAGACCTCGCAGCCGCAGCCGGAGGCCTTGCCAAGGTGCAGCAGGCTGTCGGCCAGACCTTCGCTGACGTCTGTCATCGACGTAGGCACCACCTCGCGTTCGGCCAGTTTTTTGACGATATCCATGCGTGGCTCGGGCTTCAGGAAGCGCTCCAGCACGTAGTCGAAGCCGTCGAGGTCGGGTTGGAAGTTGGGGTTGGCCTGGTAGGTCACCTTCTCGCGCTCGAGCACCAGCAGGCCTGCATAGGCGCTGCCGAGGTCGCCGCTGACACAGATGAGGTCGTTGTGCTGGGCACCTTTCCGGTAGGTGATCTTGCTCTCGTCAGCCTCGCCGACGAGGGTGACGGTGATGACCATGCCGGCGCGTGTGCTGGCGGTGTCGCCACCCACCAGCGCCACGTCGTAGCGGTCGCAGCAGAGGCGTATGCCGGCGTAGAGCTCGTCCATGGCTTCCACCGAGTAGCGGTTGCTCACAGCCACGCTCACCAGTGCCTGGCGCGGTGTGCCGTTCATGGCGGCGATATTGCTGATGGCGATAGCCACAGCCTTGTATCCTAGGTGTTTCAGCGGCGTGTACATCATGTCGAAGTCTACGCCCTCCACCATCGTCTGGGTGGTGACGAGGGTGCGCTTCGGTCCTTCGCCCAACACGGCGCAGTCGTCGCCCTGGCAGGCGGTGTCGGCCGTCAGACGGTCGATAAGCGCCACCTTGCCGTAGTGGCTAATCTCAGTCCTTCCTTCTTGATATTGCAGTTGTTCCATATTCGTTGTTTGTTTTTCCTAGGAGTGCCTAGGTTCTCCTAGGAAATCCTAGGAGGAAATCCAATGCATCAGTATCCCTGCGGCTACGCTGGCGTTGAGGCTTTCGGCGGTGCCACCGATATTGGGGATGAGCACGGGGTCGGACACGAGGGCCATAGCCTCGGCCGAGATGCCGCGGCTCTCGTTGCCGATGAGCAAGACCTTTTGAGTGGAGAGTGGAGAGTGGAGAGTGGATAGCGGTTCCCCCTGCAGCGAGGCGCCGTAGACGGGCATGCCACAGTCGGCCAGCCACTGCGGCAGGTCGACATAGTCCACCTGGGTGCGGAACACGGCACCCATCGACGACTGCACCACCTTGGGATTGTAGCAGTCCACGGTGTCGCGGCTGCACACCACATGACGTATGCCGAACCAGTCGGCCGTGCGTAGCATAGTGCCTAGGTTACCGGGGTCCTGGATGCGGTCGAGGGCTAGGGTGAGTGATGAATGATGAGTGATGAGTGATGAGTGGTCGGGGCGGGAAAGGAGCATCCACACCTGGTTGGGGGTCTTGAAGTTAGAGAGGCGCTCCAGCTCTGCCGGGCTCACCTCGTGGGTCTCCGTGGCTATCGCGCTGTTGGGGTGTGCCAACAGCCACTCCGCCGTGGCACAGACGACCCTGATGTCGAAACCCGACGCCAAGGCTTCGGCGGCCATCTTCGGACCCTCGACAACAAAAACCGCCTCCTCGTCGCAACGTTTCTGCAGGCGGTAGGCGGCCAATTCCTTTAGTTTATTTTTACTAATCACTTATCTATAACAGAAGTCACATTTGTCCTTTCACTCCTTTTCACTCCCTCTCACTTCCTCTCACTCCTCAGAGTTCAATATACATATTATTCTCCTGAGCCAGGCGGCGCAGGTTGATGATGGCGTAGCGCATACGGCCGAGGGCCGTGTTGATGCTTACGCCGGTGCGGGCGGCGATGTCCTTGAAGTCGCACTTGCCATAGTGGCGCAGGATGACCACGCGGCGCTGCTCGGGAGGAAGCATCTTCACCAGTTTGCGGATGTTAGCGCTGGTCTGCTTCTTCATGATGGCGTGCTCGGCGTTCTCGTCCTGAACCTTCAGGTTGTCCACCACATCGCCCTCGGGCTTGTTGGGCACCAGCGGCATCTTGTTGTTGCGGCGGAAGTAGTCCACTATCAGGTTGTGCGCGATACGCATCACCCAGTGTACAAACTTGTTCTCGTCCTTGTAAAGGCCCGAGTTGATGGTGACGATGACTTTGTAGAAGGTGTCCTGGAAGATATCATCCGCCGTTTCCTTCTCTTTCACCACCGAAAAAATGTAACCATACACCTTGGCTTGGTAGCGCTCGAGGAGCACTTCAAAGCAAGATGCGTCGCCTTCCTGGTAGCGCAGAATCAGTTCGTTGTCTGACAGTTGTCTGGTTTTTACGTCCGTCATATTCCTCTAATTTTTAGGGGGTTAAAACTGATACGGTTGCTTCATTCAATCGCGTTTGGTTCTACATTAATTCGGCTGCAAAGATACACATTTTTTTTAACATGCAAATAAATTTTAAAAAAAATGCCTCTTTTCATTTCAGTCTGATTCTGGCGAAACGCAGCAGCAGCTTGTCCCACCAGCGGGCGGGCAGCAGGCGGTGGGTCCAGACGGCGACAGTGGAGAAGCGTCCCAGGCGGTAGCGGGCGCGGGGACGGCGGCTGAGGGCGGCGCGCTCGATGGCGCGGGCGACGGCCGTAGGATTTGTTAAATTGAAAATTGAAAATTGAGAATTGAAAATTTTGAAGCGAGGTGTTTTGCCTGAATAGGCTTTGTTCATAAGGTCGGCTTCGGCGAGGGCGGCCTCCTCATAGGCGGTGCCCACGGACGAGTCCCTCAGGTGGTCGGCGGCGATGATGCCCCAGTCGGTCTTGATGCCGCCGGGCTCTATCATTGAGACATCGATGCCGAAGGAACGCAGCTCCATGCGCAGGGCGTCGCTGAGGGCCTCGACGGAGTATTTTGACACGTGGTACCAGCCGCCGAAGGGCAGCACCACCAGGCCGGCGATGGACGAGGTGTTGACGATGCGTCCGGAACCCTGCTTCCGCATGACGGGAATCACCAGACGGCACATGGCGGCGAGGCCGAAGACGTTGACTTCCAGCTGACGGCGTGCCTCGGCGTCGCTGACATTCTCCACGGCGCCGAAGTAGCCGTAGCCGGCGTTGTTCACCAGCACGTCGATGCGGCCCTCGGTCTCCAGCACGGTGTCGACACACTGGCGCATCGACGCCTCGTCGCACACGTCAAGTCGCACAGGGACAATGCCTTCCTTGCGGAGCGGCTCCATGAGCTCCACACGCCGCGCGGCGGCATACACCTTACATCCGCGACGTGCCAACCGCTGCGCTGCCTCATATCCGATGCCACTACTGGCTCCAGTGATTAATACTACTTTTTTCATGTTGATTGATTTATTATTGGGGAGTGAGGTGGGAGTGAAGGGGGAGTGAGAGGGGAGTGAAGAGGACGATAGTATCTTTGTCGCTATAAACTGTTATTTGTTAATTGTTATTTTTTAATATAAATTGCCTGCGTCAGCCATCATTTGTCCCCATCACTCCTCCATCACTCCCCTCTTACTCCCATTATTAGAGGACTTCTATTCGGACGGTTCTGAGGTCGGCGATGCGGTCGTAGAGGCGGACACTCTGCGACTGGCGGACGCTAACCTCGAGGCTGCAGTCGAGGGCGTAGTTGGGGTTCTCGGGTTTGAGGTCGAACTCCTTGAGGATGCGCATGACGTCGTTCATGGCCTCGTAGGCGAAGCTGAGGCGGTAGCGAGCGTCGATGGTCTTCTCGATGATATTGGCGTGGTCGATGGCGTCGCGTGCGGCGGTCTTGTAGGCGTTGGCCAAGCCACTGGCGCCGAGGAGTATGCCGCCGAAATAGCGCACCACGACGATGAGGGTGTCGGTGAGATCGGCCGAGAGGAGCTGTCCGTGGATGGGGCGGCCGCCGGTGCCGCTGGGCTCGCCATCGTCGTTGGCGCGGAAGGCGTCCTTGCGCGGGCCGAGGATATAGGCGTAGCAGTGGTGGCGGGCGTCGAAGTAGTCTTTCCGAAGCTGCTCTAGGTGCGCCTTGACTTCCTCCAGAGAATGCACAGGATAGGCGAAAGCCAGGAACTTGGATCCTTTCTCCTTATAGAGGCCCTCCGCGGGACCAGCCAAAGTGCGGTAAGTATCGTCAAACATTAATTTTCAATTTTCAATTATTGTCAGGCGGTTAGGGTCAATGGGCGGTATCTCGGGGGCGGGGAGGCCGTTGCCGAGGGTCTGGGGGCTGCGGAGGATGCGCACCTCGTCGTAGAGGTCGCTGGCGATGAAGGCGTCCAGCACCTTGCGGCCACCCTCGACGATGACGCTCTGCAGCTTGGCTTCGTAGAGTGCCTGCAGCGTTTCTTCGACGGTCTGTGTGTGCAGGTGGAGCCAATGGGAAGGTACGTTGGTAAGACGGTTTCTTCTGTCTAAAACAATGGGCTGCGGTGCAGGTCCGAGGTAATGACGCGGTGTGAGGGTGGGGGAGTCCTGAAGGAAAGTCTCGCTGCCCACGAGGATGGCGGCCTCCTCAGTGCGCCAGCGATGGTTCAGGCGGTTCTGCCTTTGAGAACTTAACCAATACTTTTTGTTGCAATCAGAACCATCAAAACTATCAGAACTTTCTTTTTGTTCTTTTAGTTCTGATTGAGATTTTGGAGCCATGAAGCCATCGGAGGATTGTGCCCATTTCAGTATCACGTAGGGACGTTTCTTTTCCATGAAGGTGAAGAAACGGCGGTTCAGCTCGCGCCCTTCCTCCTCCAGCACATGCCGCACCACCTCGATGCCAGCGGCTTCGAGTTTGCGGAAGCCGTTGCCAGCCACCAGCGGGTTGGGGTCGTCGTTGCAGCAGACCACCCGCTGGATGCCTTTCTCGATGATAAGGTCGGCGCAGGGCGGCGTCTTTCCGTAGTGCGAGCAGGGCTCTAAATTAACATATAATGTTGAATGAGGAATGAGAAATGAGGAATTATTGCGCAGGAGTGCGTTGCGTTCGGCGTGGTTGTGGCCGTACTCCTGATGGAAACCTTCTGATATGATACGGCCGTCTTTGACGATGACACAACCCACTAAAGGGTTTGGTCTCACGCGACCCAACCCGTTGGCGGCCAGCTGCAGGCACCGCCGCATGTGCATGATGTCTATTTCTTGTTGAGACATTTCTTTTTCAATTGCAACACATTTTATGCCACTTGAGCCATCCACTGCTTGAACGGCTCTGCTTTGGGCGACGGGATGGACTGGATGAGACGGAAAAGCTGCTCTGTGTCAGCGACATCGGTTTGTCTCATCTTGCCATCGGGGGCGAGCATTTTCAAACCGTGACAATTTGTCACGGTTTCATTTCCTTCAGCTTTGAGACGTTGTTTTAGTTTGCGCCAATAAGCGGTGGGGTTTGTGCTATCGGTTAATACCGCCACCGTGTCGATGATAGAGAAATACCATTTCTCCTCCTCGTCGTCCCAAACGGTACGTACCTTCTTTTCTTCAAAGAGTTGTATGGCTTGCTTCTTGGTCATAATGCGCTGCTTTTCCAAATTGCAAAGATACGAAAAAATCGTCACATGGAGAAGATTTATTTTGCCAGTTCGCAAATTATGTGTATCTTTGCACTCGATTTCATAAGGAAATCGAACGAAGCGTTATACATGCTCTGCGAATGGAAATGTCGGAACCTTCCATTAATTGTAATGCAAGCAGGTGTAATGGTTCGCGTATTAGCGTGGACTGTTTGCTGCAATTCATTACAAGGTATTTCCGACAACCTCCATTCGAAGAAGTGGTATACAGGGCCACGCTTCTTTTATATATGTGATAGTTTGTTATGGCCCATACAAACCAGAACCTGAGGCGCCAACAGGTAAAACGGCATTAAATGATGAAAAAAGGTGTTATTATCTTTATCTCATTAACAATGGCTATATGCGCATTTGAAAGCTGCAAGTCAAAAGAGGAAAAGGCTGCAGAACTTATAAAGAAAGAGTTGTCCAAAACATTATACGACTTTGATAGTTACCAACCAATAGAAACAATCGTTAAAGAAGCCAAAGTTAATGCTTATAACGACACTTCGTGCTGGGAGAAAGCATCCCTTTTGGGATATGGTTTCTCTAAATTAGACGAATACTATGATGATGCGACTGAAGCCAGAGAACACATGAATATATGGGGGCGTCCATCCTATTATTCATCTACATATTCAAACAATCAATATTATAAATATAGAAATAAATTCAAAGATGCTGTTACTAACATCAACCAATCTATTGCTATTATTAATTATATTGCACATGAACTCAATGATTCTATAGCAACACTCGATACAACACAAATAGTTGGATGGGAAGTTTTGCATGATTTTCGGTGCAAAACGAGAGGAGGAAGTCCAGAAATAGGACACTATCGATATGTGATTAGTAAAGATTTTAAAACCATACTACTTTGTGAAGATACAGAATCTGAGAAAGACAATCAGACTCGAGAGGCATTGGAAAGTGTATTGGACGGATGGACTGATCTTGAACCGCTAAATCTTTAAGCTTTTTATTAAACGTCCGTTAACTATAGCATTAATGTGTAACCAAACAGGAAGCGGGCTCTACAAAATGCAGAGCCCGCTTCCTGTATCATTGTAATATCTCGCGCCGATGCGATTAGAATTCGGCGGTCTTGGGGGTGCGGGGGAAGGGAATGACGTCGCGGATGTTGGCCATGCCGGTAACGAAGAGCATCAAACGCTCGAAGCCGAGGCCGAAGCCAGCGTGCGGGCAGCTGCCGTAGCGGCGTGTGTCGAGGTACCACCACATATCCTTCATCGGGATGTTCAGCTCGTTGATGCGGGTCATCAGTTTGTCGTAGTTCTCCTCGCGGACGCTACCACCGATAATCTCGCCAATCTGCGGGAAGAGCACGTCGGTGCCCTGCACAGTCTTGCCGTCGTCGTTCTGCTTCATGTAAAAAGCCTTGATCTCCTTCGGGTAGTCAATCATGATGACGGGTTTCTTGAAGTGATGCTCCACGAGGTAGCGCTCGTGCTCGGAGGCCAGGTCGACGCCCCAGCTCACCGGGAACTCAAACTTCACGCCGTTCTTGACGGCCTCTTCCAGAATCTTGATACCCTCGGTGTAAGGTAGGCGAACGAAGTCGGTGTCGATGACGCCCTTCAGGCGCTCGAGGAGGCCTGGGTCGATCATCTTGTTGAGGAACTCGAGATCGTCCATGCAGTGGTCCAAAGCCCATTTAACGCAGTATTTGATGAACTCCTCCTCGAGGGCGGTGAGGTCGTCGAGCTGGTAGAAGGCCATCTCGGGCTCAATCATCCAGAACTCTGCCAAGTGGCGCGGAGTGTTGCTGTTCTCAGCGCGGAAGGTGGGACCGAAGGTATAAATCTTACCCAGCGAAGTGGCGCCGAGCTCACCCTCGAGCTGTCCGCTGACGGTGAGGGCGGTGAACTTGCCGAAGAAGTCCTGCTCCCAATCGATGCTGCCGTCCTCCTTGCGGGGCGGGTTCTCGGGGTCGAGGGTCGAGACATGGAACATCTCGCCTGCACCTTCGCAGTCGCTGGCGGTGATGAGCGGCGTGTGGAAGTAGAAGAAGCCGCGCTCGTGGAAGAAGGTGTGGATGGCCATGGCCATGTTGTGGCGCAGACGCATGACGGCGCCGAAGGTGTTGGTGCGCAGGCGCAGGTGGCCTATCTCGCGCAGGAACTCCATGCTGTGGCCCTTCTTCTGGAGGGGGTAGGTGTTGGGGTCGGCCTCGCCGTAGACGATGATGTTTTCGGCCTGCACCTCGACGGCCTGGCCCGAGCCCTGGCTCTCGACGAGCTTGCCCTCCACGCCGATGCAGGCACCGGTGGTGATGTGCTTCAGCTCTTCTTCGAACTTGGCGGGGTCGGCGACGACCTGGATGTTGTGGATGATAGAACCATCATTGACGGCCAGGAAGGCGACGTTCTTGTTGCCGCGCTTGGTACGCACCCAACCTTTTACACAAATGGAGGTGCCGATGAGGGTCGACACATCCTCTTTCAAAAGATACTTGATCTCGTAGCGTTTCATGATATTATTATGTTTTCGTTATTTGTCTTTTTTCTTTGAGGAGTGAAAAGGAGTGAAGGGAAGTGAAAAGGAGTGAAGTGACAATAGTATTCTTCTCACTTCTGGTCACTCCTATTTCACCTTTCCAAACAGCAGCTGTTCCATCTCCACGTCGTTGGCGTATTTGAAGATTTTGTCCTCGTTCTTGCGGCGGCATATCATGATGGTGTCCTCGTTGGCGGCCACGATATAGCCGTCCAGGCCGTCGAGCACCACCGAGGTGTCGGCGGGCGCTATCACCACGCAGTTGCGGGTGTCGTAGGTCACCGCCAGGCCGTTCACTATGGCGTTGCCGTTCTTGTCGTGGTGGAACACGCCGTAGAGCGAGTCCCAGGTCTCCACGTCGCTCCAGCCGAAGCTGGCGGCCATCACATGCACGTTGTCGGCCTTCTCCATGATACCGTGGTCCACCGAGATGGCCTCGCATTGCGAATAGACCTGTTCCAGTACCTGCTGGCTGGTGCTGAGGGTCAGGCTGAAGAAGTTGTCGGCGATGGCGGGCAGGAATTTCTCGTATGCCTGGCGCAGCACCGGCAACCGCCACACCAGCAAACCGGTGTTCCAGAAGAACTCGCCGCTGGCAATCATCTGGCGGGCCATCTCCACGGGCGGCTTCTCGGTGAAGGTCACCACCTCGTAAAGCTTTTCACAATCCGCCACGGGTTTGCTGAACTGGATGTACCCGTAGCTGGTGTCGGGTTTCACGGGCTGGGCGCCGAGGGTGATAATCCAGTCGTGCTTCTGCACGGCGTCGATGGCTTGGGTGAGGTTGTTCACGAAGCGGTCGAGGCCGAAAATGGCGTGGTCGGCGGGCGACACGATGACCGTGGCCTCGGGGTCCATCTCTGCGATGACGGCGGCGGCATAGGCGATGCAGGGGGCGGTGTTGCGGCGCAGCGGTTCGCCGAGCACCTGCCATGGACGCAGGTTGGGCACCTGCTCGCGCACGCGGTCGGCATACTGCTCGCCGGTCACCACCACGATGTGGTCGCGCGGACAGAGTTTCTCCATTCGCTCGAAGGTGAGTTGCAGCATCGAGCGTCCCACGCCCATGGTGTCGACAAACTGCTTCGGGCAGTCGATGCTGCTCACCGGCCAAAACCGGCTACCCAAGCCTCCAGCCATTATTATGCACCAGGTGTGCGTTGATACGTTGATATCCATTTTTTCTTTTTCTTTGTGGAGTGAGAGCGGAGTGATGGGGGAGTGATGGGGACAATAGTTTTGCTTTATATTTCGTCGTTTTTCATTGCGTTATTATTAATTATTCCTTCGCAGTATGCGTTGAGGAATTTACTTGCCATCAGAATTGACATTCTCATCTGCTCGAATTCGTTATCGTCAATAATTGGCCTCAATGGAAACTGCGGCACGTCTCAGTTGGGAGTTAGGCCAAAGCGTTCGTCATCTGGGAAATGCTTGGAAATCCTGTATACCAGCAGGACGAACTCATGTGCCTTCTGCCATGCAATCACCCTTTGAAAACCATATTCCATATTGTTGTTTTTGTTTGTATTGTTGTTGTTAGTCATATTGTATTGTCCCCTTCACTCCACTCTCACTCCTTTCTCACTCCTTTCTCACTCCCCCTTCACTCCATTAATCAAACACTCACTTCGCCTTTGATGTGCGGGTGGGGGTCGTAGTTCTCGAGGGTGAAATCTTCGTACTCGAAGTCGAAGATGCTCTTGCGTTCGGGGTTGATGCGCATGGTGGGCAGCGGACGCGGGTCGCGCGAGAGCTGCAGGCGCACCTGGTCAAGGTGGTTCTTGTAGATATGTGCGTCGCCGAAGGTGTGGACGAAGTCGCCGGGCTCCAGACCGCAGACCTGCGCCATCATCATCGTCAACAAGGCATAGCTGGCGATATTGAATGGCACGCCGAGGAAGATGTCGGCGGAACGCTGGTAAAGCTGGCAGCTGAGCTTGCCGTCGCTAACATAGAACTGGAAGAGGCAGTGGCAGGGGGGCAGCGCCATCTCCTCGATCTCGGCGGGATTCCAGGCCGTCACCATCAGGCGGCGGCTGTAGGGGTTCGTCTTTATCTGCTCCACCACGTTGGCAATCTGGTCTATCGTGCCGCCTTTGCCGTCGGGCCACGAGCGCCACTGCGAGCCGTAGACGGGACCCAGGTCGCCGTTCTCGTCGGCCCACTCGTCCCAGATGCTCACCTTATGGTCGTGCAGGTATTGTATATTGGTCTCGCCGCGCAGGAACCACAGCAGTTCGTAGATGATGGAGCGCAGGTGCAACTTCTTGGTGGTCAGTAGGGGGAACCCCTTCTGGAGGTCGAAGCGCATCTGATAGCCGAACACACCCACGGTGCCTGTACCTGTGCGGTCCAGACGCTCGGTGCCGTGGTCCAGCACATGTTGCAATAGGTCTAGATATTGTTTCATACTATCCCTATGTAACGCTGTTTTGTTTTTTTTGTTGTACAATAATAAAAAAATATATCCCAAGTAGCCCTGTTGTTCGTTTGTTGTTCGTCTGTTGTTCGTTTGTTGTTCGTTTTTTTATCGAACAACAAACGAACAACAACTGAACATCAATTGCACAAATGATAAGGTTGGCGGGAGGAAAAATGTAACAAAAACTTAACAATTTGGTCGGGGGATTCTTTGTACTTTTGCAGCAGGTTCTTAAATTGAAAATTGAGAATTGAAAATTGAAAATTAGCGCGTTAGCGTATTAACGCAGTCACACATTAACACATATTATATGGAAATTGTACTGGTTTGTTTGAAGTTGGCGGGAGCCTTGGCGGTGTTCCTGTTCGCCATGAAACTCATGAGTGAGGGTCTGCAGAAATATGCGGGCTCGAAGCTGCGCCACATCCTGACCAAGATCACCGGCAAGCCGCTGAGCGGCATCCTCGCCGGTACGGGCGTGACGGCCATCATCCAGAGCTCCACGGCCACCACCGTGATGACGGTGGGCTTCGCCGGCGCGGGTCTGCTGACCCTCGGCGGTGCCATCGCCGTGGTGATGGGTGCCAATATCGGCACCACCGTCACCGCCTGGATCATCACCCTCTTCGGCCTTGGCGGCGGCGAGAGCGCCGACAAGGTGCCCCTGATGCCGATGATTATCGCCGCCATCAGCCTTTTCTTTATCTTCTCGAAAAAGAACAAGATGCAGTATCTCGGCCAGACCATCGTGGGCCTGGCACTGCTCATCCTCGGCCTCGGTTTGATGGGCGACTCGGTGCCGCCGCTGGACGAGAACGTGGCCCACAGCATCGCCTCGCTTGGACAGTGGGGCTACTGGTCTGTGCTGCTCTTCATCGTGGTGGGTGCCATCCTCTGCATCATTCTGCAGACTTCGTCGGCCATGACGGCCGTCATCCTGCTGATGGCCAGCCAGGGATGGATTGACTTCCCCACCTCGATGGCTTTGGTCATCGGTCAGAACCTCGGCACCACGCTGACGGCGCAGGTGGTGGCCATGACTACCGGCACCACCGGCAAGCGCACCGCCCGTGCTCACCTGGTGTTCAACGTCGCCGGCGCCATCATCTTCCTCATTCCCTTCTATCCGATCTGTCATGGAGTAGAATATATCAGTGGTGAATTGGATACGCTGCTCCCCAATATCCCGCCGATCCCGCTGGCTATCACTGTCTTCCATACCCTCTTCAATGTCGTCACCACCGTCATCCTGGCTTTCTTCATTCCGCAGATTGAGAAGATTGTCACCTGGATGGTGCCCGACAAGAAAGAGGAGGGCGAGGAGGAGTTCCGCCTCACCTATCTCACGCCCAACCTGCTCTCCACCGCCGAGCTTAACATCCAGAGTGCCAAGAGCGAAATCGAGGAGTTTTCCAAACGTGTGCTGCGTATGTATACCTTCTTGCCCGGTCTGAGGACCGCCAAAGAGGACGAGGAGTTCGATGCCATCATGGCGCGCATTGCCAAGTATGAGGAGATTACCGACCGCATGGAGATGGAGATCAGCCGCTTCCTCACCAAGGTGGGGTCCGGCGACATCTCGGAGCATGGTTCCGAGCGTATCAGCACGATGCTGCGCATCATCGACAACCTTGAGTCTATCGGCGACGTCATCTATCAGATAGCGATGACACGCCAGAGCAAGCGTGAGGACGCCGTGCACTTCGATGCCGGCCTCAATGCCAACCTCGAGGAGATGCGTGGACTGGTGCAGAAGGCCCTCGACGTGATGGACCGCAACCTGCACGACTACGACCATGTGGACCTCGACGCCGCCTACGCTGCCGAGCATGCCATCAACGCCTGCCGCGACCGTCTGCGCAAGCAGCACCTCGACGCTCTCAAGCTGGGTGTCTACGACTACGCTATCGGCAACGCCTACTCCTCGCTCTACGCCCTCTACGAGAAACTCGGTGACTATGTCATCAACGTCTCCGAGGCTATCGACGGTTCGAGGAAACACAGCGAAGATTAAAAAAGAAGAAGCGGCCGACTGAAGTGACCCCAAAAAGTTGGACAGATTAATAAAATCAGTTAATTTGTCTGTAGAAATGAGTTCGGTATTGCACCGGACTCATTTTTAGTTTCAGTTTGATGCGTTTGTTGTTGTAGTAGTCGATA